>Ga0115029_1000407_pt1 | contig 43670 bp, 37 predicted proteins | sample SidtaG_3_FD_87297 | JGI IMG/M metagenome (GOLD analysis project Ga0115029, IMG submission 87297) | Marine algal microbial communities from Sidmouth, United Kingdom - Sidmouth_Asex1 metaG | ecosystem: Host-associated > Algae > Red algae > Unclassified | place: Sidmouth, United Kingdom | collected... | reverse complement strand
CTCCTTCTCGGGGATCTCGGGCAGTGGGGGCAGGCTCTTCATGGGGGCTGACTACAGCACAGTTCTCGGACGATGTCAGCCGGCCGACTCGGACGCTCGCCCCGGGTTATTGAGAAGTTACTATTTCTGGCGAGAAGGTTCCTCTTCACGGCGCGCGTACGAAGTCCCCCCGCTGGACCGAGATCACCGAATCCCAGTACCCCTGGGAGCGACAGGCACTCGACTACCTGCGCTCGCGCCTGCCCGACTCCGACCCCTTCCACGCCTGGTCGAACTTCGAGTTCATCGGCGCCGACGGCAGCATCAACGAGGTCGACCTGCTCGTCGTCTCGACCCACAAGCTCTACCTCGTCGAGATCAAGAGTCGTCCGGGGCGGGTCACGGGCGACGCCGGCACCTGGACCTGGCACCGCGACGGCAAGCCGATCGCCGAGGACAACCCGCTCCTCCTGGCCAACCGGAAGGCCAAGAAGCTCAAGAGTCTCCTCCAGGAGCAGATGGGCCGCCGTCGTCGGGAGATGCCGTACATCGACGCGGTGATCTTTCTCTCGAACGAGACGACGCGCTGCGAGCTCGACGCGTCCGGGCGCACCAACGTGTTCCTCGACGAGGAAGCCTCGAAACGCGACGGCCACCCGGACATCCTCTCGGTGCTGACGGGCGGTACGGACGCGAGCGGTCCGGGGCGCGGTGCGAGGCCGATCGACAGCGCGCTCGGCAAGGCCGTCGCGCGGGCGGTCGACCACGCCGGCATCCGCGCCTCCCAGAGCCAGCGCCGCGTCGGCGACTACCGGCTCGAATCGCTGCTCCTCGAGACCGATCTCTACCAGGACTGGCAGGCGAGCCATGTCAGCCTCGACGGGCTGACGCGGCGGGTGCGCATCTACCCGGTCTCGCCGCAGGCGACGACCGAGACCCGCGCCGTGCAGCGCCGGGCGGCCGAGCGCGAGTTCCAGCTCCTCAACCGCATCGAGCACCCGGGGATCCTCGGTGCCGAGCAGTTCACCGAGCACGAGCGGGGTCCCGCGCTCGTGTTCAAGCAAGACCCGGAGGCCGAGCGGCTCGACCTGTTCCTCGAGAGGAAGGGCGACGCGCTCGGTATCGACGTGCGCCTCGCACTCCTTCGCGACATCGCCGAGGCCGTGGCCCATGCACACGCCAGCAAGCTCTACCACCGCGTGCTGAGCCCGCAGACGATCCTCGTCACCGAGCCGAACGCGACGGTACCGCGCGTCAAGGTGTTCGACTGGCAGATGGCGCGCGAGGGCACCGCGACCGAGCACGGCACCACGGCTGTGGCGCACACGACGCAGACGCTGCACATGGACCTTGCCGGGGACCGGCTGAGCCTCCTGTACGCCGCACCCGAGACGATCGGCGGGCGCGCCCTCGATGGCGCGAAGCTCGATGTCTTCTCCCTCGGCGCGATCGCCTTCCACCTGTTCACGGGAAGCGCGCCGGCGCTCACCGTCGAGGAGCTGCACGCGAAGCTCTCCGGTGGGGGTGGTCTGAAGGTCTCGGACGTGCTCGACGGCGTGCTCGAGCCGATCCAGGAACTCGTCGAGCTCGCGACCGATCCCGACGTCATGCAGCGCCCGCGCTCGGTCGTCGATTTCCTCGGGTACCTCGACGACGTCGAGGACAAGTTCACCGAGCCGCAGGAGGAGGCGGGCGCGCACCCGCTCGAAGCCCTCAAGGGGGACCGGCTGGAAGGCGGGTTCACCGTCGAGAAGCGACTCGGCCGGGGCTCGACCAGCGTGGCGCTGCTGGTGAAGCGCGACGACGGTCGCGACGGGGTGCTGAAGGTCGCCTCCTCGACCGAGCAGAACGAGCGGCTGATCCGCGAGGGCGAGGTGCTCGAGTCCATCCGGCACGCGAACGTCGTCGAGCTGTTCGACACCTGCGAGATCCGCGGCCACGTCGCGCTGTTCATGGCGATGGCGGGCGCCGACAACAACAAGAGCAGCACCTACACGCTCGCCCAGCGTCTCCGGGAGGAGGGGCGATTGTCGCTCGATCTCCTGCAGCGCTTCGGCGAGGACCTCCTGAACGTGGTCGAGTGGCTCGAGCGCCAGGGCATCTCGCACCGCGACATCAAGCCCGAGAACGTCGGGGTGGCGAGCGCCGGCAACAAGGGCGCGCTGACGCTGGTGCTGTTCGACTTCTCCCTCGTCGACGTGCCGGCGGAGAACATCCGCGCCGGCACGCCGCCCTACCTCGACCCGTTCCTGCGCCTGAGAAAGCGGCCGCGCTGGGACGTGTACGCCGAGCGCTTCGCCGCGGCGATGACGCTGCACGAGATGGCCACCGGCCAGCTGCCGGGTTGGGGCGACCGGCTCTCCGAGCCCTCCTTCATCGAGGACGAGGTGACGCTCGACGGCGAACTGTTCGACCCGGCCGTGCGCGAAGGGCTGGCGCGCTTCTTCCGAAAGGCGCTCGCGCGCGATCACACGAAGCGCTTCGACAACGCCGAGGAGATGCGGCGCGCCTGGTTCCGGGTGTTCGAGAGCATCGACGAGCCGTCCGGCACGACCCTGACGACGACCGATCATGACGAGCCGCTCGACTACGCTGTGCTCCTGGCGGAGGCGACACGGGAAACGCCGCTGCCCGAGCTGAGTCTGAGCCCGCGGATGCTGGACGCGCTGGAGCGGATGGGAGCGAACACCGTCGGCGAGCTGGCCGATCTGAAGAAGATGCGTCTCTACCGCAACAAGGGCCTGGGCCAGAAGACGGTTCGGGAGATCCGCGATCTCGCCCAGGCGGTACCGCCGGCGCTCCGGCAGGTGATGACGCCCGAGACGGTGACGAGCGCGGATGACGGCGCCGACGACGACGCGCAGCGGCTCTCTGGAGCGTCGATCGCATCGCGAGCGCGCTGGTCGGCCCGAGGCTGAGCGACGGGGACCGGCAGGCGCTCGGCGCCGTGCTCGGGCTCGGAGACGGTGCCGGATTGCCAGGCCTTTCGCCGACGCGCGCCGTCGCCGACGTGCTCGCGCGGCCGTGGGCGGATGTCCAGCGCGTCGTGCTGGCCGCCCGCGAGCGCTGGCTTCGCGTCGAGTGGATGAAGGCGCTCCGCGACGACATCGCGATCCTCGTCGAGCGGCATGCGAACGTCATGACGGCCGACGAGCTCGCCGAGGCGATCCTCGCCAAGCGCGGCTCGGTGCTCGAGAAGGAAGCCCGCCGGCCGCCGGCACTGGCCGCGGCGCGCGCCGCGATCGAGACGGAAGGCGCGCGTGACGGCGCGCGCTTCGTGCTGTTCCGCGACGGCGACGCGGTGTTCGTCGTCGCGAGCGGCGCCGCGGGCGACGCGCCGGGCGCCTCGGTCGACGCTCGGGCGCGGTACGCCGCGAGGCTCGGTCGACGCTGCGACGAGTTGGCGGACGATCCTTCGGTACTCGCCCCGGCCCGCGTGCTCGAGGAGCTGGCGAAGGTGCCGGCCCCGCCAGGCGATCCGCTGATGCTGCCCGAGCGGATGCTCCGGCTCGGCGTGCGCGCCTCCGAACGTGCGGCCCTGTCCAGCCGCCGGGAGATCTACCCGCGCGGCATGAAGGCGGTGCGCGCGCTGCGCCTCGGCGCGGGCTCGCTGCTCGGTTCGAAGGCGCTGACGCCCGCCGACGTCGAGAACCGCATCCGGAGCCGTTACCCCGAAGCGGAGGCGCTGCCGCACCAGCACACGGCGCTACAGCGTTTGCTGAAGGAGGCAGAGGTGCCGCTGACCTGGGACGTCAAGAGCACCCACTTCGCCCGCGAGACCCGCCATGCCAGCCCCTGGTCGGCGACGGCGATGGCGACGCTGCACCGCCACGGCACGAGCACCGTCGCGCCGCGCTCGACGTCCCCCGACGTCGCCGACGCCCGCACGCTCGAGACGCGCATCGCGGCCGCGGTGACGGCGCGCGGCTTCCTCTGGTGCTCGGCGTCGCGCCGACGCGCTTCGGTGCGGCCGAAGCCGAGCTCGCGAGCCGCTTCGAGCTGGAGCGGGTCGACGTGGAGGCGTTGCTCGTCGCCGAGCTGAAGGCGCAGGCGAACGCGCACAACGTGACCTGGGAGGTCGCGTTGCGCGCCGACGCCGCGGCGTCCGACAGCCGCGATCGGCGGAACCTCCTTCGCCTGGTCGGCTGGGCGATGCCGGCTGTCGAGAAGCGCCTGCTGGAACCCGGCAAGCCGAAGCTGCTCGTGCACGCTGGTCTCCTCGCGCGCTACGGCAAGATGGACACGCTCGATCGGCTGCGAGACCTCTGCGAGCGCGACCGTGGCGCTCCCGGCTACGTGCTGCTCCTGCCGATGGACGGACAGGCGACCGCGCCGCTCGTCGACGGCGAGCACCTGCCGCTCGTGCTGAGTTCGCAGTGGGCCCGCGTCGGCGAAGGCTGGCTCGGCAACGTGCACCGAGGCATCTCCGAGCCGCAACCGAAGGAGTCCGCCGTTGTCCGTTGACCATGCCACCCTGCTCACCGACCTGAAGCGCCGGGTGAAGCTGCTCGAGGACGATCTTCGCGAGCGAGCCGACGAGGTGCCCGAGATGGGCGAGCACCTGAAGGCCGAGTACGGACATGCGAGAGAGGCCGAGCGAACCGCCGAGACGTTCACGGCATGGCGAGAGGCGACGCTGACGCAGGCGGCGGTCGCCTGGGTGCTCGGCTGCGTGTTCGTGCGCTTCCTCGAGGACAACGAGCTGATCGAGGAGCCGCTGATCGCAGGCGCAGGTACCCGTGGCGAGCGCGCGGCGCACCGACGTGAGGAGCATTTCCGGTTCGAGCCGAACGACTCAGACAACGACTACCTGCGCGCCGTGTTCCGCACCGTCGCCGTACTGCCGGGCATGGCGAAGCTCTACGATGAGACGCACAACCCGCTCTTCACCTACGGGATATCGGGGGATGCGGCGAAGGCGCTGCTCGCGTTCTGGCGCGACGTCGAGGAGGCGAGCGGGGCGTTGATCCACGACTTCGCCGATCCGGAATGGAACACGCGTTTCCTCGGGGATTTGTACCAGGACCTGTCCGAGTCGGCGAGGAAGCGCTATGCGCTATTGCAGACGCCGGAGTTCGTCGAGGAGTTCATCCTCGAGCGGACTCTGGTGCCGGCGATCGAGGAGTTCGGGCTGGAGCCTGTGAACGAGAAGGGAGAGAGGGAGCCGATTCGGTTGATCGATCCGACGTGCGGGTCGGGGCACTTCCTGCTCGGGGCATTCGAATTGCTGCTCGCACGGTAGATGAAGAAGGAGCCGGGCACGGGCGAGCGCGGGTTAGTGCAGCGGGCGCTCGATGGTGTGTACGGCGTCGACATCAATCCGTTCGCGACGGCGATCGCGCGGTTTCGGTTGGTGGTGGCAGCGTTGAAGGCGAGTCAGATCGGGCGCTTGATCGAGGCACCGGACTACCGAATTAACGTGACGGCCGGCGATAGTCTGCTGCACGGACGGTGGTTCTTGACAGCAGCAGATTCGTTGTCGATGCACGGGCAGAAGAACAAGGATTTCGGTTTTGAGGAGGATGCCGCACAGTTGCAAGGCCACCCCGAGTTCGAGCACGCATACGATGCGGAGGACATCGAGTCCTCATATCGTAACGGCCGCCAAGCAGATCCAGACCCGTCGCTGGTGGGACGAGAAGCGATCGGAGTACGAGCTGTTCACGTCCGAGCTGGTGATAGAGGAGGCATCGCAAGGCGATGCTTCGCTCGCCGATGAACGGTTGATCCACTTGCAAGACATGCCGCTGCTCGCGATCAACGCCGAGGTCGAAGCTATCGCGGAGGCGTTGGTCGGCCGCTCCGCACTTCCGCAGAAGGCCCTGGTGGACGCGCTGCACATCTCGACCGCCGCCTACCACGGCGCCGATTTCCTGCTCACGTGGAACTGCACGCACATCGCGAACGCGCGAATGAGGCCTCGTATCGCCCGTGTGCTGGCGGAGCTCGATTGCCTGGTGCCCGTTATCTGCACCCCTGAGGAGTTGCTCTGAAGATGAACATGAATCCCGATGACGACGACAAGCTCCTGGCCGAGCTGCACGCGACGCGCGCGGAGCTTCTCGCATCGCACGGCGGCAGCCTGAGCGCGTTGGTGGCGGAGCTGCGTCGGAAGCAGGACGAATCCGGCAGGCCCGTCGTGCAGCGCCTGAACCCGGCCCCCGAGAAGCGCCAGGCGAGCTGAGCCAGTCCCATCACCAGTACCCGTTGCATGCGAGATTCATGAAGACGATCGCCGAAGTCATCGAAATTCCCGAGAGCGTCCACGCGGGCGACTTCGTGCTGCGCCTGAGCGAGGGCGTCAGCCGTCCCGAGCGCACCCTCGACGACTACGTGGTGACGCCCGCGCTGGTCGAGTGCTTCGAGCAAGCGATGTCGCTGATCAAGAGCGCCGTCGTGGACCGTTCCAGCAGGGGCGCGTTCCTGCACGGCAGCTTCGGCAGCGGCAAGAGCCACTTCATGGCGATGCTGAAGCTCCTTTTGGACGGGCACATCGCCGCCCGTTCCAAGACCGAACTGGTCGACGTCGTCAGCGGGAGCAACGCCTGGGCGTCAGGCAAGAAGTTCCTGGTCGTGCCGTACCACATGATCGGGGCGACCGGCATGGAGTCGGCGATCTTCGGGCAGTACGAGCGCTTCGTGCGCGATCTGCATCCGGGCGCGCCGACGCCGGGCTTCTACCGCGCCGACGAGATCTTCGCCGACGCTCGCCGTCCTCGCGAGAAACTCGGGGACGAGAAGTTCTTTGCCCAGCTCGGCACGAGCGATGCGCAGGATGACACCGAAGACGCCGACGACGGCTGGGGCTCGGTCGCGAGCGGCGCCTGGGACGCGGCGAGCTTCGAGGCGGCGACGACGGCCGCGCCCGAGTCGGAGGACCGCGTCCGGCTCGTCGGCGATCTGATCGACACCTATTTCCAGGCGGCGCGCGGAGCGGCCAACAGCGACAACGAGAGCTTCGTCCCGCTCGACGAGGGGCTGGCGGTCATGGCGAACCACGCGAAGTCGCTCGGCTACGACGGGCTCGTGCTCTTCCTCGACGAGCTGATCCTGTGGCTCGCGAGCCACGCGGCCGATACCAGGTTCCTCGGCCGCGAGAGCCAGAAGATCGCCAAGCTCGTCGAGGCGAGTGTCCTCCGCCCGATTCCGATCGTGAGCTTCATCGCCCGCCAGCGGGATCTTCGCGAGCTCGTCGGCGATCACATGGTCGGCGCCGAGCAGGCCAACCTCAGCCAGGTGCTCAGTCACTGGTCCCAGCGCTTCGCCGAGATCACGCTCGAGGATCGGAACCTGCCGCTGATCGCCCAGCAGCGTCTCCTCAAGCCGAAGTCGGCCGCCGCGAAGGAGGAGATCGACAACGCGTTCGCGAAGACCAAGGTGCGCGACGAGGTCATGAACACCCTCCTGACCCGGGAAGGGGACCGGGCGATGTTCCGCCAGGTCTATCCATTCAGCCCGGCGCTCGTGCAGACGCTGATCGCGGTCTCCTCCCTGCTGCAACGCGAACGCACCGCGCTCAGGCTCATGCAGCAGCTCCTCGTCGATCAGCGCGACACGCTCGCGCTCGGCGACGTGGTGCCGGTGGGGGACCTCTACGATCTCGTCTCGGTCGACGATCTGACCTTCTCGATGGCCATGCGCACTCGCTTCGAGGACGCGCGAAAGCTCTACGAGGAGAAGCTCCTGCCGACGCTCGAGAGCGAGCAGGGCGTGACGCGCGACGACATCGACGCGGGCCGGGTGACGGACGAGCGCAAGCTCCGGAACTTCCGGAACGACGACCGGCTGATCAAGACGCTGCTCCTGTCGGCGCTCGCCGACGGCGTCGAGTCCCTGCGCGCGTTGACGCCCGCGCGTCTCGCCGCGCTGAACCACTTTACCAGGCGCTGGAGCTCGACGAGGACAAGGCGGATCTGCATTCGCAGGGCTTCTCGATGCTGTGGCGCGGCACACGCCGCAACTGCGAGCTGGTCTACGCCAACGTGCGATCGCTCTCGAACGAGCAGCTTCGACCCGGCGGCAACGACTGGCGCATCGTCATCGACTACCCGTTCGACATGGAGGGTCACGGACGAAAGGACGACTCCGCGACGATCCAGCGTTTCCAGAACGACGCGGAGTCGAGCAACACGCTCGTCTGGCTACCTGCCTTCCTGACGCTCGACGCGCAGAAGGATCTCGGCACGCTGGTGCTGCTCGATCAGGTGCTCTCGGGCAACCGGCTGAACGAGTACGGCAGCTACCTCTCGCAAGGGGACCGGGATCAGGCGCGCGGGCTGCTCGCCAACCGGCGCGACACGCTGCGCCAGCGGGTGATCCTGCACCTGCTGGCGGCCTACGACATCATCCGCTCCGACACGCGCGCGATCGATGTCTCCAGCGGAATCGACGACCGCTTCACGTCGTTGAACCGGGCGTTTCGCCCGGAGACGCCGGTCGGTGCGCACTTCAAGGACACGCTCGAGCACCTGTTCGGGCAGGCGCTCGCGCACCAGCACAAGGAGCACCCGGACTTTCCGGCCGAGGTCAGGAAGCCGGGTCTTCGGCGCGTGCTCGAGGCCATCCGGGAGGCGGTACAGGTCCGCGACGGCCGCGTCGAGATCGACAAGCCCCACCGCGAGGAGGTTCGCGACATCGTCGTGCCGCTGCGTCTGGGTACCCTCCGGGAGACGCACTTCGTGCTCGGCAACGACTGGAAGGAGGAACTGCTGAAGAAGCAGCGTCTGGAGGGCGTGGACGTCCCGACGGTCGGCCAGCTGCGCGGCTGGATCGACGCCGACGGTCGGCGAGGTCTGCCGACGCCGGTCGAGAACCTCGTCATCGCTGCCTTCGCGCTGCAGACCGGCCGGAGCTTCATGTTGCACGGTGGCCCGGTCGACGGGCAGTCGGACCGGCTGGCCGACGAGATCACGCTGCACGAACAGGCGCTCCCGAGCGAGGAGGTCTGGACCCGGGCGGTGGAGCGCGCGGGCAAGCTGTTCGGGTACACGGCGTCGCCGATCAGCACCCGGACTTCGATCCGCGCGCCCACTACGCGCTGACGCTCGGGGAGGCCGAGATGACCGAGGTAGAGCGAAATGCCGCGCGTTCGCGAGCGCCCGCGAACGACGTCGACGATATTGATCTCGACCTGTGAGCGGCTTCGAGCGACTCGGGCCCTCCGTCCAGCACCACATCGTCAACACGCTCGGCTGGCGCGCGCTCCGGCCGCTGCAGGAGCAGGCCATCGGGCCGATCCTCGACGGCGAGAGCGCACTCCTCCTCGCGCCGACGGCTGGCGGCAAGACCGAGGCGGCGCTGTTCCCGCTACTCGGCCGGATGACGGCCGAGGACTGGCGCCCGATCTCCGTGCTCTACCTCTGCCCGATCAAGGCGCTGCTGAACAACCTCGAGCACCGCCTGCGCGACTACACCGGCTGGATCGGTCGGAGCGTGGGGCTCTGGCACGGCGACGTCGGCCAGGGCGCCCGGACGCGACTGATCCAGGAGCGGCCGGACATCCTGCTCGTCACGCCCGAATCGCTCGAGGTCATGCTCACGTCGACGCGGACGGACCCTGCCGCCCTGTTCGCGAACGTCGCGGCCGTGGTCGTCGACGAGATCCACGCGTTCGCGGGCGACGACCGCGGCTGGCACCTGCTGGCCGTGCTCGATCGCGTGACGCGGCTCGGCGGCCGCCCGATCCAGCGCATCGGCCTGTCCGCGACCGTCGGCAATCCGGACGAGCTGCTCGAGTGGCTGACGGCGGGGACCGGCGCCCGGACACGCGTCGTTGCGCCGACGCCTGCCGGGGCGTCGACTCCCGATATCCAGATCGACCACGTCGGCAGTCTGGCGAACGCGGCCATCGTCATCTCGCGATTGCATGCCGGCGAGAAGCGATTGGTGTTCTGCGACAGCCGCTCGCAGGCCGAAGCGCTGGCGGGGGAGCTCCGCGCTCACGCTGTCGAGACCTTCGTGTCCCACAGCTCGCTGTCCGCCGATGAGCGGCGGCGGGCAGAAGGCGCGTTCGCGGAGGCACGTAACTGCGTCATCGTCGCGACCAGCACGCTCGAGCTCGGCATCGACGTCGGCGACCTCGATCGGGTCATCCAGATCGATGCTCCGTCGACCGTCGCCTCCTTCCTGCAACGGTTGGGTCGAACCGGGCGGAGAGCCGGCTCGTCGCGGAACTGCCTGTTCCTCGCGACGACCGAGGAAGCGCTCATGCGCGTCATGGGGCTGGTGCTACTGTGGGAGCGCGGGTTCGTGGAACCGATCGTGCCCCCGGCGCTGCCCTATCCCGTGCTCGCGCAGCAGGTCATGGCGCTGTGCCTGCAGGCGGGGGAGCGCGGCCGTCTCACCTGGCACGAGCACCTGCCGGCCTTCCTCGCAAGCGCGCGGCTGGAGGAGTCGGATCGGCACGCCCTGGTAGACGAGATGATCGCCCGGGAGTTCCTGTTCGAGGATGACGGGCTGCTCGGTCTCGGTACCGGCGCCGAGAAGGCGTACGGGCGCCGTCACTGGATGGCGCTGTTCTCCGTGTTCGACTCCCCGCCGATGTTCCTCGTCCTGCACGGCCGGAACGAGCTGGGCAACGTGCACGAGCTTTCGTTCCGCATCAGACCGAAGAACGGCCCTACTGTCCTGTCGCTGGGTGGGAGAAGCTGGAAGGTCAGGCACATCGACTGGCAGCGAAAGCAGGCCTTCGTCGAACCGAGTGGGCACGTAGGCCGCTCGCGCTGGCTGGGCAGCGGGCAGGGTCTCGGCCTAGAGCATTGCCAGTCGATCAAGCGTGCCCTGGGCGGCCAGCTTCCGTCCGTGAAGCTCTCGACGCGCGCGCGGGACGCAATGACGACGGTCGTGGACGACTACGACTGGGTAGACGAAGACACCTCGGCCTTGTCGACGACGGACGCCGGCACCTCGTGGTGGACGTTCGGGGGCGGACTCTTGAATGCGGCGCTGGCAGCGCGTCTGACGAACCTCTCGGCCGCGGTGAGTCACGACAGCTTCGCGGTTCACCTCGGCATGGTGGTCAACGACTACGACCCGTTCGGAACGGTCATGCATGCGGGCAGCCTCTCACTAGCGTCGCACCGGGAAGCTTTTCGCGCTCGACGAGCGGCCCGCGAAGAGCGTGAGCGTCGCGATGCTGCTGCCGCTGAGCGGCTGCGTGTGCAGAAGGCCACGCCCAAGCTCGCCAACGCGGTGGGAAGAGGTGACGTCGCGGCTGTGAAGGCTCTACTGGAGCGTGGGGCGGACGTTGCGGCAGTCGAGCGCGAGACGGGATCGCTCGTGGCTCTTGCCCGGCGAAACGATCGACATAGAATGATGGAGTTTCTGTCTGCACCGGACAACTGCGCGCTGCAGGTCGCCGGTACGGAGTGAGGCCGCGATGCTCTTGGGATGCTGGTGAGTGTCGTCTCGGATCGCGCTCATCCCATCCGAACCAGTCGCGCCTCGTGCCATCGGGTTCGATGATCGCCGTTCCTTCAGGCGTGGCGGTCACGCCTCCGAACTCTCGCCGGTCGTCAGGCGTGATTCAGGCGTGGTTGGCCGAAAAACGGCCGTCTCGAGTGGTGTTCGTCTTTCGAGCCCGCAGGACGTAAGGCGCTGATTTCCAGATGAATGGACGTCTCTGGATCTAAGCACCCGGCAGGCCCGAATTGCCAGAATCGGACTTGAGGGAAGTGCGCAAGCTACTGATTTACAGTAGTGAAAATACTGTATTAATGCACAGTGGTGCCGAAGAGAGGACTTGAACCTCCACGGGGTTTCCCCCACATGGACCTGAACCATGCGCGTCTACCAATTCCGCCACTTCGGCACGAAGCGTGGATAGCCCCGGAATCCGGGGAGCGCGAAATGTACCCGCCGCCCCCCGACCCGTCAAGCGTCGATCTGTCGCTCGCGCACTCGCGCCCGGGCCGATTGGCGTAACCTCCGCCCTTTCCCCTCGTCGAACCCTCCTACATGTCCGAAGAAAGTCGCTCGTCCAACGGTGCCCGAGGTGCCTCGGGCGCCGTGCGCGATCCGCATGCCGCGCGCGAGAGCGAGAAGTACGCCGCGCCGATCGCGAGCCGCGAGTACATCCTGGAGACCCTGCGGGACGAGGGCGCGCCGATCGACCTCGAGGCGCTCGGCGAGCGCCTCGGTCTCGATACGGACGAGGAGGCCACGGAGGCGCTGAGGCGGCGGGTCAGGGCGATGATCCGCGACGGACAGCTGATCGAGAACCGTCGCCGGGGGCTTGTCCCGGTGGACGACGCGTCGCTCGTCGCCGGACGCATCAGCGCCCACCCGGACGGATTCGGCTTCCTCGTCTCCGAGGAGCGCGAGAAGGATGTCTTCCTCAGCGCCCGGGAGATGCGCCGCGTGCTGCACGGCGACAAGGTGGTGGTCAACATCACCGGCGAGGACCGGCGCGGACGCCCCGAGGGGCGCATCGTCGATGTCGTCGAGCGCGCCAACCACTCGCTCGTCGGTCGCCTCTCGATCGAGCACGGCATCGCCACGGTCGCCGCCGACAGCAAGCGCATCCACCAGGACCTCCTGGTCGAGCCCGGTCACCGCGCGGGTGGCGAGCACGGCGACATGGTCGTCGCCGAGATCACCGAGCAGCCGACGCGGCGGACTCAGCCGGTCGGGCGCATCGTCGAGGTGCTCGGCGCTCACCTGACCCCGGGCATGGAGATCGACGTCGCGTTGCACACGCACGGCATACCGGTCGAGTGGCCCGAGGCGGTCACCGATCAGGCGGCCGGCTTCTCGACCACGGTCAGGAAGGAGGACTCGGTCGGCCGGAAGGACGTGCGGGACCTGCCGCTGGTCACGATCGACGGGGCCGACGCGCGCGACTTCGACGACGCCGTCTGGTGCGAGCCGCGCTCGGGCGAGGGAGGTGGCTGGCGACTGATCGTCGCGATCGCCGACGTCGCCCACTACGTGCGCCCCGGCGAGCCGCTCGACGACGAGGCGGTCACGCGCGGCACCAGCGTCTATTTTCCCGGGCGCGTCGTGCCGATGCTGCCGGAGGTGCTCTCGAACGGGCTCTGCTCGCTGAACCCGGACGTGGATCGGCTGTGCATGCTGTGCGACATGACGCTGGATGCGGAGGGCGCCGTGAAGAAGGCGCGCTTCCACAACGGCGTGCTGCGCTCGCACGCGCGCCTGACCTACTCCAAGGTGCACGAGATCCTGACCGAGCCCGCGTCGCCGCTTCGCGACGAGTACGCGGCGCTGGTGCCGATGCTGGAGAACCTGCACGGGCTCTACGAGGTGCTGGCGAAGGCGCGGCGCGCGCGCGGCGCGATCGAGTTCGATTCCAGCGAGACCCGCATCGTGTTCGACGACGAGCGCAAGATCAGCGAGCTCGTGCCGGTCGTCAGGAACGACGCGCACAAGCTGATCGAGGAGTGCATGATCCTCGCGAACATCCAGGCCGCGGCCTTTCTCGAGAAGGCGGAGATACCGGCGCTGTACCGGGTGCACAACGGGCCGAAGGCGGATCGCCTCGAGGACCTGCGTGCCTTCCTCGCGCTGCACGGGCTGACGGTCGGCGGCGGGGCGACGCCGGCGGCGGCCGACTACGCGAAGCTCTCGCGCGAGATCGCCGACCGTCCCGACCGGAGCGTGATCCAGACGGTCATGCTGCGCTCGATGCAGCAGGCGGTCTATCAGCCGAAGAACGAGGGGCATTTCGGTCTCGCCCTCGATCAGTACGCCCACTTCACGTCGCCGATCCGGCGCTATCCGGACCTGCTCGTGCACCGCGCGATCAAGCATGCCATCTCGCGCGAGAAGAACGCGGCCTACCGCTACTCCCGGGCCGAGATGCAGGCGCTCGGCGAGAGCTGCTCGGTCTACGAGCGCCGCGCCGAGGAAGCCTCGCGCGACGTCGTCAGCTGGCTCAAGTGCGAGTACATGCAGCAGCACGTCGGCAGCGAGTTCGAGGGCGTGGTCTCCGCCGTCACCTCGTTCGGGCTGTTCGTCGAGCTTGTCGGCATTCACGTCGAGGGGTTGATCCACATCACCAACCTCTCGCGCGACTACTACAAGTTCGACTCGGCGGCGCACGCGCTGATCGGCGAGCGCACGGGCCAGCAGTACCATCTCGGCGACCGCATGGTGGTGCGTGTCGCCGCGGTCAATCTCGATGAGCGGAAGATCGACTTCGCCGAGGTCTCGCACACGATGGCGAAGGGGGGCAAGCGCGGCAAGCCGGCGCTGACCGTCGTCGACGGCGGGGCGGTCGACAAGCCGCGGCAGGCGGTGACCGAGCCCAGCGAGGCCGGCGGGAAAGGCAAGTCCAGGAAACGACGCAGCGGCAAGCGGCGGCGCGCCAGGGAGCGTGCGGAAGCCGCGGCCGCCGGCGAACAGGCCGGCGTGACGAGCGACACCGCGGCCCCGGCGGCGAACGCCTCATCGGCCGGCGGAACGGAGCCCGCGTCGGCGGAACCGAACGCGGAGCATCGTCGTCAGCTCAAGCGGCGCGAGAAGCAGCGCCGTCGTGACGAGAAGCGTGCGGCACGGCGTGCCGAGAAGAAGGCGGCCGAGGCCGTGGCCGGCGCCGCCGTCGGTGCAGGGCCGGGTCCGACCACCGCGCCCGACGTGTCCGCCGAGCCGGTCGCTCGCGAAGGGAAGCGGCGGCGGCGTGGTCGGCGCGGTCGCTCCGCGTCGAAGGGAGAGGACGCGGCGGTCGTCGAGGCGAACGCCGCGCGGTCGGGCAGCTGGGCGTCGCGGCCCGGCGACGGGTCGGACGGTGCCGGAGCGCAGGCGAGCGCCACGGCAGGCGCGTCGACGAATGTATCGGGCGGAACGGTGTCGAAGAAGTCGGCCGCGAAGAAGGCGGCCAAGGTCGTGGCGAAGAAGGGCGCGGCGAAGAAGTCGGCCGCGAAGAAGGCGGCGGCGAACGTCGTGGCGAAGAAGGGCGCGGCGAAGAAGTCGACCGCGAAGAAGGCGGCGGCGAACGTCGTGGCGAAGAAGGGCGCGGCGAAGAAGTCGGCCGCGAAGAAGGCGGCGGCGAAGGTCGTGACGAAGAAGTCCGCGGCGAAGAAGGCGGCGGCGAAGGTCGCTACGAAGAAGTCCGCGGCGAAGAAGACGGCCGCGAAGAAGGCGGCGGCGCAGGTCGTGACGAAGAAGTCCGCGGCGAAGAAGTCGGCCGCGAAGAAGGCGGCGGCGAAGGTCGTGACGAAGAAGAGCGCGGCGAAGAAGACGGCCGCGAAGAAGGCGGCGGCGAAGGTCGTGACGAAGAAGAGCGCGGCGAAGAAGTCGGCCGCGAAGAAGGCGGCGGCGAAGGTCGTGACGAAGAAGAGCGCGGCGAAGAAGTCGGCCGCGAAGAAGGCGGCGGCGAAGGTCGTGACGAAGAAGTCCGCGGCGAAGAAGACGGCCGCGAGGAAAGTGACGGCGAAGGCCGTCGCGAAGAAGGGCGCGGCGAAGAAGTCGGCCGCGAGGAAGTCCGCCGCGAAGAAGGCCGGCGGAACCTGAGTTGCCGGTGGTGTCCGAGGACGAAGTGCCGGACGATGAGGGAGGGGCGACACCTGGACGTGGGTCGCTCGTCGGCGGACTGCACAGCGTCAAGGCACTGCTGAAGGGCGATGTCGCGCGAGTCGCCCGGTTGCTCGTCCAGGTCGGGCGGCGGGACACGCGGCTGCGCGGCATTCGCGAGCTCGCGCGGCGTCATGGCGTGCCCGTCGCCGAGGCCGATCGGGCCGAGCTCGATCGACTGACCGACGGGCTGGAGCATCAGGGTGTCGTCGCGTTCCTGCGTGACTCGACCGATCGTCCGCCGCCGAAGGATCTGCTGGCGATGCTCGTGGAGCGTGACCCGTCGCTGCCGCCGCCGCTCGTGCTGGTGCTCGACGAGGTGCAGGACCCGCACAACCTCGGCGCCTGCCTGCGAAGTGCGGACGCGGCGGGCGTCGATGCCGTGGTGATCCCGACCGACAACAGCTGCGGCATGACGCCGGTCGTCCGGAAGGTCGCGTCGGGAGCGGCCGATACCGTCCCGCTCTACCGCGTGACCAACCTCCGCCGGACGCTCGGCGAGCTGCAGCTCGCCGGACTGTGGATCCACGGTGCGGCCGGGGAGGCGAGCCAGGCGCTCTGGTCGGCCGATCTCGCCGGACCCGTCGCGATCGTCATGGGGGCAGAGGGCGACGGGCTCAGGCGTCTGACGCGGGAGGCCTGCGATACGCTGTTCGCGATACCGATGGCCGGCAGCGTCTCGAGCCTGAACGTCTCGGTGGCCACCGGCATCGCCCTGTTCGAGGCGCGGCGCCAGCGCGGCGAGGTCCGCCCGCCCGGCGATATCTGAGCGAACCGCCGCGGATCGTCGTCGGCGCCGGTGACGGTCGTTCCCGCGACTCGGGTGGCGATATCCGCTTTCCGGAGCCGGCCGCCTCGGCCCCGGATCGTCACGGCTCGGCGTCGCTCACCCGCCGCGCGCGCACCACGCACGCCAGCCGCCGAAGGCGGTGATGTCCTCGGCGCCGTCGAACCCGCGCTCTTCGCACACGAAGCCCGCGACCTGGGTGCCACCCTCCAGCGACACGCGACCGATCGCCAGCGGAGCGGGGATGTCGCGCATGAAGTCCCCCAGCTCCTCGACGGGAACGGACCATACCTCGGCCTCGATCGGGGCGCCGCCGTCGGCCACCGCGCGCAGTCCCGGTCTCGCCGGGCCGGGGCCTGCCAGGGCGTACAGCCGGTACATCGGCGCGGTCCTGACCTGGGCCACCTTGATCGCTCCCCGATCGATCAGCTGGTGCTCGAGCGGCATGCCCGACAGGTGCGCACCGCAGACCAGCAGGTCGATGCGTCGCGGGTTGCCGATCGGAAGGCGCGCCGACGTGGCGCCCTCGGCCGGTGCCGCGGCGTCGCTTCGTGCCGCCGTGACATCCGGCGCGGCGCGACGCCTGCCGACGAGGGCAGGGGCGAGCGCGTGTTCCAGGCGCCGGCCTACCGACAGCAGCCAGCGGTCCGAGAACGCGGGCCCGACAAGCGTCACCCCGAACGGCAGGCCCGCGTCGGTGAACCCGGCCGGCACCGCCAGCGCCGCCAGATCAAGCAGATTGACGAAGTTGGTGTAGTAGCCGAGCTCGCTGTTGCGCGCGATCGGCCGATCGAGCATCTCCTCGATCGTGAACAGCCGGCCGGCGGTCGGCGTCAGCAGCGCGTCCACGTCGCGCAGCGCGTCGAGGCACCGTGGTGCCAGATCGCGCAACCGGTACTCGGCGCGAAAGTAGTCGCGGGCGAGCGGCGACGCGCCGCCGCGGATGATGTCGCGCACCACGGGAAACATCGCGTCGGGGTTCTCGTCGATCAGCGGCTCGGTCGCGACGTGACGCTCGGCCACCCACGGCCCCTCGTAGAGCAGCCGCGCGATCTCGTCGAACGGCGCGAAGTCGAGCGGCACCAGTTCGGCGCCGTCGTCCCGCAGCCGTCGCAGCGTCGCTCGCCACACCGCCGCGTAGCTGTCGTCGCCGAAGAACCTCAGGTCGTCGCCGGCGACGATCGCGAGGCGCAGGGACCCCTCGTGGCGGACGAAGCGACCCGGCGCGTTGTAGCCGGGATTGCGCCGGCCGTACCCGTCGTCCTCGTCGACACCCTCCAGCACGGCGAGCACCGCGTCGGCGTCGACGGTGTCGCCCGCGAACACGCTGACGCAGTCGAGACTCCGGCACGCGGGCACGACGCCCGTCGCCGGCACCAGCCCGCGCGTGGGCTTGAGCCCGACCAGATCGTTGAATCCCGCGGGCACGCGGCCCGAACCCGCGGTGTCCGTGCCCAGGCTGAAGCTGGCGAGACCGAGCGCGACCGCGACCGCCGAACCGGCGCTCGAGCCGCCGCTGACGTGGTCCGGATCGTGGCTGTTGCGACAGGCGCCGTAGGGCGACCGCGTGCCGTTGAGTCCGGTGGCGAACTGATCCAGGTTGGTCTTGCCGACGAGGATGGCCCCGGCGGCGAGCAAGCGCTTCACCACGCTCGCGTGGCGCCCCGCCACGTACGCGAAGGCCTCGCAAGCCGCCGTGGTGGTCAGCTCGGCGACGTCGATGTTGTCCTTCACGGCGAACGGGATGCCCCACAGGGAATGGCTCGCCGGATCCCTCTCCTCGAGGCTCCGCAGCCAGCCGGCCTGTTCGGCCTCGGTGCACAGGTGTATCCAGATCTTGTGCGATTCGTGCTCGGTGGCGCGCGCGCGGATGTCGGCGCACACCTGCGCGGGCGTGGCTTCGCCGCGGCGGTAGGCGTCGGCGAGCGTCGACAGGCCGAGGTCCGGGACGGGCCGCTCGCTCACGCGCGCTCTCCCGCCGCGGCGTCGCTCGCGGCCACCGGCTCCAGCACCGCGAGCGGTGCGCCGGCGGTGACACGCTGGCCTTCGACGACGAGCAGCTGGGCGAGCCGCCCCGACACGGGTGCTTGCATCACGATCTCCGTCTTCATCGATTCAAGGATCATCAGGGATTGTCCCACCTCGACCTCGTCGTCCAGCGAGGCCTCCAGTCGCCACAGACTGCCGGTCACCGGGCTCTCGAGCACCGTGCCGGCGGCGGAGCACTCGAGCGCCGGGCCATCGGCCGGATCCGGCGCGGGTTCGGTATCCGCCACGAAGTCGAACTTGCCGTCGGCGTGCCAGTCGGCGAGCTCGGCGGCGAACGCCGCCTCGCGCCGCGTCCGGAAGCGCTCGATCGAGGTGGCCTCGGTCTCGAGCAGACGTTCGTACTCGGCCAGATCGAAGCGCGTGTGCTCGATGCGTATCCGGTGTTCGCCGAGCGGGAAGGCGGCCCGCAAGGTATCGAGCTCCTCGTGCGTCACCTCGTGGAAGCGGATCTGGTCGAAGAAGCGCAGCAGCCACGGTCGCTCGAAGTCCGCGGTGCGTCGCGCGCGGTTCCAGATCGGCAGGGTACGACCGACGAACTGATAGCCGCCGGGTCCCTCCATGCCGTAGACGCACAGGTAGGAGCCTCCGATGCCGACCGAGTTCTCGGCCGTCCAGGTGCGGGCGGGGTTGTATTTCGTGGTCACCAGCCGATGTCGCGGATCGACGGGCGTCGCCACCGGCGCGCCGAGGTAGACGTCGCCCAGTCCGAGCACGAGATAGGACGCGTCGAACACGATGCGCTTGACCGAGTCGATGTCGTCGAGGCCGTTGATGCGGCGGATGAAGTCCAGGTTGCTCGGGCGCCAGGGCGCGTCGGGACGCACCGTCCGGGTGTAGATGTCGATCGCCTGGCGGCAGGCGGGATCGTCCCGGGACAGGGGCAGGTGGACGATGCGCGACGCCACGCTCATGTCCTGCAGCTGCGCCCCCGGCTCGTCCTCGGCCCGCTGCAGATGCTCGATCAGCCGCTCTCGCGAAAGCTGCTGGCTGTCGGCGGTGCGCGCCAGGGCGTCGCGAGTGACGTCCGACAGGTGCGGCGCGGGGCATTCCTCGAGCACCTTCTGATGGCGCCGCTGAGCCGAGCAGTCGCGCGTGCCGATGGCGAGCACCTCGCCGCCGCCGTCGCCGATGACTTGCACCTCGACATGGTGCGCCGCGGCCACGTCGCGTTCGAGGTAGGCGCGACCGTCGCCGAAGCGGGCGCTGCCCAGACGCCGCACCCGCTAGAACGCCTCGTCGAGCGCGTCGACGTCGCGACACACCTGCATGCCGATCCCCCCGCCGCCGAGCGTGTCGTGGCGCCCGCAGGTGTCGGCGACGATGGTCAGCATCGACCGACCCGCCGTGCTCATCAGCGTCGAGCCCGTCGTCAGGTACACGCCGCGTTGCGCACGCACGGTATCCGCGGCGCTGTAGCGCTCGCGCGGGTCGTCCGCCCGGTAGAACAGCGTGTCGGCCGCCTGGTTGCCGTGCAGGTCGACGATGCTCAGCACCTCGCCCTCCTCGACGGTGGCGGCGAACGCGTCGCCCGCGCGAATCACCTCGCGCCGGCGCGCCTCCTCGGGTACGCGGTTGCTGCTGACGGTCATCGGGGTGCGGCCTCGGCCGGGGAGCGGTCGTTCACGAGCGCGAGCATCTCCCCGCCATCCGGCGGACTGCCGCCCAGATGGTGGAGCGCGTTGTTCTCGGACCCGCGCCGGTTCTCCGGGCAGTGCGTCAGGCACGCGTCGTCGGCGGCCGGCGGACTCGCCCGGCCCAGCGCGATCTCGACGGCGCCCTGCGGGTAGTCGCCCCCCGGGTGCAGCGGGTGGGGACAGGTGTGCCGCACCACGAGCGTGTCCATCTCCATGCGCAGCGTCACGCTCGGTGGCGACGCGACGGGCGTCGTCCCCGTCTCCGACGCCACCCTCGGCATCAGCGTCAGGGCGCCGTCGGCGTCGGGCTCGACGCGGCTGAACCAGTTCAGGTTGGCCGCCAGGTCCGCGACGCCGAGTCCGTACTTGGCGAGCTCGGTCAGGAACGCGTCGTGGCCGTTCTGGTGCCAGTCGTTGCGATCGCTCTGATAGTCCCGTCGGCCGAACGCGTCGGTCACGTCGTCGGGACTGAACGGTGCCGGCGGACGGCAGGCGAGGTCGCCCTGGCTGGCCTGGCGGGACTGATTGCCGCGATCGGGCGCTTCCGGTAGAATCGGCCGGCTTCGTCGGATGGCGAAGCCTCTTCCCTCGTCCAGTCGCCGGCCCGCTCGGGTCTCGTGCAGGCGGGCGATCACCCCACAGGGAGCATTCATGCGTCATTACGAAATCGTCTTTCTGGTCCATCCCGACCAGAGCGAGCAGGTCCCCGCGATGGTCGAGCGTTACCGCGGCATCATCGAGAGCGGGGAGGGGGTCATCCACCGCCTAGAGGACTGGGGTCGCCGCCAGCTGGCCTACCCGATCGCGAAGATCTACAAGGCGCACTACACGCTGATGAACATCGAGGTCGATCAGGAGACGCTCGAGGAGCTGACCAGCGCGTTCAAGTTCAACGACGCGGTCATCCGGCACATGATCATCGCGCGAGAGAGCGCGGTGACCGAAGCCTCGCACCTGATCAAGAAGGACGAGTCGCGTGGCGAGACGCGCGGTGACGGCGACGCGAAGCCCGCCGATGCCCGGTCCGAGGCGAGGCCGGCCGGCGGAGGCCCCGCCGAACGTCCCGCTCCCGCGTCCACCGCCAGCTGATCCGAGAAGCCGACCATGTCCCGTTACTTCCGACGTCGCAAGTACTGCCGTTTCACCGCCGAAGGCATCACCGAGATCGACTACAAGGATCTCGAGCTGCTCAAGGGCTTCGTGACCGAGACCGGCAAGATCGTGCCGAGCCGCATCACCGGCACGAAGGCGCGCTACCAGCGCCAGCTCGCCAAGGCGGTCAAGCAGGCGCGTTACATCGCGCTGCTGCCCTACACCGACCACCACTGAGCGGGCGCGCGTCGCGGGTGACGCGGCGCGCCCTCGCTTTCCCGCACCTCAGTCCAGACGGCGATCGTCCATGGTCGACCTAGGGCGTCTCGCGGACCGTGGCCCCGTCGCCGCGGCAGCCACGGCGGCGGCGATGCTGGCCGCCGCGCTGCTGCTGCCGGCGTTCGTTCCCGCGGCCAGCCTGTTGTCGCTGCCGCTGCTGATCGGCAGCGCGGCGGTGGTCGTTTTCGTCGTGCTGCGGCGCGGGGAGGCCGCGGCGCTCCGGGCCGCCGGGTTCTGCCTGGCGATCCTCGTGCTGCTCTCGCTCGCGTTGTCGGGCTCGGTGATCCGCGTGCCGCTCGTCGCGCTCGTCCTGTGGCTGCCGGCCGTGCTCGCGGCGGTGGTGCTGCGCCGCACCGTCCGGCTGGACATCGCGGTACTCGTCGTGACGTTCTGCGGGTTGCTGACGGTGCTCGTCGTGGAGCTCGCCGTCGGTGGCAGCTCGGAGCTCTGGCGCGAGGCGGTCCGGATGCAGCTCGGCGATCCGTCGCGGACCGGCCTGACCGAGGCGCAGTTCGCCACGCTCGTGGAGACGCTGGCCGCGCGCATGAGCGGGGCACTGGGCGTGTCGGTCATGCTGGTGGCGCTCTGCGCGCTCTTTCTCGGGCGTTCCTGGCAGGCGGCGGCCGTGCGACCGGGAGGCTTTCGCGAGGAGTTCCACGCACTCTCCCTGGGCCGCGGAGCGGCGTTCGCCTGCGTCGGGTTCGTCGCCCTGGCGTTCGTGCTCGACGGCACGCTCTGGGACGCGTTCGCGTTCGTGCTGGTCGTCGCCTTCTTCGTCCAGGGGCTGGCCGTCGCTCACGCGACCGTCGCCCGGCGCGGTCTCGCCAGGGGCTGGCTCGTCGGGCTGTACCTGATGCTGTTCCTGCCGCACACTGTCCTGCTGCTCGCCGCCCTCGGGCTGGCCGACAACGCGGTGCCCCTGCGCGGCTCCACGACCCCTCCCGCGTGAGCGCGCGGTTCGCCGGTCGCGCCACCCGTTCACCGCTTCACCCGTCAACCGCTTCACCGCTCAACGCACCTGTCGGAGAACCACCATGCAAGTCATCCTGCTAGAGAAGATCGACAACGTCGGCGTGCTCGGCGACCTCGTCGACGTCAAGGCGGGTTTCGCCCGCAACTTCCTCCTTCCCCAGGGCAAGGCCGAGCTCGCCACCCCGACCAACGTGGAGGCGTTCGAGCAGCGTCGTTCGGAGCTGGAGGCGCAGGAGGCGGCGATGCTCGCCAGCGCGAGGCAGCGCGCGGCGAAGCTCGAGGGGGCGACGTTCACCGTCACCTCGCGTGCCGGCGCCGAGGGCAAGCTGTTCGGTTCGATCGGCACCGAGGAGATCCGCGTCGCGGCCGAGTCCGCCGGGCACGAAGTCGAGAAGAAGGAGATCCGCCTGCCCGAAGGGCCGCTGAGGAGCGTCGGCGAGCATCCGGTCACGTTGCACCTGCACACCGACATCGACGTCGAGATCACCGTGGACGTCGTCGGCGAGGAAGTCTGAGCGGCGAGGCTCACGCCACGTGGCGCCCGAGCGGGGACGGCCGACCATGGCGTTCGAGCCCGACGACTACGCGCCGCCGGACGTCGGCGGCATGCAACACCTCGCCCGTCAGCTCGGGGCGGCACGGATGCCGCCGCACTCGCTCGAGGCCGAGCAGGCCGTGCTCGGCGGCTTGCTGGTCGCCACCAGCGACGGCTTCGATCGCGTGTCCGACGTCGTTACCGAGAGCGACTTCTACGAATACCACCATCGGCTGATCTACCGTGCGATCACCACGATCGTCACGAGCAACGGCAACTGCGATGTCGTCACCGTGGTCAGCTGGCTCGATCAGCACGGCCTCCTCGCCGACGCGCAGGGGCTCGACTACGTCGGCGCCTTGCCCGAGGTCACACCGAGCGCGGCCAACATCAAGGCCTACGCCGGCATCGTCCGCGAGCGCTCGGTGCTCCGCCAGCTGATCAAGGTCGCCACCGAGATCGCCGACAGCGCGTTCGACTCCGAGGGGCGCTCGAGCAAGGAGCTGCTCGACGAGGCCGAGACCAAGGTGTTCGGGATCGCCGACCAGACGGCGAAGAACGCGGGCGGCTTCCAGGACATCAAGTCCGTTCTCGCGGGGGCCATCGAGCGCATCAACACGCTGTTCGAGTCGGACGCGTCGATCACCGGCATCGCCACCGGCTTCGACGACCTGGACGAGATGACGAGCGGCCTGCAGCGTTCCGACCTGGTCATCATCGCCGGGCGTCCGTCGATGGGCAAGACCACGTTCGCGATGAACATCGCCGAGCACGTCGCGCTGACCGCGCCGTCCCCGGTCGCGGTGTTCTCGATGGAGATGCCGGCCGAGCAGCTCGGCATGCGGCTGATCTCCTCGCTCGGGCGCGTGGAGCTGCAGAAGCTGCGGACGGGGAAGCTGGCCGAGCAGGACTGGCCGCGCATCGCCTCGGCGATCACGCTCCTGAACCAGAAGAAGAGCGTCTTCATCGACGACACGCCGGCGCTCTCCCCGACCGATCTCCGTGCCCGCGCCCGACGTCTCGCCCGCGAGCACGGGCTGAGCCTGATCGTCATCGACTACCTGCAGCTGATGAAGGGCTCGTCGAGCGTGAACGAGAACCGCGCGACCGAGATCTCCGAAATCTCGCGCTCGCTGAAGGCGCTCGCCAAGGAGCTCGACGTGCCGATCATCGCGCTGTCGCAGCTGAACCGCGCGCTCGAGCAACGCCCCGACAAGCGACCGGTCATGTCGGATCTGCGAGAGTCCGGCGCGATCGAGCAGGACGCGGACGTGATCATGTTCATCTACCGCGACGAGGTCTACAACCCCGAGGAGGAGGCGAGCAAGGGCAAGGCCGAGATCCTGATCCGGAAGCAGCGGAACGGACCGATCGGCTCGTGCATGCTGACCTTCCTCGGCATGTACACGCGCTTCGAGAACTATTCGCCCGAGATCATGGGCGGCGAGTTCTCGTGACGATCGCCGCCCGTCAGCACGGCGTCCGGCGATGACCGCTTCCGCCGCCGCCGGGCGCGTCGCCGTCGTCGATCGCGAGTCGCCGCGGGGCGTGACCGTCACCGTCGATCTCGACGCGATTCGCGCGAATCTCGTCGCCGCGCGCCGGCTCTCGAACGGCGGCAAGGTGTTCGCCGTGGTCAAGGCCGACGCCTACGGACACGGTGCGATACCCGTCGCCACGGCCCTGAGCCGGTGCGACATGCCGGCCGAGTCGCGGGCGGACGGGTTCGCCGTGGTGACGACGGCCGAGGCGCTCGCGCTGCGTGCGGCGCGCATCGATCGGCCGATCCTCGTGTTGCAGGGGCCGCTCGACGCGGCCGACGCGACGCTGTCGGCGGAGGCCGGGCTCTGGCCCGTGATCCACGATGTCGAGCAGCATGCCTGGTACCGGGACTGGTGCCGGACGCGAGCGGCGGAGCGGACAGGGGGACGGGCGGGGGAACGGGCGGCCGCTGGAGCGGCCGGACGGGCGGCGTCAGGTGGTCCGGCGGACGCGTCGCGATCCGCCCCCGACGCGTGGCTGAAGGTCGACACCGGCATGGGGCGGCTCGGCGTGCGCCCGGACGCGGTCGGCCGGTTGCTCGGGGCGGACGACGCGATCCGCTGGCGCGGCGTGCTGAGTCACCTCGCCTGCGCCGACGAGCCGGGCAGCGAACACGCGCGCGGCCAGATCGACGCGTTCGCCGCGCTCGACGTCCCGCGGGGACTGGCGCGAAGCCTCGCCAACTCGGCCGCCGTTCTCGCGTGGCCCGACGCCTGTCACGACTGGGCGCGACCGGGGCTGATGCTCTACGGCTGCGACCCGCTGATCGCGACTCCACGAGAGGACGGCATGCCGCGCGCGACGCTGCGCCCGGCCATGCGGGTGACGACGACGCTCCTGTCGGTCAAGGTGATGGAGGCCGGGCAGGGGGTCGGCTACGCGCAGACCTGGCGGTGCTCCGAGCGCATGCGTGTCGGACTCGCCCGGGTCGGCTACGCGGACGGGTTGCCACGGGTGCTGGACGAGCGCGCGCGCGTCCGGATCGGCGGTGCCGACTGTCCGATCGTCGGACGCGTGTCGATGGACTCGATCGCGCTCGATCTCCGCGCGGCACCCCAGGCGCGGATCGGCGACGAGGTGGAGCTCTGGGGAGCCACGCTCGCGGTCGACGCCCTGGCGGACGCGGCCGGAACGATCGCCTACGAGCTCCTCACCGGAATCCGCGGCCGACGCCGGCTCGTCGACGTGCCGTCGACGGACGAACGGGAGGAAGGCCCGGACATCAGCGTGTCGAGGCAGCCGTGATGACTTGCGGGCAAGGACGAGGCGGGGCGTTCGGGGTTACCATCACACCCGCCGCGCCACCGGCACGACGGCGCGGCGGGCCGTCAGCGCTCGAGGTGCTGAAGCTTGTCCGGCTTGTCTTCCCACTCCTTGGCATCGTCCGGCGGGTCCTTCTGAACGGTGATGACCGGCCAGATCGCCGACAGCTCCGCGTTCAACGCGAGGTACGGCTCGTCTTCGGGCTTCATGTCCTCCTCGGCGACGATCGCGTTGATGGGACATTCAGGCTCGCAGAGCGAGCAGTCGATACACTCCTCGGGATCGATGACGAGAAAATTCGGCCCTTCGTGGAAACAGTCGACCGGGCAGACCTCGACACAGTCCGTGTACTTGCAGCGGATGCAGTTCTCGGTAACGACGAACGTCATGGGGCGGGATCTCGGCTTGGCGTGCGGCTTGCTGAATGCTAGCAGATTACGTCGGCGCTCCAGACGGCGCCGACGGCGATTGATCGAGCGCGCCCCCGCGTGGGTGGCGAGCGCCGGATGTCGCCCGGGTAGCGGGCGTTGAACAGGGGACGATGTCGATGAAGCGGATCAAGAAGGCGGTCTTTCCGGTCGCGGGCATGGGCACGCGCTTCCTGCCGGCCACCAAGGCCAACCCGAAGGAGATGCTGCCGGTCGTCGACAAGCCGCTGATCCAGTACGCGGCCGAGGAGGCCGTGGCCGCCGGCGTCGACACGCTGATCTTCGTGACGGGGCGCAACAAGCGCTCGATCGAGGATCACTTCGATTCGGCGTCCGAGCTCGAGGCTTCCCTCGAGGCCAAGAACAAGATCGAGATGCTGCAGGTCGTGCGCGACATCCTGCCCGAACACGTCAAGTGCGTGTTCATCCGCCAGTCCCAGGCGCTCGGGCTCGGCCACGCGGTCCTGTGCGCTCGCCCCGTCGTCAACGACGAGCCGTTCGCCGTCATCCTCGCCGACGACCTGATCAACTTCACCGACCGCCCGGTGCTGAGCCAGATGGTGGACCTGTTCTCCTACCAGCAGTGTTCCATCCTCGGCACCGAGGTGGTGCCGAAGGAAACGGTGAGCTCCTACGGCATCGTCGACGGCACCGAGATCCAGCCGGGGCTGATGGAAGTGTCCCGCATCGTGGAGAAGCCGTCCGTCGAGGAGGCGCCGAGCGACGTCGCCGTCGTCGGACGTTACATCCTGACGCCGCGCGTGTTCGAGATCCTGGAGAACACCCAGCAAGGTGCCGGCGGCGAGATCCAGCTGACCGACGCGATCGCCGAGCTGCTGGGCGAGCAGCGCGTGCTGTCGTACAACTTCAAGGGCCGGCGCTTCGACTGCGGCAGCAAGATCGGCTACCTGAAGGCGCAGGTCGAGTTCGCGCTGGAGCACGCCGAGGTCGGCGAGGAGTTCCGCGCCTATCTCGACGAGCTCGCGCGAGGGGCCACGGACAATGTCGTCCGGATGAGCAACGGCCAAGGCGGCTGACCGCGGCTGATCGTGGCCGGACGTTCCGACGTCTCCGCAGGCGACGCGCCCGCGGCTTCCGTGACGGCCCCACCCCCGACGTGAGGTTCCGCGGGGGAGTCGGCATGCGAGTATGGTTCCGGACTCGCGAACGGAATCTCTTCGATGGGACGGAGCATCGGGCGCACGACCTTCACGGACGCCGACCGGGGACGCTTTCGCGAACGTCTCGAGGAAAGCCTGTCGGTGCTGGAGGCGTTGCTCGAACGCCCGCGGTTCGGCCGCGGTGACGCGTCGATCGGCGCCGAGCTCGAACTGGCCATCGTCGACGCCGCCGGGCGTGCCGCTCCGATCGCCGAGCGGCTTCGCGACGAACTCGCTGACCCGCGGCTGACCCTCGAGATCAACCGCTACGACATCGAGGCCAACCTGACCCCCGGGCCACTCGCCGGACGACCGTTCGCGCGGCTCGAGCGCGAGATCGTCGAGATGCTCGCGCTGCTGAACGACGGGGCCGCCCGTCACCGCGCACGCGTCGTGCCCGTCGGCATCCTGCCGACCTTGCGCCCGCGCGACCTGGTGGCCGGGATGATGACTCCCGACGCGCGTTACGAGGCGCTGACGCGGGAGCTGCGCGAGCGGCGCGGCGAGAAGTTCCACATCCGGCTCGACGGGCGCGAGTCGCTGTCGGCGCGGACCGACACCGTCGCGCCGGAAGGGGCGTGCACGTCGTTCCAGCTGCACTACCGGGCTCACCCCGAGCGCTTCGCCGAGTCGTTCAACGCCGTGCAGCTGATCACGCCGCTGCTGGTCGGGTTCGCGGCGAATTCGCCGTTCCTCCTCGGCCGCGAGCTCTGGCACGAGACGCGGATCGGGTTGTTCGCGCAAGCCATCGACGGGCGCGACGCGGAGCGGCGCGCGCTCGGCTTGCCCTCGCGCGTGCACCTCGGGCACGGCTGGCTCAGACGCGGCGCGTTCGAGGCGTTCGCCGAGACGGTACGTCTCTACGAGCCACTGCTGCCGATCAGCGAGGACGAGAGCCCGCGCGAGGCGCTCGCGGCAGGTCGTCTGCCCGGGTTCGGCGAGCTCGAGCTGCAGATGGGTACGGTCTGGTCCTGGAACCGTGCGGTCTACGATCCGAACGACGACGGGCACGTGCGCATCGAGCTCCGGGCGCTGCCGGCCGGTCCGGCACCGATCGACATGGTCGCCAACGCCGCGCTGGCGATCGGACTGGCCGAGGGGCTGCTCGACGAATCCGAGGCGCTCGTCACCGCCTTGCCGCACGCGCTTCTCGTGCAGAATCTGGAGGCGGCCGCGCGCGAGGGCATCGACGCGCGGCTGCTGTGGCCGGCCGCGAACACGTTCACGCTCGAGCAGCGTCCGCTCGTCGACATTCTCGGTGAGCTCCTTCCGCACGCGCGCGCCGGGCTCGCCGCGGCGGGCATCGACGAGGCGGACGCGGACCGCGCGTTGACGAACGTGGAGCGCCGGCTGGAGCGTCGCGCGAGCGGGGCGGGGTGGCAGATCCGCACCGTCGAGCGCCTGCAGCGCGCGGCCGGCGGCGGCGCGACCTCGAAGCGGCGCGGCGGACGCCAGCGGGCGCTGCGGTCGATGTTCGATCGCTACGCCGAGAACGTGCTCGCCAACGTTTCCGTCGCCGACTGGCCGGAGCTCTGAGACGCCTGACGCGCGCGCTTCGGAGCGCCGGACTCAGATCTCGACGAGGTGGTTCGGCAGCTCGTCCGGCTTGCCGCCGTCGTGCGGAAAGTGCTTCCACAGCACCTCGCGGCAGTGCTCGATGGTGCGCTCGAAGCCGGTCGCGATCTCGTCGCGCCGCACGTGCTCGATGAACTCCGCGACGGTCGCCGCCCACTCGGTGTCGTCGACCACCGCGGCGATGCCCTCGTCGACGAGGATCTCGACGTGGCGCTCGGCGAGCGAGACGAACACGAGCACGCCGGTGCGCCCGGCCGTCAGGTGGAGCTTCTGCAGGAAGAATTGCTCGCGGGCGTGGCGCGCGGCGCGTCTGCGGCGGACCGACGCGGGCACCAGCGCGACGCGCAGGCGCGGGATCTGGAACAGCGCCCCCAGGCCGAGGAACACCAGTACCTGCATCGGGTAGAGGGTCGTCAGGGCGAACGGATCGTCGTCGGGAGACGCCCAGCCACCGCTCTCCAGCGTCTGCCAGAGGTGGTGGAGGCCGGGCAGGGCGAGCGCGGCGAGCGCCGCCCACAGGGTCGGGATGTAGCGATAGCCGTCGCTCGCCCGGGCGATCACCGTGACGATCTCGCCGCGCGTGCCCGACTCGGCGTGACGGATGGCGTCCGCCAAGCGCGTCTTCTCGTTCTCGCTCAGGAAGCTCACGCGTCGCTCACCAGCTGCCCGACGCGCCACCGCCGCCGAAGCTCCCGCCACCGCCGCCGAAGCCACCCCCGAAACCGCCTCCGCCGAAGCCACCGCCACCGAAGCCGCCGCCACCGACCACGACGCCCGGAAGGCGACGCCGCCGGGTCCGGGTGCCGCCGCCGGTGCCCGAGCCGCCGTTGAACCAGAAGAACGCGAACACGGCGATCGCGACGAGGACGCCGACGACGAGGCTGTTGCTCATCAGGCTCGTGAACAGGCCGGCGAAACCTGCCGGAAAGGCGCCGCCGGCCAGACGTTCCGCGCCGAGACGCCTGAGCAGCTGGGGCAGCGCCACCATCGCGATGAAGAACAGCGGCAGTATCCCGCCGATCGTGCCCTGCGCGTCGCGATCTCGTCCGGTGCCGCTCGAGCCCGCGGGCGGCGCGGCGTACTCGCCCTCGATCGCGGCGAGGATGGCGCCGGTGCCGGCATCGATGCCGCCGGCGTAATCGCCCTCCCGGAAGGCGGGCAGGATCTCGCGTCGGACGATGTTCGCGGCGAGCGCGTCGGTCAGCGCGCCCTCGAGCCCGTAGCCGACCTCGATGCGCACGTCCCGTTCGTTCGGGGCCACGACGAGCAGCACCCCGTTGTCGTTCTCGGCGGTGCCGATGCCCCAGGCGCGGCCGAGGCGGTTGGCGTAGTCGGCGATGTCGCGACCGCCGAGCGAGGGCACGGTGACGACCACGACCTGATCGCTCGAGGCAGTCTCGTGAGCGGCGAGTCGGGTGTCGAGCCGTTCCACGGTCGTCGCGTCGAGCAGGTTCGCGGCATCGACCACACGCCCGGTGAGCGTCGGGAACGTGTCGCCTTCCTGCGCCAGCGACGCGCACGGAGCGGCGAGAGCCACGGCGACGACCATCGAGGCGGTCCCGGCGATCCCCCGGCGCACGAATCGCGCCGCGGCCCGCGCCGCGATCCGGATCGTCACGACGCGGCGCGCGAGAGCGGAGGTCGCGATCGGCCGCCCGCGATCAGCTGCCGAACTCGACGGTCGGGTTGACCGTGTCCTCCTCGGCGATCGAGAAGTTCTCCTTCGGTTGCATCTCGGAGTACATGAAGCGCCGCCACCAGCGGCCGGGGATCGTCCTCAGCTCGGTGTTGTAGCGCTGCACGGACTGGATGTAGTCGCGGCGGGCGACGCCGATGCGGTTCTCGGTACCCTCGAGCTGGGACTGCAGCGTCAGGAAGTTCTCGTTCGACTTGAGCTCCGGGTAGGCCTCGACGACGACCATGAGCCGCTGCAGTGCCGAGCTCAGCGCGTTCTGGTTCTGCTGGAACTGCTCGAACGCCGCCGGATCGGTGAGCGTCTCCGGCGAGACGTTCATCTGCGAGACCCGGGTGCGCGCCTCGGTGACCTCGCGCAGCACGTCCGACTCCTGGTCGGCGAAGCCCTCGACGGTGTTGACCAGGTTCGGGATCAGGTCGGCACGCCGCTTGTACTGGTTCTGCACCTCGCTCCAGCGCGCGTTGACCGCCTCGTCGTAGGTGGGAATGTTGTTGATGCCGCAGCCGCCGAGCACGAGCAGCGTCGACACGACCAGGAGCTTCGACACGACACCCGCCGCGTGCCGCCACGCGCCATCGAACGGCATCGGTTGCATGCTGCCGGCGACACCTCTGCCCATGTCGAAGATCCTCGTCGCGATGGGTCTCGATGATAGCAGTACCATTCACGCATGCTGACTCTCAACGACGTCGCCTGCCGCCGCGACGGCAAGCTCCTGTTCGAACGCGCGAGCCTCGTGGTGCACGCCGGCCAGAAGGTCGGGCTGACCGGGGCCAACGGCACCGGCAAGTCGAGCCTGTTCGCGATGATCCGCGGGGTGCTCGATCCGGACGAGGGCGAGATCCTGCTGCCGCGCGGCACCGGTATCACGCACGTCGCGCAGGAGACGCCCGGATCGTCGCGAAGCGCCCTGGACCACGTCGTCGACGGCGACGAGCGCGTGCGCGCGCTCGAGTCCGAGATGGCCGCCCTCGGCGACGCCGACGGCGTGCGCCATGCCGCGCTGCTGGCCGACTACGACGAGGCCGGCGGCTGGTCGGTGGCCGCACGGGCGGGCGCGCTGCTGAACGGGCTCGGGTTCGCCGAGTCGGTGCACACGGCTCCCGTGTCGAGCTTCTCGGGCGGCTGGCGCATGCGCCTGAACCTCGCGCAGGCGCTGATCAGCCCCGCCGAGCTGCTGCTGCTCGACGAGCCGACCAACCATCTCGATCTCGACGCGGTGCTGTGGCTGGAGGAGTGGCTGAGGAAGCGCGAGGGAACGCTGCTGCTGATCTCCCACGACCGCGAGTTCCTCGACGGCGTCACCACTCACACCATGCACATCGAGCGCGGCGCCGTGACGCTCGCGACCGGCGGCTACTCCGCGTTCGAGCGTCAGCGCGCCGCGAAGCTCGCGAGTCAGCAGGCCACGCACGAGAAGTCCGAGGCGCGGCGTCGCGAGCTGCAGAGCTTCGTCGATCGCTTCCGCGCCAAGGCGACCAAGGCCCGTCAGGCGCAGAGCCGGCTCAAGATGCTCGAGCGCATGGAGGAAACCGAGGCGGTGCGTCCGGACTCCTCGTTCAGCTTCTCGTTCCGCACGCCGGTGGCGATGCCGAGCCCGCTGGTCACGCTCGAGCGCGCCGACATCGGCTACGGCGGCGCACCGGTGCTCGAGAGCGTCCGTTTCGGCATCCAGGCCGGGGATCGCATCGGCCTGCTCGGTGCGAACGGAGCGGGAAAGTCCACGCTGGTCAAGGCGCTGGTGGGCGAGCTCGAGCCCGAGTCCGGCACGCGCACGCCCGCGAGGAAGCTCGTCGTCGGCTACTTCGCCCAGCACCAGGTCGATCGCCTGAGAAGCGATCGCACACCGCTCCAGGCGTTGATCGACGAGGACCCCACGCTGTCCGAATCGCAGGCGCGGGGCTTCCTCGGCGGATTCGGGTTCGAGGGCGAGCGGGCGTTGCAGAGGGCCGAGACGCTGTCGGGCGGGGAACGCGCACGGCTCGCGCTCGCGCTGATCGTGCACTCACGTCCGAACCTGCTGCTGCTCGACGAGCCGACCAACCACCTCGACATCGACATGCGGCAGGCGCTCGCCGACGCGTTGCAGCTGTTCGAGGGTGCCCTGCTCGTGATCTCCCACGATCGGATCATGCTGCGCGCGGTCGTGGACGGGCTGTGGCTCGTCAGCGATCGCGGCGTGCGTCCGTTCGATGACGACCTCGATGGCTACGCGCGCTGGCTCGCCAGGCGTCGCGCCGACTCGGCCGACGGGTCGGCGGGTGCCGGGACGAGCGCGGCATCCGATCGATCGAGCGGCGGGACCGCCGACGACGCGGCGCCCGTGGCGTCGGAATCGGGCGCATCCGGCGACGACGTCGTCGCGACGGCGAACGGCGCGGCGCGTTCCACCGGCAGGGCAGCGCAGCCGTCGAGCGGCGACGCCGTCGATGGCGCGAATGTTGCGAACGTCTCGTCGACCGTCGGCGAGTCGTCCACGACGGAGGCACGCAGGCGACAGCGGCGCGAGGAGGCCGCACGCCGCTCGCGCCTCGCGCCTCTCCGACGTGACATCGAACGCGACGAGAGGAAGCTCGGCGAGGCGACCGAACGGCTCGGTAACGTGCGCGTCCGGCTCGCCGCGCCCGGATTGTATGATGAAGAAGCCAGGGCGACGCTCGCCGGGCTCCTCGAGGAGGAGGTCGATGCCAGACGCGCCGTGGAATCCCTCGAGGAGTCGCTGCTCGGCGCGATGGAGCGGCTCGAGCGAGCCGAGACCGAAACCGGAGAGAGCCCGTCATGAACGCGATGTCCGCGACCCGCCCGCGAGTGCCCGAATTCGTCCGTGTGTCCGTCCCGGTGGTGGCGCTGGTCGCCGTCGCCGCGCTCGCGCCGCTCGAGGGCGTGCGGGCCGAGGCGTTCGAGTCGCTCGAGCGACTCGATCAGGCGGAGTTCCTGCAGCTGTCGGAGAACCTCGCCGCCGCCACTCACTACAAGGCTGTCACGCCGGCGGAGTCGCTCGGCATCCTCGGGTTCGACGTCGGCGTGGAGATATCCTCCACGGAGATCGACCGGGAGCTGTTCGATCGCGCGAGCGACGGTGACTACGGTGCCGGCTCGATCCTCGTGCCGCGGGTGCACGCTCACAAGGGCCTGCCGTTCGGCATCGACGTCGGCGCCTTCGTCGGCGCCGTGCCGCAGACCGACCTGTCGCTCTTCGGCGCCGAGCTCCGGCTCGCGCTGGTCGAGGGTGGCGTGGCGTTCCCCGCGGTGGCGCTGCGGGCGAGCTACAGCAGCGCGTTCGGCTCGAACTCGCTGCAGCTGGACAACGCGGCGCTGGAGCTGACGGTGTCGAAGGGCTTCCTGATGCTGACGCCGTACGCCGGCGTCGGGATCGTTCACAGCGAGTCGAAACCGGGTGATACCGCGACGCTCGCCGACGAGTCGGTCGATCAGGAGAAGCTGTTCGCCGGCGTCAACGTCAACCTCGTCGGACTGAACGTCACGGCCGAGGCGGACCGGACGGGCGAGTACACGAGCTTCTCGGCGAAGCTCGGCTTCCGCTTCTGATGGGTGTCGATGGTCGGGAGGAGGGCACCGCGGCGGAGGAAATCGACGAACGGGGCGGCACCGGCTTCCGGGCGGTGATGCAGAGCGTCGGCGCGGCGCTGCTCGGCGTGCAGTCGAGCCGCAACCGCGAGCGCGACTTCACGCGCGGCAAGCCGCTGCATTTCATCATCGGCGGCCTGATCGGCACGCTGCTGTTCGTGATCGCCGTGTGGCTGCTCGTCCAGTACGTCATCGCGACGAGCTGAACCTCGCCGCAAACCTTCGCCCGGGTGGCGTGCCCCGGGTCATGGCCGTGTCGCGATACCGCGAGAGAGCATGTCGGCGACGCCGCGGCACGATCGCCCCGGCCACGCCACGCCACGTCGGCTACAGCGCCTCGATGCGCGACGTCTGCGCCCGGAGGCGCTCCAGCGCGGTCTCGGCCTCGGCCAGCTTGGTGCGCTCGGCGTCCACGACCGCCGCCGGCGCCTTGTCGGTGAATCCGGCGTTGCCGAGCTTCGCCGACAGCCTCAGCGTCTCCTTCTCGAGCCGCGAGGTCTCCTTGCCGAGACGGGCGAGCTCGGCGTCCTTGTCGATCAGGCCGGCCATCGGGATGAGGAGCTGCATGTCGCCGACGAGCGAGACGGCGGATTCGGGCCGCGGTGCCTCGTCGTCGAGCACGTCGATCGCGTCGAGTCGGGCGAGCGAGACGAGCAGGACGTCGTGCCTGCCGAGCAGGCGCCGCTCGTGCGCGTTCGCGCCGGCGACGCTCAGCGGCAGCCGCCTGCCGGGGTTGATGTCCATCTCCGAGCGGATGCGGCGCACGCCCATGACGACGCGGCGAACCCAGTCCATCTCGGCCAGGGCGTCCGCGTCGATGCGCGCGGGATCGGCGACCGGCCACGGCTGCAGCGAGATCGTCGGACCGGACTTGCCGGCGCGCGGCGCGACCTGCTGCCAGAGCTCCTCGGTGATGAACGGCATGATCGGATGGGCGAGCCGGAGCGTCGCCTCGAGCACGCGCACGAGCGTGCGGCGCGTCGCCTCGCGTGCCGCCTCGTCGTTTCCGTCGAGTACCGGCTTGCACATCTCCAGGTACCAGTCGCAGTACTCGTTCCAGACGAACTCGTAGATCGCCGTGGCGGCCAGGTCGAAGCGGTACGCGGTGAAGTGCTCGGCGACGGCCGCCTCGGTCTGCTGCAGGCGCGAGACGATCCAGCGATCGACGGGATTGCCCGTCGGAGGCTCGCCGCCGGCGACCCCGTCGCCGGCGACCCCGTCGAGCCCCTCGGTGTTCATCAGCACGAAGCGGGTCGCGTTGTAGAGCTTGTTGCAGAAGTTCCGGTAGCCCTCGACCCGCTTCATGTCGAAGCGGATGTCGCGTCCGGTAGACGCGAGCGAGGCGAAGGTGAAGCGCAGCGCATCGGTGCCGTAGCTCGCGATGCCGTCGGGGAACGCCGCGCGGGTCTGCTTCTCGATCGCCGGGGCGAGCTTCGGCTGCATCATGTTGCTGGTGCGCTTCTCGACCAGCGTCTCCAGGTCGATGCCGTCGATTATGTCGAGCGGGTCGAGCACGTTGCCCTTGGACTTGGACATCTTCTGCCCGGCGGCATCGCGCACGAGTCCGTGCATGTAGACGTCGCGGAACGGCACCTCGCCGTCCATGAAGTAGCGCCCGAACATCACCATGCGGGCCACCCAGAAGAAGATGATGTCGAAGCCGGTGACCAGCGTCGAGGTCGGGTAGAAGGTGCGGAGCGCGTCGGTCTCGTCCGGCCAGCCGAGCGTCGAGAACGGCCACAGCGCCGAGGAGTACCAGGTGTCGAGCACGTCCTCGTCCTGGCGGAGCGCGACGTCGTCAGCGAGTCCGTTGCGCCGTCGCGCGTCCGCCTCGTCGAGGCCGACGAAGATGTTGCCCGCCTCGTCGTACCAGGCCGGTATGCGATGGCCCCACCAGAGCTGGCGGCTGATGCACCAGTCCTGGATGTTGTCGAGCCACTGCGTGTAGGTGCGCGCCCAGGTGTCGGGCACGAACCGGACGCGCCCGTCGGCGACGACGTCGAGCGCGGGACGGACGATCGCCGCGTTGCCGCCCGGGCGACCGTCGGGCTGCGTCTCGCGCGTCAGGTCGACGTACCACTGATCGGTCAGGTAGGGCTCGACGACCACGCCCGAGCGTTCCCCGCGCGGCACCATCAGCTTGTGCGGCTTCGTCTCCGCGAGCAGCCCGGCCGCGTCGAGGTCGGCGACGACGCGCTTCCTCGCCGCGTGGCGGTCGAGTCCGCGGTAGGGCGCGGGCACCGCGTCGTTCATCGCCGCGTCGTCGGTCAGCACGTTGATGACGGGCAGATCGTGGCGCTGGCCGAGGGCGTAGTCGTTGAAGTCGTGGGCGGGGGTGATCTTGACGCAACCCGTGCCGAAAGCCGGGTCGACGTAGTCGTCGGCGACGATCGGAATCTCGCGCCCGACCAGCGGCAGGGTCAGCGTCGACCCGACGAGGTGGGCGAAGCGCGGGTCGTCCGGGTTCACCGCGACGGCGGTGTCGCCGAGCATCGTCTCGGGGCGGGTCGTGGCGACGACGACGGCGTCGGTGGGACCGTCGGGGCCATCCACCGGGCCGTTCGCCAGCGGATAGCGGAAGTGCCAGAGCGAGCCGTCCTCCTCCTCGCTCAGCACCTCGATGTCCGACAGCGCCGTGTGCAGCACCGGGTCCCAGTTGACCAGGCGCTTGCCGCGGTAGATCAGACCCGCCTCGTGCAACCGCACGAAGGTCTCGCGGACGGCGGCCGACATGCCCTCGTCCATCGTGAACCGCTCGCGCTCCCAGTCGGGCGAGGCGCCGAGGCGGCGGAGCTGGCGGGTGATCGTGCCGCCGGATTCCTCCTTCCACGCCCAGACGCGTTCCACGAAGGCGTCGCGGCCGATGTCGTGACGGGTCAGGTTCTCGCGCCGCATCTGCTGTTCGACGACCATCTGGGTGGCGATGCCGGCGTGATCGCAGCCCGGCTGCCAGAGCGTGCGATCGCCCATCATGCGGTGCTGGCGGATCAGCGCGTCCATGATCGTTTCCTGGAACGCGTGCCCCATGTGCAGCGTGCCGGTCACGTTCGGCGGCGGGATCATGATGCAGTAGGGATCGCCGTCACCCGTCGGGGCGAACCAGCCGTTCGCCTCCCAGGTCTCGTACCAGCGCCGTTCGATGCCTTGCGGGTCGTAGGTCTTTTCCATCCGTGCAAGTGTACCGACCGCGCGCCCGCGGGTCAGTCGCGCATGTGTCCCGGGTCACGGTCGGGATCGCGGTCGAGCGTGTGCTCGACGAGCGCGCGAACCTCGCGCCGCAGCGTCCGGACGTGACGTTCGACGATCTCGTCGACGAGGCGCTCGATGAAATCCGGAGCGGGATCGTCGCGCCGGTCGGAACGACGGGCCATCCTCGCGGCGCGGCGACGCGGGGGCGCCGGCGTGGCGTGCACGATGTCGTCGTCGAGCGCGAGCGTGTCGTCGAGCTCGTCCGCGTCGACCGCCGCCGGGACGCCTGCGGTGCGCGCCGATCGATCCTCGGCAACGCGAACGTCGGCGAGCAGGCGCGAGGCACGCTTGCCCCCGATGTCGCGGTTCGCGTCGATGCCGACCGGTGCGTGGCCGAGATCGATGCGGGCGACCTCGTCGGTCGCGATCGGCGTGGCGCCGAACACGGCCGGTGGGCCCGACGGGACGCCGTGGCGTGCGCACGCCGCGCCGGTTCCGATCGAGGCCAGGCGATCGCCGGGCGCGCCGCCCGTGCGCTGCCGGCGCGGCTTCGGCCGGGCGGAGGAGTCGTCCGCGGGGACGGACTCGAAGCCGAGCCTGGCGGCGCGGATGACGGCCGCGTCGCCGTCGCGAACGACGGCGCTCAGCACCGGCAGGTTGTCGTCGTCGAGCATCGAAACGGCCACTCCTCGCCCAAGGCGTCCCCGAGGAGTGTAGGACACGGGATCAGAGTCGGTGGTGCTTCAGCGGATACCCGCGGTGCTGGTAGAAACGGTAGCGCTCCCGCCCCGCATCGCGCACCGTCGCGCTCTGGTCGACCACCTCGAGCGTCCGTTCGAAACGGCTGAAGAAGGCCGGTACCCGCTCGCCGAGGTTGATCAGCACGCGCCGATCCGGACCGGGCTCGCCGCTCGAGATCTGAACCGGATCGCTGTCGACGGTGCTCGAGGGCTCGCCGGGCGGGATCAGCCCGTGAGGCACGAAGGCGGTCGGGCGAAAGCGCCAGAGGAACTCGTCGACGTGCGCCAGCAGCGTCAGGTCGTCGCCGTGCACGAACACGGTCTGCCCCTGTTCGTGCGCCTTCTCCGCGAGCCGGCAGACGAGCGCGAGCCGGTCCCCCGGGTTCTCGCCGGACAGCACGTAGAAGTCGACGCGCGTCATCGTCCGGCCGCCTTCGCGGGAGCCTTGTCGAAGGCACGGCCGTCGGCCTCGTCGAACAGCCATTGCATCAGCAGCGGCACCGGTCGACCGCTCGCCCCCTTGCGCTCGCCGTCCCGCCAGGCGGTGCCGGCGATGTCGAGGTGCGCCCAGGGTCGACCTTCGGGCACGAACCGTGACAGGAAACAGGCGGCCGTCACGGCACCGGCCCCCTTGCCGCCGATGTTGGCGACGTCGGCGAAGTTGGAGTCGAGCTGCCGCTGATAGGCGGGCAGCAGCGGCAACGGCCAGGCCGGATCGTCCACCGCCCGCCCGGCGCTCTCGAGCGCCGCGGAGAGTCCCTCGTGATCGCCGAACAGCCCGCTCGCGACGTCGCCGAGCGCGACCACGCAGGCGCCGGTCAGTGTCGCGATGTCGACGATCGCGCGCGGCTCGAGCTCGGCGCTCCAGCTCAGCGCGTCGGCCAGCACGAGGCGCCCCTCGGCGTCGGTGTTCAGGATCTCCACCGTCCGCCCGCTCATGGACGTGACGACATCGCCCGGTCGCGTCGCGTCACCGTCGGGCATGTTCTCGGCCGCGACGACCACGCCGACGACATCGAGCGCGAGCTCGAGCCGGGCGCAGGCCTCGACGACACCGAACACGGCGGCGGCGCCGCACATGTCGTACTTCATCTCGTCCATCGCCGCCGACGGCTTGATCGAGATGCCGCCGCTGTCGAACGTGATGCCCTTGCCGATCACGACCAGCGGCGGGCCACGGCGCCGCCGCCCGTGCCAGGCCATCGAGATCAGCCGCGGCGGACGACGGCTGCCACGCGCGACCGCGAGCAGCGCACCCATGCCGAGCGCCTCCATCGCCGACTCGTCGAGCACCGTCGTCTCGAGCGCGGCGTGCTCGTCGGCGAGACCGCGGGCGATCCCGGCCAGGTGCTCGGGCGTGCAGAGGTTCGGGGCCAGATCCCCGAGGTGGCGGGCGCGGTTGACACCGTGGGCGACGGCGACCGCGCGCGCGACGTCGCGCGTGGCGTCATCGCGGACGTCGCGTGGCACGACCAGCACGAGTCGCTCGAGGGCCGGAGCCGTCGGTGGCTCGCGCCGCTCGTGCCCGTCGAAGCGCCAGGCGCCGGTCGCGACGGCGCGCGCGAGTCGGGCGGCGAGTGCGGAGGCCGGGTGCTCGGCGTCGGCGGCGAGCGTCGCCACGTCGCTCGTGGCGAGCGTGGCGCCGGTGGCGAGCAGGGCGCTCGCCGTGGCCTCCACGATCTCGCTCCAGCGCGCGGCGGGACCGCCCTCGCTCGTGTCGTCCGAGTCCGTGTGGCGAGCGGCGGCCTCCGATCCGCCGCTCGCCGGCGCTCCGAGTCCGACGAGCAGGACGCGCCCGCCACCGGCCGCCGCGACATCGTGCAGCACGAGCGTCTCGGCGACTCGTCCGGCGAAGTCGCCACGGGCGACGACCCGCGAGACGAGACCGCCGGAGCTCTTCTCGACGGCGCGAGCGCCACCCGCGAGCCGGCCGCTCGAATGGACGCCGACGATGCGGCAGGCATCGCCGTCGAGGGCGGGTTCGCGGGTCGCGACGGTGATCTTCATCGGGCGGGCGTCCGGAGGTCCTGGGCGGGTGGACAGTCTAGACAACCCGGATGCCTGTCGAGCCGGCGAGGGACCGGCCGCCGACAGGGCGGACACGAATGGTAGATTGGCGCCCTCCCGCTCCCGAGCGACCGCCCCGCCGTGCGCATACTCGATCGCTACCTCGCCAGGGAGATGATGGTCACGTGGATGGCGGTGCTCGTCGTGCTGCTCGTCATCATGGTCGGCAACGTCCTCGCACGAAGTCTGTCGCGCGTCACCGACGGGGCGGTCGCGGCGGACATGTTGCTGCTGCTGGTCGCGATCAAGTCGATCAGTCTGCTGGTCACGCTGATTCCGCTCTCCCTCTATCTCGGCATCCTGCTCGCGCACGGGCGCTTCTACCGCGACAACGAGATGGCCGTCATGCAGGCCTGCGGGATCGGCTGGATCGACCTGATGCGCCCGACGGCGCTGGTCGGGCTGGTCGGTGTCGTCGCGATCGGCCTGCTGACGGTGTTCGCCTCGCCGTGGTCGGCGCGCTACGAGCAGGTGCTGCAGCAGGAGCTCCGCGAGCAGTCCGCGCTCGCGCTCCTGACGCCCGGGCGGTTCATCGAGTCGAGCGACGGCGGAGTCGTGCTGTTCGTGCGCGAGGGCAGTCCCGATCGGACCCAGTTCAACGACGTGTTCATGTACCGCGCCCGCGAGGACGAACCGCCGTCGGTCGACTCGGCGCGGTTCGCGACCTACCAGCGCGACGAGGCGAGCGGCAACGAGTACCTGGTGTTGAGCGACGGGCAGACGAGCGTCGGGCGAGCGGGCGAGGCGGACTTCACCGTCACCGACTTCCGCCGCCAGGGCGTGCTGAGGCCGCGCGGCGACGGCGATGCGCCGCGGCTGCGCCTGAAGGGCAAGTCGCTCGGCCAGCTCTGGGGCAGCGAGGATCCCGCCGACCGTGCCGAGCTGCAGTGGCGCGTCTCGATCCCGCTCGCCGCGCTGCTGCTCGCGCTGCTCGCCGTGCCGCTGTCGTACACCTCGCCACGCGAGGGCCGCTTCGGCAAGATCGGTCTCGCGATCCTGATCTACATCCCGTACGCGAACTTCCTCGTGCTGATGCGCAAGTGGATAGCCGCGGGTGCGGTGCCGTCCTGGATCGGGCTCTGGCCGGTGCACGCGCTGGTCGCGCTGCTGACGCTCTGGCTGCTCGTGCGCCGGGTCGGCTGGCGCTGGCTGTCGACGCGGGACGCGTCCGGCTCGGGAGGTGGATCGTGATCTTCGGAACGCTCGATCGCTACATCGGGCGCTCGATCCTGGTCACGACGCTGCTCGTGATCGTCACGCTGGTGGCGCTGGCCAGCGTGTTCGCGTTCGTCGGCGAGCTCGACGACGTCGGCAAGGGCAGCTACAGCGTCGCGCTCGCCGCGCAATACGTCCTGCTCACGGTCCCGTCGAAGGCGTACCTGCTGTTCGCCCCGGCGGTGCTGCTCGGAAGCCTGCTCGGTCTCGGGGCGCTGGCCGCCAACAGCGAGCTGACCGTGATGCGCGCCGCCGGCATCTCGAACGGTCGCATCATCCGCGCGGTGCTGGTCACCGGAGTCGCACTGATGGCGCTGGTGACCTTGATCGGGGAGAGCGTCATGCCACGGGCCGAGCAGATGGCCGAGGAGCTCCGTCTGACCGCACTCGAGAAGCGACTGTCGGTCAAGGGCGGCAACGGGCTCTGGGTGCGATCGGGCGGGCGCTACGTCAACGTCGCGACGGTCATGCCCGACTTCACCCTGCTCGACGTCAGCGTGCACGACTTCGACGACAACGCGCTGGTCTCGGCGCTGGTGGCCGCACGCGCGCGACGCGACGCGCGCGGCGAGTGGGTGCTCGAGGACATCAGGCTGACGAGCGTCGACGCGCGCGGCACCCGGGTCGAGCGCATCGCGAGTCGACCCTGGCAGGCGCTCGTCGCGCGCGAGGACGGTGGTTCGGTGCCGGCGCTCGTCAGCGCCGACGTGCTGAAGAGCCTGTCGATCTCGCCCGAGAGTCTCTCGGCCAGGGATCTCGCCGGGCAGGTGCGCTACCTTCGCGAGAACGCGCTCGACAGTCGCCGCATCGAGCTCGCGCTGTGGGTCAAGCTCACCTCGCCGCTCGCGACGCTCGTCATGCTGATGCTGTCGCTTCCGTTCGTGTTCGCCTCGCAACGGGCAGGTGGTGCGGGGCAGAAGATCTTCGTCGGCATCCTGCTCGGCATCGTCTACGTGTTGCTCAACCGTCTGCTGACGCAACTGGCGCTCGCCAACGGCGTGGCACCGCCGCTCGCCGCCGTCCTGCCGCTGCTGCTGTTTCTCGGCATCGCGCTGATCGGCATCCGTCGCAGCGCCTGAGCCGCGTGTCCCGACGCATCGAGCGTCGCGTCGATCGGCACGACGCACGCTGCAACCGACCACACGGTCAGTCGTCCGCACGCTCACGTGGCACGCGCACGACACGTGTGCGTGTCAGTCGATCGTGGAGTGCACGACGTCGCGCATCGAACGGCACCACGAGGTACGTGATGCCGAACAGCAGGAAGCCCAGCGCATAGCGTGCGAACGTGCGTCCGCGTGTCAGAGTACCGTCACCGTCATCGACGACCTTCAGGCGCCAGGCACGCATGCCGAGCGTCTGCCCGCCATGACGCCAGAACCCGTCGAAGAACAGCCAGCCGATGCCGAAGGCGACGCCCAGCCATGCCGGACCGAAGGCCTTGCCGTCGTTCGCGAACAGTGCGGCGGCGGTCAGCACGAACAGCACCGCGACGAGCAGCAAGCCGTCGTAGAGCGCGGCCATCGCGCGCAGCAGCAAGGCACCGAAGGGCGACATGCCCGGCTCCTCGGGCGTCTCGCCGCGTTTCACGTCGTGTCTCGATTCGTTCATCGTGTCGTGTCCATCATCTGCTCGTCGCGCGTGTCGCGCAGGACCTGTCGGTTCGAAGCGGATGCCGAACGATACGTCGTTCGACATGTCGAGCGCGCTCGTCGCGTCTCGATGCACGACTCGCTCGATGCGTTCCTACGTGTCGTGCACCGATACGAGGCACGACATGTGCGTACATGAAGATGCGTGCGCGCGTGGATATCGGGCTTGTCTTGTCGTTCATGCGTCGCGTGACGACATCGCTTGTCGATGAAGATCGACGTGAAGAACGATTCGCGCTTGCAGTTGTATTCGTGTTGGACTATGTGGACAATGCGCTGACTTGAAAAACACATGATGTTGTGATTCGAGTTTTCGATCGATGACGGCAGTCGTCGCTATTGCACAAGGAGCTCGGTGTCGAAGGCTTCTGCAACAAGAGTCTCTACAACCACTACGGGAGTTCAAGCATGGCTCGTATCACCAAGCCGGCGAAGGCGTCGCCGACGAAGGCGGCGAAGAAGAAGTCGACGGCGAAGAAGCGCGCGACCAAGAAGAAGTCGGCCGGCAAGAAGGCAGCGGCGAAGAAGCGCGCGACCAAGAAGAAGTCGGCCGGCAAGAAGGCAGCGGCGAAGAAGCGCGCGACCAAGAAGAAGGCGGCCGGCAAGAAGAAGGCGGCCGGCAAGAAGCGCGCGACCAAGAAGAAGGCGGCCGGCAAGAAGCGCGCGACCAGGAAGAAGGCGGCCGGCAAGAAGAAGGCGG
>Ga0115029_1000406_pt1 | contig 43694 bp, 38 predicted proteins | sample SidtaG_3_FD_87297 | JGI IMG/M metagenome (GOLD analysis project Ga0115029, IMG submission 87297) | Marine algal microbial communities from Sidmouth, United Kingdom - Sidmouth_Asex1 metaG | ecosystem: Host-associated > Algae > Red algae > Unclassified | place: Sidmouth, United Kingdom | collected... | reverse complement strand
AGATAAAGACCATGCAAAAAAACTCGATATTAAAGGTGGTGTAAAAGTTAAAAAGCTTTACGCTGGAAAATTGCGAAAATACACTCAAATGCGCGAAGGCTTTATCATTACGGCGATCGATGGTAAAGCAATCAACTCCGTAGATGGCTTGATAGATTCCTTGGAAAAAAAGAATGGTGGCGTTATGCTCGAGGGTATCTACGAAGATATTCCAGGGGAGTATTTTTATGCATTTGGATTGTAAGAAAAGCTATCCATTGTTTAATTAAAAGGCAAGAGGACACATGTTCCCTCTTGCCTTTTAATATTTAATCGGTAGAGGCTAATAGAAAACTTATTTTAGTTCATCGTGTCACCTTATAAGTCTCCCGTCAATCCATGTATATTGTGGTACAAAACCTATCCATATGCGCTTCTCCTTCAACCACCTAGCACGCTCCGTAAAAGACGTCAACAAATCTGTCAAATTTTATCAGAAGGTATTTCAATTTGAGGAAATAGAGAATACAGCATCGAATTCGAAAACCAGGTGGCTAGACTTTGGAGACGGGAAGCAACTTCATTTAATTCCACGTCCGGAAGCAGAAATAAAAACGAACAAGGCCGTACATTTTGCATTAGCAACAACAGATTTTGATAAATTTGTCGATCATCTCACGAAATTGAATATAGCCCATTCGGATTGGCCTGGAACCCCAACCAATGAATACGTTCGAAAAGACGGCATTCGTCAAGTCTACTTTCAAGATCCAGACGAATATTGGATTGAAGTGAATGATGATGTCTGAGTTGTATTTATTTAATAAATAGAAACTAAGGTGCTCCAAAGAATTTAGATATTTACCATGCTACAAACAGTTCGATAAAAGCAATCTGTACATCATGAGCATGTCAAAAATCTCCAGGTAGCCAAGGGGAGTATCAAAAGCAGTATATTAGCGGAGTGAGTAAACTAGTCCGATAATGAAATCAATAAGAATTATATTTTGTCTGCTTTCTGCTATTATATCTATTAGTGCGATCAACGCCCAACAAACCATTAACGGTAGCATCATGCATGATAATATCGAGCGTGCTTATATTTTATATGTTCCTGATAGCTATTCGAGTCAAAATCCAGCACCAGTTGTATTCAATTTTCATGGATATACAAGTAATGCCACAGAGCAAATGTTTTATGGAGACTTTAGACCGATAGCTGATACTGCGGGGTTTTTAGTGGTGCATCCAATGGGTACACAAGATAACTTTGGCAATCCACACTTTAATGTCGGTTGGGGTGGTAGCACTGTCGATGATGTAGGGTTTACGGAAGCGCTCATCGATTCGCTAGCCGCCGATTATTCAATTGATTTAGATAAAATATATAGTACGGGCATGTCCAACGGAGGATTTATGAGCTACCAACTCGCATGTCAATTGAGCGATAAAATAGCTGCTGTAGCGTCTGTCACCGGATCTTTTTCACCAAGTGTGTTAGGCAATTGTGTCCCTAACCGTCCTGTCCCAATTATGGAAATTCATGGTACTAATGATAATGTTGTCGAATATAATGGATCGTTTATTGCGGTGGCTATCCCAGATGTAATTGCATACTGGACGGAAGAAAATAATTGTGAAGAACAGCCGACAGTCACGCCGGTACCAGATATAGATATGAATGACGGCTCGACAGTCGACCATATCGTGCATGCCAATGGAGACCAAGGGGTGCAAGTCGAATTGTTTCGTGTAAACGGAGGCGGACATACGTGGCCCGGAAATTTTATCGGTGGAGTGGGAACGAATTATGATATTGATGCCTCAAAAGAAGTATGGAATTTCTTTGCACGATATGATATTAATGGCCGCATTCAAATGTCTTCTGTTGATGATGTCAATGATGAAAATACTTTTTCAATTTTCCCGAATCCAGTGGATGGTTCTACCATAACTTTGGAAACCGACGACTTCGAAAACTACTATGAAATATATACACTTCATGGTCAATTCGTGTCCGCCGGTGATATATTCAGCACCAATCAGACAATAGATGTATCCGATATGTCGTCCGGTTTTTACCTAATTCGCGTGGGGGATCAAATTCAAAAGCTGGTCTTGAAGTAAAGCTACCTATCGATCAAACGGAATTGCATCTGTTTCTTTTGACATAGTGTTAATTGTTTTTCTATGTGTAATTATCATATGAAAAAGTCGTTGCGTGTGATTCCCAATCTGCACTTATTTTATTTTTAAAATTTCTTAGAATTATTTATGCACTTTCTGAAAGATTGCATCTTATGGATGTAATAAGCAAATTATTGTTTCATTTAAAATCTAGTACGATGAAAAAAGCAATCTTTCTATTCTCGATCATGGCCATTGGCCTCGTTTTATTTTCCTCATTTAAAAAAGAAAAGCACTGTGTTTTTCGCGCCGTCATGAATGAAGATCCGGTTGACCGTATGCCGGTTTATGTAGCGACAGAAGACATTTCGACTGCCGTAAAAGGCGGACTCGAATGGCTTCGGTCTGCCCAACAAGTTGACGGAGGATGGGGTTGCGGTCAACATGCCCGGCAAGATATTCGCGATCCGCATGCTGTTAAAACTGATCCGGCTACCACAGCTATGGTTGCTATGGCACTGATGCGATCAGGGTCAAGTCTCGATGACGGACCGCACCAAAAAGAATTAAAAGCCGCCAATAATTATTTGATGAAATTTATGAATGGTGATCAAAAGGCGTTCATGCAAAATCTTGGTAGCACTCAAATTCAATCAAAATTAGGACAGAATATTGATGTCGTATTGGCTACGCAATATTTTTCAAACTTGTATCCGCTACTCGAAGATGAAAACCCATTAAAAAAACAAGTAGAACTTATTTTAGAAAAAGGGGTCGAATCTATCGAAGTAAATATTGCAGAAAATGGTAGCCTAAAAGGTGGTACTTGGGCAGGAGTACTGCAATCTTCATATGCTAACTCAGCATTGGAATCAGTTGTAGTAACAGGCGTCAAAGTCGATAAAAATAAACTAGACGCGTCAAGAAAATATCAGCAAGCCAACTACAATCCCACAACAGAAGAAGCCAGCACTGCTGACGGCGCAGGGATCATGTTATATGCCGTTTCAGGTTCGACTCGAGCAAGCGCCAAAGAAGCAAAACGCGCACGAGATATCATTGCCAAAGCAAAAAAAGATGGTCACATTTCCGATGACGACAAAGTGAATTCAGAAAATCTGATAAAAGCAGGTCTCAACGAAGCCGAGGCCATGGAATTAAATACCGCTTATAACGTCTATAATTCTGGTAAAGTAAAGTCACAACGTAAAGAAGTCATGTCTGGGTTTGGAAACAATGGCGGTGAAGAATTTTTGAGCTATCTACAAACAGGTGAATCACTAGTTGTCAATGAAGATGAAGACTGGGTTAATTGGTATGATAATATCACCAAGACGATTATGAATATTCAAAACCAGGATGGCAGTTGGAATGGGCACCACTGTATCACAAGTCCAGTATTTTGCACAGCGACGTGTATTAGTTTATTGACAATAAATAATGACATTGAGCGAATTAAAGATAATTGCGTGGAGCGCTAGTTCGAAGATTTATTTTAATTAGTTCGTATAAAGGACTGCAGAGTTAATAGCTTTGTGGTCCTTTTCTTGTTAAATTCACGCTTAAAGATTACAAAGACTATGAAGACGTATAAGAATCGGATTAAGCCAAGAGCTTTCACATATGCCGCAATTTTTACGATGTGGTGTTTAGCAACGTTAAATTCCTATAGTCAAGTAGACTCTTCGCGTACATATTTCTTTGGTCACAGCTTGATCGATCACAGTCCGCCGGCCATTCCGACCCCTTCTAATGAGACGACAGTGCCACATTGGTTACGGAAATTGGCCGTAGCGGCAGGGCATGAATTCGCCGTAGACGGTCAATTTGGATTTTTACCAAATCATGCAAATAATCTCCCTCCCATTCCACAGCTCGGGTATGATTGTGTACCGGGATTTTGGGATAATAGTATGCAAACATTTGCGGAAGCATCACCGACAGATCTATTGCTGACAGCAGCGAATTTTATTCAAGCGGAGCCTCCGACCTTCCCTTACTACGGTCCCGACTCCATTTACACGCCGATCACAGCGACGACAACAATTGTCGATTGGGTATCCAATGAGGTTTCGGATATCGATATTTATATCTATGAAAACTGGCCTGAAATGTCGGATACGATTTTGCCATATCCTACGTCTTATAATGAATTAATTCCGTACCATGATTATACCCAAGAAGCGTTTCATGATTGGTGGATCACATATCAAGATTCGATGTTGCTTCGTCGGCCCGACTTGAATATGCGGATGATACCGGCTGGGCCGATTATCAGCAAATTGTTGACCACCACTAATCTGAGTACGATTCCGATTCCTGAATTATATGAAGATATGGCGCCGCACGGTCGTCCAACCTTATATTTTTTGGCTGGCCTCGTTACGTATATGGCTATATATGAAGAACCAGCACCGGTTAATTTCCCACCTGACACTAATGTTCACCCAGAAGTGTTTGACGACTTTCCTGGGTTAGTGGATTTAATATGGCAAGACTTATTGGCTTTTAATGATGCCAACGGAAATTCACGTGTTTTTACAGATGATTTTTCTGCTGTGCAAGTTGTATTGGATAGTGTTTGTATTGAAATATTTCCGAACCCGTCAAATGGTATTTTTATTATCGATGGATTGATTGGTCAATACCAAATTGACGTGTTGGATATTCAAGGAAATATTTATCAAAATTATAATTCATCACAACAAGTCGAAATTGATATCTCGGCTTTGCCTTCAGGCATGTATTTTATTCGTATCGAAAATTTATCCAACAGTCAGTTGTATGTGGAGAAAATATTAAAACAATAACTCACTTTTTTATACAATGACTGAGTAGGGTTTGCATATGGTCGGTTCCCAGTTTATTCATCAAGTCCATATTTCGTATAGGTATTTGACTAGTGTCCCCATAATTGGCAATGGCAACATCGAGACTTTCTTCGCGCAAGATGTGGATCATCGGGTAAGGTGATCTGTTCGTATAGTTCGTGACATCATCTACACGTGTATCTGCGAATTGATATGCTGGATGAAAACTCGCAAATTGAAACACACCGATAAGCTCTTGTTCATCTAAAAGATCATCTGCAACCCTTAAAAAATCATTGTATTCTAAGAAATCTGAGTACGCACCTGAAAAGACCACTAATGTTGTTTCGATGTTGCGATTGTCTTTGAGCAATGATAATTCGCTTTTCAGTATATCTAATATAATTGTTTCCGATTTAGTGTCAGTTGTCGTAATACGGATGCGGTCGAGATCTAGTTCGCGTTTGGCGAATGGGCAAAGATTTAAGCCGATGACTATTTCTTCTAGCCATTTCATAGTGGATTTAATTGGAGATTCTCGCATTGAGTTCGGAAATTTTATGAAAGGTTAATTTAAGATAAAAAATATTAAGAAAATTACTTGCAGGATATTGGCACTCACAATACATCAAGCGTAATAAACGGCAACCTGAGAACTTAAGGCATTAGGACATATTAATCTTAGTTGAAAATTACTAATTCTTATAGTTTGTTGGCCTCCGCTTCATTCCATTGTTGGCGTCCCCGCCGATAATTGCCAAGACCGTGTCACAATATTTCATTGAATTGACTTGAGAACGTTAAGGTGTTGTTGGCGAGACGCCAAACAACGGAAGAGGAAATTTTGATGCTTTTTAAGAGACACTTCGAATAGATGATATTACTATGTACTTTTTTCATTATTGGCAAGACACCAAACAACAGAAGGGAGACAACATATCGAAATCGATTGAACTAACAAAGGTTGGTCAGTATCAAAATTGTTTATTCGTAATTGATTTAGCGTCCCCGCCGACAATAGTCATTGATATCTCGAACCTTGTTTCTGCTGCCTAAAAAACGCTATGTACTCTGCTTCATAATATTAGAACCCGTTGCAACTGATAAGTAGTTGCAAAATTCAAAATTAAGGACTATTTTTGCTTCATGAGCAAACTTGATAAGTTAATGGCAAAGTTCCTGAATCCAGGATCCGTTGTAACTTTTCAAGAATTAGAATATTTGCTAAAGAAACTTGGATATATTGAAAAGAAAAGTGGAAAGACATCTGGCTCAAGAAAAGCTTATGTTAATCCAAAACTCAAACATGTTTTTAGAATTCATAAACCTCACCCCGGCAACGAACTCAAAAAATATGTTAAGCTTTGAGTCCTGTTCGTAAAGTGCAAATTGCATAAAATGAGTTTATTTTGGATGAGATTTTAATTTTTCGATAATCAGTGATGCCTGTGCATCAATGATTTGAGCAAAGTGAAAAGGTCGCCAAAAGAGCCATTTTTGGTTTGGTGACTTTGCGAAGTGGACTCAACTATATAATCAATGAATTGAAAAGACAAAAACTTATATAATGACTGATAGACTAAGATATATGGATTTCATTGGTTCAGTCCATTTTTCGGCTGAAGACGAAGTTTTTTATGGTAAAATCGAAGGGATCAATGATCTTGTTACATTTGAAGGGACGACCGTTTCAAAATTAAAATCTGCATTTAAAGAGGCTGTTTTAGACTACATCGAAATTTGCAAAGAGGCAGGAAAAGAAGTATTTAAGTCTTTTAAAGGCAGCTTCAATGTTAGGGTCAACCCAGAACTGCATTCGCAGGCCTTTGAGTTGGCGATGCTAGAAGGAAAAACATTGAACCAGTTTGTAAAAGAGGCTATCGAGCAGCGGGTCCAAGACCGATGAATTAATCGTTCCATTGTTGGCGTCGCCGTTGACAATTACCACGACCGCGTCAGAAAATATTATTCAATTAAATTGAGAAAGTTGAGATGTCGTTGGCGAGACGCCAAACAACGGAAGAGGAAATTTTGATGCTTTTTAAGAGACACTTCGGATAAATGATATTACTACGTACTTTTTTCATTGTTGGCGAGACGCCAAACAACCGAAGGGTGGAGTTAAATTTAAAAGAGCCGAAAGATTGTCTCCCGGCCCTTATTACTTAGCTATGTAAATGTTTTATATTACGAATTAGTTGCTAAATTAAATGTCAAACTGACATCGTCATTAATCATTTTATCTCCTAACGAATCGAAAAATTTGCCTGATCCATATTTGACATTGTATTTTGTACGGTCAAATGTCATTGTACCAGATATTTCAATATTCCCTGTTGCACCTTGTTGTACTTCTATCGGAAAAGAAATTTCATGTGAGGTTCCTTTTATTGTTAAATTTCCAGTCACATTGTACGAGCCTTCATCAGACATCTCAAATCCTGTCGCAGAAAAACTTGCTTCCGGGTGAGTTTCTACCCCGAAAAAATCATCAGACTTCAGGTGACCGATCAACTTTGCATTCGTTCCCTCATCTTCAATATCTGTGCATGTGATTGACGTCATATCCATGATCATCGTCGCCTCTACAAGTTTGTCTCCATGAAAAGTGACCATGCCTTTTTTGATATCAATTTGTCCAGTGTGCTTACCAGTTACTTTTTTTCCTAACCATGTGACTGTGCTGTTGGAATTATCGATGGTATGTGTTTTGTGTTCATCACCATGACCATTGTGTGCCTGTGCAGTCATCACGCCGGCAGCAAGTAGTAGAATAAAAAATAGATTTTTCATAATTTTAAAGTTTTAGTAATTAAAGTAATTTTGTTTTATCCTCTTAATTTATTTAATAATGTATTTAAGTCGACCGCATCTGATTTAGTTATGCGTTTGAAAATTTCACTTTCCATTTCACTTAATTCAGGATCTATTTGACCTAGTAGAGCTAACCCCTTTTTTGTGATTGATATTTCAACTTTGCGCCGATTCTCTGCACAGGTAGTCCGATCCACCAATTCTTTTATTCTGAGTTTTTCGACTAGACGGGTAGTATTGCTATTCCGTTCGATCATACGGGAGTGAATGTCTTTTAGATTTATCGGGCGTCCGCGCTGGCCTCGCAGGATGCGCAATACATTGTACTGTGGTTGCGACAAATCAAACCCTTTGAAAAAGCTATTTAGCCGATCATTTAACCAATAACTTGTATGAATGATATTCAGCCCCGCACGAATGCGAGGAGCGATTTTACTGTTTGTCTGTATTTCTTGCTCAAATGAGACCATAAGTGTATTTACAATAGTTGTATGTACAACAAAAGTAATCAAAATTTCATAATTTTCCACCCTTATCTAAAATTGTTGGATAAGACTCGACTGTTGTCCTGACTTAACAGTCTCAATCATATTCATTAATTTACAGCCTAGAGTATCCTGTAAGATGCAATTAACCACTGATAGATTGTGTTTCCGACCATTGACTTCCAATCATGCTAATGCTGTGTTTGCATATAGATGTGATGCTGAGACCAATGCGTTTCAAAGTTGGGTGCCGAGATCAATCAAAGATGTTCAAACGTGGTTGGAAGGCTGCACTGATGCCAAATTTAATCAACCCGGCAATTGGTCTCAACTTGGTATTTTTACGCATGAGGACAATCAGTTGATAGGAGACGTGGGACTCCATTTTATCGCGCCTGAAAACAATCAAGTTGAATTAGGTATTACATTGGCAAAAGAAGCTCATCATCAAGGATTTGCGAGCGAAACAATAAAAGCTGTTGTTGCATACTGTTTTGGAACATTAAATAAACATAGAATAACCGCATCCATAGATCCCGAAAATACCGCTTCTATAAATTTATTTAACCGTATCGGATTTACAAAGGAAGCTCATTTTCGAAAAAGTTTATTTTTTAAAGGTCGATGGGTTGATGATATTATATATGCTATTTTACAGGAAGACTGGAATAAACGAAAAGAACATGTTTAGAAGTTATTTAATTTTATTTATTGGTATGAGTCTCTTATGGAGTTGTGCTGATGACGAACAGATACCGCAGCAGTTGCCAAATTTTGAATCGCATTTGATTCAGACCATTCCTGAAATTTTAATCGCTGATCGGAAATTTAATAAGAGCAATGGAACATTAGTTATTCTTGACGATAAAAAACAAGAAGTTCATGTGCAAGTTTCGACGCAAGTCTTTGCCCCATTTGATATCACTAACGTCGACAGACAGTCAAAGCAAGATATTATTTATGCAGCCTTTTTGTCATTTTTCTTTGCGTCAGACACAGAATTTACGATTTCGTCTGTTCCGCTATTGATGGCTGATGTGCGAACTCGTGATCGCTACTTAGACGAGCACGCCTTTACTTATACAATTCAGCGTAAGACAGGTAGTAAAATTATTCAGCGGTATTTCGATGATTCTGCTTATGAAACATTATTTACATTTGATGACCAAACGGAGACATTTGTTCCAAATGAGCGGTTTAAGCAATTAATGCATGAATTGCTTGATGATACATTTCGACTTTTGGTAAAAGATTAATAAATATTAATTCTAGAAAATATATCATGAAAAAATTTCTAATCGTACTTATTTTTATTACATTTTATTCGTCTGCATATACGCAAGATGAAAAGTCCATTGAAATAGTTGATATTATAAAGAAACACGGACTCGATGAAAGTCAGGTGATGGACATTGCTAGTGATGTGACAGATATTTATGGGCCACGATTGACAGGATCGCCGATGCTTGAACGCGCCACAAAATGGGCGAAGCAAGAATTGGAAAGCTGGGGCATGCAAAATGTCTCGCTCCACGAATGGGGTCCGTTCGGTAGAGGTTGGGAATTAAATCACTTTGAAATGCATGCTGAAAGCCCTGGCTATTGGCCGGTTATGGGATATCCTAAAGCTTGGTCACCGTCCGTTTCGGGATCGGGTAGTGTGATTTATCTCGACATTCAAGATGAAGCAGATATTGAAAAATACCGCGGAAAACTAAAAGGTAAATTCGTCCTCATGGATACCATCCGTGATGTAGATGAGTCATTCACGCCGTTGGCAAAACGATATGAAGCTGAGGATTTATTGAAACTGGCAAATGCCGGACCTCCTACACCGAGACCGCGACGTGGAAATAGGGCAGGTGGGTTTTCATTAAATAGAGCCATTTGGGCGATGATTGAAGATGAAAAACCGATTGCTGTACTTGACCGATCTTATAAAGGTGATCTCGGAACAGTATTTGTTTCCGGAGCTCGGACCGGCGAAGGACGTGCGCGGGATAAAAACCAAGACGTCATCCCACAAGTCACGCTTTCTGTTGAACATTATAATCGCATATTTAGAATGATGCTCAAGGGTGCACCAATAACGTTGGAATTAAAAATGAAAGCGAAATATTTTAATAATGATGAAATGGAGCATAATATTATTGCTGAAATTCCTGGTACCGATTTAAAAGACGAGGTCGTCATTTTTGGTGCGCATTTCGATTCCTGGCATACCGGCACGGGAGCTACAGATAATGGTGCAGGTTCAGCTGTGATGATGGAAGCTGCGCGTATATTGTTAGAAACTATCAGGGAGTCTGGCATACAGCCTCGGCGCACATTGCGCTTAGCGTTATGGACCGGTGAGGAGCAAGGCCTTTTCGGCTCGCGTGCTTATGTTGGAGAATATTATGCCGAATTTGATGATCAAGGTTGGACACCGCAATCATTGAAGCCGGGTCAAAAAACTGTATCGGCATATTATAACCTTGATAATGGTACCGGAAAAATTAGAGGCGTTTATTTGCAAGGAAATGAAAAAGTTGCGCCTATTTTTCGTGATTGGTTATCGCCTTTTAATGAAATGGATGCCGCTACATTAACATTGAGAAATACAGGTGGTACAGACCACTTACCATTCGATGGTGTTGGCATTCCTGGTTTCCAATTTATTCAGGAACCAATGGCATATTTTAAGCGTACGCATCATTCGAATATGGATAATTTTGATCACTTAGTAGCAGATGATTTAAAACAAGCCGCGACTATCATTTCGTATTTTGTGTGGCAGACATCTCAACGCGATGAAATGTTGCCACGTAAGAAAATTGATGATGATTTAATCATGGAATAAATATTGACTAAACCTAACCACACAATAAAACATTTATTTACCTATCCGATTAAATCGATGGGCGGTATCACTTTAGAAGAGACTGAAATTACAAATACAGGATTCAAACATGACCGTGAATGGATGTTGGTTGGAGAACATGATCGGTGTATCACGCAGCGAGAAAAACCCGCACTGGCTCTTTTTCAAACAAGTCTTACAAAGAATGCTGTAGTCGTCACCTACGAAGATGAATCTATATCAATTCCGATGGATTGGTCGAGCTATGATAAACGTATTTCACAGGCTAAGATTCACGATGATATCGGATATGGGAGACAAGCGGAAAAGCGCATCAATCAATGGTTTTCCGAAAGGCTTAATCAGCAAGTAGTACTTCTTCGAAAAAGTAATGAACATCGGCGCCAGGTTAAAAATCATACGGATGCAGAAGTTGCCTTTAGTGACGCGTCTCCGTATTTAATAGTTGGAACAGCTTCGATCGAATTATTAAATGACAAATTAAATGACACTTTACTGATCAATCGATTCCGTCCGAATATTGTATTTCATTCTCAACAAGCTCACGTGGAGGATACATGGAGTAAAATTTCAATCAATAATTGTGAGTTTTTATTTACAAAGACTTGCTCGCGTTGTAAGATTATAACCATCAATCAAGAGACTGCAGAAGTCGGAAAAGAACCAATTTTGACACTGGGGCAATATCGATTAATTGATCGTAAAATTAAATTTGGGGCTTATTATAAGTCGGACTCAAATGCTGTAGACGGAAATATAAGGATTGGAGATTCGATTATAGTAGATACATCTTTAAGAGAATAAAGGATCAACGCATCGGTCGTTAATTTATTGATTTTCTGTAAGCTTCACAGTCTAGATGGCATTTTGTGTGTGTCTTAAAACCACAACTCAGTTTCGCTTTTTGTAAGATTGAAGATAACTTTTTGTAAGAAAAAGTATATCTATTTCTTGCATTTACCAATCACACTTTCCGCCAAACCTCAATCCTATTCCACCAGATGATTATATAGATTCATGGAATGCTGATTACATAAACATGCAAAATGAAATGATTCCAAGTGACAGTCCGTCGTTCGATCAATTAATAATCAAAATTAAAGATGAAGTAAGATAATTTAATAATTTAAAATTTTAAACTATCGATATTTTCACCAACAAACTGTTCCATTTAATAAAAAAATAGAAACAATCAGAAAGGTCACCTACAAAACATTAATATTCTTTTCACGGTACAAATCCAGTCGCTCATCCAACGGATCCAACTCAGTGATCAACGTATCGATAAGTGATAAATCACAAATTCGATAGCGTTGCGAAGAATTTAATTTTTCAGAAATAGAAAGAGCAATCACACGTTTGCTAGCTTTAATCATGGCTTTTTTTAATTGTACCACTTCCCAATCCATTGTCGTCAGCCCCTTGTCAGCATCGATAAAACCAGTACCCAAAAAACAAAGATCGACGCGTATTTCTCGAAATAATTCTAAAGCACGAGCGCCCGTGACGACTTGTGCATCATGCGATAATTTTCCGCCAACAACAATGACCTCTATTTTGCGGTGATTGGCCAACTGAATGGCCACAGGTAGACTTGGTGTAAAGATAGTCGCCCGTAATTTTGGATGTAAAATGCGAGCAAGTTCAACATTTGTAGTGCCGCCGCTGATGAGAATGACACTATTATCTTTTATGAGACGCTGAGCTTTATCGGCAATAGCGATTTTTTTATCTCTGGCGTAAATATTCGAGCCGTCATGTTCAGGTTCGAAGCCGACAGAGACGGCGCCTCCATGAATCTTCTTTAGATGACCTTGTTGATGAAGTTTTTTTACATCTCTTCGAATAGTGTCGACGGAAACATGCAGTTGACTTGCCAAGTCCGGTAGCAACACTTTATTGTGTAGTCGCACGGCTTTTAGTATGCTATCCTTACGTTGCTTTTGTCCCATAAATATCATTTAATATGGCAAAAATAGCAATTTGACAAACTAAAAGTTGAAATATTTGCTGTTTTTTATAATTTATACTGCAAAATTCCTATATTTAGAACGAAATACTTAGTACATCCTGCGATACATGCTTATTGTTACTGACATCTTTTCATCGAAACGTCGATTTTGAACGATGGTCATAGCAACGATTTTTAATCCAAATACCATTACTTATGAAACAACTTTTTACGCTAAAATCGCTAGTACTTTTGCTAGGGATGTTTGGGTTTATGACACAAGTCGCAGCCCAAAAGGTGGCCATCAACATTACCGGCACAGTCGTCGATGATGACGAGCAACCGATTATTGGTGCTTATGTTACCTTGCCTACTTTGAAATTAGGTACCGTCACCGATTTTGATGGAAACTATGAAATGTTTGTGAACGTACCAATGGGCATAAACCAATTAAATATAGCCTACCTCGGCTATGAAACCGCTGTGATCAATTTTGAAGTAACAGGGGATAAAACAAATTACTCGATTAATTCGGCATTGAATGAAGATCGATTAAATCTCGATGAAATAGTCGTAGTAGGTTCGACCGTACAAGCCAAGCGAAAGCAATTAGGAAATGCGATTACAACCTTAAGAAGTGACGATTTAGACAATGCGAATCCACAAAGTGTTACAAGTGCATTACAAGGGAAAATTGCCGGGGCACAAATAGTCCAAAACTCGGGCGACCCCGCAGGCGGATTTTCAGTGCGATTGCGTGGAGCAAGTACATTTTTAGGAAGTTCGGAACCGCTCGTCGTAATCGATGGAGTCGTTGTAAATAATTCAACTACAAATGTTACGAATATTAATGCCACTGGAGGATCGGCCCGCGCAGGTACAAATCGACTTGCCGATATAAATCCAAATGATATTGAGGATATCGTAATATTAAATGGAAGCGCCGCCGCTGCCCAATATGGTAGCCGAGCATCAAATGGTGTTATGCTTATTACCACAAAAAGAGGAAAATTCGGAAAACCCCGATTTTCTTATTCGAGTGGATTTAATGTCAACGAAGTCAGAAAGACAGTTTATATAAATACACGCGGCGAACAGTTCGGCAGCGTGGAACAACGACTTTATCCGATTGCAGGCGCCGATCCGGTCACAGGCGGACTTACTGTGGGACGAAATTTTAGTACAGACAAAGTCGCAGTTACGCGATATGACTATCAAGATGAAATATTCCAAACGGGTTTTGGGATTGATCAAAATTTATCCGTTTCAGGCGGTAACGAGTCGTCGTCATATTATGCATCCTTAAATTATTTAGATAACGAGGGTATCATTAAAAATACGGACTTTAGACGTTACGGAGCGCGTGTACGATACAATCAAACGTTGAATGAAAAAGTTACCTACAGTGTTGGATTGAATTATAATAATTCTTTCTCGAATGAAAAGCCAGATGGAAATGTTTTTTGGTCTCCTATTAATTCGATTAATATCACTAACAATATCTGGGATATCACAGAGCGTGATGCCGCCGGGAATTTAAAATCTGTCGAACCAACTCGCGTTAATCCTCTTTCTGTCATAGAAGATTTCGATATTACACAAGAAGTGAATCGGGCGATTGCCGATTTAAATATTAAATACTTTCCATTTGAAGGATTGATGGTTGACGTCATTACTGGAATTGATGCCTCAAATCAAAATGGCAACATTTTCATACCTCCATACCCATATTCACCCGTAAATCCTGGTTATTTTGATGATGGATATGCCTCCACAGCAAACAACAATTCATTTTTAATCAATACAGATATAAATTTGAGTTATAATTTTGATATATCAGATAATATAGCGTCGACGACTTCGGCTGGATATAGCAATCAATTTATTAAAAGCGAATATTCAGTGGCACAAGGGCGAGGTCTAGCTCCATTTGTAAGAACAGTAAATGGCGCAAGTACAATATTAAATCCTTCTACGAATATCGCGCGTACGAGAATTTGGGGGTATTATTTACAGCAAACATTTGGAATCAGCGACAAATTATTTATCACAGCAGCTGGTCGGATAGATGCATCAAGTTCTTTTGGTCCGGATAATCGCAATAATTTTTATCCAAAAGTCAGTGCTAGTTACGTACTATCAGATGAAGATTTTTGGAAAAACTCGATCGGCAATACTGTGAATGCCGCAAAACTACGCGTTTCATGGGGAAAGGCTGGAAACTTGACAGCCATAGGCCCATACGATCGATTCAATACCTATCTGGCTGGCAATTTGGCGGGACAGTCAGTATTTAATCAATCCAATACATTAGCCAACAGCGATGTCAAACCTGAAATCATGACGGAATTGGAATTGGGTGCAGACCTGTCATTTTTCAGTAGCCGTCTTGGTTTGGGAATAACTTGGTACAAACAAGAAATTGATGATTTACTCGTCAACCGAGCATTGGCCGCATCACAAGGTGGAACGAATATTACCACCAATGTCGGAAGTTTAGAAAATACAGGAATAGAATTATTATTGAATGCCAGTGTCATTCGCAAAAGAGATATGGAATGGAATGTCGGTGTCAACTTTAGTGCAAATCGCAATAAAGTCACGAATTTAGGTCAAGGTCAAGTAGCTATTCCAAATGTGACTGGTGCGCCGATATTTTTAGTTGATGGCGAACCGCTTGGGGTGTTTTTTGGAACATATGCGGCACGTGATGAAAATGGTGAAATATTGTTGACAGCGGATGATTTATGGCAAACCGAAAAAGGTGATGAAACAACCAATACGCCGATGCGCGAAAATGGTCAACCGTCAGGCACGAATCTTAGACAAGTTATCGGTGATCCGAATCCGGATTATATCATTGGTTTTAATACGTCATTTAGGATCAAAAAATTTAGAGTTTCGGCTGTGATAGAATCTGTACAAGGTGTCGACGTATTCGACGCGGATAAGCGCACACGACAAGGTGTCGGCATCGGTGAATTTGCAGAGAAAGAACTGACCGGAGAATTACCCCGAGGTTGGGTATGGTCAATATACCCAATCCAAGAGTGGCGCATGGAAGATGGGTCATTCACAAAAATTCGTGAATTGACTTTAGAATATTCAATCGGAAAAATTGCGAACGTCTTGGAAAATGCATCTATCTCGATAGGTGCGAGAAATTTGCATTCATTCGATAACTTTTTCAGTTACGATCCGGAAACAAATGCCGGTGGACAAAGTAATGTCATGCGTGCGGTCAATTTTGGTAATGTACCAATTCCGAGAACATATACATTCACCTTTAAAACTGATTTTTAATCACTAGTAAAAATGAATAAAATGAAAATCAATATAATTAAATATACCTTATTATTCTTTCTGGCTATTGGTATGACGAGTTGTGAATCGGACTTTACAAATCCAGGCGCATCGACTGAAGGAGACGTAGTTACGAGTGCAGACGGGTTGGAATTACTCTCACGAGGACTGCATCGCAGATGGTCAATTGGCCGCCAAAGTCCAGTGTATACAACGGTGGCAGCATCTGGATTTACGACCGGTGAACTACGTCTTATAAATCCTGGAAACTTGTCTGAAAATGATTTATCAATTGGTGGTAATGCATTGGATGGTAGTAATGCAATCGTCTCCAATATTTGGGAGCAAAGTTTAATTACACGTAAGGAGGCGGAGACGATATTAAATAACATAGATATTGTAGCCGATGCAGGTCTCGCCGGAGGAATTAGTGCTTACGCCTATATTTTTTCGGGATTAGCGAACGGAACATTGGCGACCTTCTTTGATCAGGTACCTTTGGTATCGGAAGAAAATGCTGGATTTAATTCACGTACCGAGGCGTTACAAGCAGCCGTCAATGATCTCGATAATGCAATCCAGGCAATTGGTGCAAATCCGTCATATCAACAATTTGAAATGGACGCATTGAACACGGCACAAGCATTGAAAGCGAGATATAATAATATGTTGGGAAATCATCAAGAGGCAATTAATGCAGCAAATAGCGTTGATTTAAACGAAACTTCATGGTTTGTATTTGACGACGTCAACACGAATCCGATTGCGTTTGTGTCAATATTAACGAATAATGTATATCAGCCGATTGACTTGACACTCGGATTGCCGGCAGGTCTTCAACCAGATGCTAATGATGGTCGTTTGCCATTTTATTTTCAAGATATCATGCCTGATATGTTTGACTTTAGAGCAGGGGCATTTTTTGATTCTCCTACTGATCCTGTTCCTGTTTATCTCCCAGGGGAAATGATTTTAATTAAAGCTGAAGCCGAAGCACGACAAAATAATTTGTCAGCGGCGGTGACAGAATTAAATAAAATATTAACCAAAGAAGCGGGTGATGATGCGTTTGGAATTGGTGCTGATCTGGACGCTTATAGCGGACCGATGGATCAAGCTAGTATTCTAGATGCCATTTATGCAAATCGAGCGGCGGAGATGGTGATGTCGGGACTAAGATTAGAAGATAGTAGACGATTTGATCGACCTGACAGCGAGCGAAATCGTACATTCTATCCATATCCTAATAGCGAAAGAGATAATAATACGAATACACCGCCCGACCCTCAGTAGCGGTTTTGATTTATTATGTTTCATAGGTAGTCCTTCTTCATTCACCCTTGTTTGAAGAGGGGCTTTTTTTAATTAAATATTTGATGTGAATAAAACAGTATTCTTTTTTTTCGGACTCTTATTCTTTGTTGGTTGTCAGTCATCAGAGACTGTATTTAATAGACTAGTTATTAATGAAACACATGACACGGAACTACGAGGTATTTGGATTGCATCTGTCGTTAATATCGATTGGCCAACAAAACCGAACCTTTCCTTGGATTCTCTAAAAGGCAGCTACATGCGCATTCTTGACACTTACGACGAATTAAATTTCAATGCCGTATTTGTTCAATTACGTACAGCGGGTGATGCGCTTTATCCAAGTCAATTTGCGCCTTCTTCGCGATTTTTAACAGGTAAAGAAGGTCGCATTATTGAATATGACATTGTCCCATGGTTGATAGAAGAAACACATAGCCGAAATATGGAATTTCATGCTTGGATAAATCCGTATCGTGCGACAACATCTCTTGATACGACTATTTTAGATCATTCACATGTTTATTATACCCACCCAGAATGGATTATTCGATATGGAAAAAAATACTATTTGAATCCAGGGGAAAAGGGAGTGCAAGATCATCTACTGCAAGTCATCACTGAACTCACTAAAAATTATGAAATCGATGGTGTTCATTTTGATGATTATTTTTATCCGTATAAAATTGATGGGGAGTATTTTAACGATAGTTTAAGTTATCATGACAGAATAAATAAGAGTTTGACTGTAGATGATTGGCGTCGAAAAAATATAAATGAATTTGTCGCGGCATGTAAGAAAACCATTTATCAATTAGATTCTTTTGTGCAGTTTGGTATCAGTCCGTTTGGTGTTTGGCGTAACAAGGCGGACGATATAACGGGTTCAGACACACGTGCTGGTCAGACGATTTATGATGATTTGTATGCTGACAGCCGGCATTGGATTGAACATAATTCACTGGATTACATTGCGCCACAAGCGTATTGGAGCATGGACTATCCGGCGGCCAGCCACCGCGTCTTGGTGGATTGGTGGGCTGACGAGGTTGGTGAGCTTCCAGTTTATATGGGTATCGGTGCCTACAAGTTTCAAAATAATCATGACAGTGTTTGGTATGATTTGAATGAAGTTCCAAGACAAATTGATTATAGTCGAATAACAGAAAAAATTGATGGATTTATATTCTTCAGTGCCAAAACGTTGATGCGAAAAGAAATACTTTATCGAAAGCTCCAACGTGAAACATTTCTTGCGCCGGCAGTTACAAATTTTCAATCAGATTGGTACGAATATCTGGGTGTAATAGATGTAAAATTGACACGTATATCAAACCGTAAATGGATAATGACAAATATACCCGATGCATGTAAGTTTATTGAGATGGAAATATTGGGTAATAATGAAAGTAATATGCAGAATCAAATTATGCCTGTCGTCAATGGAGCCGTAACTATGAAGTTTTCCGGAAAAAATCCAACCGAACGAATATTTTATTTTATCAATCGGTCAGGTATCGTCAGTCGTGGTTTTTCATTTCAACAATTATTAAATCAATCGACCGATGAGTGATATAACAAATTCATGGGATTTAAATGCTCCTGAATGGATCGCGCTCTTGGAACGCTCTGGTATTCCATCAAGGGCAGTGACCAATGACGCTATTTTATCCACCGTCAAGCGATATGCGCGCAAACATGTTATCGACTTAGGTTGTGGTGAAGGCTGGTTGAGTCGTGCGTTGGAACAGCAAGGACTTCATGTAACGGGCCTGGATGCAACCGGCGCGCTCATTGAACAGGCCAGGAGGCAATCTGAGCAATCGTATATCCACATTTCTTATGAAGATATTATTGCCGGAAAACTGAATTCTGATATTCAAGCGGATACGATTGTCTGTAATTATGCACTGTACGAACAAGACTCAACCCGACAATTATTATTGTCGATGCGACAATTTCTATCCCAAGAAGGTAAATTAATTATTCAGACCGTACATCCTTCTTTCTTACTGCAAACGGAAGAAGGTTATAAAAGCCAATGGATGTCTAATGCATGGGAAGGACTTGCGGGTGATTTTTCTCATCCTCATCGATGGTATGCGCGGACACTCGAAGATTGGCAACAGCTATTTCATCAAGCTGGATATTGTATTTATGAAATAGTAGAAACATTATCAGCCGAAACTAAACCACTTTCTATTATTTTTATTTTAGCATAGGGTTAATCGGTTGACTCCTCTTTCATCAATTTTCCATCTGGATGATAGGTTTTCCAGACACCGCATTTTTTTGAGCGGCTATGACGCTCTGTTACTACCGTTTTAGTTTCGTACGTTTCCGGATCTGTTATTTGTATAGTATCAATGCTCATGCCTTTCATTTTACAATATTGACCTTCAATAATTAATGTACCGTTGCAGTCGTATTCACGATACTGACCGATGGATTGATCGCCATCATTAGATTTAAATATCACACACCGATCATGCTGATTTGTAGGTTCGTAGCGGAGTCTGGTTTCAGTCTTGTCCTTATTAATGATGATTGCGGTAAAATAGCGACTATCATTCTGATCTTTAAAGCTATTCACTATTAATTGATCTGTTTTAATCCCTTGTGCGTATTGCCATTTAGGTAACTGAGATCCTTTATACCAGAAAGTCTTGACGCCATCTTCTTCACGAATGTCAATCAAGTCGTTATTGCCATTTAATTTCATGAAGTAATTGAAGTATAAATATTCACTTGGTAATTTGATCGTCGTCTCATATTTTACAGGATCAACGATTCGTATAGACTCAAATGTTGGAATTTCATCTTGGGCCATCGTCATTTGAGTCATTAGAATTAAAGCAGGCAGTAGCAATAGGTTGGTTAACGTTTTCATGTATGCAGTTTTATAAATATTAATATGTCTCTTTTATGAACGATCAGTTTTGGGCTTAGATTTTATATACATGATAATTATTCCGAAAATTATAAATGGAATACTCAATAGCTGCCCCATATTGAGTGCCAAGCTGTCTTCGAAATTGACTTGGTTGATCTTGAAAAACTCTATGACAAAGCGTGCTGAAAACAATAGAACGAAAAACAAACCAAACAACCAACCGTGCGCATGCTTGCCTTTTTGCTTTTTATATAATACAAAAAGTATGGCGAAAATGATGAAATATGCAATCGACTCATATAATTGTGCGGGATGTCGAGGCACTTGATCCACGCGGTCAAAGATGATTCCATAATCACCTCCTGTGGCATTACCGATGATCTCGGAGTTCATAAAATTCCCCAAACGAATAAAAGCCCCAGCTAATGCGCCACCGATTGACACTTTGTCTAACACGGCAAACATATTTTCTTTATACTTTCTACAGTAGATCCAAATTGCAATGAATACGGCTAGAATACCGCCGTGACTGGCTAAGCCTTGATATCCAGTAAATTGCATCTTACCATCTACAAACTGGATGGGTAGCAACATCTCTAAAGGTCTCGAGAGATAGTACTCTGGTTCATAAAAAAGGCAGTGACCGAGTCGCGCCCCTAAAATGGTCGCAACGAAAATATACATTGCCAACTTTTCCAGTTGTTCAGGAGGAAAACCTTCTTTTTTATAAATTTGCTTGACGACCTGATATCCGAGTATAAGACCTCCAACAAATAAGAGGCTATAATAGCGGAGCGAAAAGCTTCCAAATAATCTGACAATTTCGGGGTCCGGGTTCCAGTGAATAATCATAAACAGCCTTTTACATGATCGACAAAGCTAATCAAATATATACACAGACTATTTCGAGTGATGGTAGACGAACGCACGATACATGAGCGGAATACAATAGATTTTAATTATACAGTCTCTCATGTTTAACACAAAAAAGTTCTAATATGTCACAATTTGAACTATATCTCAAAATCGGATTCAATCACATACTTAATCCGAGAATATTTTCGAGCTTGATGAATGCAGAAGGGTATGATCATATCCTTTTTGTGATGGCGCTCGTAGCTGTCTATCGTTGGACTGAGATAAAGCAAGTAGCCATACTGGTGACAGCCTTTACGATTGGTCATACACTCACTCTATTGTTGGCGACTATGGAGATTGTGAATATATCTATGACAGTGATTGAGTTCCTTATACCGTTGACGATTGTCATTACAGCATTGTATAATATGATCGCGAGAAAAAAATTACTGACAAAGCCATCACTGTATGCAAGATATACAGCTGCTTTTGGTTTTGGACTCATACACGGCCTTGGTTTTTCAAATTATCTGCGTGCTCTACTCAGTAAATCAGATCAACTATTGACGCCACTTTTAGCGTTTAATATTGGACTGGAGTTAGGGCAATTGCTTTGTGTCATATTCTTTTTGATAATTTATTGGATTCTCTATAAAACTGTAAAGCTCGACCATAAAATATGGATTTATACTATTTCTATCCTTGTTCTCATATTGGCTATGCCAATTTTAATCGAATCATTTAAGACGTTGACGAATTGAATATCGAATTTTTCCTTAGAATATTCACTACATTCACGATATAATAAATTCTTTTATTTATGAATAACAATGATGTCATCAGACGTATACGCTATACCTTTGATCTTAGCGATCAGATGATGATCGATATATTCTCACTTGCTGGTACCACAGTGTCTCGATCACAAGTGACTGACTGGTTGAAACGAGATGACGATCCTGCATTCCGGTTAATCCCCGACGGCAAACTTGCTGCTTTCTTGAATGGATGGATTGTCGAAAAACGAGGCAAAAAAGATGACAAGCCTATTGTAAATGAAGAAAAGTTGAACAATAATATCATCTTGCGAAAAATTAAAATTGCATTGAAACTCAAAGACGATGATATTATCGACTTCTATGACTTAGCTGACGTTCGATTGAGCAAACATGAATTAAGTGCCTTTTTTAGACATCCGGATAAATCGCAATATAGACCCTGCCAAGATCAGTTTTTACGAAATTTTCTACAAGGCATGCAACGCACATACAAACCCAAAAAATAGTTAAAGATGTTTGGATTTCTTTCCCGCTTATTTGGCGGAAACAATAATATTGTAAAAGATCCCGATCTTGGTAAAGTAAGATATCTCGAAAGTCCAAATGGGAGCGTTTGGTCCGGGCGCTTAAAATCTGTCTCGACTAATCATGTGATTCAATATTTCATAGAATCGGAAGAAAAAGTACTAAAGCACCAACCGAAAAATAGAATGCTTGACAATCTGAGTGGCGAGATTGATTTTAGGAATGACATTGATCAATATTTCATTTCTGAACGGCCTCTGTCAAGACCGGCAAACTTTCAAATTGATATTATACATGTTCCAGAGTCCATTCAAGGACATGATATACAATGGATATGCGCATCACCAGAATCTGAATTTTCAGTTTATTTTTTAGATGGAAAAGTTGTCGAAGTTAACATCCATGAGCGCGACGTCACTTCATAAATATGCTCTCAAAGGTATTATGCCACTGTTTTATTCAATCTTTTTGCAGTCGCTACGTGTTTAGGAAACGTTGGTCCGGCCATCGGAACAGAAGAACCTGTCGTTATAACGATCGTGCATAAATTTTCGTAATTTTATTCACTGATACGACGCTATACTTTTGAGTAAGCGAAATCTTTCAAATTGTGATTGACTATGTTTTAGCATGTACAAACACAATAGTGATTTTCTTCGTTATAAGAATGAATAAGAATCAAAAAGTGAATCAAACAATATTTTGCAACGCCTAATAATACCAAATCATGAAATCAATCATTAATTATCTGATTATATGCGTCATAATAACAATGACAACTCAGGTCAATGCACAAATTACAATCGGCACGGCGACTATACCGGATATTGGTGATCGCCTGACATACACATCATTCGTCGGTTTATCAGATACGAGTGGGTACAAATTGGCAGGTGAGAACCTGATATGGAATTTTGAAAATTTCACTACCGGTCCAGAGGAATTGGAAAGTTATTTGGATATTAATCAAACTGATTTGGTTGATGAATTTCCTGATGCGAATATGGTACTGTCAATTTTTAATTTTCAAGCGGCTGCTGTTCGAAGTGATAGTGCGATTTACGTGTTGGGGCTTGAAAGTCAAGATTTCACGGGTTTTGGAGTAGAAACTGAAGCTAATTTTGATCAACCATATTTGTATAGGACTGTACCATTAACTTTTGGAGATCAATTTTCTGATGCATTTGATGTGGCGGCAACGTTTCCAAGTGATAATATTCCAGGACTGGACTCGATTGACATTCCTATTCCAGGCACAACACTCGATTCCCTTCGAATTACATTAACGATATCTAAAACTGAAACTGTGACAGCTTGGGGTACATTAAATTTATTGGGAGAATCGTTCGAGGTATTAAAAATTAGACAGATAGATTCTACATCTACAAAAATTGAGGCAGGCTTGAGGTCGGTGTTCGGATTTACTTGGGTGGATGCGACGCCACTCATAGGTGATGATATTGGTATAAATCAAAATAGCGTCACATATAAGTTTGTGACCGATAATTCCAAACGATCGATCATAGAAATATCTGAAAATGTTATTCAGGATACGATCGTGGTCGTCAGTGGTCGAATAACGAATGCGTTATTTAGTAATACAGTTAATATTACAAATGATAGCAAGCCTTTGCATATTTATCCAAACCCGTCGAGCGATTTTATTCAGGTCGGAGTGGAGGATGAAGTTAATATGCTAGAAAAGTTAATTTTAGTTGATTCAAAAGGCAGAATAATACAAGAACGGAATAATCATGTACAATCCGACCGTATTCCGGTTCACCAAATGTTATCGGGTACGTATATTATTATTTCTTTTGTAGGCAATGATATTTATACGGCCAAGTTTTCAAAGCAATGATTTTAGAATTTATTTATAAAATATCTTTTTTACATAGACCAGTGAAAAGGATCAAATACTTAATGACTTTAGGAGTGTTGTTGGTATGAGCAACATCTTGTAGTTCATATCTACGAATAAGTCAAAACTCTATTAGATATGAATGGCCAAAAAAAGATGTTTTTGAACTAAGTTTGATCGAGCCCAAATCATTCGATGAAAAAGGCAAGCCAATTTAATATGTTCAATTATATACATATCGTTGTGAGTGGAGAGAAGAACATTCTCCATTAAAAGAGATAACATTTCTGAATAATATTGAAAATTACACTTGGTGTAAAATTCCTTGTGAGGAACCTGACCAAACATCTACAATTATAGGCCAATTGAAAATTGGTTAATGGTATGAAATAAAAGGACATATGGACTCATGTGATATTGATGATCCATTAAATACTGTAATTTTTACAATATTGGAAAGTGGGAAAGCTCAATTTTGATCGGTATTTTAATAGTGGCTGGCAGCGACTCGTGATAGTAAACATGGTCAAACCATATATGCCTTAAAGTCGAAAAAGAAGTTTGACTATGCCACGATTTGTCTAACGCAGCTGCGGTGTAATTCATTCGAAAAACGTCATCACAAATAATCTTTGTACAATTCCGCACATGAGTTACCCACGCAGCTTTGCCTATCTTCGCCGACTTTTTTAATATAGTTTGCATGAAGCGTACCATTCGAAATTTTACCCAAAATCCTAAGAACGATATCTTATCCGGGCTGACAGTCGCATTGGCGCTAGTGCCTGAAGCTGTTGCATTTTCGTTTGTTGCCGGAGTTGATCCATTGGTTGGTCTATACGGCGCTTTTATGATGGGTATCATAACGGCCATGTTCGGTGGGCGTCCTGGTATGATTTCAGGAGCCACGGGTGCTATGGCGGTTGTCATGGTGCATCTGATCATGCAAGGAAATGCAGTTGGTCTGACGCTAGACCAACCTGTCGAAAACCTTGGACTCCAATGGCTATTCATTACTCTTTTAATCGTAGGTGGGATTCAAATTGCCGCAGGTGTATTCAGATTGGGCAAGTTTGTTCGCCTGATTCCTCATCCCGTTATGATGGGGTTTGTAAATGGATTAGCGATTGTCATCTTTCTATCTCAACTTGGACTTTTTAAGGAAAATATCAACGGCGATCAACAATGGCTACAAGGATCGCGGATGATGATGATGCTCGGGCTAGTCGCCTTGACCATGGGTATCATGTACATCCTACCAAAGATCACCAAAGTGATACCTTCCGCATTGACGGCAATCATAGTCGTTGCGGCTATCACCATATTCGGTGGTCTGGATGTGCGCACCGTGGGTTCGTTTATACGAGACGGCGGTGGTATGGGCCTTCAAGGCGGACTGCCAACTTTTCAGGATCAGATTTTTGGTTTGATTCCTTCGATCGATGGACATTGGGGTACGATACTGTCGACGGCATTTGTGCTCGCTTCAGTAGGTTTGATTGAGTCATTGATGACACTCAACTTGATCGATGAAATGACGGAGACCAGAGGAAGTGGCAATCGCGAATGTGTCGCTCAAGGTGGTGCTAATATATTGAACGGACTTTTTGGGGGAATGGGTGGATGTGCTATGATCGGCCAATCCATCATTAATATTAATTCGGGTGGACGAGGACGACTATCGGGTATCACGGCAGCCGCAGCATTATTATGCTTTATTTTATTTGGTGCCGCGATCATCGAACAAATACCAATTGCGGCACTTGTCGGAGTGATGTTTATGGTGGTCATCGGCACATTCGCCTGGAGTAGCTTTAGAATATTGCATAAAATACCACTTGCCGATGCTGCTGTGTTAGTCGCGGTATCGGCAATTACTGTGTGGAAAGACTTAGCTATAGCCGTTATAGCAGGGGTGATTATGTCGGCCTTGGTATTTGCTTGGAAGAATGCGATGATGATCCGTGCGAGAAAACATTTGAAGCCAGATGGCACCAAAGTTTACGCGATATGGGGACCACTATTTTTTGGATCGGTCCAGACATTCAATTCTAAATTCGATGCAAAAACCGATCCCGATAAGATAGAAATTGATTTCATCGAATCTAAAGTGAGTGATCACTCCGGCATTGAAGCAATCAGGAACATTGCCAATAAATATTTGGATCTTGGAAAAGATGTTAAGCTGACACATCTGAGTCCAGAGTGTAGGACATTGTTATTAAAAGCCAATCCAAAATTTGAACAAGTAATCGAAGAGTCGATTGACGATCCGCGTTATTATGTTGTAACAAGTCAGATGGATAGCGAGGTGTAACTCACAGGTTCTTTGTTTCTGCAGTCTGTACTAGAGTGTAGCGCAAGTGCTCATTTTCTGCCAATACGACATCGTAGCATATTTTGTACAACGTCTTTCTTGTACTGCTTTTTTCCAATGTCGCTGTTCAGCGCGTATTTGCTTACTATTTTCCTTCTTTACCGGAAGTCCTTGTTTGTTGACTAAAATGTTATCTGTCATGGTATATACTTTATTCATTTTACAATATGTAATAAACGTGATATTAAATCAATACACTGAAAGTCAATGATGACAAATCAAATTTTATTACGTTTTTTTACCGAATTTTCCATCAATAATAAAAGGCAAATGATAAGATTGAAATTCGGTCTATGGTTGCCTTTTAAGATGGTCATTTGTTCAATCCTGATGCAAAGGTACGAAGTTATAGACGTAACTCGAAACGGAACAGTGGTATTCACTGATTCGGGATTCATGCTATGATAGTCTATGACTGACTTCTATGAAATACCACTTTTTTAAAAATATCTTTAACAAGATGTTATATTGCGATCATATGATTCGAATTATCCAAAATAAAATAATCAATTTATTACTATGGAATATATTGATTGTATATCTGTTTTGGCACATTTTTATAAGTGTGATCGTATTAAATCCAATGGGGTTATTGCCGATATCACTCGCAGCTATCAATATTATATTGTTACAAGTAAATAGTCCACATTTACGATTAGCCTTGCAAATGTGGGCGCTATATCTATTGCTGAGTTCAGGACTCAAACTCTTTGGTGCATATATGCAGTCCATAGGCGCTATCACATACGATTGGTCAACATGGGGCATGCTTCGTAGTGTGCTCTTTATAGGTATTGCAGCATTCGCATATTATATATCATTGTATAGTATAAGAGGAGGAAAGAGAGGTTAATTTTTAGAGATTAATTTAGAACCTGATTGAAGATATTAGATTGAAAAGAAAGTTGTCGTAAATCGTCATTGCAATGCATTATAATTACTTTTTGATTAGAGAATAATGGCTTAGATAGATTACAGGCCTATCATTTAGATCGTCAGAACTTTAAAATGAGGAAGTGTACCGATAAATTATAAATGATGCACGGTTACTAGTTATTTCATGCCGATTACCATGCTAGAACGAATTTTTAAAAGAGTTTAATTAAGTTTACGAATGGATATATATTGTATCCATGATGAGTATATAGTTTTGCATTTTAACGATCATGTCGTGTGAAGGTAAAATTATTGCCAACATTCATTAATATTTTATTGCCATGCCAATTACACTGACCTTTTCACAGCTTGACTCCATCAACGCATTTCATCTAGAAAGCGGAAGCCCACCAAATGCAGGTGTATCCATTTATCACCGAGTCAAAAGTGGTGTGGATGAATTCTACGGGATATATTCATATGAAGTTACAGAAGATGGAGACCAAAAGATGAATTACATGGGACAGACAACGTCCGAAAGTGGTATTCCAGAATTATTAGATGAATTTCCGACGGCAGGTATCGTAAGTATGCAAATAACGAATAGCGATGCCCCATTATTTACAAATTCGGAAGTGGTGTTCTTTACCTTAAGCCAATTAAATTCATTGATTCCAAGCGGTGAAGGGAACTTTGTCTCTAAGTCGTCTACCGTGAGTGGACATCCTGGAACTTATGATAGCTTACTGGGATCTAGAATAGGCTCGCTATCACAAGAGGGCCGACCACATCCTCCAGATTGGTAGAGCAAGATGGTTGTTGTGAAAATAATTATGTAATTTCCTGAATGCGACGATTGACAATAATGATACCATACCTTGTATGATTCACCACAGAATTCATATTTGGGGCATGCGTCAAACTCTTTTCGTTATTTTAGTTGGCGTTTTGTTTAGCCAATTTGGTTATACTCAAGTGCCATTGCCTCCTTTGACAGAACCACGCAATGCCTTCATTTATAAAGACTCCAAAGGTTTTATTTGGATTTCATCATTGAACGGTTTGAATCGGTATGATGGCCATACTGTCAAGCATTATTGGTCTGATAAAAAAGATAAACGAGCACTCCAAGAAGGGGCTATTCAAAGTGAATTCTTTGAAGACAGTCAATCGAACATATGGTTCTGTACTATTAATTACTTACATAAGTACGATCGAGGCACAGATGGTTTTGAACACTTTCAAATTCAACAAGATTCTCTTATTTATTATAGGTTGGCTGGGTTTATATCTGATAGTCAACTATGCGTCCAGATAGCAGATGATTTATATTCGTATAATATAAATCAAAATAAGTGGGACTTACATCATCCAGATTTTAAGGCCTTATATTTCGATATAAAATTAGATGAACACGGCGCATTAAAATACATTTACGGAACTCGATGGTTATATGGACCAGGACTTTTACGCCTAAATCATCTTGATAATAAGCCGATTCAAGTTGATACCCTACTAAAATCAATTGATGTACAAAAAATCAAACAATTTGGAAAACACAGTTGGCTCAGTAGTAAAGTAGGTCTCATTAAATTATTGCCCGATGACACATATGAAGCTATAAAAACACCTTTGAACACGAGTGTAACCGGAATAGAGATTGACAATTTGTCCAAACAACTTGTCGTAACAAGCGGAAAGAAAATGTTTCATTTTAATATTCAGGATCATACATTTCACCCGATCGCGATGAAAAAGAATATGAATTTTGAGATAGGGTTTCCACATTCAAAAAATGGCTTGTTGTGTGGGCAAGCAAATGAAGGAATATTTAAATTGAGTCATTCGATAGAATCACCTTGGTCATTTATGCACAATGACCAACAACCTTATTCATTTGTAACTCAAGTACAAAATGATCAAAACACCGTGTTTGTTGGCAGTCTTGATGGCTCGATAAAAAAAATAAAGAAAGGCAAAAAAACTACAGAATTACCCAAAATGCATAATAATTTGAGACCTTTGGCTACGGCGTCTCATGAAAATTATTTTATGGATGAGTCGGGTGTTTACATATGGTCAGAGAATAATTCTTCATTGAACAAGATTATGGACCTGAATGAAGAAGGTAGTGGAGGGGTTATTATTGATGGTCATGTATATATTGCTCATTCAAATGGACTTTTTAAGATTAATAATTTCGAAGAACTTCCTGTAGATGCAGTGAGTCAGGAAGACCCCACTAAGTTTTATGTCGAGAAACATAGTTTATTTATGTATACAAAGTCGGGGATCATGGAAATGACCCTGATAGACGATAGTTTGGTGCATGTACATACGTATCCTACAAAGTCAATTATCACGCAGTTTCAAATATTATTTGATTCACTATTGTACGTTGCGACAAACGAAGGCATCCGGGTTTTTAATATTAACTCGAAAAAATTTGTTGAACAAAAATATGTTAATATTTATGTTGAATCATTTTACATAGACCCGTCCGAAAAAACTTGGATGGGCTCAAGAAATGGACTATATGCTGTTTCAAACGATGGTCAACAGAGATATTATAATATGAAAAGCGGACTTCCAGCAGAAATATATTTAAGTGGACAAGTTTCTTCTACCGCTGATGGTTGGACATATTGGGGAACGAATAAAGGTGTGCTCGCCTTTCATCCGGACTCTATTCAGGAAGTTTCATATAACCCACCTGTTTTTATAACATCGTTAAAAGTTCATGGAAACGAATGGGCTGATGATACAATTAATGTTGAATTGGAATCAGGAGTAGAATTGCTTTATGATGAAAACACTCTTACCTTTGAAATTACGGCGCTCGATTACAGCGAATCAAGTCGGCCACAATTTGAGGTTTTTCTTTATGGGCATGACGTTGACACGGTTAAAATTGGTGAACAACGCACGATCACTTATCCCAACTTACAACCGGGAGCTTATGCATTTTTGTACCGAGCCTGTACACTTTCGGGCAACTGTAAAAAAACTTTTAATAGGTTCGAAGTACTCATACATCCACCGATTTGGAAAACGTGGTGGTTCAAAACTGCTATGTTTATCCTCGGATTATTCCTTGCCATATTCGCCATCCGATTTTATATACGAAATCGATTGCGTGATCAGAAATTTGCTTTCGAAAAACAAGAGTTAATCTTAAAAAATGAATTGCAACTTCAGCAAGAGCGAAACCGCATCGCCGATGAATTGCATGATGAATTAGGAGGTAAATTATCATCAATTAAATTCGCTGGTAAAAAAGTTCAACGCGCCAGATCACTTGACGAGGTAAAAAATATAAATAAACGAGTATCCGATATTTCCACTGAATTAATTGACAGTATGCGGTCAATTATTTGGGCGATGGATACTCATAATGATAATTTGTCTAGCTTGCTAGCAAACATTCGTAATTACGCATCTACCTTGGCAGATGATAATGACATCAACTTATCTCTTGATTTTCCTCAACTTTCCGAAAACCCAATTGTCAAAGGTCAGATTCGACATCACTTATACTTGGCTATAAAAGAAGTGCTCAACAATGTTCTGAAACATAGTTCGGCTGATTTGATCAAGATAAAAATTGCTTATGCAACTGAACGACTTGATATTTTTATTTATGAAAATGGAAAAGGCTTTGAGCCGAACGAGGTTAGGTCTGCCGGTCGCGGACTAAAAAATCTAAATAAACGAATGACCATAATAAATGGAGAGATGCACCTATCCAATCACGACGGTATGACCACGCATTTCAGTGTGCCAGTCAATTAGGTATTTTGGACTTACCGATGTATGCTTAGTCCTGATGACTCAATTAAAGCCTTCTATGGCTCATCTATCTAGTATAAACTAAAGTGCTATTGCAATTCCGCATTATGATGTTGATATTTACCAGACTAAAGAAGGTTTGTGAAAAAGGAGCAAGTATATAGCATCTGCATTGTTGAAGACAATAGCGAGTTCCGACAATGGCTGGTCGAAGAGATAGAGGAGAGTGAGCAGTTTCGGTGTTTAGCGAATTTTGAAACAGCTCAAGACGCTTTGGAACAGATTCCGGCTTTAGGACCAGATGCGGTCATCATGGATCTCGGATTGGATACATCCAAAATTGATGGCATCGAATGCATGTTGCGATTGAAAGAGAATCATCCAAACTTGCGTTTTATGGTGATCACAAGTTTTAGCCAAGACGAAAAAATATTCGAAGCCTTGCGCGTAGGCGCCGGTGCCTATATTCTTAAAGACGATATACCAGATAAGTTGATCTCCGTACTTACGGATTTTGTTAATAACGGATCACCGATGACGACTTCTATTGCTCAAAAACTGCTAAGAAGCTTTCATCAGCCTGTTCAGGATTTGCAAAACTTAGAAAAACTATCTCCCCGTGAGACTCAAGTGTTGGATCTCATAGCCAAGGGATATTTGAATAAAGAAATTAAAATGAAACTAGATATTTCGGAAAACACTGTAAAAGCAACAACCTATAAAATATATAAAAAATTACAAGTTAATAATCGTGTGGAGGCGGTAAAAAAATATTTGAACCTCCATTAAAAATTCTGTTTTTTATCGTAACCCCTTTTTTGAATACCGAACAGTTAAGTGGGAAAATTTTCATTCTCACGTGCGATGCTAAGTTAAATTTGATTTTAACCTGATATGTCCATCAGATTATCTATTCGATAGGACCAATGTCAACAAAAACGACGAGTTATGGTATTACATGCAAGAAACCAGGACAACATTCGACCACTCCAGCGAAGAGTCGGAGTCGTAGAAGAAACATTGCCTATAATCGAACACGGACATGGAGACGCGAAAGTTTGTTTGCCAACTACGAAGTGTATACTTTTTATAAAATTAAATGAAATAAGTTTTTTTAAATCCGACGACGTATACGCTATCATGCACGACATCTATGGGAACACCCACTTTATTACCAAGCCCATTAAATGGATTGAAGAAAGATTAAAATTCTCTATTTTTTATCGAGTTCATAAGAGCTTCTTAATTAACCTATATAATATATCTCAGTACGTAAAAAATGATGGAGGATCCTTAATTATGGAGTGCGGAACACATGTACCAGTTAGCCGACGTAAAAGAAGTGAGATCGGTCAAGTTATTGGATTGTGAATCAATAATAATGTTTCAGTTTAGCCTCTAGTGATCTTTTAACTGTTGGCCATTCAGATTTGATAATCGAATACACAACCGTATCACGTAGAGATCCATCGGAGCAGATACGATGATTCCGCAAGACACCATCTTGTTTGGCACCTAATCTTAAAATCGCATTTCGCGAAGGGTGATTATGCCAATGTGTTCGAAATTCTACAGCAATACAATTAAATTTCTCGAATGCTTGCTGGAGCAATAAGTACTTGCAAACCGTATTAGTGCCTGTTCGTTGATATGATTTTGCATACCATGTATATCCAATTTCAAACCTTCGATTTCTTTCATCAATGTTGCAATACCTAGTCGATCCAACAATTTTATTATGTTTTTCGTCCACGACAGCAAAGGGGATAGCAAGATGTGCTTGAAGTTGATGCTTAGCTTTTTCTAAATATTCATCAATCGAATTTGCCGAAGGAACAGAAGTATACCACAAATCCCAAAGATTTCCATCCGAAGCGGCGCTTAGTAATGCCGCTTTATGATCGGATTTGAGCGGCACGAGTTTTACACCCATACCATTTATAATATTTGGAGATGTCCAATTGATCATGATCAGATAATCGTCATTCTATTTTATAGAAAACGTTTTCATGATCGCTTCTGCCTCTGCTTGGTACGTATCGAACTGATCTTCTTCAGCGGTAAATGTCAATATTAACGCCTCGCCTTCAAAAACTCTGACATATTGCATGAACTGTAAATCAAATCCAACCTGTTCTCCTTTATAACTCAGTCGTTGGTAAGCATCGTCGCCAGATCCCACTGTTTCATTTATATATAATTGGCTGCCTTCGAAAATGGATGCAAGTTGACGTTCAGTGACTGCGACATACGCGGCTAGATCGAGATTGTAAGCGCTTATATCTTGCCGCAAAAAATTAATATTTTCGGCAAACTTATCATCAACGCTAGTCAATGGACTGCTGATTAAAAAAGTCGTGTTCATAATGCCTGAAGTATCTAATGTCCAGTTTTCAGGATAATGTATTTGATAATCATCAGCACTAAGGTGCATGGGAAATTTATCGTGATCTAGATCTTGAGCGTAAAGCGTAATTGAAACAAATGAGCACAGTAGAAAAGATAATATTTTTAACATCAATTTGTTTATTTAATTGTGACTGTAAATATACGGATATTAGTTGTTATTTATTAATCTTATACGAAAGTTATACATTCGTGTTCAGTGCCGACATTGACCAAAATTTTCAATGTTGCATCAATGTCGAGCATCCGCGATAATCTACAAAATCGAATATTTTTAGATTGTCGGGATGTTCAATGTTCCGTATTTAGCGTTCATTGTTTCTAGCTTACTGCCAAACTTGAACTCGAAAGTGGGGAATTATGGTTTCAGATTGAGCGAATTGAATATTGAAATAGAGGCATGGGAAATCAGGCTTCAGCCTGAGAACACGAGAAATTAAAGTATCTTTTCCTTTTCCGCAGACTAAAGTCCGCAATCCCTTTCACAACTCATCTTTTGGAATATAGACATGGGAAATCGGGCTTCAGCCTGAGAACATAAGAAATTCAGGCATCTCTACTATTTCTGCAGACTAAAGTCCGCAATCCCTTTCACAACTCACATTTTGGAATATAGGCGGGGGAAGTCAGGCTTCAGCCTGTGAGCATAATAAATTCAGGCATCTCTTCTATTTCCGCAGACTAAAGTCCGCAATCCCTTTCACAACTCATCTTTTGGAATATAGACATGGGAAATCGGGCTTCAGCCTGAGAACATAAGAAATTAAAGCATCTTTTTCTTTTCTGCCGACTTTAACCTGATTCAACCATTAAACTAATTAGATTCACTCAGACTTCAGACTTCAGACTTTGAACTTCTTGAACCTATAACCCATTCAACTACTCAACTTTCTTAACTAGATTTAGTATTCCCTCGCTCTTTTGAACCTTGAATTTCTTGAATCCCGTAAATCTCAAAATCTGTGATTTTATCGATTTACGAGGATGCGCGACATAATAACTACTGACGCTTCTGGGGTCAGTCAGCATTCAAATTTATTATTATAAATTTTGACTATGTCGGCACTTTGAACCCAACTCACCCAAGTAACCCCTCACTCAAAACAAACGGTTGTTTATACAATCGCTGTCCAGTGGCAGAATATAATGCATTGGCAAGAGCTCCTCCGGCTGGCGGCAATGTCGGCTCTCCCAATCCGGTCGGGTCGTTGTCGCTTTCAACGAAGTGAACTTCAATTTCCGGTGCTTCCGACATACGGATGAGGCGATAGGCATCATAATTATCAGACTGGGCCCTTCCGTCTTCAAATTTAAAATCTCCGTAAAGTGCATGGCCGATACCATCGATAATTCCACCTTCAATTTGATTCAGGGCTGCCAAAGGATTTACGACTATCCCACAATCAACTGCGCAAATAACTTTCTTGACCACAGGAACATTTTCGTCTAATTCGAGTTCGGCAATTTCCGCGACATAACTGTTGTGTGAATAATATGTTGAAAAGCCATAATGCTTTTTATTATTTTCTGACCAATTCGCTTTTTCAGCGGCCAATTTTATGACACCTTCAAACTTTTCTACTTCATAATTATACGGATCACCGACAGGATTAATTTTGGCCTGTTGTAATAAATCCAGACGAAACTGAACGGGATCCTGATTCAATGATTCAGCTAATTCATCCATAAAGGCTTGTTCTGCAAAGGCCAAAAAATTCGCATATGGCGCACGCCAGGCACCGGTGGTAATATTGCTTTTAATATTATGTGAATCAACACGATAATTTTCTATCGCGCCACAGGGGAAATTGCTATGCATATTCCCAAACATGCTTCCGTTATAAAACGCTTCGGTCAAATGATAGGCCGTAATTTTATCATCCTTTATTCCTACTTTAAATCGATAGGCCGATGCCGGTCGATATGTGCCCGCGAGCATGTCGTCTTCTCTAGAAAAAATAACCTTAATTGGTTTTTTTGAAATACTCGATATTTCTGCTGCCTCCAATGCAAAATCTCCATAGAGTCGACGACCAAATCCGCCACCCATTCGTGTCATCTCTATTGTAATTTCTTCTTTATCACGACCTAACAGTTCAGCGATGCGATTCTCAGTCCATTGCGGCGTTTGAATTGGTCCCACCATTTCTACTTTTTCATCGGTGACATGCGCAAAAAAGTTCATCGGCTCCATACAGCTATGGGGCAAGAATGGTGCTTCAAATATACGCTCCATGACACGATCGGCTTCATCAAAAGCTTTTTCAATATCACCATCTTCGCGTAGTGGTGTTTCTGTTTTTTTCTGAAGATGATCGATTAATGTTTTTGAATGATAGGCTGTATCCTCTGCTTTTTCTTTTTGCTGCCACGTGGCAATTAATGCGGCTTGACCCTTCATTGCTGCCCAAGTATTATCCGCCAGTACGGCCACTTTGTCTCCAAAGCGTATGACGTCATTTACACCATTTATTTTTCGGGCTTCACGATCATCAAACGCCGAAAGTATTTTTCCAAAACCGGGAGGCCTCATGACAACCGCATATTGCATACCCTCGCGTGTGAAATCAATTCCAAATAATGGTTTACCAGTAATAATATTTTCTAAATCAACATTTTTGCGACTGGTACCTATTATTGAAAAGTCTTTTGGATTTTTTAATTCAATATTTTCAGTATCCGGTAATTCTCGTAAACTAGCGTCTGCGGCCAGAGCACCATATTCGATAGTGAGACCATCTTCTGATTTAACCACGCCGTTTTCTACCGAACATGTTGATGCATCGACTTCCCATTTTTCGGCCGCTGTCTCCACGAGCATTTTACGAGCTACAGCACCTGCTTTACGAAGTGTTTCCCACCCTTGTCTGATCGATTGACTTCCTCCCGCTACTTGTCGAGTGTACCACTCTGTATTTAACGGAGCTTGTTCAACGACAACGTCATGCCAATTTACATCGAGCTCCTCTGCAACGATCATCGGCATTGATGTTTTTACATTTTGACCAATTTCTGGATTTGCAGACATGATGGTCACCAAACCTGTTTCACCTATTTTAATATATGCATCAAAGTTGTACCAATTATCAGGTATAGCGCGCATTGCAGCTGCAACTTCTTTTGGCATTTTATCGGAAGTACACCTTAAAAAATTAAATCCGATCAACATACCTCCACCGGCAGTGGCAGATACTTTGATGAAATTTCGACGACCTTTATTCAAATTAGATTTCATGTTATTTATTTGAAGAGAGAAAGCAGGGGTTATTTAATTACATGTTTTTTGCTGCCGTTTTGATAGCAGTTTTAATACGTGTATACGTTGCGCATCGACAAATATTTCCATTCATGGCATCATCGATTTCTTGATCACTCGGATTTTTTACTTGATCAAGAAGAGCGGCGGCATTCATGATTTGTCCAGCTTGACAATACCCACATTGAGGCACATCGTGTTCTCTCCACGCATCTTGCAAAGGATGTTTAGCGGCCTCATGAAGTCCTTCAATTGTCGTGACCTCTCTATCGACAGCAGCCGCAACTGTGATGGCACACGAACGCATGGCATCTCCATCAAGATGAATGGTACACGCACCGCATTGCGCTATTCCGCAACCATATTTGGTGCCGACCAAGTTGAGATTATCGCGCAAAACCCATAGCAGAGGGGTATCAGAATCCGCACTGACAGTATGCGCTTGTCCGTTTATGTTGAGGTTGTAGGTTGGCATATTACATGTTTTTTAAGTACGATAAATATAAGACTTTCATGACATTTGAATTCCGCTCAGACGCTTTGTCATTTTTAAGCCTGATTTCTTATACTAACGTCATATTATTTACATTTGTATAATGTCAACTTTCAAGTATTCATTTATATACATTTTGCTCTTGACGATTGCGTTCTTCACCGGCTGTCAACGCGATATCGAAGAACCCTCTGGAGACAAAACAAGTCAGCGTAATACGGGTAATTTCGATCTAATCGAGGGAACAAATTCTGGTATTTTATTCAATAATAAAATTTCGGAAACCAACGATGTTCACGGACTAATTTGGGATGCTATTTATTACGGAGGTGGGGTCGGCATAGGTGATTTTAATAACGATGGAAAAGAGGATATTTTCTTTGCAGGAAATCAAGTGGATGACGCGCTTTATATCAATAAAGGAGATTTTCAATTTGAGGATATATCGGAGTCCTCTGGCATATTAAACCATCCGGGTTGGTCGACAGGAGTAGCAGTTGTAGATATAAATGCCGACGGATATTTAGACATTTATGTCAGCCGAACGTCTTGGAAGATGGATATGGATGATCCTGATTTTCGATCAAATAAATTATTTATCAATAATGGGGATTTAACATTCGATGAAAAGTCTGCTAGCTTTGGATTGGACTACAATGGTTATTCGACTCAAGCTACGTTTACCGATTTTGATAAGGATGGAGATTTAGATATGTTTTTGCTAAACTCGCCATCTAATAATTTACAACAAAAAGTTCGATATGCCGATGTTAATTCATTTCCTGATTGGACAAGTGATAAATTCTATATAAATGATAATGGAGTATTTGAAGATGCAACAGAGAAGGTTGGCGTAATGGCATTTTCATATGGACTTGGAGTTGTAGCCGCAGATTTGAACCACGATACATGGCCGGATATTTATGTAGCGAACGACTATGAACGTCCCGACTATATGTACATCAATCAGAAAGACGGAACATTCAAAAATATGTTGAACGAAAAAATCAAACACACTTCGTTTACATCCATGGGTTGCGACGCGGCTGACTTCAATAATGATGGGTTGGTTGATATCGGCGTGTTAGATATGCAAGCATCAGATCATGTGCGATCCAAGACGAATATGCCGAGTATGAATACGGAGCAGTTTTGGGGATATGTGAGGCAGGGTTATAATTATCAATATATGTCAAATGTCCTGCAAGTCAATCACGGTGTCGGATTCTTTACGGATATCGCACAGTATGCCGGCCTCGCGAGTACAGATTGGAGTTGGGCGATATTAATGGCAGATTTTAATAATGATCAATGGAAAGATGTATTCGTCACGAATGGAATCAACAAAGATCTTCGAAACAATGATTTTCGATTAAAAATGGATTCACTAAATAAAAATAATATTCCATTCGATCTATTTGAATTATCACATGAAATTCCATCAACACCTACAGAAAACTGTCTCTTTCTTAATAAAGAAAATTATAAGTTCAAGGATGAATCTCAATCATGGAACTGTGATCAACCAGCCTTTTCGTTTGGTGCTGCGTATGCAGATTTTGATAATGATGGAGATCTTGATTTAGTTGTGAATAATAACAATCGCGAATCGTTTCTATATAAAAACGAACAGACAGGAGGAAATTATCTTGACATTGAGATCAAAGGATCTATAAAAAACCCAAAAGCTATTGGTGCCAAAGTATTTATATTTCAAGATGAACTTATCCAGTATCAAGAATTAAATCCGATTCGAGGTTTTCAGTCTTCATGTTCGTATGGAATGCATTTTGGTCTTGGTTACGAAAATGTTGTTGATAGTCTAGTCTGTATTTTTCCGGATGATCGATCGGTCAGAATGTATGACGTCAAAGCCAATCAACAAATGGAGCTGTCGTATGCGGATGCAAAAATTCAACCGATGGCCATTTACCGTTTTGATCAGCCATTATTTAAAAACATAACCGATCAATCCGGTATCAGTTTTACGCATAAAGAAGATATATTTAATGATTTTAAAGAAGAGGTTTTATTGCCTCATGCGCAGTCGAGACGAGGACCATATCAGGCCGTTGGTGATGTCAATCAAGATGGATTGACCGATGTGTTTTTAGGTGGAGCATCTGGTCAATCGGGAACTTTGTACTTGCAAAACACCAATGGCACATTTCAAGAAAAATCTGGGCCTTGGTCTGAGCAATCAGTGCAGGAAGACATGGGCTGTCTATTTTTCGACATGGACGGTGATGAAGACTTGGATTTATATGTCGCTAGCGGTGGTAATATGTCGGAAAATCCGCACGTCTACCATGATAGACTATATCGCAATGATGGAAAAGGAACATTCTCCTATGCGCAATCAGTGTTGCCGGAAATTCATGCTAATAGTTCTTGTGTAAAAGCTGCCGACTTCGATGCAGACGGAGACATGGACTTGTTTATTGGTGGATTATTGGAGTATGGACGATATCCATATCCGGGGCAGTCTGTTTTATTAAAAAATAATAATGGAATTTTTGAAAATATTACGGCAGATCAAGCACCAGATTTAAAAAACATTGGGATGGTAACTGATGCTGTATGGAGTGACGTAAATGGAGATAATAAAATCGATTTGATAGTTGTAGGCGAATGGATGGCTCCTACCTTATTTGTAAATCAAGATGGAAAACTAATTAAAGATGAAGGTTGGTTAGCCGATGCTCAACACATGAACGGTTGGTATATGCATGTAAACCAGGCTGACCTTAATGGAGATAATAAACCTGATTTTGTTTTAGGAAATTTTGGCATGAATAATAAATTTCATCCGAGTGTTGAAAAACCTTTAAAAGTTTACAGCACAGATTTCGACGGGAATGAAACAAATGACATCGTGCTAGCAAAAAAGTATAAAAATAATTATGTTCCTGTGCGTGGTCGAGAATGTTCCTCTGAACAAATGCCTTTTGTTTCAGAAAAATTTAAAACATATAACGCATTTGCCAACGCTTCGATAGAATCAATTTTATCCGAACGAATTGATGAAGCTTTGCAATTATCAGTGAGCTCATTTACGTCCGGTGTACTTGTAAGTCAAAGTGACGGTTATTCGTTTGTGCCATTTCCGGCAGAAGCTCAATTTTTTCCAGTCATGAGCTCAGTCATTAAAGATTTTAATAAAGACGGTATAAGTGATGTATTGCTAGTTGGGAACTTTTTTGATGCCGAAGTGGAAACGACGCGACACGACAGCGGCAACGGTCTCTTTCTCAAAGGACTAAAAGATGGTGCGTTCGAGGCTGTTTCACTTTTAAATAGTGGATTTTACGCGCCGTTCAATTCTAGAAGTTTGACTTTGGTTCCTACGGCCAACAAAGGACGTGACATGCTCGTGGTCGGCTCGAGTAATAATCAAACCTTAACGTACCGCACCGGAAACTAAAATCAGTCATTTGATATCGCCTTGACTTTCTTCATATTAATATTATAAGTACGCAGGGCATTTTTAAAATCTGGGAGCGTCATACAAGAAACGCCTTTCTTACCTTGAATTTTGGAGATGGTGCCCAGAATTTTAGCATCTTGCCATAACGCTCCATAGGCTTTAAGAATAGAATACCCAGGCTGGTAAATATGAGCAGGTTCACTTCCTACACCATTAAATTCTACAATCGAAAAGTTTTTTAATTCAATAAAATCGTCAATTGAATTATACAAAATATCAAACCGTCCATAATATATCTCGCCTTCGATTTCATGAAACAATGTCGAAACAGCTTGTTGCATCGAAGGTGTGATTAAATCATTTCCATTTAAAAAAGTAGTTCCGCGACTATGATTGCCAATCGGTTCTAAAATTATTTTTTGACCAGTCGATGGGATAGACATTCGGTCAAATTTCAAACGTAGACGATCCCAATTCTTTCGTGAACGATAATTTTTTAGCACGAGCTGCTCCAAAGTCGCTTGTCCGTCTCCAATAACATGCAGCTTTTCTTTTAAACAAATCGACGTGACATGTACCTCTTTTTCATCGGGTAGTCGATATGCCAGAATACTCATTTCATGTGGCAAGGGCACAAATGACTGTATCAGAAAGTCATAGTCAGCCTTGGAATAGTAAGCTTGTAAGTCAGTGAATGAACCGACTTTTTCAATGCCCATTCCACGTTCACCAATATTTGGTTTGACCAGCAGTGGAAAACGCATTTCTTTTTCGTTGAGTAGTTGTTCTATACCAACTGAGGGGCCATCTGCGGTTACTAAAATTGTTTTAGGAATTCGATTTGGTGGAAACATTTCATAAATCGGCCATTTTTCTTCGCTAAAAAAACCACCAGTAAAGATGGATGGATTGACCCTTGAAAAGAAAAATAAATGCCGGTTACGAATGGCTTGTGTGAGCCACATAAAAACTACCGGAATGTTAATAAGCCATGCCGGCCAATACTCCCATGCAGAATGCTTGGCCCATATATTTGAAACGGTGTATGATTTCATGATGAATGTGCAGCCATTTAATTCACGGGCTGTACATCTGAGGAATTATTAATTTTCAATTTTAATTGATTCACAAGCTTCGGTTGATCCAAAACAAATTGGGCAATATCTTGTCCCCATATTTGATAAGTTAGTGTTGACGGATGCACCCCGTCGCTGAAAAATTCAGCACGCTGATTATATATATTTAATCGTTGTTTCCAGTCATCGATAGATAGAACGCGTGAATAATAATACACATGGTCAAATTTTTGAATGGCGTTGGATAATTCAAAAGAAAATTTTTCCATTAAATTATTTAACACATATTTTATCGGCTTAGTAAATGCTGGCATTTCTTTAATTGGGGGCATGTTAATAAAAACTACAGGCGTATCTGCAAACTTGTCGTTAATATCTTCGATCAGCTGCTGGACTTGTTTTCGCCAATTACGAGATCGATTTAATCTAAATGTGTCATTTCCCCCGATACCGAGTACGATAAGGTCTGCTTCACTTTTCGATTCAGTAATCGACGAGACAAGTTTATCACGGACGACTTTTACTGTATAACCGCTGCGGGCGTATATTTTCCATGAAGTCGTGATATCGAGTTGTTCGGCAATTGTTTTGGCCATAGACGCGATCAATCCGTCCTTTGATTCTTCCACACCGACCCCAGCGATAGAACTTTCACCAATAGCAATGATTTGTAAGGAATTGGTGTCACCGTTTCCAATAACACCAAAATCGCCTTTAGCTTCGGGCAGTTTTGGAATCGTGGATTTAATACGCAGCCCTTGGTATATGACCAATGGCAAAAGAGGCATAGATAATAATGAGCGCCAATAATACTTCTTCTTCAATGTTGCCTTTTTTCAATTGATATGTTTAGGTGCCCTTTTGTTCTGATCGAGCAAGATAATACATTCAATTTACTAGGTTACAAGCCGCTGATGAAATACAATAGATGCGCAGTAGTGTACATTTAATCGCAATCCTCGATCGTCGCCTCTAGTTCAGCACCAAGCTCAACCTCAAAACCAGGCTCAAGTGTGATTTCAATTCCGGCTGTGTATTTTATAAAATGCTCGTAGGGGATAATGCCATCCGAAATAATTTCATCGACAGCTTGGTAAACTCCAGTCGGGATAATTCCACGCAATTCTAAAATACGGACAGCACAAGGCCCACAGGCAAGCGAGGTAAATTCTGGAACACATGGGTTTTGATCATTTGGGTCGAGTGGACCGCAATATCCGTCTCCATCTTCATCCACATAGTATCCTGCACACTCACAGTTCATATCGTAGACATCATTGACGGTACAAGAGTCGAGGTCATCGCATGGCATTCCGATCAGACTGTCGGGTAGCGTTGGACATAAATCTTCGGCATCACAAACTCCATCATTATCGCTATCAGCGAACGTTCCTGCACACTCACAGTTCATATCGTAGACATCATTGACGGT
>Ga0115029_1000404_pt1 | contig 43881 bp, 42 predicted proteins | sample SidtaG_3_FD_87297 | JGI IMG/M metagenome (GOLD analysis project Ga0115029, IMG submission 87297) | Marine algal microbial communities from Sidmouth, United Kingdom - Sidmouth_Asex1 metaG | ecosystem: Host-associated > Algae > Red algae > Unclassified | place: Sidmouth, United Kingdom | collected... | reverse complement strand
TGTAGGCCATCAAATCAGTAGTTTACCGATCTGTGATCCAAGGTTCATTCCACTCTTTGGCTATGATTTATCTAGGGGGGTCAGCTTGTAGGAATTGGGGGGTCAGCTTGGTAGGAATATACAGTTATTCCGTATGTTGGTGATATTGCTAAAGTTGGTAAGATTGGAAAGCATACAAAGACTATTAAGAATGCTATTGAATCTGTTGCTAAAGTAGTCGAGAAGGGGACAGATTAGGTGGTAACACCTAAGGGGCAGGCGATTAAAATTCCTGATGGGGCAAGTGGCCCAGTTTATCCTAATAAAGGATCTGGTATGATGTATCAAGGTGGATCAGGTAGAAAGGGAATGCATGCTCGAACAACAGGTGTTAGAATAATGGACGCTAATAAAAATCAAGGTAGACGAGTAAGTTATATGAACAAAGGTGGCCAAGCAGTCGACCCTAAAACAGGCAAGACAATCTCAAATAATGATCCAAGGGGTCATTTGTCAATAAAAGCTTAATATGGAGAATCTTTTAAAAGATAAATTGATTGGAGAGCAGTTAAGTTCGGTCGAATTTGTACAGGACTATTTACAACTTCATTTTGATGGACGAACTATTACAATTTATGTATGGCCAGTTATACAAGATAACAGTGTCACTTGTTGTTTTGGCGAAGTTGAATACAGAAATAGGCTTTGTGAATTAATTGGGTTGGAGGTTAAAGATTTATTTTATCAGGAAAGGAAGTCTTTAGTTCTGATGTTTAATGATACTGAGAGTACAATTAAGTTAGACCTTGACCCTTCGAATCCTGATGTTGTATCTGAAATTGCAATTTTCAATGATGAATTAGATAAAACTTGGTCTGTTTTTGAATAACTTAATGAAATATGGAATAGTAAAAGCCCCTGATTACATCAGGGATTTTTTCTCTTCTTTTCTCAATTCTCAAAGTTAGTAGATACACTTAGCTGAACGGCCTCAGCAGTTGAGGTGTCAATCTACCCCCCCCCCGTTGTCCCGAGCTTCCAAGCTCAGGACTTTTATGTCTACATGCCTTGAGCAATTGCAACTATGATCCACATCTTGATATAGACTGCTGGAATCTGAAAGTGATAAGAAGATGTGCGCCATGATCGCCTCAGGTCTCGCGGAACCAACTTTGTCCACTTCTGGAGTTGGGCTGATCGACGATCTGGCGGATAGCCACGCGAGCAATGGTAGACTTGCAGATTCGACTGACGCTATAGTCATAGAAATGGAGTGCATAAGTCAAGCCACTGCCTACACATTTGACAACAATAGCCACACTCTGACCTCTGGCACACATTCCTTACAGTACAATTAGCTAAATTTACCCAAGAGCATCACTACCGATGAAGGAGTTATAATTTTAGAATATGCAGGGTAAATGTGAAGGAAAAGGATCTATAGAGGGCAGTTATTTCAAGATTCAAGTTCTCTTTATCGCAATTTGTGTGATTGTTCTGTCGTCCTGTATCAAGCAGACTGAATTATGCTCTGATGGTATTTCCAAGATAGAGACCTATTACATTCCCCCATACATAAACTTTCACATGGCTGTGGCGGATAAGGAGCGAGATTTGCGAAAATTGCCTTTCGCCCGTATTGATGATTCACAGACTTTAGATACTATTCAGCTCTTACTAGAGCAGCTATCCATTACGGAGGAAGATGGTGTTGCGTCAGGATTATTATTTGTATCTGACATTTACTGTAAAGACGAGTCTACCTTTTCAGTCGTTGCGAGTCGTTACGAACTGTCTGTTTTTGGACGTAGTGCTCCCATGGATTCTTCTCTTTGTGCACTCTTGGTTAGTGCTAGTGATAGTCTCTATAATCCATATGCACGCTAAAGTAAATCTGCTAAATGATAGAGGGCTCTGTCACCTGGTTTCCTGAGCTTCTAAACTCTGGATCTCCAGGTCTACATCACGTAAGCAACTCCTGCGGCATGTGCGATAGATGGCCGTTAGTTGATATGAGCTAGTGAAGGCGTTCTTCTGGCATGTTACGAGCGCATTTGGAGTAGTAGTCATCTGAGTGAATACTGCATGAAGAGTGGTGTGATGTAGTTTCACGTAGTGGGTTAAGTAGCAATGTTCATTAGCTTATGGCTTGGACTTGTGTATATGTGGCAAATGTTCATTACATTTAGGCAATTGTAGTCTGTGAGTATAGCTAGCATCTTTGTATGGTTGACGTTGGATCATCATGTAATTGTTTGCATTGATTGAATCTCAGGATACTGTCCGTTACTGTGAATAGAGGAGGTCATACTGGCTTGATGTCTAATTATGAGAAATAGTTATATAATGGCGCTGAGGCCTGTGGCCATGATTTTGTTCGTATTTACTATGATATCATGTGGTACAGATATACGTACACGCGCCATTCTGAATAGGCTTGAAAAGGTCTGTCCTAGCGGCACCTGCTCTCTACAGGTGTCTGAGATATTCACTTTTCAAGGTGATAGTGCCTATATTTTTCGAGGATTCACTATGCCTGAGGATGTGGATGACACGATTGGTCATAGAACTAAGAGTAAGGCAATGTACGATGGCGCGTCTAAGATTGTTTTTGTTCAAAATGGAAGAGTAGTTGAGGAGGTTCGCTTTCATACTAGTGCAATTTCCTTTCAGATGAGTACAGTTGATCGTGGAATTGCTGCAGATGATTTGGTCAAGGTGAGAGTGAAGAACAATGAGATCTCCGGAAGGGCTAGCTATTACCTAAGTCTCGCCGACTAGATAGGTTAAACGCGTTCGTTATGTCTATATAGTTATTCTGGCTTACCTTTAGCGTAAATGATAAAGTCGTGCATAAGTGTATGAGGTTTTCAATGCCTATAAGAAAGGTGTTGATATTCCTGACAGTAGTTCAAATATGGCTAGCAGTAAGTTACATGTTCTTTATTACTTGTTATATCTCTGCAGGAAGAGCACACTCCTATTCAATTCTTTTATTATCATTATTCCTTCTGGTAAACTTGTTGGTTGTCCCTAAGAGATATGTGCTTCTCTTGTGGTATTACATACTACTGAGTGTGTTGGACGTAGTGGTTTCATTACTTATGTTTCCAGAAAGTCTGGACATACCATTTGCTTGTCAGAACTTAGTATTGACAGGCATTGCTATTTGTATCTATTACTACAAGGAGTTTAGAGAGTTTCTTGGAGATGGTCGTATATGGGCTAGTTCATTTCTGATAACAGGGCTATGTTTCGTAGTGCCGAGATTGATACACGCTCATATGATCCAAGAGATCTTATTGTCTATAGATTAATACTGTACATACAGAGTTCGCGTCACGATCATTGGCTAAGATTATGTCCAGTGCAATGCAAAAGGGAAAGAGTGATATGATATATACTAGCTGCTGATTGATTGTCAAAAGATGAAGAATTGGCAGTATCTTCTTCCCTTTATTGCTGGCTTTCGAAATTTTTATCATTCGGGTCTTTACATGTGGAGGCTGCTTGGAATATATGTGGCAGATCGTTTATATGGAAATCATAACGAGCTATATTAAGCGGTCTGTATAAGTGGTAGAGATATTATATTTAGAAAAATGATTATTTAACGACAGGGCTGTGGAGTAGAGCAAATATTTAGAGGTTGAGATATCCATCTATTTCCGTAGTTAGAGCCTTTTTAAGCAAAACATATGAAGTTGCTGCACATATTTTTTCTTCCATTGCTCGTTTTTTCTTGTGATAGATCGGAAGCTAAGATGATTGATAAAGTCGAAAGTGCGCATGATCATTGTGAGTATGAAACGACGATCTCCAATCTCATGTCTTTAGCATTTAGTGATTCGACAGTTCTAAAAATGATTGATTTAGTCGAGAGTGATTCACTATTGATCAATCATAAAAATGAAATAGTTATAAATACAGATATCCTGGTGAGGGAGAAAACATTGATATTCGTTAAATCAGACTCTACAGAGTCGGTCGACGACCATGTGCACTTCAAGGATCTTAAAAATTTGTTTCTCACAGTTGGATTATGTGGAGATTGTGAAAGTACTCGACTTACAATCATATCACTGTATTTTGGTGTTATGGTCGAATTAATCTTGGAAAAAGAACAGTGCGATTGGAAGATCGTCAAGAAATCAATCTATGACACCTAGGCGCATCAAGTCAGATTGTTTATGCGTTATCTTGAGCTTCCAAGCTCCGGACCAATAAGTCTGCATGACCTGAGTATTCCTATCTGCATTCCTAAAGCAGTGAGATGTATTGGGAGAGATGGGTAGAAAGAGCTCAATATGCAATCTACTTCATCATACGTTCGTTCTACAGACACGTACAGCGGTACGATATAACGAATTGCTCTACTTAAGTAGATATAAAATTACTGAAACAAACTCAGCAAATGCGGTTAATCCTTCTCAGCTTAGGACCATTGCTCACAGTATTTTTCCAATACGATCAAGTAGATTATGATCATGTTAAGATTTACATTTCGATTGAACATTCTTCACCGAGCTTTAACGAATATGATAGAAATGAGAACTATTTACGCGTCAATGCAACAACAAAAATCCTGCTGAAAAATCGTACACATATTAAAAATGCTGCCACACAGTTATTAGATTTTTCTGAGAATAGGACTGGTTGTTTAGATCAAAATTTTGATTGTAAAATGTTGATTGATTTTATCTCACACGGCAAAATCAGAAAGACTGTGGCTATTTCGACTATGAAATGCGTAAGGTACAGTGACCGCCCTGATACGACTTATTACTTAGAAGATAGCGTCCTTGAATTTTACGAAAAATATATGGACTTCGTTACTCCATCAGTTGAGTAATTAACCTAATCCCACCACACCCGTCTGATCAATTCCCCCAGCGGAAATCCACTCCTAGCATAAAGTGGCGTCCAGCCTGTGGGTAAAGGAAGTTTTCCGTGATGATCTCGCCGACTCCATAGCTAAATGTATAGCCATTGTTACTGTAGAGTTGGTCTAAGGCATTGAGCATCTGGAGATGTAAACGTGCGCGTACGCCATTTGTGATTTTGACGTCGTAGGCTGCACTCAGATCCGTGTGGAGATAGGACTCGAGTTTGCGATTTTCATTACTTGTGTTGTCGAGGTACTGATCGCCGACGTACTTACCAAGCAGTGAAAGCTTCAGACCAGCGACGGGTTTCCAGTTGATATAGGCGGACGATATGATGGAAGGGCTATAGGCGATATCAGTATCCTCATGTGGTATTACAATCTCTTCGCCACTGATAAAATCAAAGATGATTTCATCAAATTGCTTGATGCGATTTTGACTTAGTGTTAGGGATGTGCCTACGGAAGCATTTGCACGAAAGTGCCAATCGGCCTCTATCTCTATACCAGCACGATAGCTATCAGCGACATTGGAACGTATACCTCCGCCCACATCATTGAGTGCGCCGGTGAGGACCAGCTGGTCCGTGTAGTCCATCAAGTAAAGATTGGTCGATAGAGAGAGTCGCTCGCCGGTGTAGCGATGACCTAGTTCGAGATTAGTGAGTTGCTCTGGACGTGGTGCATCACCAGTAGCTTCGGTGAAGTCATTGCGGTCAGGTTCGCGGTGGCCTCTGCCTAGATATGCGTAGAGACCGTGCTTCAAGCCAGCTTGATAATTCACACCGATCTTAGGATTAAAGAAGCCGAAGCTCTCATCAAAGTCAATGATGCGCAGATCGTCATTGATACCATTACCTTCATAGAGTACTTGGCGGTATTGTACATCAAGGTAGGCCTTCCAGCGCTGTGTGATTCTGCGCTCGTATTTGGCGTAGGCATTGAGATCGGTTTTCACAGCATCTGACTCGTAGTAGCGCTGATCCTTATCAAAGCTGGTTGCAAACTCGGCATAGGTAATTTCACCGAAGTGACCTCCCTCATAAGCGTGGGCTGCCACTCCTATGTCAAAAGCATCTTTCGTAGCGGATTTCTGGAGTCGTACTATACCGCCGTAGTAGATATTGTCCAACCATCGTCGGCGCACAAAGTCACCAGATTCTATCGTCTCGCCGCCAATCGTGATTGGGTCTAAACCATAGGTGCTGAAATCATCATCTCCACGAAATTGCTCAAAGAAGCCAGCGCCCTCCGTCAAGTGAAGGCTCGTACGCAACTGGAGCTGATCGCTGATGAAGTAATCGTGATGGAGCTGGTAGTGGTCTTGCTTATAATCGTCTACTTGATCGTCGTAGGTATAGAAATTATAGGTACGACCATCTGCACGCAGTCGCTCGCACTCGTCATCGCTGAGAAAATTGCGAGAGCAGTAGTCGGTGATGCCTGCGGGGTCTTCCTTCACAGCAGCCTCAGGTGTCCCGTTCCAAGACTGATACGTACGTTCATTACCAGCAAAATGCAAGAGACTCACGGAGTGCTTATCGCTGATGTAGTTGGCCTCCAGGTAATATGATCGCAGGTCAGTGGTAGCACGATCGATGTATCCATCGCTTGCTATCCTCGATAGGCGAGCCTTGACATTCCAGTGATCAGCTATGAGTCCAGAGTTGAGTTCGATATTGTGTCTGCGAGTGTTGAAGCTTCCTAGGGTATTACTTATCTGTACGGAGGGTTCTGCCTGAACCGCACGCGTGTCTATACCTACTGTAGCACCAAAGGCGCCAGCACCAAGTGTACTCGATCCCAGACCGCGCTGAATCGTGATATTTTGCGCGCTGCTGGTGAGATCGGGTAGATTCACCCAGAAGACCGCCTGAGATTCTGAGTCATTGAGGGGTATTCCATTGATGGTGACATTGATCCTAGTCGCGTCGGAGCCACGGATCCTGAGACCAGTGTAGCCTACTCCAGCTCCAGCATCACTCGTGCTCACGGTGCTTGGAGTGTAGCGCAGGACGTAGGGAATATCGCGACCATTATTGAGAGCTTCGATGTCATCTTCGGTGATACGAGTGAAGCTGATGGGATCATCCTTAGTGATGCGAGAGGCATTGATGTAGACATCATCTAATTGTCTCATGCTAGCTCGCATACGGAGTTTGCCCAGGTCTAGAGTTTTGATCTCGCCACCCAACTTGAGCTTTTGCCTGAGATTCTCGTAGCCTACGTACGTCACCAGTATATCGTAGTCTCCAGCTTCTAGATCCGTAAGTAAGAAGCTACCCTCATCATCCGTGGATATGATCATACCTCCTGGTGAGAGGGAGACGGTCGCGCTGGGAAGCGGTAGGCCCTGAGCGTCTGTGACGGCGCCCATCACCGAGTACTGGGCAGTAAGAACACTACTGACAAGGCAAGCTAAGAGAAGGAGTGTAAAGCGGTATTTCATGATCTGAGTATGATGATAGTAGTGTACTCAGATGGCGTGCATCTCTGCTGTGCAGGATGTGCTTTCATTTCCCTTCCTGGCATGATCCGGGCAGGTTCTATGGGTGTAATCTCAGCTCAGACGAGCACCCCAAATGAGTGTATGCAAATATATCTTATGCTCTAGCCGCAGCAGCTTGGCGAATTTCCTTCATACCCACCAGACGGCGAGTCTCTGGATCCCAGACCTTGAGGCGAAAGCACTTGATGATCTCTCCTGGTGTCAACTTCGTGATGCCAGGATTCTGTAATTCTTCTATATTCTCGTATGCCTCAGGCAGACGGTAAAATGGTATTTTGCTATTGATGTGGTGGATGTGATGATAGCCGATGTTACCTGTAAACCAGTGCATCACCTTACTCATCTTCATATAACTAGAGGACTTGAGAGCTGCGAAGCTGAAGTCCCACTCTTCCTTGGTGCTAAACTGTGCCTCAGGAAAATTGTGCTGAGCATAGAATAGATAAGCACCTAGAGCGCTGCTAAGCATGGTCGGAAATAGGAAGCCAAGTAGGAAGGCTTGCCAGCCAAATGCGATCCAGATGGTAGCACCTATAGCATAATGAAATATCATGGCATACAGCGAATCGATATGCTTCTTACCACCATTCACCAGACTACGTATCGTCATACCAAATAAGAAAGCAAAGAAATAGCCAAATGCGATCGTCAATGGGTGACGCACCATGAGATATATAAATCTCTCTTTCTTAGAAGCTTTGAGAAAATCGTCTTTGGTCACGATCGGGTAGCTACCGATGGAGCTGGTATAGAGCTTGCTATTGTGTGCATGGTGATGATCGTGAGACCGTCTCCATATGCTCATAGGAGCTAGGATAAACCAGCCGAATAGCTTGAAGATAAATTCTGCTACAGGAGATCGTTGCAGGATACTCTTGTGCAGATAATCATGGTACATGATAAAGACACGTACTACGATCAATCCGGCCAGGATCGAGCAAACAATGCGTAGAGCTAAAGGCAGTGGAAGTATAGCTCCAGCGTAGGCAAGCGCCATCAGGATAAGACCCGTGATGAGGAGCCTCCAGCTCTTCTGACGGTCTTCCTGTGCGTAGCGCGAAGTCGCTAGTATCAATTCTTTTGCACTCATACCGCAAAAGTAGGCTTTTCAGCTTCGTCTGTGCTTCCAGCGACGGTGTGTCCATAGATAGATGTCGGGTTGACGGCGGATGTCCTGTTCGAGGCGTTTTGTGTGAACCATCGTGATTTCTTCTTCTGTGTGATTTTGCGGCTGATCGTACAGCAGCTCTAGCTCTACGCGATAGTGACCACGCCGAGGACGAGATATGGACGCATAGATGATGGGTTGGTTCAGCCGCCGAGCGAGCCGAGCAGTGCCGAGAAACACTGGCGCCTCTCTACCCATAAACTCCATCCAGTACCCGCGGTCAGGATGAGCGGCCTGATCTGCTATGAATGCCGTGATCCGTGGATCATCCATGTGAGCAAGCATATCTCGCGATGCCTCTCGCATCCTATACAGACCATTTCCAAGTCGCGTGCGCATATGCCTAGTGAGTGATTCCCAGTTGGGATCTTTGAGCGGATGATAGATGATATAGAGTGTATGAGCGGCTATGCCAGCATAGGCAGCACCGATAAGCTCCCAGTTCCCAAGATGTCCCGTCACGAGCACCACTGATCTGCCTTCAGCATAGTACTTATCAAATAGCTCCGTATGGACGATTTCTACGCGCGCCGTGGCGGCCGCCTGCGATATGGTCAGCGTCTTGAGTGCTTCGAGAATCAGATCGCAGAGGTATCGATAGTGCGTTTTGAGCAAGCCCTTTCGGGCAAATGGACTTAACTCAGGAAAGGCATGCTCGAGATTTTCAGCAACTACTCGCTTGCGATAACCGACCACATAGTAGAGTATGACAAACAATACATCAGACAGCCTGTACAGCACCCAGAAGGGCAAGTAAGACACTGCGTAGAGCAGAGGTCTTATGAGGTGGAATGCGATGCGGCCGAGCATGAGGTAAAGGTAGTGGCGCTCGATACCTCGATCAAAAAAATGTAGGAATCTACTAAATAGATCTGAGATAATTCTCTAGATATTGACTAAGCCAATAGTTATATTATTATGAGTTGGAACTAGTAAGTTCATCATAAAACGAATCTGAATTATGTTAAAATTCAATATTTTCTTGTTTATGCGAGAATATATATATATATATATATATGCTTCTGAAAGCGCGTCTCAGGGCTCGAGAGTGAGCTTTCAGGAGGCCATCCCGAAACTCCTTTATAAAGATGTAGGGGTAATTTAAAATTTGAATAGATGAAATTTTTTGCATTACTAGTATTGTGCACATTTTTCTCACTTACGAGTTTAGATGCTATGAATAGCTCAGTGACCCCGACAAATTTAGATGCTCCTATGTGGACCATCATCATTGAGGCGGATGGAACAAGAACTACCATAAGGGACTCTAAAGATGGTTGTCTCCACTTCGTGATTGAGAACCCTGAAGGCGGCTGGGACGATGAATATGAGGGTGATTGTTAATCTCATTATTGGATACCTGGACGTGTAACTCCAGGTATCCAAATAAATAGAATGTTATGCGAGTGAATATAGTTCATATAGTATTCTTCATGTCTATATCTCTATCTGGTGCCCTGTTCTCTCAGAGTGTAGAGGTGAAATATTGCAAGTTTAGGCAACCTCAAGTGACTGTTGAAAGTCTTACAAGTGAAGGAGTCGACGAGCAATTGGCCAAAAGTTTCGTCGAAAGTCATAGAAAGAAATCTCAGATCTGTCAATTGTATACTTTAACTTACAGTAGTTCTCGCTCTATGTTTTTGTTTGACTCTATAGTAAGCTCGGAGAATTTAAATTGGCGAGTCAATGCAATGGATATATATAAAGATCATAAGGCTAGCCAGTGCATTCGCTATCACGCATCCATGGGTGAAGGTAAAGCCATAGTCGATTCATTTCCACGCTCTTCAACTTGGAGGATTTTATCAGGTCAAGATAAAAAAATTCTTGGCTATAACTGCACCCTTGCGGAAAGTGTAGATGGGACAGGTCGGGCGTATTTCACTCAAGAGATACCTATTTCAGATGGGCCATCTATATATTATGGACTGCCAGGCCTAATTCTTTATTACGAGTCAAGCCATTCCATATTTCAGGCTGAGTCGATAGAGTATTTACAAGCTGAGTTAGAAATAGAATTGCCAGCTCACAATCAGGATATTACTATCGAGCAGTTCAGAGCAGTGAGAGGTTAATTTAGTTCGAGACTTATGTCAATTTGTGTCAGTGGTTGCGCTATGCTCTATTGGAGTGCAGGCATCTTCGAATTGGATATGTTGGGTTATTTCTTTTTTATATTTGACTCAGCGACATTGGTATTTCCGTGGCTCGTATGATTTGTCTCTACTCACAGACTCTCGATCTTTCAAGCAATGAGTAGGAGTTTTGAGATCATGGTCGTATTAGCTCTCCAAGGCCATAATTAACCGGTAGAATGTAGTCATTGGTGACGGTGTTGTTACTCGCAATCATACCTTCGAAGTTGCAGATGTTGGCTACTGGACAGGTAGATGGATCGGAGACTGTAGACGATCATAAGATGATGAAAGGCATACCTTTACCTTTCTATTTTTACTGTGAAATTATCTTATGTCAAGAATCATAATATCTGCTCTCTTAGCAATTTCAATTTATAGTGTGAACGCTCAGTGCATAGAGGTGGAGTATTGTACACATAGCAAAGTGATGAAGGACGATGATAAAACCATGGAGCGTGCTGGAATGTCTCCCGAAATGATTAAAATGATGATAGGCGCGAGTAGAAAAGACGCTGAAGTTTGTCGTTTGCACCTATTGCGATATCAAGATGGCAAGTCGAGCTATTTATTCAAACGCTTTATATCCTATAGTCCAGTGGATTTCTCATATAATTCTCTTGATACGTACAAACAGCATAATCAAGCTCGAATCTATCAACATCATCCATCCATGCCAGATGGTAAGTCAAAGCAGCGAAACATGATGACAATGGATGATTGGATCGTGCACGATGACATTATACGAGATATTTCAGGGTACAAGTGCATAAGAGCGACAAATGAAAAACATCACGTGGCTTGGTTTACTATGGACATTCCCATAGCCGAAGGCCCGTCTATATACAGCGGTCTCCCTGGGCTTATTGTTGAGTATGACACTGGAAAGCACATGATCACTGCGATGTCTATAAGTTTACCAGATTGCGATCAGTTTGAGGCCATAAGTGTGACTGCCTCTGATAAAGTCCTTACATCAGAAGAGATGATAAATTTACGCAAAGGCGGTAGGTGAGATGTCACTGGCATTTCTCAGACCTGAGGATCATATATCTACTTGTCTGATGGTGTAAGTTCTATTGACTCTATGCAATGTGCATGTCTTCGATAAGAGCTTGTAAGAAATTTGGGTGCAGTGGCGCTTCTAAAGCTGATTCGGTTGAGGTAAGTTACATGATTGTTTATATAAGTGTAACTTGTGACGGAGTTTATAAGAAGAGTTGATTTTGGAAAATGCACCTAGTGGCGCAATATCTTTTAGCCCTTTTCAATTTGATAAATTCGATATTCATAGAGAGTCCTATAAAGGTCATGATGGTACATCGATATATGATTAGTTCAGTATTGGTCATATTTGTATTAATGAGTGGGACTATTGCGGTGGCTCAGAATACAGCATCTGGCACGGTAAAATCTAGGTCTGGTCAGGTTCTATTTCCAGCTAATGTGATTGCTTACAGCAACACGGGAGCATTTGGCAGCTTTTGCTCTACGGATGTCGAAGGCAACTGGTTATTGAGAATAGACACTTCTGTAGCTTATCTCGAAGCTAGTTATCTCGGGTATAAAAATCAGCGGATTGACCTCGATTCTTTGGCTAATTTGGAGGCCATCATGTTCGTACTAGAACCTTCTTCCTTCCTCACTGATTCTGAGGACATAGTAGCTGAGAGAATATATATCAAGGTCGATGGAGACACGATTACCTATGATATAGAGGGTTACCAGAGACTTGGCGATCGTAGTCTTGGTGAAGTACTCAATCGACTCGAAGGAGTCTATATCGACGACTCAGGATCCATCATGTATAAGGGCAAGCGAATCGATAAATTGCTCTTATCAGGTAGAGATATCCTCAACGATCAGCATGGGCTTGCCACAGACGGTATACGTCTTGAGGATGTAGAGAAAATTGAGATCATAGAAAATTACCGTGATTTTAGGAATCGTACTAGTTTCCTGCCTAGCTCAAAAGTCGCGCTTGACATCCAGTTGCGAGATAGCGTTGCAAGAGTCTACAGATATGACCTGGAAGCAGCTGCTGGCGCCTCTCACAAGTACTCTGTAGATGCGAGCGGATATCAAGCTGGTGCTAACTTCGGGCACACAGAATTCTTACGATCCAACAATGTCGGCAAGGCCAATCTAGATGCAGGCACTTACGGCAGTTTGCAGTCTAGCTATCTCGAAGTGCTCAATCGCACTGGAGGTAAGCCGGAGGATGCTATTCCTTTAGCGCTTAGACCAGTAGTGGGACGTCGAGAGCAGTCATCTCACACGGCGTCTTTGGTATACGAGTCCACCTCGAGTAAAGGAACACGTCACAGTTTTCGTGCCATCGGAGATCGCATAGATCAATCAGGACAGAGAAAGTCAGATATTTATCTTATAGGAGATAGCCTTCAGATAGATGGCGTATTCCAGAATGACGCTGGAGCTACATTATGGTTTGGAAGATATGTCATGCAAGGCGAGCATGGCTGGCTCAAGGATACAGAGATAGATGTCTCTGTCAAGGGGATATCACAGCGCATGCAAAGCGCACAGTCTTACAACCGCCGGCTCATAGGAGACGATACAGACACCAAGCTATCTGACATCAGTGGTAGCTGGTCAGTAACGATGCCACTATTTGTAGCGTCAACTCACCAGATGAGCATAGAGTATAGTGGCTTACTCACTGATAAGCAAGATCGTAGAGAAATTTCCACGGAGCAGGCTCTATTGTCTGATTTTACAAGACAGCTACGTTATGAGAGTCCAGAGCGCACCGTGCAGCATGAAGCGAAGTTGACATATGAGCATTCTTCTGGTTTGTGGAGATTTCGCAGTATTGTACTTGGAGAATCAGATAAGCTTGATACAGAGAGTTCTTGGAAAGACTTTGCATCGTTCGAGACCTTACGACAGGTGAGTATTGAGTCTTCGCGAGAGGGCATCACTGCGCATCAAGAGCTGAGATGGAAGAATGAGAGAAAACAACTGCATCTAGAGGGATCGATATCTGCTGTACAGCAACGTGTTGACCTCCTCGAGCGATCAACGGATGTACTGTATAATTTCTTCGCTCGGTATGCGCATCCCATCTCATTGAATTCCAAAATAGCTGTCAATGCCAGGCTATCTGCGAACATAGCACCGTTAGACAATTTTAGAAACATGCTTTTGATCTCTGAGCAGAATATACTTAGGCGATATAATCTAAAAGCTATTAAGACAGAGCGGAAGCAATCCATCTTTGTGTTTCATGAAGTTAGTCAAATTGTTTCTGGCCTACATTTATTCACGAATCTCTCCATTTCTCAGTCTTTCAATCCTGTGGCCATTACGTATGAACCTCTTGATAATACATTACTTGAATCGATCTCGTATGCAGATCGTAGCAAATCGCTGCAGACTACTTCTTTTCTTCTAAAACGTCTCAATTCTTCAACGCGATGGAGTGCACGAGGGCTCTATATAATAACTCAATTCGAGGCTGACAATTTGCAGAGGAATGAGATGCTCAATCTGTCATCATCAATCTCGAAAGACTTTACCAATTATCTGAGTGCAAAACTAAGCCTAGCTTACAATCGGAATCGTATCGATCAAGTGAGCCTGCAGCATGTTAACCGCACTTATACGGCTTCCCTGAAACTAAAGCTAGGCTTCGCTAAGTGGAATCTCAGTACCACACTCGCTTATCAACAAAACCGAAATAGCATTGCCAGGAGGGACGTTGTTCAATTTGGACTAAAAGGAGATTATGTGTTTAGCAAACACTGGACACTCACTATCACAGGTAATAATGTAAACAACTTGGCTGGGAGGACCATCACTAGCTCAGAGATTCGACTCTTCAAATCTGTTCACAGTGAGTACAGAGATTTCCCTGGCTTTCTGATGATTGGAGTTCGATATAAGAACTAATGAGAAATTCCTACACAGCCATCACTCTCCGAGCATTCTTGATGCCATAGAATAAGATGTAGGCATAGCAGACCGTCACCGCCGCAAAGGCAAATCCAAATCCACTCGTATCGATCAATGCGCCGCATACCAGTGGCACCAGTGCACCACCGACAATAGCTGTACAGAGCAGGCCGGATCCGATAGGCTTTAGGTCACCGATACCATCCAGCGCGAGGGTGAAGATGGTAGGAAACATGATCGAGTTGAATAGTCCGACTGCTAGGATGCTCCACATAGCTACTAGACCAGTACTGGATATAGATATGATGATGAGTGCGATCGCCGTGGATGCGAAGATGCCAAGGACAAATCCTGGCCGCATGATTTTGGTCAAGTAAGAGCCTATAAAGCGTCCTACCATAGCACCCGTCCAGTAGAATATGACGAAGATGCCTAGCAATGCTTTGTCATCAGCGCCCTCTAGTGATTTACCAAATGCCGATGCGACGGTATCTGCGAGAGACATGAGTCCCGGACTGCTCTTGATGACATCTGCGAGCCCCATCTCCTGGAAGTAGTTGACGAGGAAAGTACCTATAGACACTTCTGCGCCTACATAGAAGAAGATACCGAGGACACCCAGCATCAGATTAGTCTTAGTGAATGCCTCAAAGTAGGTTCCTGTACTTCGCTCATTGATGAGCTGGGGCAATTTGATGAACAAGAAGATGATAGCAATGACAGCAATGAAGCCACCGATCCCAAGGAAAGGCGTCTGCACAGCTGCAGCCTCTGTAGCCAAGTAGCTTGCTCGAGCTTGCTCCGTGAGACCTTCGATCTCAGCACCGGTCTTCACCGAGTCACTGAGGATAAATAGCGCTCCTACTGCTGGTGCAATTGCTGTACCGAGCGAGTTGAATGCTTGAGACAGATTGAGCCGACTACTGGCACTTGACTCTGGTCCAAGCACAGCGACATAGGGATTAGCCGCTACTTGCAAGATTGTCATGCCACCTGCCAGGATAAAGTAGGCCAGTAAGAAGATGTAAAACTCCCGCATAGATGCAGCGGGATAGAAGAGAAAGCAACCCAGCGCCATCGTCAATAGACCGAGGATAATACCACGCTTGTAGCCGATCTTGGTCAAGATAAAACTGGCGGGAATAGATAGGAGAAAGTAAGCACCAAAAAAAGCAAACTGCACCATCGTAGCCTCCGCATAACTCAACTCAAAGAGCTCTCTGATACGAGGTACAAGAGAGTCAACAAGCACTGTAATAAACCCCCAGAGGAAGAAAAGCACTGTTAATAGTGCAAAGACGGATCGGTAAGACTTTTGTTGGTTCATGTGGACTCGTATCGGTGATGAGGCTTAAAGGTAAGTTATGTGTCTCGTGCTGAAAGTGTCTACCGCTGCGGGAGATGGTCTAGCAGAAATTAGCTGCCCGTGCCATGGTTGCTATCAGTACGCTGAATGATAAGCTCCAGTCCATCAGATTGACCGTTTAGTGATGTGAGATGGTATGGTGGGATCGTGTATGACGCATCTCGTATATTTGCACCCGAACGAACGTTCGTATTTACTATGTTTCACACCCTTACCGTTGCCGATCTCACACAAGAGACAGAAGATTGCATAAGCATACGTCTTGATGTGCCTCAGGATCTCCAGGAGTCTTTCCACTATGTACCTGGACAGTACTTGACTTTCAAGCTCGTCCGAGGTGGCCAAGAACTACGCAGATCTTATTCTCTCTGTTCACATCCATCGAGTAGCGAGTGGCGCGTGGCTGTAAAGCGAGTGCCTGAGGGAAAGTTTTCTGGATACGTACATGAGGAGTTGCAGGTGGGAGATAAGATGGAGGTGATGACTCCTGCTGGCTCATTTGTCCGAAAGGACCAAAAGTCTAATCAAGGAGCACGATACGTATGCTTCGCCGCAGGAAGTGGTATCACGCCGATTCTCAGTATCATCACGGAGACGCTGGAAGGCGATACGGAGGCTGAGATTGATCTATTTTATGGTTCTCGTAAGACGGACAGCATCATCTTTAAGGAAGAACTGGAAGCGCTTAAAAATCGATACCTTCAGAGATTTCAACTCCACTATGTACTCAGCCGCGAGCGATTACAATCAGAGTGGTTCTATGGTCGTATCGATGCAGAGAAGAGTGCGCACTATGCCAAGTATCTCTTCCAGCCACAGGCCGTGGATCAGTACTTTCTGTGTGGTCCAGAATCGATGATACGCGCAGTGGAGGCTTCTCTCTTGGAAGCTGGTGTAGAGCAAGAAAAGATCTCTTATGAGCTATTTACCGCACCGGGAGCCGTATCCGTAGAGCAGAAAGCCGAGGTGCGTCATTCCCTAGGGCAGACGGAATCGATGGTCACGATTACGCTTGACGGTCTCGACATGACTTTTATCATGGATGAGACGGATGAGAGCATCCTCGATGCAGCCTTGCACCAGGGAGCTGATCTACCGTATGCATGTAAGGGTGGTGTATGCAGTACGTGCAAGGCAAGAGTTAAAAAAGGTGATGTAGCCATGGCGGTGAATTACGCACTTGAGGAAGATGAAGTCAAGGCTGGCTATGTCCTTACCTGCCAGGCCGTACCTACAGATAGCACGGTAGCCATAAGCTTTGATGAATGATGGAAGCAATGAGCCCCATATACCCTGCGATGACAGGTGTAAGTGAGCGCAAGAGAGAGATCTTGCGGGCAGCGGCACTACAATTTGCCCGAAAGGGCTATCAGGCGACCAGTATGCGATCTATAGCTGCTGATGTGGAGCTAGAGGTATCTAGTCTATACAGTCATATACAGGGTAAGCAAGAGTTGCTACAACTCATCTGTACGCAAAGTGCTGAAGCCTATGCTAGAGGCATGGAGCTCGTGCTGGAGCAAGCTTGTGAGCCACTGGAGCAGTTGCGAGGTGTAATCGCTCTACACATAGAGATGGCCATGGATCATCCAGCGAGTATGCTGGTCCATACAGATGAGTGGAAGCACCTAGAAGAGCCCGTGAGCACGCAATTTCTAGAAGCACGTCGCGCATATGAAAAGCAGCTGACATCCATCATCAATGCGGGCGTCACTCGCAAACAAATCAGAGACATTTCTCCTTATATTATCGTACATAGTCTCCTTGCTAGTCTTACTTGGCTTTATCAGCGGAGTGAGCGGCTGGATCGGCAGAGCATTGTCATGCAAATGCAAGATCTGTGGCTAGGAGGCATCAAAATAGGATAGATCATGACGACACTTGACATGGAACAGAGATTTCAGGATCGTATAGATGCTGAGCAGCGGATCGAGCCCAAGGACTGGATGCCTGAGAAATATCGCCAGACGCTCATAAGACAGATATCACAGCATGCGCACTCTGAAATCGTGGGTATGTTACCTGAAGGGAACTGGATCACTCGTGCTCCAAGTCTACGTCGCAAGACCGCTCTGCTTGCTAAAGTGCAAGATGAAGCTGGTCATGGACTCTATCTCTATGCTGCCGCAGAGACTCTCGGTATCTCACGTGATGAAATGATCAGTCAGCTACACTCTGGGGAGGCGAAGTACAGTAACATATTTAACTATCCCACGCTCACCTGGGCGGATATGGGGACGATAGGCTGGCTTGTAGACGGCGCAGCTATCATGAATCAAGTTCCTCTCTGCCGCTGTAGCTACGGACCATATGCTCGCGCGATGGTGCGTGTATGCAAAGAAGAGAGCTTCCATCAGCGACAGGGATTTGAGCTATTGCTCACACTGAGCAAGGGTACGCAGGAGCAGCGCGATATGCTGCAGGAAAGCGTCAATAGATTTTGGTGGCCGAGCATGATGATGTTTGGTCCTAGTGATGCATCATCTCCGCATACGGCTCAGTCGATGAAGTGGAAGATCAAGAGATTTACCAATGATGAGCTCCGTCAAAAATTTGTAGACATCTGTGCCGAACAGGCTAAGACTCTTAATATCACTTTACCTGATCCCGACTTGAAATGGAATGAGGAGCGCGGTCACTATGACTTCGGTGCTATCGATTGGGATGAGTTTTGGCGAGTGGTCAAGGGCGATGGCCCCTGTAATCGCGAGAGACTAGGAGCTCGTGTGCGCGCACATGAGCGTGGCGAGTGGGTGCGTGATGCGGCTTCAGCCTTTGCTGCCAAGGAAGCGAAACGCCAACAGGGAGCTGAGCTCAGACAGGCGGTCTAGCAATGTGACCGACTAGGCACTTATCCAGCTTAAGACAAGTAGGAACGAGTGTGGTTGACTAGCTATTTTCCCTTGCTAGTAGCCTTTGTTGAGGACTTAGGGTATATAGGTCCGTAGATTCTCGCGAGTCATCGAGACTCGCGGAGCCTAATGCGTCTGTAGGCGCTGGATATCCCGAGAAAATCTCTTTTTCTTATTGAGCTATGTCTCTTGATCATAGAGTAGGGAATAGGCTGATACCTTCTGCGCAGTCCCTCGATCTAAAAGTAATCTTGCGGCGTGGTGCATGGTCGCCCCAGTCAGTACTTGGTCGTCGATGATGAGCACATGTTGATATCTACCGTGATCACTAATGACTAGCGTCTCAGCGATATGTTCTTGCTGGTCCTCAGGAAGTGAAATTACCTGGGGCGACACACCTGGTCTTTCTACAGCCCTTACAAGCGGCACGTGCGGCAGAGGAAGATCGAGAACGATTTTCCAGAAGTGCATAAACTCCCTTCCAGCTGGTGAGCACCCGGGCACGAAAGCGATCGCATCGATCCCATAATCGGCTATGCACTCATGAATCTGCGCCTCTGTTTCTCTGAAGATCTCGTGCTGCAGGACGGCGTCGCGACTTGCCTTTGCTTTGAGAAGCCTCTTGGCGAAGGCTGTACGACCAAAGTGACTTACCGTATGATAATCCGCAAAATGATACCCAGAGAAGGTCTCTGCTGCGATCATAGTCTTTACCTCTAGCAGTTCGAGCTGGTCCGGAGCAGATGCGTAGCAGGTCGTTACATCAGCATGCTGTGGAGCGCGCTCGGCTAAGAACTCCTCCGCGACATGCTGCGGATCTTTGTCCATGGATTGTGCATAGTCACAAACGGCGGCGGCACCAGTGAGTTGTCGGCCTTCACGCTTGATGAGAAGAAAATCTCTGTCGAGGATATCCGTTTGCTGTGGTGTGAGATCGAGAAGGGTGCGGGACGATTGTTTGTCTGCTGTCTTGAGCAGGTAGTACGTCCGTGGTGCAGTGCCTTTCTTGATGATTTGATGAGAAGAGAGGAGTGACTTGAGGATGATATGGACTCGCTGCTTGGAGAGGCCAGTAATACGGCAGATTTGGACGGGGCGTAGGGTGTGGTGTGAATGAAGGAGGTGGAGGATTAGGGGGATGCCTTGTAATTCTTGGGTGCTCATAGCACAAATATAGATATATTTACTATTGATAGTCAATAGTAAATATTTGTGTTGTTGCTTAATCCATTCTTCACCTTTCAACAACAACCCTTCTTCAAACTAGAAGACCTATACCGAAGGACTATATGCACTCCACAACGACACCTTCCCCACATCAGTCCGCTGCCTGCTGAGCACCACCTGAAAATCGTCATGTGACATCACATCGGCTCCCATACTCAGCAAATGATCTGTCACTTGCTGGCAGTCGATGAGCTCGTAGCCGAGCAGAGAGACGTGCCGACAGAGTTCTACTAGGGCCACCTTGGAGGCGTTGCTCTGTCGAGCAAACATGCTCTCACCACAGAAAAGTCTGTCTACACAAAGACCATAAAGTCCACCCACCAAGTTATCACCTTCCCACACCTCTACCGAGTGAGCATGGCCTAGCTCATGCAGCCTTATCATGGAGCGCTCTAGATCTCCCGTAATCCAAGTACCATCTTGATCGCTGCGTCGTATGTTCTTGCAGGCATGGATAACACCCGAGAAATCTTTATCCATCGTCACCTTCCATTTGGTCGATCTCATGAGCCGACGCATAGACTTGCTCACCTGTATCTCCTGGGGGCGCACTACGCATCGAGGTCTCAGATACCACCACATGAGGGGCTGATCCTCTGAGTACCAAGGAAAGATACCCCGACTATAAGCGGCAAGAAGTCGCTCCGGACTGAGGTCACCACCTATGGCAAGTAATCCGTCAGCTTCAGCTAGTTCCACACTGGGAAATAGCTGAGGATCCTCCGTCAGCTTGTAGATAGGCACGGTGCCAAGTATTAATTACGAGTGATGTCCTACGGTCTCTATCACTGCTGAGAGGCCGCGCTCGATTAGTTCTTCTCGTAGAGGTCTGAGGTCATCGAGCCTAGCGGTCTTGACGGTTGCCTTTCCCTTGAAGTGTACGATGAGACTGAGCTGCTCGGCCTGCACGGCAGAGTGGCCGAGCACCTCTACGAAGCACTCGATTACCCAGTCAAAAGTGTTGTAATCATCATTATAGACAATTAAAAAGCTATAATCATCCGTGAGGATGTCTTCCAAGAGATCAGTCTCTTCTTGGTAGTGTGTATCGTGTGAGCTCATCATGAGGAATAGCGGGTATGGGTCGATTAGGATAGTTTGGATAGTGCATCTAAGATAGCGTCAAAATCTGGAAGGTTACCAGCATTTTCTTGGATATGCGCATATCTGACAGTTCCCTTGCCATCTATCACAAATGATGCACGCTTACTCACGCCCTGCATATCAAATACAAATTCTTCATACAACGCGTCATAGCTACGACTGACCTCTTTGTTGAAATCAGAAAGCAGCGGGAAGTTGATTTTTTGCTCCTCGGCAAATTTCTCTAGGGTGAAAAGGGAATCCACAGAGATACCTAGTACTTGAGCATTCATGCTATCGTACTTCTCATAGCTATCGCGGATTGTGCACATCTCTTTGCTACATACATCAGTAAATGCCAGAGGGAAAAATAGCAAGACAACATTCTGACCTTCATAGTCGGAAAGACTCATCTGTTTCTTCTCTGTATTGTATAAGGTAAACTGGGGAGCTTTACTGCCTGTGGATACTGACATGATAGGTTGTTACGTGGTTGATTTATCGATTTGCGGTGCAAAGGTAATTCGATCATCCGTGGATCGCTTTACTTCCAGCATCGAGATGAGGGAGAATCTTGTGCTATTGTCAATTAATTGCTATGCTTGCCTTATCATTACGCAGGTATGGACGCTCGAGACAGGTCAAGATCGGTGATGGAACTGCACATAGCCGTACTTCTCTTTGGGTTCACGGCGATTCTTGGTGCGCTGATAGAAATATCTGCGGTGTCACTTGTGGCTTGGAGAGTAGTCTGTGCGGCCTTTATTTTTTGGGCGATAAGCCCCTGGAGTCGAATCACTCAGTTACCTAGAACCATCATCTGGCGCATGGCTGTGATAGGCGTCATCGTGGCACTGCACTGGATCGGCTTCTACGGAGCGATCAAGCTGAGCAATGCCTCTATTGCACTCGTGTGTCTATCGACGACGAGTTTCTTTTCCGCCTTCATTGAGCCTGCAATCTTAAGCACGAGGATCAAGTGGCGCGATGTGCTCATAGGTCTGCTGATTATACCAGCGATGATCTTGGTGGTCAATGGCGTAGAGTCCATCATGTATGTGGGTATCACGGTGGGAATCGTCGCTGCGGTGCTAGCAGCTGTATTCTCGGCATGGAATAAGAAATTGATCGATGGCGTACATCCGGTGGATATGTCGACCATCGAGATGACAAGTGCTTCACTCTTTATGCTTCCGCTGGTATGTATCTATCAGTCTATGGACGCCAGTTCTATCTGGCTACCTCAGGGGATCGACTGGGTCTACATCGCAGTGCTCGTACTTCTATGTACTAATCTGGCTTACATCTTGAGTATCCGTGCTCTGCGGCACTTGAGTGCATTTGAGAGTGTGCTATTGATCAATCTGGAGCCAGTGTACGGTATCCTGTTGGCTTATTTAATTCTGGACGAGCACGAGCAGATGAGCGCCAGTTTTTACATGGGAGCCGTGCTTATTCTCCTCGTTATTTTTGGTAGCGGTTGGCTACGCCGGCGCGATCTCAAGACTGAGCAAAGTGCGGATCTTCCAGGGGGCGTGTGAGCTAAAACTGGCTCAGGTCAGGAATTGTCAGATAGTAGATTCTAGATCATGGCGATGAGATATATCTTTGCCGCCTATGGGATGGAAAGCATCACTGATGAGCCCATTTGCTCGCAAAATTTCATTAACTATTTCCAAGCAGGCAGCCACAGCGCTAAGTAGTCAAGAGAGCATTTTGCGCTTTTTACTGGCCAAAGCGGTGCATACTGAGTTTGGCAAGGACCATGGCTTTGCCCAGTTAAAATCCCATGGAGACTTCAAGTCTGCGGTGCCTATCCGAGACTATGAGGGCCATAGACCGTATATCGATCAGATCCTAGAAGGAAAGAGTAATATCCTCTGGCCTGATAAGCCCAAGTACTTAGCTAAGACGAGCGGAACTACATCTGGCGTCAAGTACATTCCTATAACCAAGGAGAGCATACCTAACCACTTTGGCACGGCCCGCAATGCGCTATTTAATTATATGCATCGCACGGGTAAGTCAGCTTTTCTTGAGGGAAAGATGATATTTCTCAGTGGCTCACCGCAGTTGACCCAGACAGCAGGCATACCCACTGGTCGTCTCTCAGGTATCGTCAATCATATGGTGCCCAAGTGGCTCAAGAGCAATCAGATGCCTAGCCTGGCGACCAACTGCATAGAGGACTGGGAAGAAAAGCTGGACCGTATCGTCGAGGAAACACATGATCGCGATATGCGACTCATCAGCGGTATACCACCATGGGTCAAGATGTACTACGAGCGTCTCCTCGAGAAGACCGGTAAGTCTACCATACGCGAGATCTTCCCTCAGCTGCAGGTATTCGTCTATGGTGGCGTCAATTACGAGCCCTACCGCGCTAGCTTAGAGGCACTCATGGGCCCAGAAGTCGATACACTCGAGACCTATCCCGCGAGTGAGGGCTTCATCGCCTTCCAAGATGATATCAATGAAGAGGGCCTATTGCTCAATACCCAATCCGGGATCTACTACGAGTTTGTGCCTGCCTCAGAGATCCATACAGAGTCACCGTCGCGTCTGTCATTGGCAGAGGTGGAGCTGGGTGTCAACTATGCCATCCTGCTTTCTACTAATGCTGGCCTCTGGGCCTACGATATCGGCGATACGGTCAGCTTCACGAGCTTAGATCCCTATCGACTGAGAGTCACAGGTCGCACTGCACATTATATATCGGCATTTGGTGAGCATGTGATAGGCCAAGAAGTGGAGAAGGCCATGCAGACTGCCATCGCTCAATCAGGTGGAAGCGTAGTGGAGTTCACGGTTGCGCCTCAGGTCAATCCTGCGAGCGGATTACCACATCATGAGTGGTATATAGAGTGGGATAGAAAGCCTGAGGATGTAGGGGCTTTCGCCCAAATACTAGATCAATCCCTCCGACAACTCAACATCTACTACGAAGACCTCATCAGCGGATCAGTGATGCGACCACTGAAAGTGCAAAATGTAAGCAGAGAAGGATTTGTGCGGTATATGAAGTCTCAGGGCAAACTCGGAGGACAGAACAAGGTACCTCGCTTGAGCAATGACCGCAAGATTGTAGATCAGCTGGAGCTAGGGTAGCGGAATCATTATCGGCAAGTAGAGGGCAAATTTTTAGTAGTCGTGCGTGCGATTAGAGTAGGTGAATTAATTTATGGTGACTAAATAATTGTAAGTCTACCTGAGTGTTGCAATTTCTTTCATCCCAATCCGTGCTTTGCTTCTACTGCGAGCCACATCTGCTTCAAGATGAGCTCTTTATCCTCCTCGCCTTACGAAGTGAAAGCGAGCCTTCAGAAACGTTCATCGAGCGACAATCGAGATGCACGTAGCTCGTGATGCCTCGTCAGAGAAGCACCTCATCTTATCGCACCTGCGGCTCTCGCTACGAAGCCTAATGCACGAAATGGGTATAACCCATTTCGTGCATTAGGATTTTAGGTAAATGTTTTCAGCGATGTAACTGACGCTCAGTCAGGACTATAGGCGATATATCATGAGAAACGTTGGCGTAAGTTTTTTCACTGGAAAATCTCGTCCATTTGTCTTGAAGTGAGTGGTGTGATATGACCATTGTGCTTTTCTTCTACTGCGAGCCACATCTGCTTCAAGATGAGGCTCCTACCAGAGGTAGGCAGGCTTATCCTGCTCGACTTACGAAGTGAATACGAGCCTCTAAGCCGTTCATCGAGCGACAGCCGAGATGCACATAGCACGCTATGCCTCGTCAGAGAAGCACCTCATCTTATCGCACCTGCGGCTCTCGCTACGAAGCCTAATGCTCGAATTAGGTAAAAGAAGAGCTAATCAATAAATCTTAACGCACGAATTGGGATCTAAGGCAGTCGATATAGTAGCGTCCCAGGGCATGAAGGTGCCGATATCTGCGTTATAGTGTCCTTGCTGCGGCGATAGATTGGTGTCATTTTGTACACGCCGATGCTTTAAGATCTGAGGGCTTTCGCCCAAATTTTTTTTGTGAAAGCATCTTGCATCTTCGTGAATCGTCCTATCACTAGATGCTATAACATCCCTCATCCCTTGATGATCAGCTAATTTACCTAACTTTGCAGGCGCATGAAACAGCTCATTCCGTACACCCTTTTACTTCTCCTAGTTACGCTCGGCTCCTGCCGTAGTGAATTTGAGACCGTACGCCTGAGTAATGACCCAGAGCTCATCCTCAAGAAGGCATTTGCCTACTATGACGATGGCGAGTGGTTTAAGTCCCAGACACTGATCGAGCAAGCCATTCCCTTCTACCGTGGACGGCCAGAGAGCGAGGAGATGTTTTACCGATATGCCAATACCTTTTATGAGATGCAACAGTACATCCTAGCAGGTCACTGGTTTCAGAACTTCTCCAATACCTATCCCAATAGTGTACACAGACAAGAAAGCGATTGGCTCAAGGCCTACAGTAGCTATAGACAATCACCAAGCTTTCGTCTAGATCAGACGAACAGTGACGCTGCGATTGCTGAGTTCCAGACATTTGCCAATACCTACCCAGGTACAGAGCGAGCACAGAAGTGTAATGAGATCATCGATGATCTCCGTGGTAAAAAGGAGAAGAAGAGCTTTGAAGAGGGCGTCCTCTATTACAATCTGGGGCAGTTCCAAGCGGCCGTCAAGAGCTTTGAAACCACACTGATTGACTTTCCGGAGTCAGGTAACAATGAAGAGATCAGATACTACATCGTAGAGTCTAATTTCCAGTTGGCAGAAAACAGTATATACCAAAAGAAGCGTGAGAGATACACAGAAGCTATCGAAGTAGCCAATCAGTTCCTCGCACGACACGGAAACAGCGATAGAGCTGACAATGTCCGTGATATCATCACTAGTAGTAATAAACGTATCAAATCCCTCAAGGATGACAAGTATCAAAGATAAAGCACAGGGCATACACGGTTCTCTCAGCGCTCAAGACATCAAAGGCCTAGCCTCAGAAACGGAAAATATCTACAAGTCACTTGTAGTCATGAGCCGCCGAGCGCGCCAACTAGGTGTCACTCTGAAGCACGAGCTTACGGGTAAGCTTGAGGAGTTTGCTGTGACAGCCGAGGCAATAGAAGAAGTGACAGAGAACAAAGAGCAGATAGAAATCTCTAAGTTCTATGAGCGCCTTCCCAATCCAGCCCTTATCGCTCTGACAGAATATAAGAATGGCGACCTCGTCTATGAAGACAGAGGTCACGAGCCAGACGAGGCTGACCAAGAATTAGAATAGGTCTCTATGAGCGCACTGCGCCATCAGAAAATCATCCTAGGTGTCACGGGTAGCATAGCCGCTTACAAGTGCGGTGAACTCGTACGCTTACTCGTAAAGGCTGGAGCAGAAGTCCAGGTCATCATGACCGAGGCAGCTACCGAGTTTATTTCACCCCTCACTCTCAGTACACTCAGCAAACGTCCCGTCATCACAGAGATGTGGGAGGATGATGAGTGGAATCAACACGTGGAGATGGGACTCTGGGCAGATCATATGCTCATAGCTCCTGCGACGGCTCATACGCTAGCCAAGATGGCTACAGGACTAGCTGATAATTTTTTGCTAGCTACCTATCTATCCGCCAAGTGCCCAGTCAGCTTCGCACCTGCTATGGACCTGGACATGTGGAAGCATCCCAGTACCATCGCTAATATCAAGACACTCCGATCCTACGGTCACACCATGATCGATGTAGGGGATGGTGAGCTGGCTAGTGGACTCCGAGGCAAAGGAAGACTTGCAGAGCTAGATGATATACTCCAGCATCTCGTAGATGTGATGACGCCTGATCAGAGTCTCAAGGGCAAGCGCGCTCTTGTGACTGCAGGTCCCACACGAGAGCATCTGGACCCAGTACGATACCTAAGTAATCCTAGCACAGGTCGCATGGGTATAGCTGTTGCCGACGCGCTAGCGAGTCGAGGAGCTGAGGTGACCCTTGTACTAGGCCCATCTCTCCTATCTGCAGAGCATCCTGGTGTCACTACAGTGGAGATACAGTCGGCTGCTGAGATGTATGAGGCATGTGCTAGCCGTCATGAAGCATCAGATATCTGCGTATTTGCCGCAGCCGTAGCGGATTACCGTCCGGCGATGTCGAGTGACCAGAAGATCAAGAAAGCAGATGATGATATGAGCATCGCGCTAGAGCGCACGACGGACATTGCCGCTACGCTAGGACGATCCAAAGGATCAAAGATCCATGTAGGATTTGCTCTAGAAACACAGCATGGCGAGGCCAATGCTAAAGCCAAACTGTCCAGAAAGAACTTTGACTTCATCGTTCTCAATTCCCCAACTGGGACAGATGAAGGCTTCGGTAGTACGACGAATCGTGTCACCATCTACGGTGCAGACAATACCTCGACTAAAATCGAGTTAAAGGATAAGCGCCTTATCGCAGAAGATATAGCAGCGCTCATCGTCACTAAATTCACTCCATGACTCGCATAGTTCTTCTCCTTGTTCTTCTGACACATTTGGGCGAAAGCCCCCTCACCGCTCAGGAGTTTAATGCATCTATCAAGGTCAATGTACCTAATATCCAGAATGCCGATCCGCAGCTCTTTGTGACCATGGAGACGCAGATGAATGACTTCATGAATAGCACGCAGTGGACCGATGTGGCTTACAAGACTGATGAGAAGATAGAGCTGAGTCTTCAATTTAATATCGTAGAAGAAATCAGTGATCAGGCTTTTCGGGTGGATTTATACATACAGTGCGTACGTCCTACGTATAATAGTGAGTACAAGACACCGATCTTCACACATGTAGATAAAGACGTATTTATCGAGTACGTCCCCTTCATGGAGTTGAATAATAGCCAGACGAATTACTTTAATAATCTGAGTTCTGTGCTGAGCTTCTACGCCTACTTCGCCCTAGGTATGGACTATGACACATTCTCTCCACTGGGAGGTGATGAGTATTTCTCTACATGCAAGAGTATCACAGCGACAATACCGCAGAGTATGATCGACGCGGATCCGGGATGGCAGTCGATCGCCACCACGAGAAATAGATTTATCCTTCTACAAGATCTCATGAGTCCTCGGATGAGAGGCTTCAGAGAATCCTACTACAATTATCACCGCCATGCCCTTGATAAGATGTCTGAGGATGTGACGGCAGCATCTGACGTCATGATCAGCGCAGTGCGATCCATAGGTGAGGTAAATCGCAATACACCCAATAGCATGCTACTCCAAGTATTTGCTAATACCAAGCGCGACGAAATAGTAGAAATCCTCAAGGCGTCCTCAAGCACAGGTAAGACGGATGTCTACCAAGTGATGAGCAAGATCGATCCAGCCAATATCTCCAAGTATCGCCTCATCCGCACCTAGTGGGTTCAGCAGTTCCACGTATTGCCATATTTGTAAGTGGTAGCGGCAGCAATGCTCAAGCTATCATAGATAGAGCTGCTGATAAGCAAGAATATAGCGTGGTGCTCCTCGTCGCTAACAAAGCCAAGGCTTACGCGCTAGAGCGAGCTCGCAAAGCTGGTATATCTACTCATGTCCTGCAGCGTGATGACTTCTATAATACAACAGGACTACTAGAGCTCATGAAGCAAATAGATGCCGTGGTGCTTGCAGGATTTTTATGGCTGATACCGCCTTATCTGCTACGAGCCTATCCCGATCGCATCATCAATATCCATCCTGCTCTCTTACCTGACTACGGCGGCAAGGGTATGTATGGAGATCGTGTGCACACAGCGGTCTATGAGGATGAGTGCAGATACTCTGGGATGACCATCCACCTTGTCAATGAGAAGTACGATGAGGGGCGCATCCTCTTTCAGGCTCATACACTCGTAGAGGACTGTGCCGATGCGGACTGTGTCGCGGAGCGAGTGCTACGGCTCGAGCATAGCTACTATCCTGCCGTCATAGCAAATTGGCTCCAGATCATGCAGCCGCGCTGATAGAGAGAGGAACTGCATCTTTGTGATTCATCTATCTACTTTCTCATGCGATGTAGTCGGCCTTTACTTCTTAGCTTTTTTATTCTTTTTGCACTGATTCTTCGAGCGCAAGGACCAGTAGAATCTGCACCTATCATCGATGAGGGTGATGGCCCCTACAGTCAACTGATCATCCGTGGCGCGACACTGATTAATAGTACCGGCGCACCTCCGATCGGACCTGTAGATATAGTGATAGAAGATGATCGCATAGCGCGGATACAAGTCGTGGGCTATCCTGGTGTAGAGATCGACAGCTCACGCAGACCACCGCTCGAGACGGGAGGAAAAGAAGTGGATGCTCACGGCAAGTACGTCCTACCAGGCTTCGTGGATATGCACGGCCATATAGGCGGTCGCTGGCAAGGAGCAGATGCGGAGTATGTCTTTAAGCTCTGGCTCGGACACGGCATCACTAGCATCAGAGATCCTAGCTGTGGCAACGGTCTCGACTGGGTTCTCGAGCACAAGAAACTGAGCAATGAGGGCAAGATCACGGCACCGAGAATATTTGCCTACACGGTATTTGGTCAAGGCAGTTACGATCCTATCAGTACGCCTGAGCAAGCTAGATCTTGGGTACAAGAGAATGCTAAGCAAGGGGCTGATGGAATTAAGTTCTTCGGGCTTTCGCCCAAATTATTCTCCGCTGCACTCGATGAAAATAAAAAACTTGGCCTCCGCTCAGCTTGTCACCATGCTCAGATGGAAGTAGGTCGATGGAACGTCGTTAATTCTGCTCATGCCGGTCTCACCACTATGGAGCACTGGTACGGATTACCCGAGGCGCTCTTTACAGATCGCACCTTGCAGAATTATCCCGCGGATTATAATTACCAAGACGAGCAAGATCGATTTGGCGAGGCAGGGCGACTGTGGAAGCAGGCCGCTCCACCGCATTCAGAGCATTGGAATAAGGTCATGGACGAGTTGCTCGCGCTAGATTTTACTTTGGATCCCACTTTTAATATCTATGAAGCGAGTAGAGACCTCATGCGAGCACGACGCGCCGAGTGGCACGACGAATATACCATCCCAAGTCTGTGGCGCTTTTATCAGCCGAGTAAAATATCGCACGGAAGCTATTGGCACTTTTGGGGCACAGACCAGGAAGTTGACTGGCGCGAAAACTATCGCCTATGGATGACATTTGTCAATGAATATAAAAATCGTGGAGGGCGAGTGACGGCAGGATCTGACAGTGGATTTATTTTTCAGCTGTATGGATTTGGTTATATCAGAGAGCTAGAGCTGCTACGCGAGGCAGGTTTCCATCCACTAGAAGTGATCCGCAGTGCTACACTCTATGGAGCAGAAGCACTCGGTGCTGATGATGAAATAGGCAGCATAGAAATAGGAAAAAAAGCAGACATGATCATCGTAGACGAGAATCCACTTTCCAATTTTAAAGTGCTCTACGGCACAGGAGCCATCAAGCTCACGGATGACAATGAGGTAATCCGCGTGGGTGGAGTACGCTATACGATCAAAGATGGAATCATCTATGACGCTAAGCAACTCCTAGAAGATGTCAAGGAAATTGTAAAGGAGCAAAAGTCTGATGAGAACTTTGAGATCAAGCAGCCAGGTCGATCTTAGACTATAATTCTCGTACCCAGATATTTCTGAATTGCACGGGATTTCCATGATCTTGTAGCTTGATGCTGCCAGCGCCGTGAGCGCTATTCTTGGGCCAACCGCGATACTCTGTGGTACCGTAGATTTCCTGATGATTGTGGATGACTACACCATTATGGATGACGGTCACGTAAGCTGAGGAGATCTTGACGCCGTCAGCATTAAATCGAGGAGCTGTGAAGATGATATCGTAGACTTCCCAGTCAGATGTGGGATTCATGGCATTGACCAGAGGCATATGCTGCTTGTATATGGCACCGGCTTGTCCATTGCTGTAGGTGCGATTCTGGTAACTGTCAAGGATTTGCACCTCGTACATCTCCTGGAAAAATACGCCACTATTTCCACGTCCCTGACCGTCACCCTCGATTTCTTGAGGACTACGCCACTCTATATGGAGTTGGACATCGGTAAATTTTTGCTTGGTCTTGATGTCACCAGTTCCCTTAATCACTGTCATGACACCGTCGGTGAAGTCCCATCCTGCTGCTTCATCAGAGTAAGCCGCTTGCCAGGCATCCATTCCATCTAATCCGAGTAGGACCACAGCATCTGAAGGAGGCGTATGCGTTTCCCCAGAGACTACGACCCGGGGCTCTGGCTCCCATACTTCGGTCAGTGTGGGGTCTATCTCCTTCTCAGTTGCAGGCTGCTGTGCGATACAGGAGCTCATAGCGAGACTAAGTAAGAGGAGTGTAATAGCAAGAGAGCTACGCTTGAGAGTACTTATCATAGTCCTAGAATCTTTCGATTGAGTTGATTGTCAGTCGCCATCCCAGCGAAGTCGTCAAAGCTTTTTCCAGCTACATCGATCAGGTGCGATGCGATGAAACCAGCGCCTTCTTTAGCTCCTTGCTGTGCAGACTTGATGCAGCATTCCCATTCCATCACGGCCCATCCAGAATAGCCGTACTGCGTGAGACGAGCGAAGATTCCAGAAAAATCTATCTGGCCATCACCAGGTGATCTGAAGCGTCCTGCTCTTTCTTTCCAGCCTTGATAGCCTCCGTAGACGCCTGATTTACCTGTAGGATTAAACTCGGCATCCTTGACATGAAACATGCCAATGTGCTCATGGTACAAGTCTATAAACTGCAAGTAGTCCAGTTGCTGTAGGAGGAAGTGACTCGGGTCATATAGGATGCCAGCTGCGGCATGATGACTCGTTGCTTCATGAAACATCTCCCAAGTAATTCCATCGTGTAGATCTTCGCCTGGGTGGATTTCATAGCATAGTTTCACGTCGTGCTTTGCAGCATGATCAAGTATAGGTAGCCAGCGATCAGCTAATTCTTTGAAGCCTACTTCCACGAGACCCGCAGGACGCTGTGGCCATGGATACATCATAGGCCACAAGAGCGCTCCGCTAAATGTAGCGTGGACCGTGAGTCCTAGATGAGCACTGGCCTGTATAGCCTTGCGTACTTGACCCTTGGCCCATTCTGTGCGCTCCTTAGGTTTGGCACGTACGGCCGCAGGAGCTAAGCCATCATACATCTCATTATAAGCTGGATGCACAGCTACCATCTGCCCCTGAAGGTGCGTAGATAGTTCAGTGATGACCATCCCGTGCTCGGCAATCTTGCCGCTGAGTTCATCACAGTAGTCTTTGCTCTCTGCAGCTAGATCTAAGTCGATCAATCGATCATCCCAAGTGGGAATCTGTACACCCTTATAACCGAGATTTGCCATGTAACCACAGATTCCATTAAGAGTATTGTAGGGCGCATGATCGTCCATAAATTGCGCTAAGAAAACTGCTGGTCCTTGTATACTCATATCTGTAGTTTCTAAAAGTCGATGTATTTGAGATCAGACTGTGCAGATTCCACTACACGGTCGATAAATCGCATTCCTCGTATGCCATCCTCGAGCGTAGGAAAGTCGCGATCCATGTCGGCGCTCACTTCACCGCTATGTTGAGACCGGATGGCACGGGCAAAGAAGCGATAGATATTAGCAAAGGCCTCTATAAATCCTTCTGGATGTCCAGCTGGCAGTCGAGTAGCAGCTCGAGCTGCTGATGATAAATCTCCTACGCCAGTCCGTAGTATATACTTAGCGCTATCGAGAGGTCTGATAGTCAGCGAATTGGGTGATTCATGGCACCAGTCGAGACCGGCTTTGGTACCATAGACTCTGATCCGGAGATTATTTTCCTCTCCTGCACAGATCTGAGATGCCATCAGCAAGCCGTGTGCTCCTCCTTCCAGTCGTAGAAGCACAGAACCGTCATCATCCAGCAAGCGTCCATCGACGAATGTGTGTAGCGAAGCGCACAGCTGGGTAATCTTTAATCCGGATACATATTCCAGCAGATTCTCGGCATGTGTCCCTATATCTCCCATGCAGCCAGCCTTGCCTGACTTCTTAGGATTCGTACGCCAACTTGCTTGTTTCTGACCAGATTCTTCTATACGAGTGGTAAGCCATCCCTGAGGATACTCTACCATTACACGCCTCACTGTACCTAGTTCTCCTGCGCGGATCATAGCACGTGCTTGACGTACCATGGGGTAGCCGGTATAGTTGTGCGTCAGTGCAAAGATGAGCGAGCTATTATCATAGATTTCCTTGAGCTCTAGAGCTTGCTCACTCGTCAGGGTAACAGGCTTATCACAGATGACGTGATAACCGTTTTGCAAGGCTAGCTTAGCTGGAGCAAAATGAAGGTGATTGGGCGTGACGATGGCCACAAAGTCCATCCGCTGATCTGCTGGTAGATCATTTTCTCTATGTATCATCTCTTCGTAGTTACCATAGCAGCGTGCAGGATCCAAGTAAAATGCCTTACCTGAGGCACGCGATCGATCAGGATCACTGCTAAAGGCACCACACACGAGCTCTATCTCACCGTCTAGCCGTGCCGCCATACGATGTACCTCTCCGATAAAAGCCCCTTGGCCTCCACCGATCATTCCCATACGTAGCTTTCGATTCTTCATAGGCCGACAAACTTACAGTGGAAAGATAGCATATCTATGCTGTTCTGTATGGTACGTGACTCGGAGAAGCCTGTGTGAAAGCGTGGAAGCTTAGTGCCAATAGTCGTGAATTGACTAGCAGGTTATACGCGCAAGTGACATCATGGGCTACAGCAGAATGTCCTAAGCGTCTGACCAGGGTTGGCACTAAATCGCAAGCAAGAATGTTATAACAATGTATTAACTTTGTCAAAACTGAATTTATGCGAGCCAATATTATCAAAGTAGGTAACTCTAAAGGGTTGATTTTAAATAAAACTATCCTCGAGAAGTATAAAATCAAAAGTGAAGTTAATCTCTTACTTGAGGAGGATCGTCTTGTTATTGTACCAATTGGCATGGCTCGAACTGGTTGGGCTGAGCAATTCGCCAAAGCCAGCAGTTCTGATGAGAAAGATGAGTTGTTGATTCCGGAGGTATTTGAAGATGAAACTATGTTACCATGGGACTAAGTCAATACGAGATAGTCCTAGTCAATTTAGATCCGACGATAGGAAGTGAGATCCAAAAAACTAGACCGTGCATAGTCATTTCTCCTTCAGAGCTCAACAATTATCTACATACGGTAGTCATAGCTCCTATGACTACTAGCCGAAAGGCTTATCCCACGAGAGTCTGTGTAAACTTTCGAGGAAAGGACGGTAGAATTGCCCTTGATCAGATTCGCACAGTTGACGCTAGACGCGTCAGCAAACGTCTGGGTACCTTAAGGGAAGGGGAGGTTATAGAAGTCAAGAAAATCATTAAAGAAACCTTCGTGGATTGAGTGAGCTGTGGCGAGGAAGTCTATCGTATTTTATCTGTACGTTCGTAATAAAATCGGCCGCTCCAGCGATGGTTGTGTACATTGTTGAAGTTAACAGCAGATTGTAATAGCTCATTTTCAGTACTCTACTAAACCATATGCAATGAAAGTCGATCTAAGATTACTGTAGTATATTATCGTCCATTGTCTCCTCAAGTTTTGGAAGGAAGGAATAACATTGAGTCTTTTGGATGCACTCACTGTATATCCCTTGACGCGTGGTCGTCATCACCCTAGTGAATTCGGTCGGTCTTATGGTGAAGGTCGATAGTCAAAATTTCGAGCGATTGGTAATGTAAAGTCGAACGTGTTTTGGACAAATCTTAAAAACTGATAGCTGCATGATCAACATTCTATATTTGTTTTTTAGATGCTGTGTTGTAAAATGAATTATCTCATGTAAAACTCAATCCGCTTGCGACTAAGGTTAACGAATTATATTATGATTAGGAAGAAAATGTCTATGACGATGAACTATCTTTTGATCATGATGATCATGAGTGTAAAAGGATATGCAGCCATATTCCAAGTGGGTGCTGCTCGAGCCTACGAGTCACCCAATGCTTTGTACCTCGCTGACGTGGTACAGCACGGAGATACCATTGACATAGATCCAGAGACTTATGTGGGAGAGGCCGCTCTCGCGGTGTGGCGAAAGGATGACTTACTCATCCGAGGAAGAGAAGGTCGTCCTCATCTCGCAGTAGATGGGCAGTATATTTTGGGCAAAGGGATATGGGTCATCGCTGGCAATAGGAACATAGTAGAAAATATTGAATTTTCTGGTGCTAAGGTTCCTGATCTTAATGGCGCTGGTATCAGACTTGACGGGAGTGGATTGACAGTGAGACACTGCTACTTTCATGATAACGAAAATGGTATTCTTACCAATAATACAGAGGAAGGCGATGTAATTATAGAGTATTCAGAGTTTGAAGGGAATGGTGCAGGAGATGGACAAAGTCATAATCTATACGTGGGCCGAGTGGACAAGCTGATATTTCGATTTAACCCAATTCGTGCCTTAGGCTTCGTAGCGAGAGCCGCAGGTGCGATAAGATGAGGTGCTTCTCTGACGAGGCATAGCGTGCTATGGCGAGGAGGATAAGTGCCTGATCTTGAAGCAGATGTGTCTCGCAGTAGAAGCAAAGCACAATGGGCATATCACTCCACTAACTATATGATAAATGGACGAGAATTCACCGTAACAAAAACTTCCGCCAACGACACTCTTGATATATTGCCTATCGCCCTGACTGAGCCTCAGTTACATCGCTGAAAAACATTTACCTAAAACCCTAATGCACGAATTGGGTTTAATTATTCTCATCATGCGGCGATAGGTCATAATCTTAAGTCTAGAGCAGACGAGAATATTATACTTTACAACCGAATCATGGATGAAGAGTCTGGCACATCCAGTCGACTTATCGATTTACCCAATGGCGGGTTTAGTATAGTGATGGGCAATGTATTAATGCAAGGAAATAATGCTCCTAATAATAATCTTCTTGGCTATGGGCTTGAAGGTTTGACAAGTGCTGAGCCTCACGATATTTATATTGTGAATAATACTTTTGTCAATGAGCGCATGGCGTCATGCCTTTTCATCTCACTTCAAGATGGCTCTTCTCATGCCACCATTATGAATAATATCTTTGCTGGCGCAGGTGTTCTTTATGATGGTCCTGAGCCATCGATGAGTAATAATCTTATCAGTGACGACATCTCGCAACTTGACTTTGCGGATGAAGCCATGTATGACTACAGCATCGGATCAGCATCCACGGCAATAGACTATGGAGCAGCTGTAAGCCCTGTGAGAGGCTATTCTCTCATTCCAGATTCCACTTATCAGCATCCTACCGACTTTGGCATCAGAGTGATAGTGAATGGTATCATAGATGCTGGTGCATATGAGAGTGGACAGTTGGTGTCTCATAGCGATTTATCAGGAGATGAATTGTCCCTCTATCCTAATCCTACACATGGTACTGTGCTAGTGAAACATACAGGCAATCCTATAGTGGCTATAGAGGTTTACGATGCTCTCGGCGGTAAAGTGCTTAGGCAATACGATAATGGCGAGGTCGATCTTAGTGATATGCCCACAAGTATCTATCATTTCCATGTAGCATTGGCTGATGGAAGTCGTGTGGTCAGACGTGTGATCAAAGAATAAACCTGCTCAGCTATGATAAAAACGATATCAAAATTCCTGCAGCTACCGCACTGCCAATCACTCCACTGATATTGCTACTCATAGCGTACTGCAAGATATGATTTGTCGGGTCTTGCTTGAGAGCGATTTCATTCGCTACGCGAGAGGCCATAGGTACTGCTGATAAGCCTGTCGCTCCAATGAGTGGATTGATTTTTTTCTTAGCGAAGAGATTGTAGCACTTCACCGCCATGATGCCTCCTAGAATAGAAATGCTAAAGGCAAGGAAACCACCAGCTATGATGAGTAGCGTTTCCGTGTTAAGAAAGGTATTGACAGTCATCGTCGCTCCGATACATAGACCGAGGAAAATAGTCGCCACATTCATGATGGTCTCACTCGCTGCTTGATACAGTCGCTTAGTGTCGGCTCCTATTTCTTTCAGCAAATTACCAAAAAGCAATAGCCCCAAAAGAGGTATAGCACTTGGCACGATCAGGCTCACTACCAGTGCTACGCTGATCGGGAATAGAATTTTTGCCAGGCGTAGATTTTTAATTTTCACTTTGGGTGGATGCTGACGATCCATCTTTTTCATATGGATGCCAATCTCCTTTTTGGTCGTGCTGATCTTGACGATCAGAGGTATGATCACAGGCACAAGCGCCATGTAGGAGTAGGCAGCGATGGCTATCGGTCCTAGTAACTCAGGAGCAAGTATGATGCTCGTATAGATTGCGGTAGGTCCGTCGGCTCCTCCTATGATTCCTAAGGCAGCAGCTTGCTTGATATCAAAGCCTATCGCTAGGGCACCGAGTAGGACTACGAAGATTCCTATTTGGGCGGCAGCCCCAAAAAACGCCAATCGGAGATTTCTCAACATGGGACCAAAGTCAGTCATCGCACCCACACCTAGAAATATCAATGGTGGAAGTAGACCCGTTTTAATAAGGGAATAGTAGAGGTAATTCATGATGCCGTGCTCGCTTGCGATCTGGAGCAGTGTCATGTCTTTAATCTCAGGAAAGGCTGTCGTGTCCACGATGCCAAATTCTCCTCCTGGAATATTAGCCAACAAAATCCCGAATCCAATAGGTACAAGAAGTAGGGGCTCATACTTCTTATAGATACCGAGATAGAGGAGCAGTGCCCCAAGAGCAAGCATCAGTAAGGAGCCTGGTGAGCTGAGCATCTCACCTAAGCCGGTCATGTCGTAAAGCTTGGACCAGATTTCCACTTATCGAAGTTTCAGTATGATCTCATCTTCATCAATTTCCTGTCCGTGCTCTTTGAGTATTTCTACGACGGTGCCTTCCTCATCTGAGGTAATGGCGTTGACCATTTTCATGGATTCGACGTAGGCGATGGTATCACCTTTTTGCACTAGGTCGCCGACTTGTATGGCTTTCTCTCCCGAGTCTTTGGTGAGATAAAATTTGCCTTCAAGAGGTGAGCTTACTACCTTGAGATTCGATTCATCTTGGCTTGCTGTGCCTGCTTTGGTCTGTTCGCGAGGCTCGAGTGTTGCCGCTTCTGATTGCTGATCGTAGCTGACGGATACGCGATAGGACTGTCCATCAACATCGATCAAGTATTTCTTGGGATGTGCGCTGACAGCTGCGGATGATGACGGTGCTACAGCAGCGCTTGTTGGAGCCGATGTAGAAGGTGTCTGAGCTTTCTGTTTGCGATCTTCCAAGTCAGCAAGAAATCTCTCCTTGGCCGCACCACTTTTATAATCTTCATACTGTCTGGGATGCATTGCATATTCCAGCAGTTCTTCGTCATCTTGACCGGTATCCCAGCCTTTTTCTTTCATCTTATCTCGATACTCATCGAGCTGGTCGGCATAGAGGTCTTGAGGATTGCCAGTGTAGAATTCTCTCCCTTGTTCTTCTGCTAGCTTGATCAAGTGAGGATCTAGATCTCCTAGAAGCTGGCCAGATTTCCCTAGGAGCATTCCCCAGGTATTATCATCTATGATGGTCCATCTCTCCTTACCCTTGATGAGGTTGATGACATTAAATAGGGCTATGTTCTTTACATATTGGCTGAACGGCGTCACGAGAGGCGGATAGCCCATGCGAGGCCATACGTATTCTACTTCGTCAAATAGCTTGATGAGTAGATCCTCTTGTGTAATGTTTTGCTGGTTATTCTTAGTGAGGTACTTGTTGATCGATTTGAGATTAGTCTCAAGATCTGCCATGAGGCTTCCCATCATTCCACCAGGTAGACCTGGCCCTATGAGGAGAGAATTCATCTGGCGGTTCTGCGGATTGATATAGTAGCCAAGGAAATCATCGACAAACTCTTGACTGAGCTTGCGCGCTTCCATATAGGCTCCCATATTGACATCTGCAACGGAGAATCCAGCATCCTTGAGCATAGCATGGACGGTGAGCAAGTCTGCATGGCCCGTACCCCAACTGAGTGGCTCCATCCCTACATCGATGATATCTGCACCAGCTCTGGCAGCTTCTAGTGATGATACGATAGAAAAGCCTGGTGTGCTATGACCGTGATACTGTATGGTAATCGATGGGTGTCGCTTGCGTATCCCAGCGACGATTTTACCCACAGATACAGGACGACCTATACCCGCCATGTCTTTGATGCAAATTTCCTCAGCGCCCTTATCTATGTACTGATCGGCGAGATTGATATAGTAGTCTACAGTGTGAAGAGGAGAGAAGGTAAGGCTAAGTGCTCCCTGAGCAATCATACCGCCTTGCTTGGCATATTGAAAACTCAGTGCAAGATTCTGTGGATTATTTAGCCCATCAAATGTGCGGCTGATGTCTGTACCTTGCAGCTTCTTAACCTTGAACATGAGCTCTCGTACATCAGCTGGTACAGGACTCATGCGGATGCCGTTGAGGCCCCGCTCGAGCATCTGTGTCTGTATACCTGCATCATTGAAAGCTTGGGTCCACTGACGTACAGATGTATTGGGATTTTCGCCAAAGAGCAGATTTACCTGTTCAAATCCTCCGCCATTGGTCTCTACGCGGTGAAAGCACCCCATATCCACGATAGCAGGAGCTACTCGCACGAGCTGATCTACTCGCGGTACGTACTTACCTGCCGATTGCCACATGTCTCGATAGACGAGGGCAAGCTTGATTTCTGTATTGGCCATAGTTCCTACTTTGGGCCGCCAAATGTACGATGGAATGGTAGAGCTTGTACCTAGGAAATCAGAGCTTCTCGATATGTGTGATATGCGCTTTTCCGTTGCTAGTCTGGTCTATGGCGGCGGAGAGAACTGCGATGATCTGAGGAGCTGCTGTGGCTTTACGTAAGCCGCGCTTTTCGGCGACAGCTGGCGTGTATCTATTACTGATCAGTATGACTAGTCGTGCTAGTAACACGATGATTGCGAGGACGATAAATACCGTCAGCATACCTGTAAGTAAGAGTGAAAATCCCTGTGTCATATCAGTCATCAGCCTAAAAGTAAGCAATAAGGAGGTGCTATAAGAGATGAGGGTGTGATGCCTTTCGGTCCGAAGACTCTCGCGAGTCATCGAGACTCGCGGAGCAAAATGACGCTCCGTAGACTACCTGCAATGCATCATCGAGTGACCAGAGATAACGGCGCAACGGTCGGCTCGCTATTGCTTTAGATGCTGTAGATTTACTTCTTTGCGATCCTATCGGGTAGTATGTGAGTATACTAGTAGATTTCTAACAAAACAACCACGTACGTGAGCGATTTTATCAAAAAACATTTCGGAGAATTTCGTGGAGATCTCTTCGGGGGTATCACTGCTGGTATTGTAGCGCTGCCGCTTGCCTTGGCCTTTGGTCTGCAGTCAGGACTGGGAGCGACCGCAGGCCTATATGGGGCGATATTTATCAGCTTCTTCGCAGCTCTCTTCGGTGGTACTAGCACTCAGATATCGGGTCCTACGGCTCCTATGACTGCAGTGAGTATGGTCGTGATCGCAAGTATCATAGCGGTTAATGAGGGCGACCTTGATCGAGCATTGCCGGCTATACTACTCGTGTTTTTACTAGCTGGCTTGTTTCAAGTCGGTTTTGGCCTATTAAGGTTGGGCCAGTACATCCATTACATCCCTTATCCTGTGGTATCAGGATTCATGACAGGAATAGGGTTGATCATCTTGTTTACGCAGATTCTGCCTGCCGTAGGGTACTATCCCAAAGAGGATGATGCATTTGTAAAGGAGTTTGCGGCACTCTCTGAGGAAGCACTACTGGAGCGGATCCTCAAGGACGAAGTTGCAGATGATGTGCTCGTGCTTGGGAATATAGAAGAGACCGTGCGCCGAGCTGGCGACATCACTCAGAATGATATCAATCGTGAAGCTCAAGCCTTAGCTGCTAATCATGCGGCAGGCGTCCGAGGAGCTCTCCGCCTCATGCCAAATGCGCTCAAGAATAGTAATAAAGTGGCGGTGTTTCTCACCTTGTTAACCATAGGCATCATCTATGGATTTAAGAGGATAACTAAGAAGGTGCCAAGTACGCTAGTGGCACTCGTGGTGGTCACCGCGGTGGCGATGTGGCTTGTGCCCGATTATCGTACGATTGGTGAGATTCCCTCTGGATTTCCACCACTTAAACTCCAGATATTCTCACAGTTCAGCCTAGGCGCTGTATTGCCCTATATATTCGCAGCTCTTTCACTAGCAGCACTAGGGTCTATAGATAGCCTTCTTACGTCAATCGTTGCTGACAATATGACGAAGACCAAGCATAATCCTAATAAAGAACTGGTAGGACAAGGAATAGGCAACAGTGTTGCTGCCTTATTCGGAGGTTTACCTGGCGCAGGTGCTACGATCAGGACAGTAGTCAATATCCAAAGTGGAGGTAAGACCAAATTATCTGGTATGACTGCTGGTGTCTTGCTCCTTGTGATCCTGCTGCTTTTGGGTCCGCTTGCCTCTCGCATCCCAGCAGCTGTACTTGCAGGTATACTGATCACGGTCGGTATTGGGGTGATGGACTATAAAGGCTTGAGGCATATACGCCAATGGCCAAGGAGCGAGGTAGTAGTGATGCTAGTTGTGCTCGTGCTCACGGTCTTTGTGGGACTGATCGAAGCTGTGGGTATAGGACTCATACTCTCTTCCTTACTCTTCATGAAGAAAGTATCTGATGTGGCGAGTCATCGTACTGGGAGTGCTCCGCTCAAAAGTTTCCATAGAGAGATGCCATGGATCGATGAAGGAGACCTGATTGACAAAGTGGGTGATCGTGTGTATATCAAGCACTTAGATGGACCATTATTCTTTGGATTTGCTGCACGATTCCAAGATATGATGAAAGCACTTCCACATATCGAGGTAGTCATCATCCGTATGGATAAAGTACCCTATGTCGACCAGTCTGGCCTATATGCTATGGAAAACGCTATCATCGATCTCTATGCACAGGATGAAAATATCACTGTCATAATTACTGGTCTGCATGGTCAACCTCGTGATATGTTTGAGCGGTTCAATGTCATCCCAGGGCTTGTAAAAAAGGAGCATGACTTTGAAGACTTTGAGGCCGCGAGCGACTGGCTGGAGCGCACACTTATCCTGTCAGATCAGAGGGTATGAGCCGAGTGCTATTCAGCTCAGACAGGATAGAATTTACCGCATGGCGACAAGATGATCTGAAAGATCTGATGATGCTCTGTGCTGATGAGCAAGTCATGAGATATTTCCCATCACCCCTCGATCGTGATGGTACACAAGCACTTTTGGATCGTTTACAGCAGCACTATGATGACTATGGCTACACCTACTATCGACTGCTGAGTCGCGAGTCTGGCGAGTTCTTAGGATTCTGCGGAATGCTCTACCAATCAGGGCACGTGGTACTCGATGACAATACCGATATCGGCTGGCGACTGATGGCACACACATGGCGTCAAGGGCTTGCAACGGAAGCTGCGCGGCGATGTCTACAAGTCGCTGCAGATCACGATCTCGGCCTCATAGATGCTGTAACCGTAAAGGACAATCTAGGAAGCCTCGCCGTGATGAAGAAGATCGGGATGTACTTCGTCAAGGAATTTCATCATCCCAAGCTGGAAGGTTCTGGGCTCAATCCTTGCTTACTCTATCAGATACAGCTGTCATAGCAGTGAGCTATCGTCTCAAGAGCGGATTGAGATGGTCCCAGAGATCATCATGAAACGCATTGGGCACCAAAGTGTCATCAGGTGCTTGCCCCATACGTACTACTACGAGATCCAGGCTCGGTATGATCTCGACGATCTGACCATTTTTTCCTAAGCCCGCTACAGCATCTGGGGAGCCTGTGCAGACAGCGGGCCGGGAAACACCAGATCTAAGCCCGGGAGTTGATACGCAGACTGACCATTGAGCCACCAGAGATAACCATAAGATGGATTCAAGTCTTGAGAGGGCGTCATCATATCATTGATGTAGCTTGTGTCCGCTATGACAGATTGCTGGCCCACTTTCCCTTGCTATACATCAGCAAGCCAAATCGTGCCATATCGCGAGGTGTACTCCAGTAGACAATATTATAACCACTGCTTATCCATCTTCCTGACATACCCGTGTGTCTGCCGATCTTATCTTCTGTAAAATCATTATAGTTGACGCCAGCAGCTGATGATACGACTTCCGTCAAAAGCGTGTAAGGAGCATTGTGATAATTCCAGTCAGTGCCTGGAGGACTACGGAAAAGCAAGCACTCTGGATCTGTACAGTGATTATCTACGGAGCTATAATCAAGGCCAGTTGTCATGGTCAACTGGTGAGAAAGCAGGATGTCATCCTCCTGGTCTGCTGATAGAGATGTCCAGCCAGTGCCTAGATGCTTAGATGTTGGATCTGTGATGGATAAGTAGCCTTCACTCTGCGCTATCCCTACGAGTGTCGCGGTAAGAGTCTTACTAGCTGATGCCCAGGACCAGTAGCTGTCTTGATCAAAGGCATCAACTCCGTCGGCCTCTTCTCCCCAGTACTCTTCCAGTACCATCTTACCTCTGTGCAATATGATAAAAGCCCGCGTGTCTTGGGACCCTAGAAAGTCAAGCAGTGCGTCGAGCTTGCTTTCACCCATTTCGTGCATTAGGCTTCGTAGCGAGAGCCGCAGGTGCGATAAGATGAGGTGTTTCTCTGACGAGGCATAGCGAGCTATGGCGAGGAGGATAAAGACCTGATCTTGAAGCAGATGTGGCTCG
>Ga0115029_1000403_pt1 | contig 43910 bp, 39 predicted proteins | sample SidtaG_3_FD_87297 | JGI IMG/M metagenome (GOLD analysis project Ga0115029, IMG submission 87297) | Marine algal microbial communities from Sidmouth, United Kingdom - Sidmouth_Asex1 metaG | ecosystem: Host-associated > Algae > Red algae > Unclassified | place: Sidmouth, United Kingdom | collected... | reverse complement strand
CGCGTGAAGTGCACCCCGTCGCAAGACGAGGGCAAGCTCGATAAAGGGTCACACCGTGGTCACCGACACCAACCCTGACCGATCCACATGACCGGCGTCTACAGACTCACAGCTTCGATATCGGCGCGGTCACCTGTCAGGACCGTCCCGCCGGGCTCCGCAATAGCTACAACGAGCGCGTCCACAGCAGAACCGGCTCGGGCCCGTCGCCGCAGCTCGGCTGCTCGCCGCGCAGTCATCTCGCTGACCGTCGGTTCGATGATGCACATCTTCAAGAATCGGTGGGTGTTGGCGTCGCGCCTCGGATCGCCATAGAGCGACTCGACGAGAACCGTCGTCGGGACCACCGGCGGCCACAGCTCCTGCGCCTGGAGCGCTCCGATGAGCGACAGTGCTGTCTTGGTGCGTGCAGACAGACGCGACACGCCGCCGCTGTCAAGGATCAACACGGGTCAACCGACGCGGTCGAGCGACCGATCCCGGATGCGCCGAGCTATTGCATCTGCGGTGGCTTGTTGCCGCTGGCTGGGCTCTCCAACCTCGGCGGCGAGTTCTTCGAGGTATCGGTCTGTTTCAGCGAGTGCATCCTGGCGCTCCAACTCTGCGCGGAGCGCGACCTGCAAGAGTTCCGAGGCTGGGAGGTCGCGTTGCTTCAGCTGTTCGTGGAGGTCTTCGGGCAAGTACACCTGAACACGGGGCATACGCCTAACTATACGCCTACGTCGAGCGTACATCAACAGGGGGTCTGGATGCGCCAGACCGCTCCTGAACGGCACGTCGGCGCTCGGTTCGGTGCTCGGAAACGCGCGCTGGTTTGTACTCGTCGTCGGGTACCCGGGAAGAGGTGGGTTGCCGTCGCATGTTGTTGACAACTCCACGAAGGGCCGAACGCCACTCGTGACACGATGACGTGATGACGCCCGACGAGTTCACATCGCTGCTGCTGGCCGCGCCTGCAGGCGTGGCGCTGCTCCAACACCTCGAGGCAACCGAGCGTTCGAATGCTTGGCCGTTCTCCGAGCTGACCGATTCCGAACCTGCTGCGGTCGCGGCTGCTGAGGTCGCGGTAGCGAGGTCGTCGCTCAGCGATCTCTTGGAGAACGCCGTCGTCGCGGCCGACCAGATCGCCGGACCCTGGAACCCGATGGCATTGACGTCGTTGCCCAACGCCTACAGATTTGCGAAGCAACGTGTGGGCATCGCCTGGGCGATCGCGGACAGGTTCACGTCCACGCTGACGACCGGTATGGAGCGGTCAGCTCAGCAGTGGTGGAACACCTCGAACGACAAGACCGATGACTCGGCTTCTGAGCTTCACATTGCGCAACATGGTCACGGTCACGGGTCGTACTGCTGTGGTGAGTGGCCGTGGCGCAGTGCCTGGACCGTCACAGCCCCGCCTCCTGAGCTTCACGAGACGTTGGTCATTGCGTGGGAGATGTACTTCGGGCGTATCCATCGATGGAGGTTCGAGGTGGCGCCGTCCGCTCGGGTCTTCGAGATTCACTGCCCGGACGACTGGAGACGCCTCGTGACCGCGTATCCCGACGATGTCTCGGGTCGCCACAGTAGTTGGGAGTTGCCCGGCGTGAATCAGCACCTCGAGAAGGTCGCTAAGGTGGCGTCGACATCGGCGGGGGCTGCAGCCCGCTTCGGCGTGCGCGTCGCCATGCCCGACTGGAAGCGAGTGTCCGAGGATTGGGATGGCGTGCACCTGAGTTGGGCCGGGATGCTGACCTGCGAGGGCCACGTCCTTGATGTCCCAAACTTGGGCGGCGACGTGGTCACGATGCTCAGGTTCTGGTTCACCGAGCGAACCCTGTGGTTGCGATCGTCAAGGTTCAGCGAGCCGACTGGGCTTCCCGCAGCCACGATGACCGCCGGGCAGCTCGAATCGACAGCCGTCTCCACCGTTGACGGTCCACTTCCCGACTTCGCAACCTGGCCGATTTAACGCCGAACCAAACGACAACTTCACAACGCAGGCTCATATCGACACGGTCAACAACGTCTACAGATCACCCGAGATCGGCACGTCGGTGCTGGGTGGGGTGCGCGAGATCAGCTGGTGGTGATGACGTTGGAGTAGCGCTGTTGTGCGGCTTGGGCTGAGGTTCCGAGGAGTTCGCCGATTCGTGTCCAGGGGACGTTCTTGGCGCGGGCGCTGGTCACGGCATCGATGATTTGTCGTTCGCTGCGTGCTCGGGCGAGCGCTGCGCGTTCGAGCAAATATTCTTCGACGGGGCGTTCGTCTGTGGGGTCGGGTTCGTAGTCCTCGAAGCGTGCAGCGAGTTCGTCGGCGTGGTCGAGGATGTCTTGGATCGAGCGGGGCATCAGGTCTCCAGGAATCTGTTTCGTGCGGGCATGGCGTGAACAATGAACTCGATGCCCTCGGCGGTGGACACACCGATTTCGAGCATTCGTGCAGCGGTGTCGGAGCCGATCAGCATGGTCAGACCGTCGAGATCGAACACTCGGATCGGGTTGCGGTAGGCGTGGAGCATGTCGTCATCGGTGACTCCGTGTTTGCGTGCTGACGCCAAGATCACCGGATCCACTCGCGTCAACTTATCTTGACGACACGGTTGGTGTGCGCGCATCTGGAATCTCCATCCATCGAAGGAGAACCATCATGAATCCCATCACCAGCAACTCGAGTGAAGTCATCGGCCAACTCGTGTTGATCGACAACGACCCGATCCGCGCTCGGGTCAAGCACGCCATCGCCGGTTTCTTGGCCGAATACTCGGGCACCACGCTCGAGGCGTACCGTCTCGATCTGCGCGGCTGGATCAGCTGGCTCGACGGAGCGTTCCTCGACCCGTTCACAGTCGAGCGTGCCCACATCGAGCTGTACGCGCGCTGGTGCGAAGCCGAAGGCAAAGCCCGATCAACGATCGGACGGCGGCTCTCCACGAGCTGCGGGTTCTACAAATACTGCTCCCAGGAACGCATGATCGAACGCGACCCGTCCGCGCACTCCGTCGCCCGAAACAGGACTACGAGTCCACCACCCTCGGCCTCGATCGCAACGAACTCGGCGCGTTCCTCGTGCAAGCCGGCCTGTGCGGCGGACGCGACCACGCGCTCGCCCGCCTACTCGCGCTCAACGGGCTGCGCATCTCTGAAGCGCTCGGCGCCAACATCGGCGACCTCGACGTCAACCGCCGGCACCGCACCCTGTTCATCCACCGCAAGGGCAACAAGACCGCCACCATCCCACTGTCGCCGAGAACAGCACGCGCCCTCGATCTCTACATCGGCGAACGCCACAACGGAGCGATCTTCTTGAACCACGACAACACCAGCCGACTCAATCGGCACGCATCAGCGCGCATCGTGCGACGACTCGCCAAAGCCGCCGGCATCGACAAACGCATCAGCCCCCACTCACTGCGACACAGCTTCATCACCGCAGCCCTCGACGCCGGAGTGCCGCTGCGAGACGTCCAAGAAGCCGCATCACACTCAGACCCCAGAACCACCATCCGCTACGACCGCGGACGAGGATCACTCGACCGCCACGCCACCTACATCGTCTCCACCTTCCTCGCAGGAGCCAGCCGCTAACCAAACACAAACCCGCCAACACCGGCCGCCCATCAACCGAGTCGCCTACCTCGTCGCGCCCCAAACCCGCCCGATAACAACAAGCTGAAACGACGCCTGGACCTACGCGAAATCGGCGCGTCGGTGCTCGGCTGCCCGCTCCTGAATGCGCATCGAACTGGTCTGAGCCGGTCGAATCGGGCGCTCGATCGGGTTGTCGGGTTCGCGCTTCCGAACGGCCAGCGTGTGATTCGACTACCCGGTGAACGGGTTGAGGCACTCGACGTCCGACCTCTCGATGTCGTCGACATTGCGCGAGACCACCACCAGGCGGTGTTCGAGACCGGTCGCTGCGATGAGCGCGTCCGCCACCGGCAACGGGTCTGGGATCCCGAGGCGACCCCAACGAAGTGCGACCGCGGTGGAGACCGGGAGAATCCGTTCCTCGTACCGCTCGACCAGCTCGAGGAACCAGGGCTCGAGCAGCTCCGCCGCCCCAGGATCGCGACGCCGAAGCAGCTCGATGCCTCGGTGCAGCTCCCCGATGACGATCACCGACAACCAGAACGAGTCCGCGGGGTGGCGATCGACGAAGTCGATCACCCCCGGGTCCGCGCGTGAACCCTTTCGTAGTTCTGACACCACATCGGTGTCGAGGAGGAACTCACTCACAGCTCCACGACGCGTCCCGTGTCGGGCGAGCGTGCGAAGTCGCTGTCGTCGCCGACATCGGGCATCGCGCGCAGATGCCCGATCAGCGCATCAGGCGCCAACGCAGCACGAAGGATTCGCCGATGCTCCTCCTCAGCAGACCTCCCACGCGCAGCCGCACGCTCCTTGAGACGAGCAACCAGATCTGGGCTCAGGTTACGAACGATCAACTGACTCATGCTAGCAATGATAGCATGAGTCAGTTGGGTGGCGAGGTAGAGCAATGCAACGAAACCGAACAATGAGCGGCAGCGTCGATCAGACCCGCTCAGCACGGATCTCGGCCCACCTCCGATCGACACATCGGAGAAATTGGACAGGGAACCGGATCGAGGTCTGCATCGTGTAGTCAGATGTGGGTGGGGTGCGCAAATGACTGACGACGAATACGACGCGCTGTTCCGTGAGGCATACCCGCGCCTGGTGGCGATGGGTCTGGCGATGTCGGCACCACGCCACGTGGCGCAGGAACTCGCTCAGGAGACGATGTTGAAGGCGCTGCACCACCGCGACGAACTCGCCACGTTCGACGCACCGATGGCCTGGTGTCGCCGGGTGATGGGCAACATGCTCATCGACAACCACCGGAGTCGCACTGCCGAGCGATCGGCGGTCGAGAAGATGCAGGCGCGCACCGATGCGATGGCGCAGCCGGGCACCGGCAGCTCCGATGTGGCGCACGTCGCGGCGAGCGCGAAGTGGACCGATCTGATCGCACCGCTGTCGCCGCAACAGCGGGCCGTCGCAACGCTGTACTACGCAGAAGACCAATCGGTGGCCGACGTGGCCGAGACGCTCGAGATCGCCGTGGGCACGGTCAAGTCGGCGCTCTCGAAGGCGAGAGACAACCTGCGACGGACCCTCGGTCCGAATGACGGAACTGCGAGCGGAGAGGCACGGGCATGAGCGATCACGACGAACAGAACGACGACATGGAACTGCGGGGGATCGCCATGGGAGCGATCCACGAACACGAGCTGACGGTGTCGGCGGCCGAGACCGAAGCGGCGCTCGGAGCCGTGCGGTCGCGTGCCGCGGCGGGAGACCTGGGTGGATCGTCGCCGGTCCTGCTCGACGACGAGCGGCGACGTCGTCGCTCGCCGCTCATCCTGTTCGGTGCCGCAGCCGCAGTGATCGGCATGGTGGCGCTGGGGCTCGTCGCCGTCACGGGCGGCGGCACGAGCCAGGTCAACCCGCCCGCTGCGCTCCCGCCCGTCGACTCGGCGTTTCCCGAACCGGTTCCGGCCGAGACGGCCGACGACGCACCGGCCTCCACGGTCGAGTCGGCGGTCACGAACCCTCCGGTCGAGTCGACAGCGCCGACCACCGTCGCCGAGCCCACCGACACCGATACAGACACCGACACCGATACAGACACCGGCACCGTCACGGCCACCACCGTCACGACCACCGCGGAGGCCACGACCATCGACGACGACGCGACGGAGACCGACACGTCCGATCCTGGTTCGACGACGCCGACGGAGACCGGCAGTGCGCCGCTCGGGCAGTTGGCGATCCCATTGAACTGCGCCGGCGACATCTGTACCGGCCTCGAGACGACCGAGGACGGGCGGCTCGTCGCGCTCGACCCCGCAGCTGCGACGCTGGCGGTCTACGACTCGTCCGGCCAGGAACTCGAGTCGACGGTTCCGGTCACCGTTCCGGTCCTCGACCTCCGGCCGGTCCTCGAGCACATCGGCCCCGACGATGTCGCGTACGTCACCGTCGACGCCGACGAGCAATCGGACGGGCTGCGCGACCTCGTGGCGATCCCGCTCGTCGGTCCGAACGCCGGCGCCGAGGTGATGCGGTGGGACGGTCTCGACGGAACCGGCGACAGCACGCTCGTGGCGCGCAAGGCGGGCCTCGCCTCCGTCGGTTGCTGCGGTGCGCTCCTGCCGCGACCTGATCCCGACGCGCCGCTGTTCCGCTATGTCGACCGCAACGGTGACATCGTCGAGTCGACCGCGCCCACGTTCCGGCTCGACCTCGGCGACGCCGGGAGCAACATGGTGCGCATCAACGAGGACGGCTCGTCGACGTTCTTCGCTTTGCCGGCAGTGTTCCAGTACCCGCGCGACATGCCCACCGTCGTCGCCACTCCCGACGGTGGGGCGGTGGCGTCCGACTTCGTGCAGTTGGCATCGGGCGGCAAGTCGTACTTCGTCCGCTTTCGCACCGACTGGCCCGAGTTCGGGATCGACAACTCCGACGTGATCCTCCTCGACTCGCCGACGGGGGACGAGTACGTAGCGCTGATCGAGTCGACCGACACGATCGTGTTCGCCTCCACCACCGCCGGTGGCTTCGTCCGGCGATCCCTCGACGAGATCGGGACTCCCGGATGGCCCGGTCGATCAGAGGTCAGCTTCGAGAACGGGATGACGGCCGCCGACGGACTGAACGAGTACATCGACGAGAACCAGCCGGTGTGGGCGGCCGATCCGTTCACCTTCGGCTACCAGTTCGAGCAATCGATCGGCGCGAACGAGCAGGTCCAGGTCGAGTTCGACGACGCGACCGGCGTCCTCCTGGTCACCACATCGGGCTTCCTCGACGACTCGGTCTTCGCCGTCCGGCGCACCATCCAGACCGAGCGTGGCGACGACGGCCTGCTCCGCTTCGTGAGCGGTACCTACGGCCAGCAGTGTCAGCCCGGCCGAGGCCACCAGGACTTCATCAACGAACCCTGCATCTGACCCGAACGGTCGTGTGGAGATCGGTGTCTGACACCGATCTCCACACCGATCGGGTGTCAGACATCATGTGGTGGGGCCCGAATGGACGTTCGATCGGCTGGGTAAACTCGACCCATCGCTCACCATCCGGTCCTCGACACGTTCTCACCGGCCGTCAGGGAATGGTTCGCGTCGTCGTTCCCGGCGCCCACGCCACCCCAGATCAAGGGCTGGCCGCACATCGCGAACGGCGAGCACACGCTCATCTGTGCGCCGACCGGGTCGGGCAAGACCCTCACGTCATTTCTCGCGTCGATCGACAAGCTGACCACCACGCCACGCCCCGACGAGCGGTCGCATCGCAACCGGGTGCTCTACATCTCACCGTTGCGAGCTCTGGCGTTCGACATCGAGAAGAACCTGCGCGCACCGCTGAAGGGGATCGAGTTCGCCGCCGAACGTCTGGGCGAACCCTTCGTCGCACCCGAGGTCGGGATGCGCACCGGCGACACGCCGTCGAACGACCGCCAGAAGCTGATCCGGCGTCCGCCCGACCTCCTGATCACCACCCCCGAATCGCTCTATCTGATGCTCACGTCGAAGGCGGCCGAGACGCTCGTCGGCGTCGAGACGGTGATCATCGACGAGATCCACGCCATGGCCACGACGAAGCGTGGCGCCCACCTCGCGCTCACACTCGAACGCCTCGAAGAGGTCACCGAGAAGCCACCGCAGCGCATCGGCCTGTCGGCCACGCAGCGTCCGCTCGAAGAGATCGCCGAGTTCCTCGGGGGCTACGAGACGCCCGGCGCCGACGGTGTCGCAGGAACGAAGCGGCCGGTCAAGATCATCGATGCCGGCATCAAGAAGGAGATGCAGGTCGAGGTCGTCATCCCGATCGAGGACATGTCGTCGCTCGGCCAGCGGACCACGGGCCCGGGGAGTGGCTCCGACGCTCCGATGGGCACTGCCGGTTCGGGAATGGGTGATTCGCGCTCGTCGATCTGGCCGTCGATCTACCCCGAGATCCTCAAGCGCATCCTCGCCAACCGCTCGACCATCATCTTCTGCAACGCCCGTCGAGCAGCCGAGCGTCTCGCCGCGAAACTCAACGAGTTGGCCGTCGACGAAGGCGTGCCGGGCATCGTCGACCCCGAGACCGGAGCGATGGTCGAGGAGTTGGTCAAGGCGCACCACGGTTCGCTGGCGCGCGAGCAGCGAGTGGTCATCGAAGACCAGTTGAAGCGCGGTGAACTGCGAGCGATCGTGGCCACGTCATCGCTGGAGTTGGGCATCGACATGGGAGCCGTCGACCTCGTGATCCAGGTCGAGTCGCCGGGTGCGGTGAGCCGGGGCATGCAGCGGATCGGTCGCGCCGGTCACCAGGTCGGCGAGCCGTCACGCGGGTCGATCTTCCCGAAGCACCGGGGTGACCTGCTCGAAGCGGCGATCGTCACCCGACGGATGGTCGACGGTGAGATCGAATCGAGCCGCTTCCTGCGCAACCCGCTCGACGTGCTCGCCCAGCAGATCGTCGCCCACGCGGCCGCCGTCGAGGAGTGTTCGGTTGCGGAGATCACCTCGCTGGTCCGGCGGTGCGCGAACTTCGCCGAGATCTCCGATGAGTTGATGACCAACGTGCTCGACCTGCTCTCGGGCCGGTACCCGAGCGAGGAGTTCTCCGAGCTGCGGCCGCGCATCGTGTGGGATCGGGTGAACAACACGATCCGCGCGCGCGACGGGTCGAAGCGCCTTGCGGTCACCTCCGGCGGCACCATCCCCGACCGCGGTCTGTTCGGCGTGTTCCTCCCCGACGGCACCCGCGTCGGCGAACTCGACGAGGAGATGGTGTACGAGTCGCGCCCCGGCGAGACCTTCGTGCTCGGTGCGTCCACCTGGCGGATCGAAGACATCACCTACGAGCGCGTGACGGTCACTCCGGCCCCGGGTCAGCCGGGCAAGATGCCGTTCTGGCACGGCGACCGTCCGGGCCGTCCGCTCGAACTCGGTCGAGCGCTCGGTGCGTTCGTGCGCGAGATCCGCGACCTCACGGTGTCGGATCCGGGCGCGGCGCCGCCGGTCGAGCAGTCCGACGACGACCCGGGTGCACTGATCGAGGCCGTGCAGCGCCCGGTCAGCAAGGCGGCCCGCGACCGGCTGATGGAGCACTACTCGCTCGACGCGTTTGCGGCGACCAACCTCGTCCAGTATCTCGACGAGCAGGCCGAGTCGACCGGTGCGGTCCCCGACGACAAGACGGTCGTGGTCGAGCGGTTCCGTGACGAGATCGGCGATTGGCGGGTGTGCATCCTCAGCCCGTTCGGAACGCCGGTGCACGCTCCGTGGGCGATGGCGATCGAGCGACAGTTGAACGACCGCTTCGACATCCCGGTCGAGACGATGTGGGGCGACGACGGCATCGTCATCCGACTGCCCGACTCCGCCGACGAGCTGCCGCTCGACTGTCTGCTCGTCGACCCGGAAGACATCGACGAACTGGTCGTGTCGACGCTCCCGCAGACGGCACTGTTCTCGGCTCGCTTCCGAGAGTGCGCCGGACGCGCTCTGCTGTTGCCGAGACGACGGCCCGATCGACGCACGCCACTCTGGCAGCAGCGCCAGAAGGCAGCCGACCTGCTGGCCGTGGCGTCGAAGTTCCCCACCTTCCCGATCCTGCTGGAGACCTCGCGTGAGTGCCTCCAAGATGTGTTCGACGTTCCGGCACTGCGCGAAGTGCTCGGTCTGCTGCGGTCGCGGGCGATCCGTGTGGTCACCGTCGACACCGGCAAGGCGAGCCCGATGGCGTCGAGTCTGCTGTTCAACTGGATCGCGGCCTACATGTACGAAGGTGATGCGCCTCTCGCCGAACGCCGTGCTGCGGCCCTCGCCCTCGATCGCGACCTCTTGCGTGACCTCCTCGGGTCCGAGGAGCTACGCGAGCTGCTCGACCCCGAGGTGCTCGCCGACGTCGAACTCGAACTGCAGTGCCTCAGCGAATTCCGCCGGGCCCGGTCGGCCGACGAACTGCACGACGTGTTGCGCAAGGTCGGCGACCTCACGGCTGCCGAGGTCGACTTGCGCTGCACCGACGACCCCGAAGCGGTGCGCGCCAGCAGCGCCGACACGGCCGAGGCGGTCACCGTGTCCGGCGGAGGGGGTGCCGGCTTCGGAGCGATCTGGCTCGAGCAGTTGCTACGTGAGAAGCGGGCGATCGAGATCGGTGTCGGCGGCGACGTCCGGTTCATCGCCGCCGAAGACGCCGCTCGGTATCGCGATGCGTTCGGGTGTGCGATCCCGGTCGGACTGCCGATGGCGTTCACCGACCCGGTTGCCCGCCCGCTCGAAGAACTGATCGGTCGGTACGGGCGCACCCACGGCCCCTTCGTGGCGCACGACGTGGCGTCGCGATTCGGTGCTCCGGTCGAGCGGATCGCTGGTGCGCTCGCAGCACTCGAAGGCGAAGAACGCCTCGTCGTCGGCGAGTTCCGGCCCGAAGGCATCCATCGCGAATTCTGCGACGCCGACGTCTTACGTCAGTTGCGTCGCCGATCCCTTGCGTTCCTGCGTAAGGAGGTCGAGCCGGTCGACCAGGAAGCGCTCGCCCGTTTCCTCCCGGCGTGGCACGAGATCCCCGGCCACCGACGGGGGATGGAAGCCCTCGTCGAATCGCTCACGATGCTGTCGGGTGCCGCCCTCGTCGCCTCGACGATCGAGACCGACGTGCTGCCCTCCCGAGTGCGCAGCTATCGCCCGCCGATGCTCGACGAGTTGTGTACCGCAGGCGAGGTCATCTGGATCGGTGCCGGCGGAGTCGGCGCACGTGATGGTCGCGTGCGGCTCGTGTTCGCCGACCAGTTGCCGCTGCTCGCTCCGGGCTGGGAGCAGCGCGAACGGCCCGAGGGCCCGGTCCACGACGGGATCCGTGCGCTGCTCGACGAGCGTGGCGCGAGCTTCTGGAACCAGATGCGTTCGGCTGCGCCAACGTCATCCGACGACGAGATCCTCGCCGCGCTGTGGGACCTCGTATGGGCCGGTGAGGTCACCAACGACTCGCTCGCGCCGCTGCGCGCAGTCGTCGCCGGTGCAAAGGTCAAGTCCTCGAAGGCCACGTCGCGCTCGTCGCGAGTCGGCAGCCGACCTCGCCCGGGTCGACTCAACCGGATCGGCCCGCCGGCGGGACAGGGACGTTGGAGCCTGGTTGCTCCGCTGCTGGAGACGACTGCGCATCCGACCGAGGCGTCGTACGCGCAGGCGCTGCAGTTGGTCGAGCGGTACGGGGTCGTGACCCGCGAGGCCGTGCTGGCCGAAGGCATGGTCGGCGGCTACACGAACGTGTACGGCGTGCTCAAGATCCTCGAGGAGCGCGGGCAGGTGCGTCGCGGTTACTTCGTCGATGGGCTCGGCGCCGCGCAGTTCGCAGTGCCCGGTGCCGTCGATCGGCTTCGATCGGCGCGGGAGACACCCGATCCGATCCTGCACCCGAACGACGTCCCACCGCCGATCGTGTTGGCCACCACCGACCCGGCCAACCCGTACGGCGGCACCCTCCCGTGGCCGACCACCAACGGGCGGCCGGCACGCAATGCGTCGTCGCTGGTGGTCATCCGAGCCGGCAAGTTGCTCGCCTGGTTCGATCGGCGCGGACACCACCTCGTCACGTTCCCCGACACGCTCGTCGACACGTCGTGGGCGCCTGCGCTGATGGCGCTGGTGAAGGAGGGTCGGGCGAAGTCGATCGAGATCCGCAAGGTGAACGGTGACGTCCTCACCGGCCCCGACGCACCCGACGGCTTCGTCGAACTCCTCCGCACCGCCGGTTTCGCCGACGGCTATCGTGGCATGACCCACCGGGGCTGACCCCAACGATCGGTGTCAGGGAGGGATCGTCGCCATCGAGCGCTCACTCCGACGGCTCTGGCGGGTGGGTCGCGCTAGTGTCCGCTCGCATGGGTGCTGTGGCAGGCGGGGTGCCGATTCCTGAACTCGACGACGTTGCGTGTCTGTCGTGCGACCTTGCCGGGGGCGTCCTGTGGGGAAGTGAAGCGGGGTTCGACGCCCTTCGGTGCGCAGCGTGCGGACTCGTGTATGTGACTCCGCGTCCGGCAGCGGACGTGCGATCGGAAGCGGCGAGGATGGGCTCGCATCAGCAGGCAGACGGAACCCTCGACGTGACCGGCACCTACTCGGTCGCTCGCATGGTGAGCCTGCGAGCTCGGCTGATCCGGCTGTACGGGTTCCGGGAACTGCGCACCGTTCCGCGGCGCTGGCTCGATCTGGGTTGCGGTCATGGTGAACTGCTCGTCGCTCTCGCGCCGCTGCTCGCGTCGGGCTCCGAGGTCATCGGGGTGGAGCCGAACGAGGTCAAGCGCGCTGGTGCGCTCGAGCGCGGTCTGGCTGTGTCTGCGTCGTTGAGCGAGGTGGACGGGTGCTTCGACACGATCTCGCTGATGAACGTGTACTCGCATCTCCCGGATCCTGTCTCGACCTTCGGTGCGCTCGCCGCCAGCCTGGCTCCCGACGGTGAGCTCCTCCTGGAGACCGGCAATGGCGCGGACCTCGACTCCAGCGCGGACTATCTCGGTCCGCTCGACCTCCCCGATCACCTGTCGTTCGCCAGTGAGAGTCAGCTGAGACACATGCTCCAGTCGGCTGGGATGGAGGTCGCTGACGTGCAGCGGGCCCGCCTCGACGGTCTCACCGGGACCGCCTGGGAGTTGGTGAAGGGTCGCTGGACCCGTGCCCGCTGGAGGGTGCCATTTCGTTCCGACTTCGCCACGCTCTATGTTCGTGCCCGCCTTCGCTGATCGCGGCTGCGGCGATTCGATCTGACGGGAAGCACCCATGGGCCGAAAATCTGGGAATATCACCTCGTTACGAGTGCAACTCGCTGACGCCGAGTTTCCGATCGAGGTGATCGGCGCTGCACTCTCCGGTGCGGACGGTTGGTTGCTTCAGGTCATCGACGGCGATGGATACCGGTTCGTACGTCTCGAAGAAGCAGACGTCAACGCTGCGCGGATCGTCGACCCTGACACCGACGACGACCGCAGACTGACCGTTGCAGACCTCGCAGAGCTGCCCGATCTCGAGGACTTCGGTCGATCCGGTTCGACCACCGGTGATGGTCCCGCTCCTGTCGCCCAGCCTTCCTCCGCCGCCGGTGACGACTCCAGATCGAATCGACGAAACGGTCCGTGGTCGGTGCCCAAGCTCGCGGCCGTCCTCCTCGTCAGTGCGCTCCTCGTCGGCGGTGGCTTCGCAGCTGGATGGTACGTCGACAAGGCGACCACGACATCCGACGGTCCTGCGGACTCGGCCGTTCCCCTCGCCGATCTCTTCGACGCCAGTCCCGGAGCGCTCGACGGCCGTGTGGCGCCCGGTCGCCAGGGCGCTACGTGGACCGACCCGTCAGCATCGTTCGTCGTCGACGATGGTGTCGTTCGAGTCGTGCCCGAATCCGACCTGCCGGCGATCGCCATCATCGAGCAGAGCGGGAGGGTCACCTCGGTGCGAGCGGCGTTCTCCACCGTCGCTGCAACGGCCGGCATGGTCTTTCGGTATCAGGACGCCGGCAACTACTGGCAGGTGACTGCTGCGCCGAGTTTCGGCACGTGGGAGATCTCACGCGTGGAGGATGGCGAAGCCACAGCGGTCGCCGATCTCGGATTCAGAGGCGGAACCACGATCGACGTGATCTTCGTCGGCTCGTCGATCCAGTTCCTGGTCGACGGCGTGCTCGGCGAGATCATCCGTGACGAATTCCTCGACGATTCCGATCTGGTCGGCCTCATCGTCGGATCAACCGGGGGCGATGTCGTCGTCGACGAGTTCTATGCGAACGCGATCTGACGCGGCGACGATGCCGTCGAGAGCGTTCGGTTCAGGATGTCAAGTTTCGTGTGGTACGGTCGATGAATAGGGGAATGTCGTGTTCTCCACATCTCGCACTTGCTGCCGAGTCAGGGAAACAGGGAACCAGATGAGCTTGAAAAAAGTGAGTGCGATCATCTCGATGGTCACGATGGCTGTTGCGATGACGATGGGTTCGGCTGCTTCCGCTCAATTCATCGACGATGGTCCGACTCCTGGCGACTTCACGGTTGACGGCGCCTTCGACCAAGAGAGCTACACGGCTGCGCTGATCACGTTCCAGTCGGCACCGAGCCTCGAACTCGGAGGCACCGTGTCGTTGGCGGTCAGCAGTTGTCCGAGCCAATCCACGGTCACGGCCGAGTACGTCGGGTTCCCGGACTCAGGCGTCGAGACCGTGTCGACCGGTGGAACCACCACCCTGGCCATCCCGGCACCGGCAGGCGCCGACCAGGGATACAACGTCATCCGCATCACGTGCGGAGCGCTCGTGCGCGATCAGATCGTCAACCTGCAGCCCGCAGGCTCCGGTGCCCTCACCAACTCGCTGTCGGTGAACCTCGCAGCCGCCAGCGGTGGCGGCGGCGGTTCGGCTCCCGGCGGAGGTCTGCCCCAGACAGGTTCAGATGCACGGACGGTCATGGGAATCGCCGCTGCTCTCCTCCTCCTCGGTGGTGCCGTGACGTTCGGTGCGCAGCGTCGGTTCAGCTCGGCAGCCTGAGGCCGCCCAATACGGCGGGCGCCCTCTCCACCGATCCGAACTCTGAATCCGCTGTGGTGTCCGATGGAACGTCCAACGTCGAACTACTCGGGTCGTTTCTCCGACACAAGCGTCATCCTGACGAGTTCTACCAGGCGCTGAGCCGTCGAGCGACGAGCGAACTGCCTTTCGACGTCGATGGCCAAAAGGTTCTCGACCTGGGTTGTGGTCGTGGGTGGGATGCCGAAGCGCTGGCCGCCCGAGGTGCGACCGTCACTGCGCTCGACCTCGACACCGAGTTACTCCACGCAACCCCGTTCGGCCATGCGTCGCGTCTGGCGGGCGACGGTCGACAGGCTCCCTTCCTCGACGGTTCATTCGACGGCGTCTACTGCTCGAACGTTCTGGAGCACACGCCTGATCCCGCCGGCATTCTCGATGAGATCGCACGCCTGGTCCGACCGGGCGGCTGGGCGTGGATGTCCTGGACGAACTGGTATTCACCGGTCGGTGGGCACGAGCTTCGGTTCCTCCACTACTTGGGCCCCCGTCTCGGGGGTCGCGTGCACGACCGGCTGTTCGGCCCGCCGGAGATCAACGTGATCGGCGATGGGCTGTGGCCGACCCACGTCGGGCCGACCCTGCGCATGGCGGAGAATCATCCCGCGCTCGAACTGATCGACGCGGTTCCGAGGTACTACCCATCACAGCGTTGGGTTCTGAGGGTGCCCGGACTGCGGGAGGTGCTCACGTGGAACTGCGCACTGACGCTGCGACGCCGACCCGTTCGAAGCGCTGACGAGTGACCGACGCCGACGTCGACCCGTCCGACATCGTCGATGTCGATGTCGATGTCGATGTCGCCGTCGTTTGCGTCACGTGCAATGCCGCCCCGACGATTGTCGACTTCGTCAAGCACATCCACGGAGCGATGACCGAAGCAGGGCGGGCGTGGCATCTGCTCGCAGTCGACGATTCCGACGATGACACGCCGGCGATGATCCGGGCGCTGGCGGCGGACGGCTACCCCGTCAGCGTTCTCCACCGGCGTCCCGCGGAGCGAATCGGTGGGTACTCGGGAGCGCTCGTCGAAGGCTTCGCGGTGGTCTCAGCCGGAGCCATCGCCGTGGTCGACGTGGACTCGCAAGCACCCGCGGCCGTCCTGGGCCGCTTGCTGGACGAGGTGTTCAGCGGTTCCGACATCGCCATTGCCTCGCGGTTTGCTGTCGGCGCCCATTCGGTCGCGACGGACGGCAGGTTGCGCCAGTTCGCTTCGCGATGCGCAACGAAGATCTGCAGGGCGATGTTTCGCGAGGCGCGCGAGGTCACCGACCCCTCGAGCGGGTTGTTCGTCATACGGCGAGAAGTCATTGCTCACGTCGTGTTCCGACCTGAGCGGTTTCGAGTCCTCATCGAGATCCTCGTGCGAGGTTCGTGGCGTCGGTGCGTCGATGTGCCGACCGAATTCGTCGGGCCGGCCCTCGTGAGCCGCACGGTGGGCCCGCTCAACATCTTCCTCTACTTGTCTCGTCTGTTCCGACTCTGGTTGGAGACGAGGGTCGATCCCACGAGGTTCGCCGAGACAGATGCCGCTCGCAGCGATGCGCTGTGCGCAGCCGTCCCATGGACCCCGGCAATCACCCCGACCGAGCCGTCTGGCACCTCGAAGCTGTCTGACATCTCGGTGCTGATGGTCGCGTCCGAAGTGCCTCCGACGAGGTCGGGCGTGGCTCGAACGGTTGGACGAGTCGGGTCCGAACTCGAACGCAACGGCATCGACGTGACGTACATCTCCGGGCAGGACCACTGGCGCCGGGGTGTGGGAGACGTCCGGTTCAGCGCCCTCGGAGCTGCGCTGCTGACCAGCAGCGAGCTACGACGCCACGATGTCCTGCTGTTGCACGGTCCGATTCCGACGGTCACCGAACTCGTCTTGGCGGCCTTCGCCATGTGGCCGGGACGCCGTCGAATCCGACTCATCTACGTTCACCACTTCGACGTGGATTTTCGCTTTCTCGGAGTGCCGAGCATCGTCTACAACATGGTCCATCACGCGCTCGCCCGTTCCGCAGACCATCTCGTGGTGACGAGCCACTCGTACGGTGCGGTGCTCTCCCGCGGCACCGGGGACAACGTGACCGTGATTCCGTGGGCGGTCGATCGACTCGAGCCGACGGCGCCGTCGAGTGACTTCGACGGACAGCGACCTCTGCGCGTGCTGTTCGTCGGGCAACAACGTGGCTACAAGGGCATCGCGAATCTGATCCTCGCAGTGGCCGGACAGCGGGAACTGGAACTCACGGTCGCCGGCGGCGGCCCGCTCCTGCGTGAGCACATCGACCTGACGGCAGAGCTCGGAGCGAGCAACGTCACGGTCCTCGGCCAGGTCGAGCAACAGACGCTGGACGAACTGTTCGCGTCGCACGACGTCATCGCACTGCCGTCGATCAGCCGTCTCGAAGCCTTCGGCATGGTGCTGCTCGAAGGAATGCGAGCCGGATGTGTCCCGGTCGCAGCCGACTTGGCCGGCGTACGCGACGTCGTCGGACAGCACGGCATCCTCGTTGCACCTCGACGGATCGCATCGCTGCGAGACGCACTCTGTCGGCTCGCAGGCCAGCCCGATGAGGTGCGTGAGCGGTCAGTTGCTGCGATCGAGCGGTCTGCGCAGTTCACATGGGATCTCACCGGCGATCGCTATGTCGCTCTGGTCTCTGAAGCTGTCTGCGACCGCACGTGAGCGATCTGGACGGCGGGGTCCCGACGGTCAGCAACCGATTCGACCGGATCACCGGCGGGCACGGAAAGTTCGTCCGAAGCTCGAACTACGTCGCCATCCAGATGGCGATCCTCGGTGGCGGCGGCTTCCTCTTCTGGCTCATCGCAGCCAATCGCTTCCCCGTGGCCGACGTCGGCCGTGCGGCAGCCCTCGTCTCGATCACCGTCTTCGTCAACTACCTGACCGGACTCGGGATTCCGGTGACCGTCACGCGGTTCGCGTCTGGACTGTCCCGCGAGCATCGGGCCGTCTTCAGTTGGTGTGTGTGGGTGACGACAGCCGCAAGCGTGGTCGGTACCGCCGTGGCCACGGTGGTGTCATCGAACGGGTTCGCCCGTGAACTCGTCGACCACGGGATCGTCGTGGGTTTCGTGCTGATGTTCCTCTCGGTCAACAGTCTCAGCCTGATCACGCTCGTCGACTATCGGCACATCGCACTCGGACGACACCGGGTCGTGCTGCTGCGAGCTGTGGTCGTCACGGTGGGTCGCGTCCTCGCTGCGGTCGTGATCCCCTGGTCTGCGGGTCCGCTGTGGATCTGGGCCGCCATGACGTTGCCCGTTTCCGTTGCGCTGCTGGTCGGCGCCGTCACCGACCGCTCGGGCGGGACCGGCTCCCTCGACGTCCGGGCGGTGCCCGAGCACCCCCGCAGACTCATCCGCTTCACGCTCACCAACTGGGTCAGCTTGCTGTTGTCGCAGGCGCCCTTCTTCGTGCTCCCGTTGATCGTGCTCGCCAGCGTGTCCGCCGTCGAGAACGCAAACTTCTATCTCGTGTGGACGATGGCTGCCACGGCGTTCCTCATCCCGCAGATCACCGGGCGGATGCTGCTGCAGGAGGCCCAGGACAGCGACGTCTCCTTCCGCGATCAGGCCAGGTTCTCGTTGAAGTTCACCACCGGCGTCGGCGTGGTGTTGCTGGCGCTGTCGGTCCCGACGATGCTGCTGATCGAGCGGGTGTACGGCGAGGCGTATTCGGAGGCGGCGCAGATCCTCCCGTTCCTGTTCGTCGCGCTGTTGCCGTTCGCCGTCACGATGACCGTGCTCAACGTGGCGCGAGCGCGAGAACGCAACCGGGCGACCGTGCTGGTCAGCCTCGGCCTGGCGCTGTGCATCCTGATACCGGCACAACTGGTCGTCAGTGGACAAGGCCTGCGCGGGGTGGCCGCCGCCTGGCTGCTCGGCCACTCACTCAGCGCGTTCTTGGCGTTGATCGTGATCGGGCCAGTCTCTCGAGAGCCGACCGAAACTGTGCGTCGCTCGATGACGGTCGTCGGTGGGCTGCTCATCATCGCTGCGGTCGCCGTGCCGCTCGTCATGCTCGGCCCGATCGGAGCGGGTGTCGCACTGGCGGCTGTTGCGGCACGCAAGATGGGCCCGAAGGGGCTGGCGCCATCCGTGACCGCAGTACTACTTGGCGTCGCTGCGTTGGCGACACTGCTCGAAGGCAGGCTGATCGCCACGCTCGGGTTCGCCGAAGATCGACCTGTCGCTGCTGCTGCGGCTGGCATTGCGATGGGGATGCTTGCAGCGTGGGCTTTCCTGGGATTGTCCGATCAAGCTGTGGCCGTCTCGGCCGCCACATCCGTGCGGGGCCTGGAGGTTGAGGCCGAAGCGGGGCCGGAACAGAAACCGGGGGCTGATCTCCCGGCCGATCCTGCGGTGGAGCCGGCGCTCGAGGCCGTCAGCTGGCCGGCTGCGGTGGTTCTGTTGCGACGTCTCGTCGCAAGCTCGAGGTCTCCGATGTTCGCCGCAGCGCTGGTGGGCGCTGGTATCGGTTGGATGCTCGACCCCGGACTCTCGAACTCCGGGTCGGCCCTGGCCGTCCAGTTGAACGACGGTGTCCGGGTGCGCGATGCGACGGACAACCTCGCGCCGCTGGTGCCGATGCTGGTGTCGGCCGGACCGCTCTCCGCACACGCCGTCGCAGCTGCGGCGCTTGCGCTCGTCGCCGTGATGTGTGTCCGCCTCGGCACGACACTCTCTCGCCGTGACGGTTTCGTCGGTGTCGGCCTGCTCGCGTCGACGGTCTGGGGCCTTCGGGACGACCTGGAAGGCCTCGTTGCGCTCGGACTCGGTCTGTTCGCCGTGGTTGTCGTCCTAGGCGCCGACCGGTGGGTTCACCTCTGGGGTGTCGGCAGTCTGTTGGTCATCGGTTGCCTTGCGAGTGCCAGCCTGTTGCCCGCCGCCGTCGTCATCGCGGCGGCCGCATGTCGTGTCGTCGCGACACGCGCCGAGCGGTCGGTTCGGATGACTGCCGCTGTGGGGGTGTCGGTCGCGTTGCTCGGCTTACCAGCAGCCCGCTGGCTCGGCGGCTCGGTCGGCGACGCCCTGACCGCCGACCCACCCACAGCTGTGCTCCTGACCTGCCTGCTGGCGATGCCGCTCGTGCTGGCATATCGCGATGCGTCCGGCGACTCCTCCGACGACGTCAGCCATCGGCTCGTCGAGGACAGGGTCGCCGCGTGACCGAGGTACGAGGTTTCCGCAGGTCCGTGGGACAGGGTCGCCGCATGACCGAGGGACGAGGTTTCCGCAGGTCCGAGGGACAGAGTCGCCGCATGAGCGAGGTGGCTGGGAACCCCCGACGCGCGAGGAGGTACGCCCAGGCGCTGCTCGCGGCGATCGGTTTCGGCGTCGCGTTGGTCAGTCAACCAGGCTCCTACTTCGCCGACGCCCGGTTCGAGTACGCATTCGAGCCCGAACGGGGGGTGAGACAGCTCGGCGCTCTCTGGCAACCAACGACCGGGTTGGGCCGTATCGCAGGCACCGAGCAGGGTCCGATCCCCATCCTGACGTACTGGACGTTGCGTGTGATCGGTTTCGGTCCGGAACTGGCGCAACATCTGTGGCACGGGCTCCTCCTCGCCGCTGCTGCGATCGGTGCGGCGTCTGTCGTCGGGCATTTTCGCCGGCGGTGGGGTATCTGGCATGTCGCCACCGGGCTGGCCTTCGCATTCAACCCGTTGTCGTTGGGGCTCTTCACTAACAGCCTGATCTTCCTGGCGACGATCGCCGTGGCGCCGTGGATGCACCTTGCCGTGCTCAAGTCAGGCCAACGTGACCAGCGTTGGAAGTGGGCGGCGGTGTTGACGCTCTGCATCGCTGCTGCATTGCCGACCGAGCTGCCGGGGACACTGTTCAATCTGGGGTTCCTCCTCCCGACCGCGGTGTACGTCGTGTACGTCGAGCGGTCCTGTCGGCTCCGCCCGATGATCGAGTTCGTGGCGCGAACTGCAGCGCTGTCGACGCTGACCGTCGCATTCGTCGCCATCCGGACCACTCGCTCCGTCGGCGACCTGTCGTCTCGGTTGGTGCTTTCCGAGGACCCGGAGTTCGTCAGCGCCACGACGTCGTTCAGCGAATCCCTGCGCGGAATGGGGAGTTGGCTCGCGTACTTCCGGTTCGGGTCGATCGACCCACGTCCCCAGTTCGCTCCGTTGATCGAATCGCCGTTCATCGTCGCTGCGACGTTCGTCGTGCCGATCTGCGCCGCCGTGTTCCTCGTGAAGTCGCACTGGCCGCCCCGCTTCTTCTTCGCTGCGCTGGCTGCTCTGAGCCTGACCGTCGTCGTGGGGCTCTACCCGTTCCCCTTGACCCCGTGGGGTGAGTTCGTCGCGTGGCTCAACGAGAATGCACCGGCGACCTCGGCGTTTCGCAACTCGCTGAAGGCTGGCGCACCCATGGTGCTGTCGTTGACGGTTCTGTTCGGTGGCTTGGTGGAACGCACGGTCGAAGCCCGCACGCCGCAGCTGCCGGCCGGCGCCGTCGGGTTCACCTGGGTGGTCGTGTTCGTCGCCTCGTCGCTGCCTGTGTGGACGCTCGACCTGTACCCCGAGAATCGCAAGCTCGACAGCGTGCCGGCGTACTGGGACGACGCAGCTGACTGGCTGAACAGTGAAGGCGCGGACGCCACGGGCCGAGTGTTGGTGCTCCCGGGTTCGACTTCGACGACCTACCGCTGGGGCTATGTGGGCGACGACATCTTCACCGCGCTGCTGTCGGTTCCGCATCTTCGGCAAGGGGCGTTTCCGGCGAGTACGCCGGAGGCCCACAGCTTGCTCGCCGCACTCGACCGGTCCGTCGGCGACCCTGCGTATCGAGTCGAAGCGCAACTCGATGTGTTGCGTCGACTCGGTGTTCGATTCGTCGTCGTGCGCAACGACCTCGATTGGCGAGCCCTGCAACAGCCACGTCCGACGCAGCTCGACCCATGGCGCGAAAGTCCGGAGCTTGTACGGGTGGCCACCTTCGGACCGGTCGGCGCGTTCACGGTCGACGACGCCGATCGCAGTCCTGAAGCGGCAACCGAACGTCTTCTGCCACCGGTCGAGATCTACGAACTCGTCGAGTGGCAACCCATCGTTCGGCCCGTGCCCGCCGCAGCTCCGATTCTGATGAGTGGCGACGGCGATGGATGGTTGTCGCTTGCCATGAACGGGTTCCTCGACGGGTCACGACCCCTCGTGAGCACGGGGTCGCTGTCGCCCGAGGCGCTCGCTGCCAGGTTCGACGAAGGCTCTCCGCTCCTCATCACCGACACCAACGCGTTGCGGCAACTCCGCGCGACATCGGCCGGGTTGTCGTTGTCGAGCCCGCTGGGGCCTGACTCGACCGTCCGCGGCAGCTACGCCCTGTATCCGGGCGAGCAGCGCCAGACCACCAGCTGGATCCCCGGAGTCATCGGCGTCGAGTCGTCCGTCGAGGGTGCGTCGAGGCCGTGGTTCCGGGCGGAGAACGCGTTCGATCGCGACATGCGGACAGCATGGCGTTCCGGTGCGATCTCGCCATCGGTGCAGCCGTGGTTGGAGGTCGAGTTCGACGAGCCGCGACCGGTCCGGCGCGTGCGGGTGCGCAGCGACGTGACATCCAGCGGACAGTTCGCAACCGGCCAGGTGGTCACGTCGGACGGAACGATGTACCCGTTCGTCTTCGGTGACGAAGCGGCTGTCGTGGATCTCGACGGCAAGACCACTCGATCGGTTCGCGTGGTCATCACCGGCGCAGCGAATACGGCGGAGGTCGGAATCGCCAGCATCGAAATCGACGACCTCGACCTTGCTGAACATCGTCAGGTTCCGACCGACGTGCAGATGGCCATGGATGATCATCCCGAACTCGCAGCGGCCATCGAGGGCGCCCAGATCGGCTATGTCTTCGCACGCGAGGTCGGCACCGGTCGGCGCTCGGTGGAAGAGGTGATGCGACGAAGGTTCTCCGTTGTCCAGGCATTCGACGCTCGGCTCACCGGGCGAGTAACCGTGAGTGGCATCGACCGAGCGACGCCGACCGGTGAGTGTGGCGAGCAGATGCTGCGCCTCGATACCGGTGATGTCCCCCTCTCGGTCAGCCGCGTCGATGGCCGCCCTGATCAACTGACCTTCTCCTCGTGCGTTCCGGTCCGGTTGGAACCCGGGTGGCACACGCTCGACCACTCGGCCGACATCGCCATCGACGACGTGATGATCCTCCCGACCGATTTCGAGATCGAGACGCTGGAGCTGCCGTGGCCTTCCCGTCTGGAGACGGTCGCAGAACGGATGAGCGGGGTCGACGTCACCGTGCCTCCGCTCGCCGACGGCTCGGACTTCTCCGTTCTGAGCGGGAGAGCAACGCACCCCGGCTGGGAGGCGAGCCTGGCGGACGGAGCGCAATTGGAGAACACCACGCTGGATGCGCAAGCGGCGTTCGAACTCCCGGCCACGTCATCTGGCCAGACCGTTTCGATTCGATTCGGTCCGCAGCGTCTCTACGACGTATCGATCGCCGCGATGTACGCTGGTCTCGCGTTGTGCATCTTCATCGTTCTCCGCCGTCCGGCCGTCCCGCGCGAACGGGTGCTTGATCATGACTGAGTCACGCGTCAGTGCCACCGGATCGGGCCTGCGGGTCGTGCTGTTCGAGCAGCCGGCTCGGACGTCGAACAAGTACGAGATCTGGGCCGGCATGCCAAAGACGCATGTGACCATCGTGAGCGATCGAGACGGTTGGGGTGCTGACGAAACCGTGGTCTGCGACGCTGTGCGGATCCCGCTCGTCGGCGGTGTCGAGGGGTGGACGGCCGCACCAGCGCTCCTCCGCGGCCTCGGCGACATCGACGCCAGGTCGTTCGACGTCGTCGCCAGCCACGAGTTGTACAGCTTCACGACGGCCCAAGCCGCGCGATTCGCCAAACGTGCGGGCAAGCCCCACGTCGTGCACATCTCCGAGACGATGCCGAAGAACATCGTGTACCGCCTCCCTCCGTATTCGTTGATCGCGAAGCGGACCGTGCGGTCGGCCACATGGTTCGCGTGCACGACGCAGCGATCGCGCCAGCACGCCATCGCACTCGGGTGCGACCCGGATCGATGCAGCGTCGTGCATTCGGGCGTCGACATGGAGCGGTTTCACCCAGACCCGAACGGGTTGGTCGATGACCCGGAGTTGCTCTTCGTCGGCATGTTGCGCGCGAATCGCGGAGCGGACAAAGGCGTGCTCGATCTGGTTGCGGCCGTCGATCGACTGAAGGGACAGGGCACCGATCTTCATCTGTCGATCGTCGGCGACGGGCACCTGCGTGCCGAACTCGAAGAGATGGCGACGACGCGACCTCACCTGACGATTCGCGGTCGTGTCCCTCGCGATGAGATCGCCGACCTGATGCGGTCGTCGCGCGTGCTGATCCTGCCGTCCAAGCGGACATGGAAGTGGGAGGAACAGTTCGGTTTCGTCCTCGCCGAAGCCATGGCCAGCGGCTTGCCGGTCGTCGGGACGAAGAGCGGGAGCATTCCTGAAGTGGTGGCTCCCTGGAACCCCTTGGTGACGGAAGGCGACGTACCTGCGCTCGCCGACGGAATCGCCAGCGCGCTGGGTCCCGAGGGCGAGCGGTGGGGCGCACGCAACCGCGAGTGGGCCATCGACCACTTCAGCTTGACGACTCAGGCCGAGCGGCTGCGTGACGTGATGGCGCAAGCGGTGACCGCAGCGGTCAGATCTTGAGGCAGTTACCCGGCCGGTAGAGCACGCTCGTGATGGAGTTCCGCACGCCACCGGGGCGGAGCCCGACGAGGTCCAGACGCCGAAAGCCCGCTGCGACGGCCTCGTCTGCAGCGGCCGAGTAGCGATCGCGTTCGGTGTCGTCGACGACGATCACGCCCGTCTCGCCGACGGCGCCGATCGCTCGACGAAGGCAGTGCAGCCGGTCACGCCCGTCGACCAACACCACGTCGAATTCTCCCTGGTCATCGATGGAAGCTGCGTAGCCGCCGTCTTCGTCGAGTGGGCGATGCAGCATCGTCACATTCGACTCCAAGGTCGGTGCGAGTTCGTCGATCCAGCGGTGATCGTGCTCCACCGACACGACTGCCCCGACCCGGTCAGCGAAGAACGTGGTCGAGCCGCCGCTGCCGTACTCAAAGAGCCGTAACCCGGAGTGCAATCGTTGGTCGAGGAGGTGGATCGTCGGGTAGCTCAAGAGGGGCAGCGGTGATCCTTCAGCATCGACGGGTCGACCTCGGGCCATCGACCGGAGCAGGCCGACCGACGTGAAATAGCCCCGCGGCCCCCACGCAGCGCGAAGCGCGCTGAGAAATGCGTAGGGCCACGGGATGATTCGGCGGACGATCGCGCCGGTTCGGACGAGGATGGCCGACAGGCGATCGAAGTTCACATGTTCATTCTGGCCGGACCGGCCGCCGGACCGAACCAAAGATCACGCGAGTCGTTGCGGCGGCGACCATCGCGTCGGTCAGCACGACGAGGACACTCGGCCAGAACCAGATGGGACCACCACCGGACGGGACCCCGACGAGGCCGGGGCCGACCCGCTGGAGCGGTGAGGCGCCGCGACGCCAACCGGCCTGGTGGCTGCGGAACCAGGTGAAGGCGCGTTCGTCGTCGACCGTCGCAATCGGCGAACCCGGCACCGGCGTGGCGACGACCTCGCCTCCCGACGTCAATGCCTCGCCGCGCCACCCGGGAACTTCGTACAGCTCGATGTCGGGCCGGATCAGCGTCGGTTCCAGGTCGAGTTGGATCAACGCAGGGAGGAATCGCTGGTAGCTGCCCTCATGGATCACGATGATCCAACGAACGCCGATCGCGTCGAGCTGTTCCAGGGTGGACGACGTGTCGAGTTCGAGGAGATCGCCGACGATCTCGTCAGCAGCAGCCTCTCGACTGTCTGCTCGCTCCTTGCTGTCGCCGCCGAGCCCGAGGTCACTCGACAGGAGCACGTCCGTACCGAGGAACTTCGGCACCGGGTTGATGGCACGCGACGACTTGGCGAATCGGAGCGGAAGGTAGCGCGCCCAGGGCAGAGCGAGTGTCGTTCCGCCGCCGTCGCGGATGATCTCGCGCGCTTCGTTCCAGCCGTCAGGAACGGGTGTCGGCTGCAGGTCGCTGTTGAGTCCCCACCATCCATATGAGGACACGACGATGGCGAGGGCCAGCGGCAGGAGGGTGATGGCTTCTCGATACTGCTGCCACTTCAGCGCGAGATGGCGCGCACCCAGCGGCGCAGCGAGCGCCATCCAGCAGATGTAGAGGAGGAGGTATCGCTGCGGTTCCCGAAACGGTGCGCCCAGCGGTGTCGAGGTGAGGGTGTCGAGGACCGGCCCGAGCAGCGGCGCACTCGGAGCTGCTGCGAGGATCAACGTTCCACTGGCGAGAAGGTGCAGGCAACGGCGTCCGTCGACTGGTATGTGATTCGTGCCGATGATGCCGAGTCCGACGAGCATGATGCCGAGCACTCCCGCGACGATCGAGTTCGGCACCCCGACCTCGTAGGTCTCGAGCCAGAATCCCTGACCGGCCAACAGGGCGAAGGCATCGCCGATCGTGTCGGTTCCTGTGGCGAAGCGAGACGACGACACGATCGAGGTTCCCGATGACACCACAGCGAGCCCGGGCACCAGCCAGATGGCGGATGCCGCGAAGGCGACTCCGAGTCGGCCGAGTATCGCTCGGCGAGGTTCTCGCCACGGCGTGGCGCTGAGGAGGACCAGCCAGGCCACGATGCCGCCGTAGGAGCCGGAGAGGCTGAGTGCGAGACACGCCAGGAAGACCTCGGTGGACGGTCGGCGCCGATCGGTGAGCGCCGGAAGAACCCAGGGAAGCGTCGCTGCGACCACCCACATGGCCTGGTGGCCGACGAACAGGCGAGTCAGGAGAAATGGGCTCGTCGCGTACAGGACCGCTGCGGTCGACGCCGTCAATCTCCCACCGCAGCGTCGAGCGAGGTGGAACATCCCGGCGCCGGCGCTCGCGATGCTCAGGACCATCAGGGCTTTACCGACGGCGACGTGGCCGATGACCGCTCCCGGGAACCACAGGATCGTCCTCAGGGGGACGTCGCGCGGAATCTCGGGTCCGATGCCGAACGTGCCGACCGGAAAGGGGGCATCGGGAACGAGAGATCGATCGAGCTGGAAAAGGGCTCCGGGAGCCAGGAGCGGGCCGATGATCGACACGGCGACGATCAGCGCGCACGCCCACGCCGCGACCATCTCGGGGCGCGTCGCATCGGACGGTGGCCACGGGCTTGCGTCGACCGCTGCCCGGTCGTCCGCGGTCATCACGATCCCTCGGTCCGACTCGGGGGGATCGGTCACGCGGCAAGTATGGCATGCGTGCCGCGTCGAGATCCTGGGCGGGCTGTCACCGGTCTGCAAATCGGTTCTCCGGTATATTCCGACCGTGGGCTCCAACAGCATTCTCTGGCGCGTGCCGACGGTGGCGCTACGCGCGATGGCGCCCGTGGCACTGCGAAATCCGGTCTCGGGCCTCGCGACGATGCGGCTCTACTGCTACCTCGACGAGCTTCACCGGACCAGAGAGGTCGACGGGGCGGTGGTGGAGGTCGGCTGTCACCTCGCGGGCACGTCGGCACTGGCGTATCGGTTTCTCCGACAGATCGAAGTGGAGCGGCGATACCTGTGCATCGACACCTTCTCCGGCTTCGTGAAGCAGCAGTTCGACGACGACGTCGAGGCTGGTGTCCCAGCCTCCGACGGCGGGCTGTTCGCCCACAACTCGATCGGTCTCGTGCGCCAACTGCTGAAGCTCTACGGCACGGAGGAGATCGAGCTGCTCGAGTCCGACGTGTGCACGATGGCGCCCGACGATTTCCCTGATCGAGTGGCCGTCGCGCTCATCGACGTCGACCTGGCCGTGCCGATCAGGGCAGCGCTGGACGCCCTGTACCCCCGCATGACGCCCGGCGGTGTCATCTTGGTGGACGACTGCCCCGAGGTGACCTCCTGGGTCGGCGCTCGACAGGAGTATCTGCGATGGATCGGCGACCACGGCCTCGAGGCCGATTTCGCCTTCGGTTTCGGTCGCATTCGCATTCCTGGCTGACGTCGACGCGGACGCGCCGAGGCGTCTCGGGCGACTCCGCTCGGGCGGGCGCGACGTTTCTCAGGCGGGCGCGACGCTCGAGTCGCTGACCCAGTTGCCGTGGAAGCCGAACGGTACGCGCTGTGGGAGTGAGATCGCCGCCACTTCGGGGCCCGCCACGTCTTCGGCGTCGAGGATGTGGAGTTCGCTCGAATCGGCCGCGGCGTCGTAGACGACGGTCAGGATCCAGCCGGCGTCTTCGGCCGTGCCGTCGGCCTTGGGCACGAACACCGGCTCGGCGCCGCCTCGTCCGGGACCGAATTCGTGCGTCTCGGTGGAACCGGTGTCGGTGTCGATCTTGATGATCGCCCCGTGCAGGTTGGCGGAGTCACGCACCTTGACCTCGGAGGTGTATCCGAAGCGATGCTGCTGGAGCCCGACCTTCGGGTTGTGGCGAGGGAACTCCTGGGGCCGGTCGTCGAGGCGGGTCTCGGTGACCTTGCGGGCGACCGGGTCGATCAGCCAACGGTCGAGCGTCGGCGGCTTCTCGGCGAACGGGCCGTTGCGATCGTCGACCATGAGGTCGTCGTAGCGGCACACGTCCACGACGACTTTGCCGTCGGGAGTGTCGTACGCGTTTAACGGGTGGAACACGTAGCAGGGGTCGACGTCGCACCAGACGATGTCGTCGGCCGAACCATCACGGGGGAGCAGACCGACGCGACAGGGGCGGTCGGGGTCCCACTTGAAAGGGAACGAATGCCCGGCGGTGATGACGTCGAAGCTCACCGTCACCGAGAGGTCGTACACGACGGCGTATTTCGGGGTGAGTGACATGTCGTGCATCATCGGCATGTCGTCGACCGGGATCGCGAGGTTCTTGGTGACCTTCCCGTCGCCACCGACGACCGTGTAGTTCACGTGGTCCATCAGGTCGGGCCAGTGGTAGTTCATCGAGTGCAGTTCGCCCGTGTTCGGGTCGTACTTCGGGTGCGCCGTGAACGGCCCGTCGAGGGTGCCGTCGAAGCGGTTGACGCCGAGCGAATCGAGTTCGTAGCCGAGTTCGATCGGAGGGTTGCCGCCCTCGACCATCGCCCAGGTGGTGCCGGCGAACCCGCCGACGTTGGTGTTCGCGCCGAACACTCCGGCGGCGCGTGACTCGGCATCGACGACCCAGCGGTTCCTGTACCACTCGGCCTTGCCGCCACGGAGGCGCACGCCGTGGACCATGCCGGCGCCCATGAACCAGTGGTGCTTCGACGGATCGACGATCGACTCGGGGTTCGGGCCGTTGCGCAACCAGCGACCTTCGAGTTCGGCGGGGATCTGGCCGGTGGTGGGGAGGTCGTGTGCGGTGACCTCGGACTCGACCGGTGCGTAGTTGCCGGCGAGGTACTGGTTCTCGCTCGGGCGGCGGTCGGCGGCTGCATCGATCGTGTCGGTCATGGAGCCCATCCAACACCATCAGTGAACACCTGTCAACTCATCGTTCGAACAGTCCGGCGCATGTGAGGGGTCAGACCCCCGACGTGCGCGCAGGACGGGTCAGCCCCTGGTGTGCGATGAAAGACAAGATGCATACTGGGTATTGCAAAGAGATACCGGGTATGGCATACTCGGTATCTATGGCAGTACGAGAAGGGCTCCTGGCGTTGCTCCAGGACGAACCCCGCTACGGATATCAACTCAAGACCGAGTTCGAAAGTGCCACCGGCGGAGTCTGGCCGCTCAACGTCGGGCAGGTGTACACGACGCTCGATCGTCTCGAACGCGACGGCTTCGTCTCGATGGAAGTCGGCGACGACGAACAGAAGCTGTACACCATCACGGTCAAGGGAGTCGGCGAACTCGGCGACTGGTGGGAAGCGGTTCCGGCCGACGACCCGCCTCCGCGAGACGAATTGATGCTCAAGGTGCTGATGGCGATCGAGCACGGGCCCGAGCACGCACTGGGTGTGCTCACCCGCCAGCGGTCGGCGCTCACGTCACTGCTTCAGATCCGGCGACGCGAGCGAACGCCGCTCGACCGATCACCCGATTCGTCACCACCGACGGGGGAGGCGCTCGCCGCCCGTTTGGTGACCGACGCACTCATCGTTCGCGCCGAAGCCGATCTGCGATGGCTCGAAGTCTGCGAGGCCCGGATCACGGCCGGCGCAGGCCCGCGATGATCACCGCACGCAACCCCCTCGTCGTCGCCGACCCGAACCCGAACGGCGACCCCGACACCCACCGCCACACCGAACCCGACTCCCGATCTCACCATTCCCACTCCGCACCAGCGACTCCGAAAGGCCTCCTGCAATGAACACCCCGAACGATTCCGTCAACGCCCATCACGCCTCGCCCACCTCCGCCACACCGATGCTCCAGTTCGTCGACGTGGTCAAGAGCTACGGATCGGGGCCGACCGAGGTTCGCGCCGTCACCGACGTGACGCTCAGCATCGACGCGGGCCAGTTCGTGGCCGTCATGGGCCCGTCGGGCTGTGGCAAGTCGACGCTGCTCCACCTCGCCGGAGCGCTCGAACAGCCGAGTGCCGGACGGGTGATCGTCGATGGCCGTGACCTCGCCGAGTTGAGCGCACCCGACCAGGCCGAGCTCCGACGCAAGGACGTCGGCTACGTCTTCCAGTCGCTCAACCTCATCCCGGCGCTCACCGCGCTCGAGAACGTCATGCTGCCGCTCGAACTCGACGGGACGTCGACCCGGACAGCGCGGAGCCTCGCCCGACACGCACTCGAGCAGGTGGGCCTGGATCATCACCTCGATCGCTATCCCGACGACTTCTCGGGAGGTCAGCGTCAGCGCATCGCCATCGCTCGCGCCGTCATCGGTGATCGTCGACTGTTGCTCGCCGACGAACCGACCGGGGCGCTCGACACGGTCAACGGCGACCAGGTCGTCGAACTCCTCGCCGCCTTGGCGCACGACCGTGGCGTCGCGGTGGTGATGGTCACTCACGACCCCCGCTTCGCGTCGTGGACCGACCGGGTGGTGTTCCTCCGTGACGGCCGGATCGTCGACGAGTCAGCACCGGTCTTCGCCGGAACGTCAGCGCCATCGGGGCACGAGAATACGCAGTCGCCGATCGGCAACGGCTCGGAAGGAAGCCGGTCGTGACTCTGCTCGACGACCGCCCCGAGGCGGCAGCGAAACCGTCCGACGACCACCGGTTCGCCGACCGGGTCCTGTCGGCGCCGACCTCGTCGTGGAGGTTCGCCTCCCGACTCGCCCGGCGCGAGGTCCGCCGCCGCCCCGGTCGCACGATCCTCGTGATGCTGTTGGTCATCCTGCCGGTGATCGGCATGACGACGGGCAGCATCCTGTACCGGACGTCCCGCACGTTCGACGCGCCTGCGGCGGCCCGACAGTACGGGACGGCCGATCTGTTGGTCAACCCGTTCGATCCGGGCGGCGAGCCTCGGGATGTGCTCGCCACCGTGGCGCCGTTGCTCCCAGACGGCTCGACCACGACGGAGTACGTCGAGGCGTGGTCGTCGGTGAGTGCCGATGTCGACGGAGTGGTCGTCTCGATCGGGCTGTCGTTCACCGACGTCGACCTCGACGACCCGATCACGGCACCCACGGTCGTGGTCGATTCGGGTCGCACTCCCGAGGGCGCCGACGAGGTGTTGCTCAGCCCCGATGTCGCCGAGCGATTCGACACAGCCGTGGGTGACTCGCTCGAACTCGTCCGTCCCGATCTGGATCTCACCGTGGTCGGCATCGGCCGTGAGGCCCACTCGGCGAACAGCGACATCATGGTCGTGGGCGAGTTCGACCGAGATCTGCTGCGGCCGGACCGGTACAGCGTGCAGACCCTGATCGACCTGCCCGACGACGTCACCACAGCGGAGAAGGACGAGCTCATCATGGCTGTGCAGGCGGCCGGCTTGGGCGTGAACGATGTGGAGTCCTGGGTGTACACCGGCGGCTCCGAGACCGCTCGCGACCTGGCGTGGGGATGGGTGGCCGGCGTGGTCTCACTGGTGGCCGTCGGCATCGTGATCGCTGCGGCGTTCGCCACGTCGGCTCGCCGCCAGCTCGTGACGATCGGTCAGTTGTCGGCGAACGGGGCTCCCGAACGACTCATCCGTCGAACGATGGGCTTGCAGGGATTCTGGACGGGATTGTTCGGCTCGATCGCCGGCGTGGCCGTCGCCCTTGCGGCTCTGCTGGTGGCCCGACGCCTCGAACTGCTCGAACTGTTCACCAACAGCGTCGTCCGCAGCTTGACGGTGATGCCGCTGGATCTCGTGATCATCGTCGCGACGGCGACGTCGGCAGCGATGGCAGCAGCCTCGATCCCCGCTCGCTCGGCCGCGAGGATTCCGGTGCTCTCGGCGCTCGCTGGTCGTCGTCCCGTTGCAACGCCTCCGTCGTGGATGGCGCCGGTCGGTGTGGTCGCGTTCGTCGTCGGTCTGTTCCTGCTCGGCGGGGTCGCGAGCTCCGACGACGCAGGGGATTTCGGAGCGATGCTGGCCGTGATCGGCTCGATGAGCATCCTGTTCGGGATCGTGTGCGCATCGCCGCTGATCGTGGCGGCGGTCGGCGACATCGGGAGCCGCGCCGGGGGAGTGGTCCGCCTGGCCGCCCGCTCGCTCGGTCGTGCCCGGGCTCGCTCCGCTGCGGTGCTGACAGCGATCGCAACCGTCGGCTCGCTGGCGATGGTCGGTGCGACCGTGGCTCCGAACGTCGACGAGTCGACCTACGAACCCGACCTGACCTTCGTGTCGCTGAACTTCTACGCGAACTCCTTCCGCGAGGCGGATCTTGCGATGACGAACGAGGATGGGGCATCGGCCCTTCCGGCGATCATCGACCCGGGACCCATTGCTCCGAGCGAACTCCCGGTCGACATCCGCCAAGGCGTCGAGCGCGCACTGCCCGATGCCGAGTGGACTCCGGTGACCCGCACGATCGACGACCCGCTGCCGTTTCGGACGGACACGGGCCAGACGGTGTTCCCCGACGGCTTCGACGCCGGTACCCGGTGGGAGACCTCGGTGACGGTCGCCGACGAGGCCCTGACCGCCCAACTCGACCTCTCACCCGAGCAGGAGGAGATTCTGGACGCCGACGGAGTGCTCGGGCTGTCGCCGTTCCTCGACGAGGTCACGATCTTCACGCCGGTGGGCTCCCCCACGTTCGATCTGACCTCGTCGTTGCAGGCGCTCGGGTTCGATCGGGTCCCGGTGACCGACGAGGAGTTCGCCCGGATCCCGAATTCGTTCAGGGACGCAGGATGGACAGATCTCGTCGTCAGTCCGGCGTTCGTCGAGACGAACGAGATGCCGACCGCAGTGCACAGCTACCGGATCCAGAACCCGACCGACCTCACCGGGTCGCAACGCGACCTCGTGAGCAATTCGAGCGGAGCAGGCTTCGGCCAGGACGCCTTCGTCGCCGACGCAACCGCTTCCGGCTATGAGTCGCTCACGCCGCTCGACGGGAACGATGCCTCCGGGTGGGCCACGTCGTACGAGTCGCCGCAGTGGCGGATTCCCGATGGCCTGATCGAGGCAGCCGTGATCGCCGCATCGATGTTGCTCGTCCTCGGGGTCGTGGCGATCGGCCTGTCGTTGGCGGCCACCGAGAGCCGTGACGAGCGCGACGTCCTCCACGCAGTGGGCGCGTCGCCACGAACGTTGCGACGGGTGTCGGCCGCCAAGGCGTGGGTGCTCACGACGGGCGCTGCGCTCGTCGCCGTCCCGGCGGGGTACATCACGATCTTCGTGATCACCCGGGCCGCCGACGCTTCAGCGCCGTTCCCGTTCGTCGTGGCCGGAGCGCTCCTGATCGGGATTCCGGTCGTCGCGGCCGGCTCGACGTTGGCCGTGTCGGCGTTGACGCAACGCTTCCGCCCCACCACCTACTCGACCCTCGCCACCGACTGAGTCACGGTCAGGGTCTGACCCAGACCGTTACTCAGAGGGCGCGGAGGCCGGCCCAGGCCAGCGCCGACACGTCGTCGGCGATCTGGTCGGGGTCGAAGTCGTCACCGAGTTCGACGAGCCGCCGACTGGCGCCTTCGGCCATCCCCACGAGCGCATGAGCGAGGGTGCGGCGCTTCGACTCGGGCAGGTCGACGGCGATCAGCGGCACCGTCGCCGCCGCAGCCTCGGCGGTGATCGCGGCGACTGCCTCGGCGAACTCTTCGTCGTTGGGTGTGCCGCCGCCGAACAGGAGTCGGAACGCTGCGTGATCGTCAGCGACCCAGCGGAAGTAGGCCCGGAACCCGAGTTCGGTGGTGCTCTTGCCGTCGGTCGCTTCTGCGGTCGCCTTGGCGATGGAGTCGAGCAACCGATTGCCCACCTCGTCGAGGAGCGCCTTGTAGAGGTCGCGCTTGGAATCGAAGTGCTGGTACAGCACGGGTTTGGTGACTCCGGCGGCGACCGCCACGTCGTTCATCGAAGCGCCATGGAATCCCGACGCGGCGAACACGTCGAGGGCGACGTCGAGGATCTGCTCTCGTCGAGCCGTTGCGGGGAGTCGCTGGGACATTGTTACTAGAGGGTAACCGGCCATCTGCGGACCTGTCGGCGGGTGCCGGAGAAGACTGGTCGGTCGCTACAGACCGCGCTCGCGGTCCTCCCGCTCCGCAGCCTTGACGGCGTACCCGAGGATGATCGAGGGCATGAGGAGCACGCAGCCGATGATGAACAGCACGATCACGATCGTCGCCAGCACGGCCTTGAAGCCGAACACGAACGCCATCACGAACACGGCCATCGCCGCCGCGACGAAGAGGTAGCCGACCCGGTTGGCGAGCAGCGTCCACTTAGCCACCTTGGCGCGCTTGACGCGGACCGGATCGACGGCGGCATTCTCGGCGGAGGACATCGGGCGCGTAGCGTACGGCCCGATGGTGAAAGTCGAACGAAACGATGCGGTCGAGGTGATCACGCTCGATCGTCCCGAGCGGCGCAACGCTCTCGACCACGCAACCGTGTCGGAGCTGATCGACGCGCTGGAGCGGCTGGACGCCGAGGCAGGGCGCAGCGTGCGGTCGGTCGTGCTGACCGGCTCCCCACCGGCGTTCTGTGCGGGCGCTGATCTGAACGGTGTCGAAGAAGGTGTCTTCGCCACCGACCTGGGCAAGATGCTGCGCTCGTTCACCCGGTTGTCGATTCCGGTGATCGCAGCTGTCGACGGCCCGGCGCTCGGAGCGGGCACCCAACTCGTCGTGGCCTGCGACCTGCGCGTCGCGACTCCCGGCAGCGTCTTCGGCGTGCCGGCCGCCCGACTCGGGCTCGTCGTCGACCACTGGACCGTGCGCCGGGTCGCCACCGAGTTCACGCCACCGATCGCGCGGGCGATGCTCGTCGCAGCCGAGACCGCTACGGCCGAACAGCTCCATCAGGCCGGAGCGGTGCACCGCCTCGGTGATCTCGACGCGGCACTCGAATGGGCGAACCGCATCGCCGGGCTTGCGCCCCTCACGATGGCGGCGCACAAGTACGGCCTCGAACACGCCACGGCCGACGACACGTTCGAGGCGTTGCTGGCAGAGGCCTGGGCGAGCGCCGACGCTCGAGAGGGGCGCACAGCGTTCCTCGAGAAGCGTCGCCCCGACTTCACCGGGTCCTGAACGCCGGGGCGGGTCGCCCGCTCGCTCAGAGGTGCGGCGGGAGAAGTCGGTTGACGTTCTGGAAGAAGAAGTAGAGCGTCACGACGAAGGGAGCGATGCCGATCGCGAGGCCGACGAGGTCGTTGCGGAACCGTCGGCTCAATGCGTATCCGGCGAGTGCCACGGCCGACACGGCGAGGCCCCAGATCCCGACCTGCGGGTTCGCGTCCGGGTCGCTGAACCACGACTCGGAGAACGCGTCGGCGATGCTGTTGTTGACCTGTGTCGAGTTGAGCTGGTCGGTCGCATCGGTTGCGTCGTCGAGCAGTGCGTCGTCGAGGTTGCCGCTGGCCGACGAACTGGCGTCGGAGTCGACGGTGTTCGTATCGTCGCCGTCGGCACGGATGATCGGGTCGGTTCCCTGATCGAGGTCGGGATCGCCCGGCAGGACCGCGTCCGCAGCAGACGGGTCCTCGTCGACCCGCCCGTAGTTCAGCACCGGCTCGCCGACAGGGGCCGACGCAGTCGCATCGAGTTCGCTGAAGACGACGATCCGCTCGCGCGCCGTGAACTTCGGGTGACACGAGGTGAGCGTGAGGTTGGCCCGTGTCGAGTCGGTGGTCGACACGACTTCGTAGTTGGACGGTTGCACGATCTGCAGGCCGGTGACCCGGTAGACGAACACGCCGCTGAGCGTGGTGAGGCGGATCTCGTCGCCGGGAACGAGGTCGTCGACGTCGAAGAACGGCGAACCGTACGTGGTGCGGTGCCCGGCAATCGCTGCGTTGCCGAGTTGGCCGGGAAGCGGCGTGTCGGGGAAGTGGCCGGGGCCCTTCTTCAGGTCGCCGGTGTCGACGCCGGCGACGACGATGTCGTTCACGCCGATCGCCGGGATCTCGATGCGGGCGAGGGCGTCACCGTTCTCCAGGAGTGGGATGTTCTGGTCGGCGGCCGGCACGGCGGCGGCAGCGGGCGCAGGATCGGGCAGTGCGTCGAGCGCGCCCTCATCGGCATCGGTTGTGGGCAGCGGAGTGTCGGGGTCGGCCTCGGCGGCGGAGCCGTCATCGACCGGAGCGTCAGGCGCGTCTTCCTCGGCGGGGGCCGGCATGCTCGCGTCGGTGTCGAAGACGTCGACGGAAGCGACCGGGTCGACCTGGGCGAGCAGTGCGTCGAACTCGGTTTCGAGTTCGTTCTGCGCGGCCGCCGTCTCGATCGCGGTGCCCCAGAGTTGGTACCCGACGAACCCGAACATGAGCAGGCCCACGGCGATCAGGACCTTGCCGAGGCCTCCGACGAAGAAGCGCCAGTCGCGTGGCTCGGGCGGTCGATCCCACTTGCGGAGTCGCCCGCGTCGGGTCGTACGCGGCGGCGCAACAGGAGCCGGAGGAGACGAGGAGACCGGAGTCGCCATGGGCGGGACCGTCGCTGGACGGTCGCCCATCGGTCGCCTCGAGGCATCGGTCTCCGTCATGAGTGGTGACGGTAGTGCGCGATCGAGGTCGATTGGGGCGCTTCACCGACTGTTTTCACCGTGATCCCGGAGATGGCCGAATAGCGTGGCGACGTGTCGCGCAGCTCGGAGTCGATCGATCGCAGTGCAGCCGGCGCCACTGCGGTCGTCGAACTGCGCGACGTGGTCGCCACGCTGGGCCGGTTCCCGGCGCTGTCGGGAGCAACCATGCGCGTCGAACGCAGCGAGATCGTGCTGCTCCGCGGTCCGAACGGTGCCGGAAAGACCACGCTGCTCCGACTCTGCGCCGGCCTCGTACCGGTGGTGCGTGGCGAAGCATTCGTGATGGGCCACGATCTGTCGGTCGATCGGGAGCGAGTGCGGCCGCTCGTCGGGCTGCTCGGGCACCAGAACGGCTTGTATGCGGATCTGACCGTGGCCGAGAACGTCCGATTCTGGGGTGCCACGGTGGGGGCGTCGACCGCCGAGGTCGATGCGGCGATGGACCGGATGGGCGTGGCCGATCGGCTCGCCGACGTTCCGGTGCGCAAGCTGTCGGCGGGTCAGAAGCGTCGAGCGGCGCTTGCCGGCCTAGTGGCTCGCCGAGCCCAGGTGTGGCTGCTCGACGAGCCTCACGCCGGGCTCGACCAGACGGGCCGCGACGAACTCGACGCCACGCTCCAGCAGGCCGCCGACGCCGGCGCCACGATCCTGGTCGCGAGTCACGAACTCGATCGCGCCGAGTCGCTGGCCACACGGGCGATCGACGTCGTCGCAGGTCAGACCTCTGACGGGCATCTCTCGTGAGGGTCCTGCGAGTCGCCTGGCTGATCGCCAGGAAGGACCTGGCAATCGAACGACGCAGCCGGATCATCACCAATCAGGTGCTCCCGTTCGCCGCGGTCACGATGGTGATCTTCGGGTTCGCGCTCGATGCGAACACCGACGTGCTCGAACTGGTCGCGCCCGGCCTCGTGTGGCTGGCCACCATGTTCAGCCTGCTGTTGCTGGTGCAGCGCACGTTCGCAGTCGAGTCCGACGACGGAGCGCTCGACGCGATGCGTGTGGCGGGAGTCGACCCTCGTGCGATCTTCGTCGGCAAGGCCATCGGGCTCGGCATCCAACTCCTGGTGCTCGAAGTCGTCCTTCTCGCTGCTGCGGTGATCCTGTACGGCGAGACGATCCGGGGGAGCGGCGTTGTGTTGCTCGTCACGACCCTCATCTCCGCGACGTGCGGTCTCGCCGCGGTGGGTACGCTGTACGGAGGCTTGGCCGCCGGATCGAAGGGCCGCGAGACACTGCTCCCGCTGCTCACCTTTCCTGCGGTTGCGCCCGTCCTCATCGGGGCGACACGAGCAGTGGAATCCGCTCTCGGCACCGGTGCGGCGGAGTTGTCGGAGGGTTGGCAATGGGTCAGCCTGCTGGCGGTCTTCGCCGTGGCGTTCGGTGTCGGTGGTGCGCTGGCGTTCGGCCCGTTGATCGACGAATAGCCGCAGCGTCGGCGGGTCCGCCACCCGTCGAGGCACGAGGAGACCGGACACGATGACGACACTCGATCCCACCGACACCACCGGCACCACAACGGTCGCGTCGTCGACCGGTCGGACCCCGGGGACCCGTGCGACCAACGTGATCGCCATCGCGACCGGCGTCGCGATGACCTGGCTCGTGCTCTTCGCTCTGGTGTTCTCGCCGGCCGACGCCAATCAGGGCGAATCGGTGCGCTTGATGTACATCCACCTCCCGACGATCTGGGTGGCGTACCTGTCGTTCACGGTCACCGCCGTCTCGTCGGGGCTCTACCTGTTCACGAAGAAGCAGTCCCTCGGCTGGGACCGCCTCGCCGGTGCCTCGGCTGAGATCGGCGTCATCTTCGTCGGCCTGACACTGGTCGTCGGATCGCTGTGGGGCCGCCTCACGTGGGGCGTGTTCTGGCAGTGGGACGCTCGCCTCACCACGACGGCGCTGCTGTTCGTCACCTACATCGGCTACCTCGCCGTCCGCCGCCTCGGCGGAAGCCACCAGCAACGGGCCAAACGCTCCGCCGTGATCGGCCTGGTGTCGGTGCTGCTGCTGCCGCTCGTCCACTGGTCGGTGCGCATCTGGCGCAGCCTGCATCAGTCGCCCACGATCCTCGACACCGATCTCGACGCCGACATCGACGGGACGATGCTGCTGTCGGTGTTCATCGGCATGGTCGCCTTCTCGCTGCTCTACACCTGGCTCGTGATGTACCGCACTCGGGTGATGGCGATGGAAGACCTGGTGGAGGACCAGGGCCTCGACCTCGCACTCGCCGAGCGTCGCGCCGAGGGAGTCGGCCGGTGATCGCCTTCTTCGACGATGCCGGATTCATCCTGGGCGGCTATGCGATCACTTTCGTGGCGGTCGGTGCGTACGCATGGCGCCTCGTCACGTCGGGCAGAAAACTCGGGAAACACGTCCCCGACGACGACAAGTACTGGACCTGATCGGGGCACCATGTCGGAAATGGACCTGACTCCGCGCAGCGAACCGCCCTCCGGGGCGGGTACGTCCGCCACGAAGAAGCGCAACGTCGTCCCGATGGTGGTCCTTGCGCTGGTGCTCGTCGCCGGCGGTGTGATCGTCACCCAACTGCTCAACTCGGCGGTCGACTACTTCTGCAACGTCGACGAGGTCGGCGTGGTCGACGGTTGCGACGAAGGCCGCCGTATCCGCCTCCAGGGCACGGTCGAGGCCGGCACGATCGATCAGTCGCTTCCGGGCGTCACGGCGTTCACGATGGCGTTCAACGAACAGGAGATCGAGGTCAGTTACGACGGCGACCCGGGCGGCATCTTCCAGGAGTGCATCCCGGTCGTCGTCCACGGAGAGATCACGAACGGCGTCCTCGCGGGTGACCGCGTCGAGGTGAAGCATTCCGACGAGTACGTCTCGGTCAACGACGAGAACCTCGAATCGGCGGAAGAGTTCGCCGAAGCCGAGTGTCCCGACGTGCCCGTCAACGCATGATCGCTGCCTCCGTCAACTCCGCGTTCGGCCGCGCCGGGCTGCTCGTGATGCTCGCCGCGTCGGTCATCGGTGCGCTCACGATCCTGCTCGGGATCTGGCAGAACGATCGCAAGCTGCTGCGCTCGGCGCCGCGCTACGCATGGCTCGCCCTCGCCGGCAGCGTGCTCGCCGTCATCATGATGCAGCGTGCGCTGATCACCCGCGACTTCTCGATCGCCTACATCCAACAGGTCGGCGCCGACGCCACGCCGGTGCTCTACAACATCGCTGCGATGTGGTCGGCGCTCGAGGGCTCGATCCTGCTGTGGGGCCTGACCCTCGCCGGGTTCACCGGCGCCGTGGCCTGGCGGTTCCGCAAGCGCAGCGACGACGCGCTCGTCGGCTGGGCGCTGATCGTGATGTTCGTCGTCACCGGATTCTTCGCACTGCTGAGCTTCGGTCCGGCCGATGCATTCGCGAACGGTTCGCCCGACTTCAACCCTCTGCTCGACCAGCGGGGGCCGAACCCGCTGTTGCAGAACCACATCCTCGTGCTGTTCCACCCGCCGATCCTCTACCTCGGCTACGTCGGGTTCACGGTGCCGTTCGCCTTCGCGATCGCTGCGCTGGTGACAGGTCGTCTCGGTGAGGGATGGCTCGCTGAAACCCGGCGCTGGGCGCTCTTCTCGTGGGCATTCCTGTCGATCGGCATCCTGCTCGGCGGCTGGTGGAGCTACGAGGTGCTCGGCTGGTCGGGCGTGTGGGCGTGGGACCCCGTCGAGAACGCGTCGCTGCTCCCGTGGCTCACCGGCACCGCCTACATCCACTCGGTGCTCGTCCAGGAGCGCCGCGGCATGCTGCGCGTCTGGAACCTGAGCCTGCTGATCTCCACCTTCGCACTCACGATCCTCGGCACGTTCCTGACCCGTTCGGGCGTCATCAACTCGGTGCACGCGTTCGGCGACGGTCCCGTCGGCAGTTGGCTGCTCGGAGCCTTCATCGTGATCGCGATCGTCTCGCTGGGGCTGATCTTCTGGCGCGGCGACCGGCTCCGCTCGCCCGGCACCATCGACTCCCCGCTGAGCCGCGAGGGCGCGTTCCTCGCGAACAACGTGCTGTTCACCGTCTTCGCGTTCATCGTCCTGCTCGGCACCGTCTTCCCGCTCCTCGTCGAGGCGCTGCAGGATCGGCGCACCGTCGTCGGCGCCCCGTACTTCGACCGCCTGACCATGCCGATCGGCATCGTCATGCTGTTCCTCATGTCCATCGCCCCGGTGTTGCCGTGGCGCAAGGCGAGCACCGAGCTGTTGTCGACCCGCCTGTTCTGGCCGGCCTGGTGCGGCGTGGGCGCCATCGTGTTCTCGGTGCTCGTCGGTGCCGACGGGTGGGCCCCGCTCGTCGCCTTCGGGCTCGGCGGTTTTGCTGCGGGCGCTGCACTGCGCCAGATCGTGTTGGCCACCCGACGTCAGGGTTGGCGGGGGTTCGTCGGACGGGCGAACGGCGGCATGATCGTGCACCTCGGCGTCATCATGATCGCCGTGGCGCTCGCCTCGTCGAACAGCTTCACGCACTCGGCCACGCTGGAGTTGCGCACCGGCGAGGTCGTCGAGTGGGGTGGCCACACCTTCCAACTCGAGTCGAACACGATCGAGTTGAACGACGCCGAATCGGAGCGCGCACTCAAGGCGAACGTGCTGCTCGACGGCGAGCAGGTGTACAGCCCAGCGCTCACGACGTACCTCAACATCGGCCAGACCATCGGTACGCCGTCGGTCCGCACCGGCCTTGCGAAAGACGTGTACCTCACGCTCGAACCCGGTGCCGAGCCCGGCGGGAACATCGCGACGATCCGCGTGTTCGTCAAGCCGATGATCCTCTGGCTCTGGATCGGTGGGCTCGTGATGGCGATCGGCACATTGCTGGCCGCATTCCCCGGCAAGCGTCAGCGCAAGGCAGTCGACCCCACCTCGGCACCCGCCGGCGGCCCGTTGCCGAGGAGCGATGCCGAGGTTCGCGCTCACGAGGTCGTCGACCCCGATCTGGTCGAGGTCGGGCCGCGCTCGACCCGGACGGGCGAAGGCAGCGGCGACCTGTGACCGACGGTGGCCCTGCCGCGTCGCCGGTCGAGCCGACTCCGGCAGGCGACGACATCGGCGCCAGCAGTACGCCCGCCCGCTCGGCCACGGTGAAGTGGGTGGCGGCGATCGTGGCCGTGGCCGCGGTCGGGCTCGTCGCACTCTTCATCGCAGCCGACCCGACCGCACCCGACGTCAGCGGGCCCTCGCCGCTCATCAACCAGCCGGCGCCTGCGGCCGTCGGTGAGCTCGGTGACGGCACACCGTTCGACCTGTCACGCCGGAAGGGCAGCTTCGTGGTGCTGAACTTCTTCGCATCCGACTGCATCCCGTGCATCCGCGAGCACCCCGACCTCATCGAGTTCGACGACCAGCAGAGCCTCCTCGGCACCGAGGGCGCCGAGCTCTACTCGGTGGTCACCGGCGACACGCAGAGCCGGGTCGAGGAGTTCTTCGCCGAACGTGGCGGCGATTGGCCGGCGGTGTACTCCGAGGGCGACCAGATCTCGGTCGTGTTCGGTGTCGCCCTCGTTCCCGAGACGTGGATCGTCGACCCCGACGGCATCGTCCGCGCCCGGTTCCAGAACACCGTCACCGCCGAGCAACTCAGTATCACAATCCAGCAGATCCGCGAGGCGATCCGATGAGCGGAGCGTCGTCGTTGAACAAGCGGGTCAAGTCGTGGCCGGCGTGGGTGCTGATGGCGATGATCGCCGCGGCGTTCGTGGTCGTCGGGTCGACGCGTTCGACGGGTCCACAGACCCCGAGTGACCGCGTCGACGAGATCACGCAGCGCATCGCGTGCCCGGTGTGCGACGGCGAGAGCGTGTTCGAATCGCAGAACAACACGTCACGTGCGATCCGGGTACGTGTCGAATCGCTGGTTCGCGACAACGATCTCGACGACCAGCAGATCGTCGACGAGGTCCTGAACGCGTTCGGCGGAGATCTCCTCCTCGTCCCGAAGGCGACGGGCCTCGACTCGCTCGTCTGGCTGCTCCCCGCCATGGGCTTCGTGGTCGGCGTGACCGGCCTCGGCCTGGCGTTCCGTCGTTGGCGCGTCGAGGCCGACGGGATCGGCACACCGACCGCCGACGATCGTGCCCTCGTCGACGCCGCTCTCGCCGACGACGCAGCGCACAGTGACGAGCACACTGGTGACGAGAGTGGCGAGCGATGACCGATTCGTCGCCGCCAGCCGATCCCGACCACGACGCCGACGGGTCGGATCCGGAGCAATCGGGCATCGAGCAGCCGGGTGTCGAGAACCCGGCGCTCGAGCAGCCACCCGAGCCGAACGGTTCGACCATCCGCTCGGGCGAGCGGCTCGACGAACTGGCGCTGTTGGAGGAGGAACGACGTTTCCTGCTGCATTCGCTGCGTGACCTCGAACGCGAGCGCGAGGCCGGCGATGTCGACGATGTCGACTACGAGACGCTGAAGGACGGCTACACGGTGCGCGCGGCAGGTGTGCTGCGCGAGATCGAAGCCGGTCGCCAGGCGCTCGCCCCGAAGCGGCCGTTCCAGTGGAAGCGGAACCTGATCCTGGTGGCGGCCTCGATCCTCGTGACCGCCGCGATCGGCTTCGCACTCGCGAGCGCATTCGGCGAGCGCGGTGCGCGCGACGAGATCACCGGCGAAAACCTGCAGCCCGAGACGAACGAACTACTCGTCGGGGCGCGGGCGGCGCTCAACAGCGGTCGCTTCGATCGTGCGAATGAGCTGTTCGTCCAGGCCGACGAGAAGGAGTTGGCCGCCGATCGAGACAATCCCGAGGCGCGGGCGTACGTCGGCTGGACCTTCGCTCTCCTCGCCCGTGCGCAGAACGAGAGCGATCAGACCGAGCGGCGCTACGAGATCGCGCTCGCCGCGCTGAACCAGGCGATCGACATGGACCCCACGTACGCCGACCCGTACTGCTTCGCCGCGATCATCGAGCACCGGTTCCTCGGCGACAGCGAGGCGGCGTTGCCCTACGTCGACACGTGCGAGGCATCGAACCCGCCGGCCGAGGTGGCCGACCTCGTCTCCGACTTCGCCGCCGAGATCCGCGCCGCCACGTAACGGCCCGGGTCTGACCCCAAACGTTACGGGTCTGGCACTTGGTGTTACTCGGGTAACGGCCCGGGTCTGCTTGGTCTCAAGTGGTGGGTGCACCGAATTTGGTTTCGAACACTTCTGATGGTGTCAGGAATTGGTGGCGGGCGCGTGGTCGTTCATTGAGCTCGCG
>Ga0115029_1000402_pt1 | contig 44048 bp, 33 predicted proteins | sample SidtaG_3_FD_87297 | JGI IMG/M metagenome (GOLD analysis project Ga0115029, IMG submission 87297) | Marine algal microbial communities from Sidmouth, United Kingdom - Sidmouth_Asex1 metaG | ecosystem: Host-associated > Algae > Red algae > Unclassified | place: Sidmouth, United Kingdom | collected... | reverse complement strand
TTGCTGACCTTGCTGACCTTGCTGACCTTGCTGACCTTGCTGACCTTGCTGACCTTGCTGACCTTGCTGACCTTGCTGACCTTGCTGACCTTGCTGACCTTGCTGACCTTGCTGACCTTGCTGGCCTTGCTGATCGCCCTGTTGCCCTTGCTCGCTCTGCCGCGACGGTCCATCTCGCTCGTCGAGCGACGCGCGCAGATCGCGCAGGCCCCCGAGCGCATCCGCCAGCTGACGCGCGCCCTCATCATCGCTGTCGAGCGCTTCCTGCTCGGCGATGGCAGCCGCTTCGGCCAGTCGGTCACGCCACTCGCGCAGGGCGTTGGTCACCAGGCTTTCACCGGGCAACACGGTGGCGAAGGCACCGTCCGAGATGGAATCGGCACCGACCCCGAGCAGATCGGCCGCTCGACTCTCGTCCAGCCGCGTCACGGCGTCGTCCAGCGCTTGTCCAGTACGCGGTGCCTGTTCGCCGAAGCGCTCCAGCAAGTCGGCGACATCGTCCCGGGTACCCACCAGCGTGTCCTGCAGATCGCGCTTGCGCTCGGCGAGTTCATCCGCCTGCTCGCGTGTCAGTCCGGTCGACCAGATCCCGTTGGCCCGACTTTGCACCGCCCGCTCCACCGCATCGCGAAGTCGCGACTCCTGTTCGCGCTGCTCCTCCAGCACCTCCGCGGCCGTTCGTGCCGCCGCCGCCAACGCCAGCCTCAGCTCGTCGGCTCGGGCATCGCCCAGGCCGCGCAGGGCCTCCTGCAGCGCGTCGCCCGGATCGGTCGCCTCGGCGATCCGGCGCTCGCCGTCGGCCGGAGCGTCCTCGCCACCCGGCTCGCCTTCCTGAGCACCCTGCTCGCTTTCCACTTCCCCTTTCGTGTCGTCGGCCGACTCGCGACCGCGATCACCTTCCTGTGCTCCTCCCTGTTCGCCGGCAAGCTGCTCCTGCGCCGGCGCCCGGTCGGCCTCGGCCAGCGCATCGCGCGCCCGTTCGAGCTGCTCGGCCGCTTCGCCGGCCGCGCGTTCAAGGGACTGCGCCTCGCGCCCCTCGGCCTGTGCCGCCTGCTCTTCGAGCGCTTCCAGGTCGCGCTGCAGGTCGGCGAGTTCGCGCTCCAGCTGTTGCCGGCGCCAGCGCTCGTCACGCGTTTCGGCACCCCGCTCGCGTGCCGCCTCGGCAAGCGCCTGCTCGCGCCGGGCCAGCTCGGCCAGTTCCTCGAAGATGTCATCCAGCGCCTCGGGACCGCCCTGCTGGCCGCCGCCCCGCTCGGGCTGCTCGTACTGGTTGCGCTCCAGGTCCATCTCCAGCTCGAACATCTCGGCCATGTCCTGACCCGCCTGGGCACCTTCGCCTCCCTCGCCTTCCTGGCGGGTCATGCGGATGTCGGCGAACAGCGCCTCGGCACGCTGCAGCAACTGCAGAGAGCGCTGCTGCGGCTGCACCGCGTCGGCGAAGCCCAGGCCGTCCAGCGCTTCGGCGGAGGGTTCCATGGCGGTCGCGGCCTCGCGCAGATAGTCCACGAACTCGGCGATCTTCTCGCCCTGATCGGTCAGCTCGCGCGCCTCGGACCGGTCGGCCAGCGTGATCGCCTGTTCTGCCAGCGTGCGCTGCAGGCGTGCCAGCAACGCCGCGTTGTTCTCGGTGCCCAGCGTGTCCCCGTCCGCCGCCTCCACGGAGCGCTGCAGGTTCCAGGTCGCGATCAGGATTTCCTTCTGGCGCTTGGATATCTCGCTGCCCTCGTTGGCGGCTCCGCCACCTCCGCCGCCGCCTCCGCCTCCGCCCTGCCCTTCCGAGAAGCGACGCTCGAACGGACGCACGTCCACCAGCATCATGTCGGTTTCGGTCACGTTGTCGTGATCGGTCGCCCGCACGTAGTAGCTGATCAGATCGCCCGGTTGCAACGGTGCCGCTGCGCCCGATTCGTCGCGACCCATCGATTCGAGCATCAGCACGTGCTCGGCCGGCGTGTCGACCGAGGCGGCGGCGGGGTCCAGCTCCAGCGTCAGCCAGTCTCCGGCGTTGACCGAGTAGACCAGCGACAGGGTCTCGATCGCGAAATCGTCGACCGCCTCGACGGCGATCGACACTTCCTCGATCGGCGAGGCGGTGACATCGCGCCCGGGTCGCACGAAGCGCACCTCGGGCGCGGTATCGCCACGCACCGTTATGGCGTAGTCCGGCGACACCGGCACCTGACGCCCGAGCATCCGGTCGACGATCTGCCAGCTGCTGTCCTCGCGGATGGTCAGCGTCGTGGCGAGCGTGGTCCGGTCCGACGGCAGCGTCACCTCGCGATCACCGATGATGATCGCCCCGTCCCGCAGCGGCCGGTCCAGCGTGATGGTCAGGTCGACCTCGGTGCCCAGCACCCCGGACAGGTTGCCGGCATCCTCCACGGTCCGCTCCGGCAGTCTCGTCCACGCCGGGTAACGGTAGCTCGCCAGCACCGAGTCGACCGACGCCGGTACCGTCACGTCGACCCGGTAGGTCTCGCTGCGGGTGAATCCGGCCTCGACGTAGTATTCCAGCGGCACATCGACCCGGAACACGGTGAACCGGAAGCGACCGTCGTCGTCGGCCTCCAGCGCGGTGCTCTGCCAGGCGGCGGGCGCTGCCGGGGAATCGGCCGTGGAATCGGTCCCGGGATCAACGGCGGTATCGCCGGCCAGCCGCGCCGCATCGACATCCGCCGCCGCCAGGTCACGGGCGAACAGCGTGACGCGCTCCTGCCGGAACCCCTGCAGTTCCACCGACAGCTCGAGGTTCTCGCCAGCCAGCAGATCGGTGTTCCCGGGCGCGACGACGATCGCGCGCGGTGCGACCAGTCCCGGCGTTCGCCAGCCCCACCACAGGTGCGCCGCAGCGCGCTGCCAGCCATCGGGGGCGCGCAGCGCGCCCAGTCCGCTGATCGCGGCCAGCACGAGCGCGAGCAGCAGCGGCAGCAGGATGGCACCGAGCGGCACGATGCGCGCCGCCGGCACCCGCCGGGCGACCGACAGCGCATCGCGTGCCAGCAACGGCAGGAAACCCTGGCCCGGATCGCGCCGTTCGGTGTCCACGAACGTGCGGATGCGTCCATCGAAGGCGGCATCGCCGCGTTCGACCAGCTGCGCACCACCATCGGTACGCAGCCGCCGCAGCGGTCGCCACAGCAGGAACGTGATACCGACCACCAGCGTGGAGACGAACAGCGCGCGCGCTCCGATCACCAGCGCCGGCAGGAAGCCGATGCGCAGCCCGACCGCGGTGCCGACCACGGTCAGCATCATCAGCACGGCCAGCGTGACGCAAAGCCAGACGGACAGCCGCCGGGAGGTCTCGCGGCGACGAACCGAAGCGAGCCAGCGGTTCAGGCGCTGCGGGGCGGAACGCCCGTCGCTCGGCACGCGCCCCGTCGGGTCAGTTCGTCTCAAGAGCCATCTCTCCGTATGTCCAGACGTCGATTCGCGAGCAGGCTCTCGCCCGCCATCACCAGCAGCAGAAAGGGCAGCAGCGCACCCAGCAGCCAGCGTTGATCCACCTTCACCTCGGACCGCGACGCCGCCGGCGCGTCCCGGTCGGCACCCGTCTCGCTCACGTCCGGCGTCTCGCTGCCGTCCGGCGTCCCGTCGTGACGGTTTCGCCAGGCGTCCCGCACGGTGACGTCCATCGTGGCGAGCCGGGATTCCGCCGCATCGCCGACCACCTCGACCACACGTTCCCCGCGGCTGTCGACCACCCGGTACAACCCGGGTGAAGACAGCATCAACCGTTCCGCGCCGCTGCGCTGCTGCATCGTCAACAATGCCTCGCCCTGCGGATCGAACACCTGGACCTGCCCGGGCAAGGCCAGCGGGGTCCCGGCAGTGATGCGTTCGGGCAACGCCCCCTCGCTGTCGACCCAGTTCCGGATCGCGTCGAGCAGCTCGACGAAGGCGGGCTCGAACGGCAGGTTGCTGGCATCGCCGTCCAGCGGATCGTCCAGCAGCAGCAGCCGTCCGCTGCCGCTGAGCACACGCTCGATCAACAACGGCTGCCCGTCGTCGGTCGACACCAGGACCCGATCGGCGTCGGTGAGCGTGAACACCGTCGGCGCGTAGCGTCGCACGCCGAACCAGTCGATCCGGCCCGCATCGATCGGGTGCGTCCGCTCGATCTCGCCGATCCGCCGACCGGACCCATCGAGCGCTGCCTCGTCGCCGGTTCCGCCGGACAGCGCACGGCGTGACGCCTCGGGAATCAGCATCACGTCAGCGCCGCGGCGCACTTCGTCCTCCACCGTCGCCAGCGCCTCCGCGTCCTCCGGATCGATCACCACCACCGACAGGTCGGCATCGTCGGGCAACCGGCGCGCCCCCCCGGCGGCCCGCTGCACCTCGACGCCGCCCTCGCCCTGCAGCGCGGTGTCGAGAAACACCCGGCTGCGTTCGGTGAGCCTGGCTCCGATGCCCGCCAGCGTGACCTGAAAGGCGCGCTCGCGTCGCAGGGCGATCCGTTGCAGGTCATCTTCGGGCAGCGCATCGACCTCCTGCCCCGCGAAACGGACCGTCAGCGCATCGACCCGGATGGCCGGCAGCGTCACTCCCTCGATCGTGCGGCGCCACGGCTGCGCGCTCGACACGCGCACCGGCTCGCTGTGCAGCACCTCCTCACCGTGCTCGATGCGCAGCGTGCCGGTCACGCTTTCGTCAAGGTCGCTGGCCTGCACGTCGACCTCCATGCGCACCGTGGCACGATCGAGCGTCCGCGCGGTCGCATCGATGCGCACGTTACCCACGGGGCGTTCACCGCCCGCATCGACGAACCGCAGCGAGGCGAGCGAGGGCGCGAACAGATCGTTGTTGCGTGCCGGCAGCGCACTGTCCTGCAGGTCACTGCCCACCAGTGCGGCGACCGGCAGGTCGGCACGGGCCGCGATCGTGTCCAGCCCGCGCATCAATTGACCGTAGTCGCCGTGCGCGTAGCCCGGCGCCAGCGAGGCGAGCGCATCGCGGGCAAGCGCCGGAGACATCGGCTCGTCACCGACCGCCTGCAGCTGCTGCGCGAAGGTGTACAGACGAACCTGATCACCGTCCGGGATGTCCTGGAGCGCATCGCGCAACCCCTCGACCGCGCGCTCGAACCGACCGACGGCACGCATCGAGAAACTGGTGTCGAGCACCACCGCGTGCAGCGTGCGCGGTGCGCCGCGCTCATCGAACGCCGGCAACCACGGGCGCGCGAACAACAGGCACAGCAGCAGGAGGGCCAGACAGCGCAAGGCGAACAGGACGCGGTGGCGCAACCGGCGCCGCTGCGAGACCGGCGGCGGCACCGCCTCCAGGAAGCGATCGGAGGCGAAGTCGCGCTGCTCGGCCTGCTGCTGACCGAACCGGTGCAGCAGCCACGGCAGGCCCAGCGCCACCAGACCGAGCAGGAAGACCGGCAAGGCAAGGCTCATCGACCGCGTCGCTCTCGTACGCGCAGCCAGGCCTGCAGGGCCGCGTCCAGTGGTTCGTCGGTGCGCACCGTGATCCGCTGCGCACCGACTCGTCGGCAGGCTCGCTCGAGCGCTTCGTCGTGCTCGGCGAAGCGACGACGGTAACCGCCGCTCAGGAACGCCGGATCGACGATGGTCGTGACGCCGCTCTCGACATCGCGCAACGCGGTGATCCGCGCCGCCGTCGGCTCGATCTCCTCGGGGGCCAGGATCCGGAACAGCACGATGTCCTGACCGGCGTGCGCGAACGGCTGCAGCCCGGACACCAGCTCTTCCGGATCCGCGTAAAGGTCCGAGATCAGCACCACCAGTCCGCGCCGGCTGATCGTGGCCCGCAGCTTGGTCAGGCTGTCGAGCAGATCGGTGCCGTCGACCGCCCGGGTGCGCTCCAGCAGGGCCAGCGCACGCGGCAGGCTGTCCGGGCGCGACGAGGGCGGCTGCACCTCGCGCAGATCGCGATCGATGATCGCCACCGACAGGGCATCGCGCTGACGCCGCGTCAGCCAGGCCAGCGCCGCCGCCAGCCAGCGGGCGGTATCGAGCTTGGCGATCGGTGCGCCGATGCCCATCGAAGCACTGGCATCGACCAGCACGTTGACCGTGGTACCGGTCTCGCCGCGAAAGCGCTTGATGTACGTGCGTCCGGTACGGGCGTACACGTTCCAGTCGACGAATCGAAGATCGTCACCTTCGCTGTAGGCGCGGTACTCGGCGAATTCCTGGCTGAACCCGAAACGCGGCGCCCGGTGCAGGCCGGTCATCACGCCATCGACCACGGTGCGCGCCACCAGCTCCAGCGAACCGAGGCGCGCGAGCACCTCGGGCCTGAGCAGGCGTGCCGCATGGCGATCGACGGAGGTGCTCATGACACGCGCCGACCTACGCCGCCGCCAGCCGCTGCGTGACCAGATCGGTCAGGACCGCGTCCACGTCGACCCCGTCCGCCTCGGCGAAGTAGTTGACCATGACGCGGTGACGCAGCACCGGAGCGGCCAGTGCGTCGATGTCGTCGCGCGTCACGTGGTAGCGCCCCTTCAGCAGCGCGCGCGCCTTGGCCGCCAGCGTGATCGACAGCGCGGCCCGGACCGAGGCGCCGAACTTCACGTACCGACGCACCAGGTCGGAGGCGGCCGGGTCGCCCGGACGGGTGGCCCGCACCAGCTCGACCGCGTGCCGCCCGACCTCTCGCGACACCGGTACCTGGCGCACCAGCGCCTGGAACGCGAGCACCTGGGCGGCATCGGTGCACGCGCTGACCGCCTCGGGAGGCCGGTCGCTGGTGAAACGCTCGACCACGGCAAGCTCGTCCTCCAGCGGCAGGTAGTCCAGGATGATGTTGAACAGGAAGCGATCCAGCTGCGCCTCGGGCAGCGGATACGTGCCTTCCAGCTCGAGCGGGTTCTGGGTGGCCAGCACGAAGAACGGTCGCTCGATCAGGTGCTGCGTGCCCCGCACGGTGGCCGAGTACTCCTGCATCGCCTCCAGCAGGGCGGCCTGGGTCTTCGGTGGCGTGCGGTTGATCTCGTCGGCCAGCAACACGTTGGTGAAGATCGGTCCGGGCACGAACCGCCATACCCGTCGACCCGCCTCGTCCTCTTCGATGATGTCGGTACCGGTGATGTCGGTCGGCATCAGGTCGGGCGTGAACTGGATGCGACCCGCCTCCAGCCCAAGTGCATCGGCCAGCGTGCGCACCAGCAGCGTCTTGGCCGTGCCCGGCATGCCGGTCACCAGGCAATGGCCACCGACCAGCAGCGTGATCAGCAGGTGTTCCACCACATCGTCCTGGCCGACCACGATACGCCCCACTTCGGTGCGGATGGCGGCGGTGACCTGGCGAAATCGCGTCACCAGCTCGGCCGTCGCCGCATCGTCGCCGGGTGTCACGCTTGTCTTCGATGCAAGGTCATTCACGTGCGTCGTCCTCGATGAGCTCCAGCAGGAAGCGCTGGGCGGGTCGGTAGAAAGGGGCGGTCTCCAGTGCCATCAGCACCTCGCGTCGCGCCAGCGAGTCATCGCCCACGGAGGAGGCCGAGCGGGCCAGCCCGAGCCGTGCCTGGACCGGGTCCGCAGGCTCGAGCCCGAGCAGCGCGGTGAACTCGCGCGCCGCGCGCCGCGGATCGCCGCTGGCCAGGTAATGAGCGCCCAGCAACCGGTGCGTCTCGCTGTCGTAGGGCATCACCCAGTTCAGCGCCTCGCGCACGCGCGCCGCCTCGACCATTCGCCCGGCCTCGTCCAGCTCGCCGGCCAGCAGGCGCAGCGTATCGGGCTGGTGCCCGCCGCGACGTTGCCATTCCAGCAACGTCTCGGTCGCCGCGGCCGGCTTACCGGACTGGCGCTGCGCGTCGGCCAGCACCACGTAGGCATTGCCGGTGCCGACGCGTTCCGGATAGCGGCGTACCAGATCGCGTGCCAGCGACTTGACGCTGGCAGGGTCGTCGAACGATTGCGCCCGTCCGAGCTGACGAACCAGGCTTGCATAGATTTCCAGCGAATCGAGCAGGTCTCCGTACCGCTGCACCAGCCACTCGGCGAACGCCTCGTCGAAGGCGGCCGCGTCCAGCCCGGTTCCGCGCCGCAGGGCGGTGTTCGTGTCGTTGATACCGGCGAACGTCTGCAGCATCGTCACCAGCGCCTCGTGACCCCAGCGCTCTGCGATGAAATCGCAGATCAGCCCGGCCTGCATGTAGGAGACCTGCACCTGGCCCTGATAGCTCGGGCGCACGAAACCGGCATCCAGCTCGGCGATCGGCAGCAGCTGTTCGCGGGCGATGGCACCGAGCACGTCCAGCGACAGCTCGCGATCGCGCAGCGGCCCGGTGTTCCATTCCTCGTAGACCGACAGGCCTTCGCTGAACCAGCGCGGCAAGCGATGGTTGGTCGCCTCGATGGTGAACACGTGCGCAATCTCGTGCCACAGCGTGCTGGCCCAGTGAAACTCGCCGGGCGAGCGCGCCTTGGGACTGTCCATCGCGGTCAGGTAGCCGAAGGTCACCCCGAGCAGGCCGATGCCCGGCGTGCTGACGGTGCGCACCCCGAAATCGTCGTGATCGTGATAGAGCTCCACGATCATCGGCTTCTGCAGCTGGAAGTCGTAGCGTTCGGTGAACGTGCGGATCGCCTCGGTGATCAGGTCGCGTACGTAGGGTTCAAGCGCATCGGCGTCCTCGCGGTCCAGGCGGATCAGCGCCCGCCCTATCGCGGGCGCATCGGGTTGCCCGGCCGGGTGAACGTCGATCGAGGAGACGCGCATGTCGTCGAGCGAGTCGATCAGCTTGAGCGTGTTGACGGTACGCACGTCGAAGGGGTCCAGGCGGTACGCCTGCTCGAGATGGTGGCGCGCCCCGAACAACTCGTTCAGACGCAGCAGGTTGATGCCCAGATCGCGCTGGGCGCGGGCCAGCGTCGGATCCAGCGCCACGGCGTTGCGGTACAGCTCGACCGCCTCGCGGTAGCGATACGTGATGATGTAGAAGTGCGCGGCGATGGCGTACGCATCGCCGTAGCGCGGGTTGTCGCGCAGGGCCGCCTCGATGTGCGGCGTGATCGGCCGGTCCTCCAGCAGCGCCGCACCGGCGCGCAACGCCTGCACTTCCAGCACCGGCAGCCCGCGTTCGCGCAATGCAAGCTCGGCACGGTTGAGCAGTGCCGCCGCGGCATCCATCTGCTGGATCTCGAGCTCGATGCGGGCCAGTCCGAGCAACGCGGCAGGTTCCGCCGGCGCCACGGCAAGGATCTGCTCGAAAGCGGCACGCGCACGCGCCTGGAAACCTTCGGCCGTCGCCTCCGCCAGCCCGACGGCCGCCGCCCGGTGCTGCGGGTCGATCAGCAACGCTTCGCGAAACAGCGCCTCGGCGTCGCCGAGCTGGTGGGTGTCCATGTACAGCCGCGCCCAGGCGGCGCGGATGTCGGCATCGCGCATGTTCACGGCCGCGTCGCGGAATTCGGCGTTCGCCTCCGCATTGCGGCCGAGCGCCACCCGTGACTGCGCGCGCACCAGCGCAGAGTCATCGTCCAGCAACCGCTCGAAGCACGCATCGGCGCGTGCCGGCTGGCCACGGTAGGCGTGCGCGTCGCACGCGACCAGTGCCGCCGGTCGATTCTCGTCGTAATGGATCGTCAGCGCAGCGGCCGGCAACGGCCCCAGCAGCGACACCAGCAGCCCCGCCAGCGTCAGTACGGATCGCACTGGCGGTAGAAGGACATCAGCTTTCCGCATCGGTATCCTCCCGCCCCGTGGCCTCGTCGAGCTCGATCTGCAGCCGGGCGATGCGCACCAGCAGCTCCTCCAGCGCGCCGTAGTAGTCGGCGATGCCCATCCCCGGCTTCTCGCCTCTGAGTTGCGAGAACTCGGTCTCGAGCGCTTCTCGTCGGGCCAGCAACGCGGCCACCACCGGATCGTCCGCCGCGCCCGCCAGTGCTCCCAGGCGCGCCAGCGCGAGCGTGTCGGCCCCCTCTCCGGTCAGCCGGGGATGTTCGGAGGCGAGCAGGTTCTCGCCCTCGTACCAGGCAGACACCTCGGCCGAGGTGTAGCGCCAGGCTTCGGCCAGCGTGACGATCTCGTTGCGATCCAGATCCGCGGCACCGTCACCCAGCGCCCGCGCGAAGTACTCCCCGAAGCGCACCGCATTGAGCTCGGCACCGCTCTTGGTGGCGGTGACCAGCAACCGCCCCGGTTGCGACAGACTCGGCAGCAGCGCACCGCTGGCGCTGCTGGCCACCACCACCAGCTGTCGGGCAGCGGACGCGTTCGCCAGTGCGGCCACCAGCGACGCATCGTCCAGATCCAGCCCCGGCAGGTTGAAGCGCCAGCCCCGCGCATCGGTGGTGCCGTGGCCGATCAGCACCAGCACGAACAGCGAGCCCGGTTCGGCCGCCGCGGCCTCGATCGCCGCCACCAGCTCGTCACGCCCGGGCTCTTCCAGGCGCTGCACTGCATCGGGATCGGCGGACAGGCTGGACAGCGCAGCGGCGATGCCCTGCGCATCCGCATCGAATCGCTCGGCGTACTCCGGCGTGCCGCCCAGACCGGTCGATACCACCGCCCGCACATCGGCGGCCGCGATCGACGAGCAGCCGCACAGCAGGACGAGCGATGCGGCGCACCGCGATGCCATCGAACGATGCTTCACAGACGTCTCCAGCGCAGACGCGCGATCCATTCACTACCCTTGGCGAGCAGGATCAGCAGGAACAGGGCCGGCATGTTCCACAACGGCAGGCGCGCCTGCCGGGTGTCCGCCGCATTGTCGCGTGCCAGCAGCGCCGGCAGCTCGTCGATGCGCTCCAGCGGCAGGTAGCTGCCGCCACTGACATCGGCGATCCGCTCCAGCAGGTCGCGATGCTGCAGTCGATCGAAATCCTCGGCGGTGTCGGCTTCCACCAGCCAGCGGGCGGTGGCGGTGGTCGGCACCGACGCCGGCGATTCGCCCGGCGAGGCGGCACTGACCTCCAGCGCCCAGGGCCCGTCGGCGTCGGCCGGGACCGACACCAGGAAGCGGCCCGGCGCGTCGGCGTCCACGCTCGGGCGGATCGGCGTGCGCTCCCCGTCCGGCGCGATCGCGATGACGGACAGCGCATCGGCGCCGAGCATCTCGAAGCGTTCGTCGCGGGCGGTCACGACCGCCGTCTGGGCGGAGCCATCGCGCATCACCGCCATCGGCACGTCGATGCGCAGCCGGTCCGGCCGCTCGGCGACCAGCATGGCCAGCACGTTGCTCCAGAACCGCTCGTGCCGTCGATCCTCGACCGGCAGGCTCATCTGCCAGCGCCAGGTGCCGCTGGTGCCGAACACGTGGCTGCTGCCCAGACCGTAGCGCTGGGTCACCCAGGCAGGCTCGCCGTCGTCCATCTCCAGCAGCACCACCGCTCCGGGCTTTGGCCGACCGACGGATTGCCGGTCGGCCACCTCGGGCAGTCCGCTCCAGGCCGAGCGCGACGCATCGTTCGTTCGCTCCGGCTCGCCCGTGTCGGGCTCGGCCAGCGAAAGCCATTCGCGCCGCAGGCCCTGGCGCGTGGGAAAGAGCGCGGTGCGTTCACGCCGGAACGTCTCGGCGTCCAGGCCGGTGTCGAGCGTCACCGGCAGCGCCGGCGCGACCGCGGACCGGGCCCAGCCACCATCCGCCAGCCCGGAGCGACCGGCCAGCATCAACAACGAGCCGCCGCGCACGCTGACGAAATCGCGCAATGCCGCCTGCTGGTCCAGATCGAGCTCGGCCGCCGACAGGCTGCCGATCACCACCGCATCGTAGGCGAACAGTTCCTCCCGATCACGCGGAAAGCCGTCGGCCAGCTCGTCCGCGTCGCGAACCCCCTGCCGGTAGAACTTGTTGGCCGACGTGCGCAGCAGGCTCACGACCTCCAGTTGCGGATCGGCGTGCACCGCGCGTCGCAGGAACTTGAATTCCCAGCGCGGCTCGCCCTCGACGTACAGCACGCGCCGACGCTGCTCGTCGACCTGCAGCAACCGGTGCTGCACATCGTTGGCCGGGTGCCGGTCCGGTTCGTCGCCGCTCAGCGAGAAGCGCAGATCGGCAAGACCCGGCTCGTCGCTGACGAAACGGGCGACGTGGCGGGTGCGTTCCGCGTCCGGATCGAGCGCGATGTCCTCGACGTGCAGCAGCGTGGCGCCGCGCTCGATGCGAAGCCGCACGGCCGGGGCGCCCGGCGGGTGCGCGATCGTCACCCGGGCGGCGACGGTACCGCCGACCGGGGTGCGCTCGGGCAGCGTGACATCGGCCAGCTCGATGTCGTCCACCCGCTCGCTGCGCCCGACGCCGATCGTGTGCACCGGCACACCCGCACCGGCCAGCGCGTTCCACCAGGCCGCATCCGGCGCGGGTTCGGTGCTGGCACCGTCACCCGCCAGCACCACGGCGGCCAGGCCACGCCCGTCGACGTCGGTGAGCAGGCTGTCGATACCGCTGGGCAAGGCACTGCCTTCCCGGTCGGCCGGCAGCACGGCGGGTTCGTCCAGCGGATCGGCCGAATCGCCTTCGATCCGACCGATGGCGTGGAAGCGGTGCTCGAACCGTGCGGTATCGAACAGCGACGGATCGTCGAGCGCGTCCAGCATCGCCTCGCGCCGGGGCTGTCCGTCGACATCGAGCGTGTCCATGCTGCGCGAGCCGTCCAGCAGCCAGGCGACCGTGTTCTCGCCGTTGCGCAGTTGCTCGACCTGCAGCGCCGGGCGCCACAGCATGAACAGCAGTCCGGTCAGCGCGATGCCCTGCAGCACGCCCACCAGCACGCGGCGCCGCAGGCTCAGTTGCAGGCGCGTCAACGTGAACGCCACCACCGCCAGCGCCAATGCCACCGCGACGCACAGCGCGGGCAACGACCAGCCGCTCTCGAAGACCAGCGTGGCCTGGCGCCAGACGTGCAGCGGGTGGTTGAACAGCCGTTCGAACATCACGTGGGCGAGCAGCAGACGGAGGCGGCACGGAGAGCGTTCGCTTTCCGTCAGATCAATGAGTCATCGCGTAGATCACATAGTTCACACCGAGTCGGTACGCCGCGGCGGTCAGCCGTTGCGGATAGCGTCGATCATCGGCATGTTCCCAGGCGTCGCCCAGATCCTGATTGAAATTGATGGCGACCATCACGCGTCCGGCATCGTCCCGCACCCCTCGCCAGCGCGCCACGCGTCCGCCCTTCTCCCATGTACGACCGCCGAGCCATGCCCGGATGCCCGGAATCTGTTCGCGCGCCCGAAGATCGTACAGGACGGCAAACGCCTCGGCGTCGTCGGACAGCTCCACGATCGGGCGATCCGGAAAGAGACGGGTCATGGCCCGCTCGAACCCGGACCACTCGCGCGGGCCGTGGAAATCGTCGATCACCAGGAAGCCGCCGCGCAGCAGGTACTCGCGCAGCCGCGAGGCCTGCCGTTCGCCGAGCGACCAGCCGCCGACCTCGACCGCGTACAGCCACGGGTGATCGAACAGCGCCGCGTCGTCCAGATCCAGCACGACGCCCTCGCGCGCCGTATCGACCGCGGTCAGCCGATCCAGGCCCTGCAGGAAATGCCGCTCGGCCTCGGGCCAGTCGGCCTGCCAGCGTGGCCAGTCACCCAGCGCACCCCCGTGCGACAGGCGAGCGAACGAGAACTCGTGCGCCGACCCGTCGCCGGACGAGGCAGCGATGCCGGGCAAGGCGATCAGTCCGGACAAGGCCAGCGACAGCGGCGCCAGCGGGCCGGGCGCGCGCCGGGGCGATCGCGGAACGGTCGAACACCACAGCTTGCCGAACCCGAGCGGGCGAGAGTGTTTGCGGGCCATCGTCCCCTTGTACCGTCGCGACCGGCGACAAGGCAAGCCGACAGGGCACCTCAGCATGTCAGTACGTTCACGAGTGGCGCTATACTCCTTCGCCGGCCAGGGAATGGCGATCACGGCGCCGCCACCGGGCGATCCGTGCCCGACGGCTCGCTCCTTCCGACCTTCCGCCCCCTCCGGAATTCCCCGCATGACCAAACATCCGTCCCGGCTACGCGATGCCTGCGCACTCGCCGGCCTGGCCACGCTGGCCAGCCTGCCGGCAGGCGTCGTCCATTCCGGCGGTTTCGCGCTCATCGAGCACGGTGCCTCCGGCCTGGGCAACGCCTATGCCGGTGCCTCCGCCACGGCCAGCGACGCCTCCACCGCCTGGTTCAACCCGGCCGGGCTGAGCGAGCTGAACGGCCGCACGATCGCCATCGCCGGGCACGTGGTCACCGCACAGACCGATTTCACCAACCGCGGAACCGCCCAGCCCGGCGTGCTGGGCGGCGGGGACATCAGCGGACCGGACACCTCCAGTCCGGGCACCACGGCCGTGCTGCCGAACCTCTATTACGCGGCGCCGGTCAACGACCGCTGGAACTACGGGCTGTCCATCGGCGTGCCGTTCGGTTCATCGACCGAGTACGAGCGCGACTGGGTCGGCCGCTACACCACGGTCGAGAGCGGCATCAACGTCATCGATGTCAATCCGTCGGTCAGCTATCGCCTGTCCGACACGGTAAGGCTGGGCTTCGGCATCAGCGTGCAGCGTCTGTCCGCCGAGCTGGGCAGCGCGGTCGATTCGGGCGCGGTCTGCGGCGCGGTCTACGGTGCGGCGGGCAGCCCGGAGACCTGCTTCGAGGCCGGCCTGGTGCCGGGCGTGCAGGCGAACGACGGCTACGGCGAGATCACCGGCGATTCGACCGGGTACGGGTTCAACCTGGGCGCCCTGTTCCTGCCGGGCGAGAGCACACGCATCGGCGTGACCTTCCGCTCGAGCGTGGATCACGAGCTCGAGGGGGACGGGGACTTCGATACCGACCCCACGCTGCGCGGGCTGCTGGACGCTGCCGGACAGACCGGCCTGCTGGCCGACACCGGCGCCTCTGCCGAGGTGGCCCTGCCACCCAGCGTCACGCTGTCGGCGGCGCACGGATTGAACGAGCGCATCGAGCTGCTGGGCGAGCTGATCTGGACCGGCTGGAGCAGCTTCGACGAGCTGCGCATCGTCTATGACAACCCGCAACAGCCGGAGACGCTGTCGATCCAGGATTGGGAAGACGTGCTGCGCGCCTCCGTCGGTGTGAACTTCGACTACAGCGATGCGCTGCGCCTGCGCGCCGGCCTCGCCTACGACGAGGAGCCGATCTCCGGCCCGCAGACGCGGACCGCGCGCATCCCCGGCAACGACCGTACCTGGGTCTCGTTCGGGATCGGCTACGCGGTCAACAGCAAGCTGTCCTTCGATCTGGGCTACAGCCACCTCTTCCTGGAAACCACCGCCATCGACAACCGCAACGAAGAGGCCAACAGCGGCCGTGGCGGCGCGATCGTTCGCGGCCTGTACGAGGGCTCGGCGGACATCTTCAGCGCCCAGCTCAGCTGGCAGTTCGACTGAGACCATGACGAACATGACGATGCAACAGCTCGCCCGCACGGCACTGCTCGCCACGGCACTCGGACTCGTCGCCTGCGGCGACGGCGACGAGGACTACGATTTCGACGCCAGCCGCATGGCGTTCGAGGCGCAGCAGGCGGAAGATGCCGCGGCGATCAACGCGCCGGTCACGCTGTTCAATCCAGGCGCCGCCCAGCTGCCGTTCCCGAACGATCTGCTGTTCGGGGCCGATGGCACGCTGGACGTGCCGATCACGCTGGACGATGCGACCGGCGAGCCTGCCAACCCCGCCGATCCGGCGATCGCGCTGAACCAGCTGGACGGCTTCTCGGTCGTGGCGCCGATCAGCGCCTCGGTCACCGAGGCGCTGGACCCTTCGACCGTCTCGCTCGAGAGCACGGTGCGCGTGTTCGAGGTGGAAGCCACGCCGCAGGGCGCGGTCACCTCGGTGGTGCGCGAGCTGGGCCCGACCGAGCTGGCCGTGCGCAGCATCGGCACCACGATCGCGATCGTGCCGCTGCAGCCGCTGGCACCGGCCACGCGCTACCTGGCCCTGCTGACGAACGGCATCATCGGCGCCGACGGCCAGGCGCTCACCCCCAGCCTGTTCTACGGCCTGGCCAAGAACGGCGAGCCGTACACGCAAGGGCTGCTGGCGTTCGAACCGGTACGCCAGCTCACCCAGACCCACCTGGGCGCCGCGTTGCTGCAGGGCATCGACGCCGCCGACGTCGTGCTCAGCTGGACCTTCCGCACGCAATCGGTCCGCGAGCCGATCCAGGCCGCCGCCGATCTGGTCGCGCCGACGCCGCTGGTGCTCGCCCCCGCGTCGGGGCCGACCGACGGCGGCCTGTCGACCTCGGATGTCAGCGAGCGGCTGCAGGGCAAGGCCAACCTGTGGATCGGCACGCTGGACCTGCCGTACTACCAGGTGGTCGCGAGCGCCGACGATGCCGGCACGTTCCAGGCCGCGGTCAACAGCGTCTGGCGCAACGCGGACGCTGCGCCGGTCAACCCTGCCGACTGGACACCGGTGGCGACCACCACGGTGACGGTCCCGGTCCTGATGACGGTGCCCAATGCCGCCTCCAACGGCGGCGGTCAGGTACCTGAGGGCGGCTGGCCGGTCACGGTGTTCCAGCACGGCATCACCCGCGATCGGCTGGACATGCTGCCCATCGCCGACGCCATGGCGGACGCCGGTCGCGTGGTCATCGCCATCGACCTGCCGATGCACGGCATCGTCGATGCGAGCAGCGCACTGAATGCCGAGCAGACACCGTTCGCCGATACCGAGCGCCACTTCGGCATCGACCTGCAAGGCCCCGATGCATCGGTGCCCGGGCCGGACGGCGAGGTGGACGCCTCCGGCACCCACTTCTACACGCTGACCAACCTGGCCAACGCGCGGGACAACCTGCGTCAGGCCACCGCCGATCTGCTCACCTTGAGCGCCAGCCTGCCGAACGCCCTGGTGAGCGACGGGATGGGAGGGGCGGTACCGGCGGCCGATGCCGGCCTGCGCCTGAACACCGGCGAGAAGAACTTCGTCGGGCATTCGCTGGGCGGCATCGTCGGCACGACGACGTTGTCCTACGACGGCAGCTACCTGTCGGCCAGCCTGGCCAATCCGGGCGGTGGCGTACCGAGCGTGCTGCTCGAATCCGAGGAGATCGGACCGCGCATCGTCGGCGGGCTGGCCGCCGCCGGCATCGCCGAGGACACGCCGGAGTTCGCCCGGTTCTTCGTCGTGGCGCAGACCGTGCTCGATTCGGGCGATCCCATCGCTCACGCGCCGGTGCTGGCCGACGATGCGTCCACCGGGCTGCACCTGATCCAGGTCGATGGCGATCGCACCGTGCCGAACCGCGTGGAAGGTGCGCCGCTGGTCGGTACGGAGCCCATGGCTCGCGTGCTGAGCTTGCCGCAGGTCGATCAGAACACCGCCGGCAACCGTGCCTTCGTACGCTTCTCGGTCGGCAATCACGGCACGCTGCTCGGCCAGGCGGAGAACGAACAGGAAGTCGCCGCCGCGGTGGAGATGCAGCGCCAGGTGGCAGGCTTCGCCACCTCGCTCGGGCAGGTGCTGCCGATCAACGACGCCTCGGTCATCACCCCGGTCGATGCGCAATGAGCCCGTCGAGCGAGGCACGGACCGGCCGTCGGGTCCGCGGGCGGATCGCGCTCGCGCTGGGCGCCGCCGCGCTGCTGGGCGCCTCGGTCGGCCAGGCCGCCACGCTCGGCGGCGTCGAGGTCGAGGACACGCTGCAGGCGGGCGGCACGTCGCTGCAGTTGAACGGTGCGGGCCTGCGCTCGCGCTTCTTCATCAAGCTGTACGTCGCCGGGCTCTACACAGAACAGGGCGAGGGCAGCGCCCGCGCGATCCTGCTGGCCGATGCGCCGATGGCGATCACGCTGGACATCGTGTCGGACCGGGTGACCCGGGACAAGATGATCGAGGCGCTGAACGACGGCTTCGCCACCTCCACCGGCGGCGACATCGCGCCGGTGGCCGAGGGAATGGCGCAGCTGGAGAGCGCGATGGGCGACACGATGTCGGCCGGTTCGTCGATGACCTTCGCCTACGAGCCGGGTGTCGGCACCCGCGTGCTGCGTGACGGCACCGAAGCCGCCCTCATCGAGGGGCTGGACTTCAAGCAGGCGCTGTTCGGCATCTGGCTGTCCGACTCGCCGGTGGACGGCAAGCTCAAGGGCGGCCTGCTCGACCAGGGCTGACCGGCGATCGACGCGACCGTTCCCGACGTCGACACCCTGAGGACCGCCATCGCCTGGCGGCGTGCCGGGCATGCGATCCAGCTGGTGACCGTGGTCTCGACCTGGGGCAGCGCGCCGCGCCCGCCCGGCTCGATCGCCGTGGTGCGCGACGATGGCGCGGTGGCAGGTTCGGTGTCCGGGGGCTGCATAGAGCGTCAACTGGCCGAGCAGCGTGGCGGGGAGGTGCCCACGAGCGGTGCAGCGATCGAATCGGTATCGGTGTCGGACGAAAGCGCCCGACGCGTCGGCCTGACCTGCGGGGGCCGGCTGGAACTGATCTTCGAGATTATCGACGATGCGGCGCCGCTGCAACGCATCGTCGATGCGTTGGTGGCGCGCGAACGCATCGTGCGGGAACTCGACGCGGACACCGGCGCGACGACGCTGCGCGATGCCCGTGCCGACGACGCCTTCGCCTGGGACGGGCGCCGGCTGGTGCGCCCGTTCGGTCCGGACTGGCGCGTGCTGCTGGTCGGCGCCGGAGAGCTGTCGCGCCACGTGGCGCGGATCGCGTTGATGCTGGACTTCGAGGTGGTGATCAGCGAGCCACGGGCACCGTTCCGCGCCGCCATGGACGTGGCGGGCGTGACCGTGCTGGACACCCTGCCCGACGAGGCGGTGCTGGCGCGCGCGCGCGATGCGCACAGTGCGGTGCTGGCGCTCTCGCACGATCCGCAACTGGACGACCTGGCCCTGGAAGAGGCGCTGGGCACGGACTGCTTCCACGTCGGTGCGCTCGGTTCGACGCGCAGTCACGAGAAACGCTGCGAGCGGCTGGTCGCCATGGGCGTGCCGCCGGCCTCGCTCGAACGCATCCACGCACCGATCGGGCTGGACATCGGCAGTCGGACGGCGGCCGAGATCGCGGTCTCGATCACCGCCGAACTGGTGCAGGCGCGGGCGCGGGCGCAGGTGCAGGCGCGGGCTCAGGCCCGTGGGCAAGCACCGGCACGTACCCCGGCGCCGTAGGGGCCTGCGAAGCGACAGGATGTACCCTTCATTCCTTCGCGGGCCCCAACGTCGGTGCCACTCCACGCGCTGGCGTCAGCGACGCTCCACGTAGTCCAGTTCGAGGAACTGCGCGACCTGCGGCAACCACACCTCCTGCACGAAGCGCCGGTGTTCCGGATGCGCATCATAGGCGTCGTAGGCCTGCTGCGAGGCGAAGTGCATGGACAGGCAGAAGTCGTAGTCGTTCTTCTGTCCGACCTGATCGAGCACCTGGAACCGCTGCACGCCGGGCAGTTCGCCCAGCGCCCAAGCGCGCTCCAGGAAGTCTCGCTCCTCGTCCGAGTCACGGGCGTGCCGGAGCCGGAACACCACGGTGTGCTGGATGGCGTGCAAGTTCACTCGCGCGGGCCGGCGGACAGCGGCACCGCCTTCTCGTCCTGCGTGGAGCGCTGTCGCACGTTGCGCTCGGGTGCACCGTCGGCCGCGTGCTCGATGCCGGGAGCACCCGGTCCCACATCGGGCATGGCCGCCTGCCGGACCTCGTTCGGGAAATCGTCCACGTCGATAACCCGTCGCGTGGCGATGGCCGCATCCCGCAGCAGCGCCGATTCGACCTCGTCGATGACCGCCTCGGCCACCAGCGTCTGCAGCCAGGTGTCGTGATCGACGCCCCAGGGCTGGCGACGCTTCGACTCGCGCAGCTTCTTCGCAGCCGGCGCCGCCGCCAGCGTCGCGCCCAGCGCGTGCTCGATCGAACCGGTGACATCCTCCGGATCGGCGGACAGGTAGACCCCTTCGGTCAGCCGGTCGCGCGCCTCGGACGGCTCGAGCAGCAGACGGGCACACGCCTGCGTCAGACGATCGTTCGGGGTGCGATAGCGGCGCCCCAGCGGGAACACCAGCGCGCGCAGCACCAGCCCGATCGGCGTCGACGGGAAGTTCCTGAGGATCTGGTCGAGCGCCTGCTGCGTCTCGAACAGCGCGTGCCGCACCGACCACTCCATCAGCGGCCGATCCTCGGCCGGCCGGCCGGTGTCCTCGAAGCGCTTGAGCACCGCGGAGGCCATGTACATGTGCATCAATCCGTCCGCGAAACGCCCGGACAGCATCTCGCGCCGCTTGAGTCCGCCGCCCAGGAACAGCATCGCGAAGTCCGCCAGGAACGCGTAGCCGGCACTCATGCGCGACAGGCGACGGTAGTACTTGGCGTTCTCGCTGCCCAACGGTGCGGAGGCGAAGCCTGCCCGGGTCAGGCCGTGGAACAGCGCGCGCGCGCCGTTCTGCACCGCGTAGCCGATGTGCCCGCGCAGCGCTCCGTCGAAGCGTTCCAGGGCCTCTTCGCGGTTCGGCAGGGAAGCCGCCTCGATCTCCTTCATCAGCCACGGGTGACAGCGGATCGCGCCCTGTCCGAACACGATCAGGCTGCGGGTCAGGATGTTGGCCCCTTCCACGGTGATGCCGACCGGCACCGCCTGATAGGCGCGGCCCAGAAAGTTCATCGGGCCCATGCAGATGCCCTTGCCACCGATGATGTCCATGCCGTCGTCCAGCACGGTGCGCATGCTCTCGGTGTTGTAGTACTTGAGCATGGCCGACACCACCGACGGCTTTTCACCGCCGTCCAGGGCCGCGCAGGTCAGCCGGCGCCCGGCATCCATGGTGTAGGTCAGTCCGGCGATGCGCCCGAGACGCTCCTCGATGCCCTCGAACTTGCCGATCGGCAGGTTGAACTGCGTGCGCACCCGCGCATAGGCACCGACGAAGCGCGCGGTCGCCTTGCCCGACGCCACGCCGTTGGACGGCAACGAGATGCCGCGTCCGACCGACAGCGACTCCATCAGCATGCGCCAGCCCTGCCCGACCATCGGCTGGCCGCCGATGACCCAGTCCATCGGGACGAACACGTCGCGGCCGGAGTTCGGCCCGTTCATGAACGCCTGGTTGAGCGGAAAGTGACGGCGGCCGATCTCCACCCCCGGCGTGGAGGTCGGGATCAGCGCGCAGGTGATGCCCAGCTCCTCGGTATCCCCGAGCAGCCCGTCCGGGTCATACGCCTTGAACGCCAGGCCCAGCAGCGTGGCCACCGGGCCGAGCGTGATGTAGCGCTTCTCCCAGGTGATGCGCAGCCCGAGCACCTCGCGGCCCTCGTGCCGGCCCCGGCAGACGATGCCGTAGTCGGGCATGGCGCCGGCATCGGAACCGGCCGACGGACCGGTCAATGCGAAACAGGGAATCTCCTGGCCGGAGGCCAGACGCGGCAGGTAGTGCGACTTCTGCTCCTCGGTGCCGTAGTGCAGCAGCAGCTCGGCAGGGCCCAGCGAGTTCGGCACCATGACCGTGACCGCCCCGGAGACGCTGCGGGTGGCCAGCTTGCTGACCACCGCCGAGTGCGCGATGGCCGAGAAGCCGAGCCCGCCATGGTGCTTCGGGATCACCATGCCGAGAAACTTCTCGTCCTTGATGTAGCGCCAGACGCGCTCGGGCAGGTCGTTCAGCTCGTAGGTGATCTCCCAATCGTCCATCAGCTCGCACAGCCGATCGGTCGGCCCGTCGACGAAAGCCTGCTCTTCGGCCGTCAGCGTGGCTTCGGGTACCGCCGCCAGGCGGCTCCAGTCCGGCCCCCCGCGGAACAGCTCGCCTTCCCACCAGACGGTGCCGGCCTCGATCGCGGTACGTTCGGTGTCGGACATCGGCGGCAGCACGGCCCGCACGTAGCGCAGCAGCGGATGGCTGACGAGAGGCTTCCTGAGTGCCGGCACGTTGAACACCAGCGCGGCGGCGAGCGCGACCAGCGTCACTAGCACGCCGACGACACCCGCCAGGGCCCCCGTGGCCCACGCCAGCAGGGTGATCGCGGCGGCGCCGGCGGTGAAGGCGATCAGGGACGGTCGGACGTTGGCCAGCACGACCAGCGTCAGGACCGCGGTGCACAGCCAGAACGTGAACACGAACATGGACGTTTTCTCCTGCAGCGCAAATGGCGTGGTTAGCGGCGCGAGCGGCTCGATCCGCAACGTCGTGGCGCTGCACGAGACCCGCATCCCGGAATCTACACGGTGCGACAGCCCACTTTGGTTATAGTGCCGCCGGGCACGCGGGGGCGTGCCGATTCGCGCGGGGACGCCAGTGGACATGCTCGAAAACGCCTATCGCACGCTGATCGAGGAGGTCGGCGAGGATAGTGCCCGCGAAGGGCTGCTGAGCACGCCCGCGCGGGCCGCCAAGGCGATGCGTTTCCTGTGTCAGGGCTACGACCAGTCGCTGGAGGAGATCCTGAACGGGGCGGTGTTCGAGTCGGACAGCGACGAGATGGTCATCGTGCGCGACATCGAGCTGTACTCCCTGTGCGAACACCACCTGTTGCCGTTCATCGGCAAGTGCCACGTGGCCTACCTGCCGCGCGGCCGGGTGATCGGGCTATCGAAGATCGCCCGCGTGGTCGACATGTTCGCCCGCCGGCTGCAGATCCAGGAGCAGCTCACCGGCCAGATCGCCCACGCCATCCAGGAGGTCACCGGCGGCATCGGCGTCGGCGTGGTGGTCGAATCGCGTCACCTGTGCATGATGATGCGCGGGGTTCAGAAGCAGAACTCCTCGATGACCACCTCGGCGATGCTGGGCAGGTTCCGCTCCGACATCAACACGCGCAACGAATTCCTGACGCTGATTCGGAACTAGTGGTCCCGGCGACGCCCCGCCTCGATGGCGAGCCCGTCGGCCACGCTGCCGAAGGCATCCTCGTCGATCGTGCGCGCGTTCGCGAACGCGGCACCGACGACCCGTCGCAACAGGGGCACCATCGACGATCCGCCGGTGTAGCACAGCGCATCGATGCGTTCCGGGCCGATGTCGGCAAGCCGTGCCGCCTCCAGCGCGCAGTCGCGGATGCGATCGATGTCCGCGGCGACGGCTCGCTCCAGGTCGTCGCGGCCGGCCTCGGCATCGATCGTCTCGGGACCGATGTCCAGCGGCAGCGCGGTGCGCTCCTCGTCGCTCAGCCGGATCTTGGCCTGCTCCACGGCGGCGGCGATCGCGTGGCCCCTGCGCTCGCGCAGTGTCGTCAGCAGTCGCTGCACCCGCTCGGGGCTGGCCGCGTCCAGCAACTGGGTGCGCACCTCGTCCATCGTCTTGCGATCGTAGAGCGTGTGGATGCGGTGCCAGGTCGCCAGCTCGAACCAGATGCGTCCCGGCTGCACGCGTCCGGATCCCTTGAGCAGCGATCCGTGGCCCAGGTGCGGCATGGCAGCCTTCAGGCTGAACAGCTCGTCGAAGCGATCCCCACCGATGCGCACGCCGGTGCTGGCCAGCACGTCGGAGACAGCGCCGGAGGCCGTGCCGGCACCGCCACCGGGTGCGATGCGCACCACCGAGAAATCACTGGTGCCGCCGCCGATGTCCACCACCAGCACGAGCTCCTCGCGGGTTGCCCGCGCCTCGTGCGCCAGCGCCGCGGCGATCGGTTCGTACAGGAAGCTGACATCGTCGAACCCGAGCCGCTCCAGCACCTTGACCAGGAACGCCTCCGGATCGCTGCGTCCGGCCGCCTCCGCCTCGCCGAAACGCACCGGGCGCCCGACCACCAGCGTGCATCGCTCGCGTTCGTCAGGCAGATCGCGAAACACCCGCGCGAACAACGCTTCGACGATGTCGGCGAACGATCGCAGCTGTCCGCCCGCCGCGGTGCGCTCGTGCATCAGGCCGGTGCCGAGCACCGTCTTGACACCGCGCAGCAGGCGCCCCTCCTCGCCCTCCAGGTAGTGCGCGAACGCCTCCCGTCCGAACGCGACCTTCCCGTCATGGGCGCCGTAGAAGATCGCGCTGGGCAGCGTGGCGGCCGCGCCCTCGAGCACCAGCGGCTCGGCCCGGCCGGCACGCAGCGTGGCCAGTGCGGTGTTGGAGGTGCCGAAATCCAGACCCAGGCAAGGGCCGGCGGTGCGAGGTGAAGAGGACATCGAGGAACGTGAAGGGAGTGAGCGGCGGCGGCGCGGGGCGATCGGGTGGCCCCAAGCCCGTGGCGGCCGGCGATCTTACGCCACGGGCCCGGTCGCCGACACGGGCTGCACCGGCACGGCCATCTCGTCGCCGTGCGCCTCCTCCCCCTGCTGCAGGTCCCACAGGGTCGCGTACAGGCCGCGCCGCTCCAGCAGCGATTCGTGCGTGCCGCGTTCCACGATCACGCCACCGTCCAGCACCAGGATCTGGTCCGCATCGACCACGGTGGACAGCCGGTGGGCGATCACCAGCGAAGTGGCCCGGCGCGCCGCCGCGTTCAGCCCCTCCAGGATGCTCTGCTCGGTGCGCGTGTCCAGGCTGGAGGTGGCCTCGTCGAACACGATGATGGGCGGGTTCTTCAGCATCACGCGAGCGATGGCCATGCGTTGCTTCTCGCCGCCGGACAGCTTCAGGCCGCGCTCGCCGACCACGGTGTCGTAGCCGTCGGGCAGCTGTTCGATGAAGTCGGCAAGATTCGCCCGGGCGGCCGCCCTTTCCACCTGGCCCTGGTCGGCCGACCGGTCGGCGTAGGCCAGGTTGTAGCGAATCGTGTCGTTGAACATCACCGTGTCCTGCGGCACCACGCCGAGCGCGCGCCGCAGCGAGGCCTGCGTCACGTCGCGCACGTCGTGACCGTCGATGCGGATGACGCCGTCGTTCACGTCGTAGAAGCGGAACAGCAGCCGCGACAAGGTCGACTTGCCGGCCCCCGACGGGCCGACCACGGCCACCTTGCGACCCGGTTCGACCGTGAAGCTCACCCCCTTCAGGATCGGACGCTCGGGCAGGTAGCCGAAGTGCACGTCGTCGAACTCGATGCGCCCCTGCTGCACGTCCAGCTCGATCGCACCTTTCCGGTCGGCGATCTCCGGCGCCCGCTCGAGCAGCTTGAGCACCAGGTCCATGTCGGCCAGCGCGTACTGCAGGCCGCGGTACACCACGCCCAGGAAGTTCAGCGGCACGAACAGCTGCAGCATCAGCGCGTTGATCAGCACGATGTCGCCCAGCGTGATGGTGCCGGCGGCCACGTCGCGGGCGGCCAGCATCAGGATCAGCGTGACACCGACCGCCACCAGCGCCGATTGGCCGAAGTTCAGCGTGCTCATCGTCACCTGGCTCTTCACGCCGGCATCGGCCCAGCCGCTCATGTGCTCGTCGTAGGAGCGCACCTCCAGCGCCTCGTTGTTGAAGTACTTGACCGTCTCGTAGTTCAGCAGGCTGTCGACCGCGCGGCCGTTCGATAACGAATCCAGCCGGTTCATCTCGTGCCGGAACTGCATGCGCCAGCCGGAGAAGAACAGCGTGAAGGCGACGTACAGCCCGACCGTGGCGACCACTACCACGGTGTAGTGCCAGCCGTAGCCGTTGAGCAGGATGCCGGCCACCAGCAGGAACTCGGCCGCGGTCGGCACGATGTTGAACACCAGCAGGTTGGTGATCGTGGACAGGCTGGAGGTACCGCGCGAGAGGTCCTTGGAGATGCTGCCGGTGCGCCGCTCCAGGTGAAACGCCAGCGACAGTCGGTGCAGGTGCGACAGCACCCGGGTGGACAGCGTGTGCATGGCGCGGTAGCGCACCCGCGAGAACAGGCTGTCGCGCAGCTCGTTGAACAGCGAGCTGGTCAGGCGCAGCAGTCCGTAGGCGGCCACGAAGCCGAGCGCCACCAGCAGCACGTCGTCCCCGGAGAACCCGTCCAGCAGCCCACCACCCGACGTCGCCGGCGATGACGGTGCACCGGTCTCCATGCCGGTATCCACGCCGGTATCCACGCCGGTATCCACGGCTGCCGCCGGCGCCGCCTCCTGGTCCAGCGTATCGACGATGCGCTTGAGCACCAGCGGCACGGCCACCACGGCAAGCTTGGCCACCACCAGGCAGGCCAGCGACAGCAGCACCCGCCCCTTGTACTCCCACAGGTAGGTGGAGATCGTCCTCAGGTTCTGCAGGTCACGCCGGTTGCTGTGCGGTGCCTGCTCCCGACCCGCCATCAGGCCGAACGCGCCAGGTCGGTGATCGTGCCCCCCGGCCCGTTCCCCGTACCGGCTTCGACATCGCCCTCGATGGCCGCCAGCGCCTGCTCCACCAGCGCCACGGCATCGCTCGCCTTCGGCGCGCCTTCGGACAGCCGGCGACGCCACTGCCGCGCACCGGGTCGATCCTGCACCAGGGCGATCAGGTGGCGCGACATCGACGCGATGCGCACCCCGCGCCCGGCCTGCACCCGCATGTACGCGGCATAGGCCCTGGCCACCCGCGCCAGCGCTGCCGTGTCGGTCCCCTGGTCGATGCCCGCGCCCAGGTCGGCGAACAGGCGCGCATCGGCCTCGGCCAGCAGCGTGGGCCGGTAGTAGCCTGCGCGCCCGATCATCACCCCGTCCACCCGTCGCAGCTGCTCCTCGATCGAGGACCAGTCGTCGATGCCGCCATTGATCGAGACGTGCAACGCCGGGTAGAGCGCCTTCAGACGGTGCACGAACTCGTAGCGCAAGGGTGGCACGCTACGGTTCTCCTTCGGGCTGAGCCCGTCCAGCCAGGCCTTTCTCGCGTGCACGATCACCTGCCGGCAGCCGGCGTCGACGATGTGCGCCACGAACCGCTCCAGCGCCTCGAAGCTGTCGTCCCGATCGATGCCCAGCCGGCACTTCACGCTCACCGGCACGTCCACCGCCGCCCTCATCTGTGCGACCAGCTCGGCCACCAGCTCGGGTTCCGCCATCAGGCAGGCGCCGAAGCGCCCCGCCTTGACCCGGTCGCTCGGACAGCCGACGTTGATGTTGATCTCGCCGTACCCGTGCTCGGCACCGATGCGGGCGGCCTCCCGCATGATCGCAGGCTCCGAGCCACCCAGCTGCAGCACCACCGGTCCGTCGACGGCGTCGTGGCCGAGCAGATGGTCGCGATCGCCGTGCACCACGGCCCGCGCGGTGAGCATCTCGGTCCACAGCAGCGTGTGCCGGCTGAGCAGGCGGGCCAGCACCCGGTAGTGCCGGTCGGTCAGCTCCATCATCGGCGCGACCTGCAGTCGCCGGTGGGCATCGCTGACCGGCGTGGTGGCGGGAACGGGCTCGATCGGAGAGGCGGGAACGGCGGTGGGCAGACTCATCTGGCGCTTTATACGCGAAGTGTGCCGGTCCGGCCCGGTGCGTGCCCGGTGCGTGTTCAGTGCGAGCGCTTGAGGGCCTGGAACGCCTCCAGGGCCTGCGCCAGCCGGGCCGGCGATCGCGCCGCCGCCAGGGCATCGCGCAGCACGTCCTGCTGGCTGGCAGGCGGCGCCCCGTCGCGCGGCGGGTCCAGCTCCAGGTTGACCGGGAACGGATAACCGTCCGCCGCGGCGCCGATCACCCGCTCGATGGCCACCGGGGACAGCGAGCCGGCACGTTGCCGTTCCAGCAACGGAGGATAGATCGCCCGCACCAGCCGGTCCCGATCCAGCACCTCCATCATGCGCCCGAACGCCGAGCCGATCTGCAGCAGGTTGGCCAGACGCTCCACCCCGGCGCTGCGGTTGTCGCCCGCCGCATGCAGCAGGGCCGGATTGAAGAACAGCGCATCGCCGGGTTCGAGCGCCAGCTGCACGTGGTGCTCGGCGAACAGCCGATCGACCCGGGGATGCCCCTTTACCGCGTAGCCGTGCGGCCAGTTCTGCGAATGCGGCAGCAATCGGGTGGGCCCGCTCTCGATCGGCATGCGCGCGTGCGCGACCGCGCCCTGCAGGGTCAGCGATGCGGACAGGCGGTGCGCGCTGGACGGCCAGCGCACCGCCTGCTCCGGCGCCTGGAATCCCAGATGGTAGTCGCGGTGCGGTGCCTGGGCGGCCCCGCCCGGACGCACCAGGTTCAGCTGCGCGGTGATCTGGTAGGCCGGGCCCAGCCAGGCGGTGGCGGCCAGCGCCAGCGTCGGCACGGCGTTGTAGTCGATGAACGCCTCGGCATCGGCCAGCGCCAGCTTCTCGTGCGCGTTCCACACCCGCACGTTGCGCCCGGCGGCCGCGAAATGGTCGCCGGTATCGGCCGGCGCTTCGCACAGCATGCGCTCGAAGGCGACGTTGGCGCGTCGCACCACCTCGGGCGGCCAGGCCGCGCGCACCGCGAACACGCCGGCCCCGTGCGACAGCAGCCGGTTCCACTCGGCCATCAGCCCCCGGGCCGATGCCGGATCGTCGGCCAGCGCATCGACGGTGCCGCCCTCGTACAGCGGTATGCCGCGTTCGATGCCGCAGGCCCGGGGTACGTCCTCGGCGTGGGTGGGCGTGGCGATGGCGGCCTGCAGGGCGTCCAGATCGGCCCGCTCGGCATCCAGCCACACATCGGCATCGTGTGCCGCTACCCGCTGCGCTACCTGCCCGGTCATGGCCATCCGCCTCGCATCGACTCCAGGCGTTCAGTGTGCCATCGCCGACGCCCGGACCGGCAAGCCTTGCCGAATGCCGCCGGGGCCTCCAGCATCACTGACCGCCGACCGATCGCAGAGCGACCCATGCCCGAGCCATCCGCCATGCCCATCGACCTGGGCGCCCGCTTCGACAACGCTTACGCGCGCCTGCCCGAGCAGCTGTTCAGCCGGGTAGAGCCGACGCCGGTGGCCCGGCCCTCGCTGCTGGCCCTGAACCGGGAACTGGCGGTCGAGCTGGGACTCCCGCCCGAGCGGCTGGCCAGCGACGAAGCCGTTGCGGTGCTGGCCGGATCGCGCAGCGCCGATGGCGCCGAACCGCTGGCCATGGCCTACGCCGGCCACCAGTTCGGTCACTGGGTGCCGCAGCTGGGCGACGGGCGCGCCATCCTGCTGGGCGAGCTGGTGGATAGCCACGGCGTGCGCCGCGAGGTGCAGCTGAAGGGCGCCGGCCGCACGCCCTGGTCACGCGGTGGCGACGGCCGTGCCGGCATCGGCCCGGTGCTGCGCGAGTACGTGCTCGGCGAAGCCATGCACGCGCTCGGCGTACCGACCACCCGCGCGCTGGCGGCGGTGGCGACCGGCGAGACGGTGCTGCGCGAGCGCCCGTTGCCGGGCGCGGTGCTGACCCGCGTGGCGCGCAGCCATGTCCGGGTGGGCACCTTCCAGTACGTCGCGGCGCGTGGCGACACCGAGGCGCTCACCGCGCTGATGATGCACGTGCTGGAGCATCACTACCCGGCGCTGCTCGACGCGGATCGACCGGCACTGGCGCTGCTCGATGCGGTGATGCAGCGCCAGGCCGCGCTGGTCGCCCACTGGATGTCGGCAGGCTTCATCCATGGCGTGATGAACACCGACAACTGCTCGGTGCTCGGCGACACCATCGACTACGGGCCGTGTGCGTTCATGGACGACTTCGCCGCCGATCGGGTGTTCAGCTCGATCGACGTGCAGGCGCGCTACGCCTGGGGCAATCAGCCGGCGATGGCTCACTGGAACACCGCGCAGCTGGCGCAGTGCCTGCTGCCACTGATCGATGCGGACAAGAACACCTCGCTGGGCCTGGCCCAAGCCAGCGTCGACGGTTTCGATGCGCTGTTCAGCACCTGCTGGGACGCCCGCCTGGGGGCCAAGCTCGGCTTCGCCGCCGGCGCGCTCGAGGACCCTGCGCAGGCGGAACGGATCCGGACCCTGGGCAAGGACTATCTGGGCCTGCTGCAGGCGAACGAGGCGGATTTCACGCAAGGCTTTCGTGCGTTGCGGGACATCGAGACGCTGCGCGGGCTGCTCGACACGGACCCGGCGCCGCTGGAGGCGTGGTGGGCGACCCGCGAGGCCCTGCTGGAGGAGACCGGTACCGATCGGCAGGCGGCACAGGCCACGATGCGGGCGAACAACCCGGTTCGCATCCCGCGCAACCACCAGGTGGAGCGCATGATCGAGGCTGCGACCGAGGGCGACTTGGAGCCGATGCGCGCCCTGCAGGCCGCCCTGGCGCATCCGTTCGACGAGGACCCTGCCCTGGCCGCCTACGAGCGACCGCCGACGCCCGACGAGCGGGTGCAGCAGACCTTCTGCGGAACCTGAATCGGCAGCCGGGCCTCAGGCGAGAAATCGTGCGAGCGCACCGGCACAGCTGGAGGCCTCCAGCCCCACCGCCTCCAGCGCCTGGCGGAATCGGCGATCGTCGGTCACCACCACGCAACCTTCTTGCTGCGCCACCTCGGCGATCGCCCGATCCTTGCCGTCGCGCAGCATCCGGATCGGCGGGTGCGGGTCGTCCGGCATCGTGGCCGGATTGCTCCACCGCCGGTATCGCTCGTCCGGTCGCAGGGCTTCAGGCCAGACGTCGGCCTGCGCGGGCCGCACCACCGGGTCCAGCGCCGACAGCACGCCGATCAGGCGCTTGCGCCGTTTTCGATCGGGCACGTCCAGCAGCTCGACGTGCTGCACGTTGGTGATGAAAACGTCGGCGGCCAGCCGCACCCGCACCGGATCGATCCGGTGGTCGAGCAGGTAGTCGAACGCATTCGTGTCGAACATCCAGCAGGGTCGCGCCGACGACCGGTCGGTGGTGTCGTTCAGCTGCTCCACTGCAGCGCGCTGAACACCTGCCGGGCCGATTCCATCCCCGACCGCGTCGCCTGCCCCATCGCCTCGCGGTCCAGGATGCCGGGAACCGTGCCGGCCGCCGGCTTGATGACGATCGCGCAGCAGGCGTATTCCAGTTCCAGCTCGCGCGCCAGGATCGCCTCCGGCATGCCGGTCATGCCCACGACCGCGTTACCGTCGCGGGCGAAGCGCTGCACCTCTGCCACCGTCTCGAAGCGCGGCCCCTGCACGGCGGCGTAGCAGCCGCCGTCGACGACCGTCAGTCCGTCGATGTCCGCGGCGCTCTTCAACAGCGAGCGACGCAGATCCGCCGAGTACGGCTGCGTGAAGTCGACGTGTCGCCAAGCCTCGGCCGAGCTGTCCGAGTAACTACTCTCGCGTCCCTGGGTGTAATCGATCAGCTGATCGGGCACCACCAGGGCGCCCGTGCTGCACTCGGCGGCGATGCCGCTGACCGCGCTGGTCGCCACCACGTGCGTGACGCCGACCGACTGCAGGGCCCACAGGTTCGCGCAGTAGTTGATGCGGTGCGGCGGAATGAGCTCGGCCGAGCCGTGCCGAGCCAGGAACACCATGTCCATGCCATTCAACGACCCGAACACCAGCGGACAGGACGGTGCGCCGTAGGGGGTCTTCACCATCTCGCGGCGCTCCAGCGCGAGCCCCTCCATGCGCGCCAGTCCGGTGCCGCCGATGATTGCCAGTCTGGTCATTGAGGAGGCGTCGTTACCGGGTCGCGCGGCGAACGATGCCGCACGACGAGTCTAGACGATGCGTGTGCTGCAAGGAGCGGCCGGGCGGGACGCGCGCACCCATCCCCGTGGCCGAAACGAAAAAGGCCGGCCGCTCACCCGACGTGCGGGTGAGCGACCGGCCTGCGGGCCTCTTGCGGCGCGTCAGGCGCCGGCCAGCGAATCGTCCTTCTTCGCGCTGCCCGACTTGGCCGCATCATTGGCCTTCTCGGCCGCCTTCTCGTCGGTACGCTTGGCCGCATCTTCGGCCTTCTTGCGCGCCTCTTCCAGCTTCTGCTCGGCCGTCTGGCTCGCGTCGGACAGGACCTGATTCGCCTGCGTCGTCGCGTTGTCGACCTGTTGCTCGAACTCTTCCCGAGCGGTGCCGCGCAGCCGATCGGCCTGCTCGCCGAAGGTGCGGTCCTCCACGCGCGAGGGCGGCAGCAGGGAACCGATCAGTGCACCGATGGCGGCCCCGATGGCACCGGCCACCAGCGGCTGTTCCTTCAGGAACTCGCCACCGCGCTCGGCGGAGGAACGCGCCTGACGACGTGCGGTCTCGGCGGCACGCTGTGCCGATGCACGGGCGCGGTCATAGCGTCCACGCGCCTCGTCGTCGAGCATGGCGTAGCGACGCTTGGACGCCTCGCTCATGCGCGAATAGCGGCGTGACGTATCCCGCTGCATCGACTCGTAGCGCGCCTTGGCCTCGTCGCTCATCTCGGCCATGCTGGACTTCGCCCGGTCGGTGGCGTCCGAAATCGCATCGCCCGCCTCGGCAAACTTCTGCTTGGCGGTGTCCATCACGCCCTCGTCGTCATCGTGACCCGTGTCGCCCGATCCGCTCGTGGAATATCCCGCGCCGCCGGTGGCGTAGCCGGCCGACGGCCGATCGCGGTACTGAGCGCTGTAGCGCGTGGCACGCACGGTCTCGATATCGTCTTCCTCGTAGTACGGATTGCCGGTGTAACGATCCGAGCGATAGCGCGGATAGGTCGGCTCGCGATTGGCGTTCGACTGCGCACTCATCAGCCAGGCGAGTCCGACACCGGTCAGTACGAACGGCACCGGGTTCTGCTTGAAGGTCCGTCCGAGGTTGCCGGCGATCTCGCCCCCGTTCTCGCGCACGTAATCCATGACCTGCTCGGGATTGAAACGATCCTCGAGCTGGGTCAGCGTACGGTGCAGGTCGGCACGCTTGGCGTCGAGCTGGCTTTCCAGCGCGCGCGGCGAAGCGTCCGGATCGATCGTGGTTCGGTCATTGTTCATCGGGTTTGCTCCTTGACGAGACGAGCGTCCTTCTCGAGTGATGAGGCGGTTCGGTTCAGCGACATGTTCTCGGCCGACAGCTTGCTGCTGGCACCCTTCAGCATCACGGCGCCGATCACGCTGACGATCAGCCCGACGATGAGGAACGAGACCCAGAGCGGAATGCCGGTGAGCCCGCCGATGGCGAACGCGATGGAGGCGAGCAGGATCGGCAGTCCGACCAGCAAGACGATCGCGCCGGCCGCCAGGCTGATGACACCGTTCTTCGCATCGTTGACCGACTCGCTGATCTCGGCGCGGGCCAGCATCATTTCGCCGCGCGTCAGCTCGGAGACATCCGTCGCCAGTCGCGACAGCAGTCCGGTGACGCTGGAATCTGCCGTGGCGGTCGTGTCCACCGGATCGTGGACGTGTCGTTCTGTGGTTGACATGTTGAGAGGACTCCTAGATGACGGTCGAAGTGGAGGTCGACTTGCCGTCGTCCCTGTCGTTGACGGGCGGGTTCACCCGCGGCGTGGTGGTGCTTGCACTCGTGCCCGTACCCGTCGAGACGCCCGCCGACGTACCCGTGGACCCGGTGCTGCTGCCGACCGGGGCGGAGGTCCCGGCAACGGCTCCAGTACTCATGCCGCTGTCTCGCGGCACCGGCGTGACCGGGGGACGCGGTGCACGACGATAGGGCTGCGCGGGGCGGTACGGCGTTCCGCTGGCGCGGGCATACGCGTAGTCGTCCGCATCGTCCTCATAGGAATCGTCCGACGAGAGGTCCGCATAATCCGACTCGCTGCGCTGCTCGGACGCCTTCAGAAAGCGTGAGGCGGCGAAGCCGACGGCCACGGCACCCAACATGAACAGCCCGGGATTCTCGCGCGACACCCGACGACCGTCCCGGACCAGATCGTCCAGCGAGGCGCTCTCGATACGCGAGGACAGGGTGGACAGCTGCCCGGACAGCTCGCTGGCGTAGCTGGCGAACGGGTGGCCCTCCTCTTCGAGACGGTGTGCCGCATCGTCCACGGCTGCCTGCACCGCATCCACCTGGTGTTCGGCTTCGACCTTGCCCTTCTCGAACGTCTGCTCGGCGCGAGCCTGCCCGAGTTCATTCACCGTACCGGCCAGCTTCTGACCTTCTTCCTGTGCCTTCTGACGCACCGACTCGGCCTTCGAGGCGGCCTTGTCGCGCGTTTGCTGTGCGTTCTTCTCCGGATCGTTCATCGGTGATCTCCTGTTCTTGTACTAGAGGGTTGTCCTGGAATCGAGGCGTCGGGATGCCCGCGAAGGCACCGCGACGCCCGGCTCGATGGTGCGGTGCCGAGGATTACTCGGCGATGCTCATCAGCTCGACGCTCTCGTCGCCACCCAGGTTGATCTCGTTGGCGTAGTCGTAGTCGGGCATGCTCTCGATCTGCTCTTCGGTCATGCCGCGCAGGATCACGTTGTCGTTCCGCACCATGACGGTGTCGATCGGAAACGCCACTTCCTTGTCGTTCAGACCGAGGAACCAGCCACCGTGCTCGACGATCAGGTAGGTGTCGGTACCGTTGCGCACGACGCGCTCGACGCTGCCGAGCTCCTCGCCACGACCGTTGATGACGTCCAGACCGTCCAGTTCCTGGACGGTGATCGAGGCGCTCGCTGCACCGTCGAAGGCAGAATCGGACGGATCGGCCGCGAAGGCATCACGCGGATCACGCTGGTCCACCGCCACGGCGGCGGTGTCCGTGGTCGCTTCGGTCTCGCCGGTCAGCGGCTGCGTCATCGCGGCCGAATCCTGCTCCTGATCCTGGATCACGATCTTCGGCTCGCCGCTCTGCACGACCTCGATCGACGGCTCGCCTTCGTTGCTGAAGCGAACGTCAGGATCGGCTGCCACGTATTCCACTTCCGGAGAGCTCTGGTTGAACGAGACATTCGGCTCGCCTTCCTCGTCCACGAACGTGATGACGGGTTCCAGCGAATCACTGCCCATGCCGCTCTTGGACACGGTCATCACGCCGTTGTCGTCCAGGCGCTCCAGATCGGGATCACGCTCCGCCACTTCACCGGCATTGGCTTCCAGGTCCACGTTCAACTGCGGCTCGCCCTGGCGCACGGTCACGCGCGGCTCGGGGATGTTGACCTCGACGGTGGGTTGCGCGCTGGCGACGTTCACGCCCGGTGCCGGCATGGTGACGATGATCTCCGGTGCCGGCTGTTCGACGGTGATGGTCGGCTGAGCCATTTCCACGGTGATGATCGGCTGCGCCTGGCGCACGGTGATCTGCGGCTGCGCCTGGTCGATGGTCACGTCGGGCTGACCGCTGCGCACCGCGATCTCGGCCGGGCTCTGCTCTATGTTGACTTCCGGATCGGGCAGCGTCACGTTCACCTCGCCTTCGATGGTGGCGGCCTGCTCGATCTGCACGGTCTCGGAAACCTCTTCGGTCTCGCTGTCGATGGCCTGAGCGTTCACCTCGGCGCCATCGGCACCCTCGATGATCCCGCCGGCATCCGCCACACGAGCGACGTACACGTTGCACTCCTCAATGTCGCCACGCTCGACCACCAGGGCTGCATCGCTGAACTCGGCACGCAGCCGGTCGCCGGCCTGCACGATCATGTCACGCAGCTCCAGGCAGCTTTCCGAGTCGGATTGCGCGTGGGCTGTCGGAGCGCTGGCGGCCAGCACGATGGCGGCCAGGCTGGACAGTCGAAAGGTGCGCTTGCTTACAAGGGCGTCTACGGACATATTCTGTTTCTCCAAGGGGTTGCGTTCGAGGAGTGAACCTTCGCAGATCGAAGAACCGATGACAGGCCGTGTGCAGTTGTCGCCCAAGACGCGCATCGAAATGCACGTTTCTGCTTCGTCGAACTACAGACTTGACAAGCCCGGACAGCTGCGTTAACGCAACCTGAGCACCGGTCAGCCGCCGCCTCCGGGCTCGGACAGCAGCACCGTGGCCAGCGCCGCGATGCCTTCCTCGCGACCGCAGAACCCGAGCCGTTCGCTGGTGGTGGCCTTGACGTTGATCCGGTCCGCCGCCAGGCACAAGTCCTCGGCCAGCAGCGCAACGATCGCCGGTGCGTGCCGCGCCAGCTTCGGCCGTTCGGCGATCACGGTCGCGTCAAGGCTGGTGCAGCGCAGGCCGCGCTCGTCCAGTTGCGCCACCACCGCGCGCAGCAATTCCCGGCTGTCGGCATCCTTCCAGGCCGCATCGGTATCCGGAAAGTGGCGGCCGATATCCCCCAGGCCGGCAGCGCCCAGCAACGCATCGCAGATCGCGTGCAGCAGCACGTCACCGTCCGAATGCGCCCGGAACCCCTTGTCGAAGGCGATGCGCTGTCCGCCGATCATCAGGTGATCGCCCGCCTCGAACGCGTGCACGTCGTAACCGGTGCCGACTCTCACGATGCGTTCGATCTCATGACGGATTGCATGACGGATGGCGTGACGGATCGCGCGTATCGAGGACCGCCTCGGCCAGCGCCAGATCGGCCGGGCGGGTGATCTTGAAGTTCGGGTGCAGGGCCTCGACCAGCAGGCAGTCCACCCCGGTGCGCTCCATCACCGACGCCTCGTCGGTGGGGAGCACCCCGTCCGCCGCAGCGTCCGCATAGGCTCGCGCCAGCGCGCCGGCACGAAACAGTTGCGGCGTCTGCGCCTGCCACAGGCCTTCGCGCGCCACGGTGCTCTCCACCTGAACTCCGGGTGCCGACGAAGAATGGCCCGTGGCCGGAGCGGTGCCGTGCTCGTCGCGCGCGATCGGCCGTTCGCGCTTGAGCGTGTCGACCACCCGCGCCGCCAGGATGCCGCCGTGCCCGCCGTGCCCGAGCACCTGCGCGATCAGCCGCCGGATGTCCTCGCCGGTGATCAGCGGTCGCGCCGCGTCGTGCACCAGCGCCCAGGCATCGTCGCCGAATCGGTCCGCCACCACCTGCACCCCGGCCTGCACCGAGGCGGCTCGTGTCGCCCCCCCGGCCACCGCCAGGATGCGCGCATCGCTGGCGGACTCCAGGCCATCGAACCGCCGGTCGTGCTCGGCCAGCACCAGCACCACGGCCCGCACCGCCTCCACGCCCAGCAGGGTGCCGATGGCGTGCTCGATCAGCCGCCTGCCGCCCAGTCGGGCGTACTGCTTGGGCAACTCGCCGCCGAACCGCGTGCCGCTGCCCGCGGCCGGCAGCACGGCGACGATCGTGGAGCCGTGCGACGCCGCGGCGGACCCCTTCGGCTCAGTCATCGTCGCGAGGCGCTTCGCGCACCAGCGCACCGCCACCGGTCGGCTCGGCGGCATCGTGCAGCGCGGGGCGCGACTCGGCTTCCTCGACCAGCGTGGCGCCGCCGTCGAGCGCACCACCTTCGAGCGCGTCACCCCCGCCCGCCGGTTCCTTGTCGTCGGCGCGCTGCTCGCGCACGAAGCGGTAGAACGTCTCGTCCGAATCGATCATCCCCAGATCCGTCCGGGCGCGCTCCTCGATCGCGTCCAGGCCGCTCTTCAGGTCGCGCACCTCGGCCTCCAGTATGCGGTTGCGCGAGCGCGCGCCCTGCAGTTCGATGCGCATGTCACGCGCCTCCTGGCGCAGCCGCCAGACCTCCTGCACGCTGCCGTCGCCGAACCACAGCCGGTACTGCAGCGCGACCAGCAGGATCAGCAGGCAACCGACCAGACCCTTCACGGCGCGTGCGAACGACCGCTCGCGAGCACCGTTCCCGCCCCGATTCCCGAGCCTGGCATGGCGGTGTTCAGAGCGATTGCTTGAACGCGCTGGCGCCGGCGTACACGGCGCGCTCGCCCAGTTGCTGCTCGATCTTCAGCAGACGGTTGTACTTGGCGACCCGGTCGGAGCGCGACAGCGAACCGGTCTTGATCTGTTTCGCCACGGTGGCCACCGACAGGTCGGCGATGGTGACGTCCTCGGTCTCGCCCGAACGGTGCGAGGTGACCGTGGTGTAGCCGGCCGCGTGCGCCAGGTTCACGGTGCGCAGCGTCTCGGTCAACGTGCCGATCTGGTTGACCTTTATCAGCACCGAGTTGGCGATGCCCTCGTCGATGCCGCGTTGCACGATGGTCGGGTCGGTGACGAACAGGTCGTCGCCCACCAGCTGGATCTGGTCGTTGAGCCGGTCGGACAGGATCTTCCAGCCGGCCCAGTCGCTCTCGTCCAGACCGTCCTCGATCGAGATGATCGGGTAGCGATCGACCCAGTCGGCCAGGTAGTCGACGAAGCCTGCGGCATCGAAGGTGCGGTCCTCGGAGGCGAGCAGGTACTTGCCGTCCTTGTGGAACTCGGAGCTGGCCACGTCCAGCGCCAGGTAGACATCCTTGCCCGGCTCGTAGCCGGCCTTCTCGATCGCCATCAGGATGGTCTCGATGGCCTCCTCGTTCGAGGACAGGTTGGGCGCGAAGCCGCCCTCGTCACCGACCGTGGTGCCCAGCCCGCGCTCCTTGAGCACGCCGGCCAGCGAGTGGAAGATCTCGGCACCGGCCCGCAGGGCCTCGGCGAAGCTGGCAACCCCCACCGGCATGACCATGAACTCCTGCAGGTCGACGCTGTTGTCCGCGTGCGAGCCGCCGTTGATGATGTTCATCATCGGCACCGGCAGGGTCACCGCCTCGTCGCCGCCCAGGTGCTGGTACAGCTCCTTGCCCGCATCGGCCGCGGCCGCGTGCGCGCAGGCCAGCGACACGCCCAGCAGCGCGTTGGCGCCCAGGCGCCCCTTGTTCTCGGTACCGTCCAGTTCCAGCATCGCCTGATCGACGGCCTCCTGGTCGGCCGCATCCAAGCCGGTGACGCTGGCGCGGATCTCGCCGTTGACGTGACCGACCGCCTTCAGCACGCCCTTGCCGCGGTAGCGCTCCTGGTCGCCGTCGCGCAGTTCCAGCGCCTCGCGCGAACCGGTCGAGGCGCCGCTGGGCACCGCGGCGCGGCCCACGGCACCGGACTGCAGCCGGACCTCGGCTTCCAGCGTGGGGTTGCCGCGTGAATCGAGAATCTCGCGTGCCGAGACATCGCTGATGATGGAGGCCATCGGATCGGGTCCTGTGGTGGAAGGGTCGAGGAAAGCGGGAGTGCGAAGGGGCGGCGAAGGGGCGGCGACGATGAGGCGATCAGGCAGGCGTGGGCAGGCGCGAGCTTTCCGCGAACGGCGCTGCCTTGACCGCCGCGTCCAGGGCCAGAAGCGTGCCCAGCAGCGGCTCCAGCTCGTCCAGCGGCCAAGCGTTCGGGCCATCGGACAGCGCGTTGTCCGGATCCGGGTGAGTCTCCATGAACAGCCCGGCAACGCCTGCAGCGACCGCCGCGCGCGCCAGCACCGGGATGAACTGGCGCTGTCCGCCGGAGCTTGCGCCCTGCCCGCCCGGCAGCTGCACCGAATGCGTCGCATCGAACACCACCGGACAGCCGGTGGCGCGCATGATCGCCAGCCCGCGCATGTCGGACACCAGGTTGTGATAGCCGAACGAGGCGCCGCGCTCGCACACCATGATCGACGCGTTGCCCACGCCCCGCGCCTTGGCGACCACGTGCACCATGTCCTCGGGCGCCAGGAACTGGCCCTTCTTGATGTTGACCGGCTTGCCGGCGCGTGCCACCCGCTCGATGAAGTTGGTCTGGCGGCACAGAAAGGCCGGCGTCTGCAGCACGTCGACCACGTCGGCGACCTCGTCCATCGGCGTGTCCTCGTGCACATCGGTCAGCACCGGCACGCCGATCTCGTCGCGCACGCGTGCAAGGATGCGCAGGCCCTGCTCGATGCCGGGACCGCGAAAGCTGCTCGCCGAGGATCGGTTGGCCTTGTCGAACGAGGACTTGTAGATCAACGTGACGCCGACCCGGGCCGCCATGGCCTTGAGCGTCTCGGCGGTGTCCAGCGCCAGCTTCTCGCTCTCGATCGCGCAGGGGCCCGCGATCAGGAACAGCGGATGGTCGATGCCGACCTCATTACCGAGCAGTTGCATGGTGAGCCGACCTCAGGCGGCGTCGTCGGGCGCGGGCTGCAGCCGCCTGGCATCCGGTATGGCGCGCCGCTCGCGCTGGGCCAGCGCCGCCTCGATGTAGCTGGTGAACAGCGGGTGCCCGTCACGCGGGGTGGAGGTGTACTCGGGGTGGAACTGCACGCCGACGAACCAGGGATGATCGGCCAGTTCGATCATCTCCACCAGCCCGTCGCCGTTCTCGGTGCGCGCCGACACCACCAGGCCGGCATCGACCAGGCGCTCGGCGTAGTTGTCGTTGAACTCCCAGCGGTGGCGGTGGCGCTCGCTGGCCTCGCTGCCGCCGTAGATGGCGTGCGCGCGGGTGCCTTCGCGGATGCGGAACGGCTGTCCGCCCAGGCGCATGGTGCCGCCCAGGTCCGAGGCCTCGTCGCGGATCTCGGTCACCCCGTCGCTGCCCTGCCATTCGGTGATCAGCGCGATCACCGGATCGGGTGTCTCCAGGTCGAACTCGCTGGAGTTCGCCTCGGCGATGCCGGCCACGTGGCGGGCGAACTCGATCACCGCCACCTGCATCCCCAGACAGATGCCCAGATAGGGAATGCCGTTCTCGCGCGCGTAGCGAGCCGCCAGGATCTTGCCCCGCACACCGCGCTTGCCGAACCCGCCGGGCACCAGCAGCGCATCCACCTCGGCCAGCGCGCCGTCGTCGCCGTCGGCGATGCTGCCGGCGTCCAGGTAGCGGATCGTGACCCGGCTGCCGGTCTTGATGCCGGCATGGGTCAGCGCCTCGTTGAGCGACTTGTAGGACTCGGTCAGCTCGGTGTACTTGCCGACCATGCCGACCGTGACCTCGCGCCCCGGATGGCGGATGCCGTCCACCACCGCGTTCCACTCGGACAGATCGGCCGGCGGCAGGTCCATGCGGAAGTGATCGGCCACCAGGTCGTCCAGCTGCTGGGCGTGCAGCATGCGCGGAATGTCGTAGATGCAGTCCACGTCATAGGCGGCGATGACCGCGCGTTCCTGCACGTTGGTGAACAGCGCGATCTTGCGCCGCTCCACGTCCGGCAGCGTGCGATCGCAGCGGCACAGCAGGATGTCGGGCTGGATGCCGATCGAGCGCAGCTCCTTGACCGAGTGCTGGGTGGGCTTGGTCTTGATCTCGCCGGCGGACTTGATGTAAGGCACCAGCGTCAGGTGCATGAACAGCGCTCGCTCGCGCCCCAGCTCCACGCCCAGCTGGCGGATCGCCTCCATGAACGGCAGGGACTCGATGTCGCCGACCGTGCCGCCGATCTCGACCAGCGCCACGTCGGCGGTGCCGGCACCGACCATCACGCGTCGCTTGATCTCGTCGGTGATGTGGGGAATGACCTGCACGGTGGCTCCCAGGTAGTTGCCGCGCCGCTCGTTGGCGATCACCGTCTCGTAGACGCGCCCGCAGGTGAAGTTGTTGTCCTGGCTGGTGATGATGCGCGCGAAGCGCTCGTAGTGGCCCAGGTCCAGGTCGGTCTCGGCGCCGTCGTCGGTGACGAACACCTCGCCGTGCTGGTACGGGCTCATGGTGCCCGGGTCGACGTTGATGTACGGGTCGAGCTTGAGCATCGAGACCGTGACGCCGCGCGCCTCGAGCAGCGCTGCCAGCGAGGCGGCCGAGATGCCCTTGCCGAGCGAGGAGACCACACCACCCGTAACGAAGATGAATCGTGTCATGAGCTAGGCGAGTGATCGAGGCGGCAGTGACGCGGCGGAACAGATAAGGTCCGGAAAGCGCGGCACGGGCTCGCGGGCGATCGGAACGGCACAGTCTGGCAGGGATCGGGCAGGGGGTCGGGCAGGAGATCGGGCAAGGGCTCGGACACGGGTCTGACGGGGTAAGGCGGGGTCGAGAACGGCGGGCGACGGGCGCACGAAGGCAGCGCTCGAACCCCTCCCTCAAGCCGCCGGCAGACTACCAGAATAGCGCCCGACACGACAATCAGGCCGGGGCCTGCCGCCGCTGCGTCTCGGGTTGCCGGAAATCGCTGCCGACCGCGATGTTCCACACCGCGGCCAGCCGTTCGTCGGCGAACAGCAACGGAATCCGCTCCCGCTCCCAGGGCGGCACGCCCGCCTCCTGCAGCAGCTTCTTCACCGCCTTGTGAAAGCCGGGCTCGCCCAGCTTGATCACCTCGCCGCCCACGCGGCTGCGCACGCTGATGCGCGCATCGGCCGGCAGGTGGATGCCCTGCGCTGCGCACGCCTCGGCGGTGAGCTGCACGCCGATCTCGGGAATAGACAACGGGGCGAACGGCGCCGGCCACTCGTGCTCGAACGCGCGCGCCTCCTCGCTGCTCGGCAGCAGGAACAGCCGGTCGGCATGACGGCGGAACTCGTAGTCGGTCACGACGATCCTGCCGACAGAGTCCGCCCGCGCCTGCACCAATTCGTCGAACACGCCGACCAGGTCCTGCAGGCGCGGCATGCGCCGGTCGGCCTGGCGCACCCACAGCCGCAGCGCGTTGTAGGCGCGCTCGCGTGGCAGGCGCCGCAACTCGGATACCGACAGCTGCGCGGTGCCCGGCAGGCGCACCGCCTTCAGGTCGTCGTCGGCGACGCCGAGCAGGATCTGGCTGGCCGCCGCCGAGCGGCGGGCGGAGCGGCCCAGCGTTTGCACCGCGGCCGGCCAGCGCCGCTGCAGGCGCGGCAGGATCTCGTGTCTCAGGAAATTGCGGTCGAAGCGCTGCTCGGCGTTGCTCGGGTCCTCCACCCAGGCAAGCGCGTGCCGATCGGCGTACTCGGCGATCGCCGCCGCCGGGCAACCGATCAGTGGCCGGCCCATGACGCCGCGACCGAACGGGCGGCGGCGCGGCATCGAGGCCAGCCCGTCCGGGCCGCTGCCGCGCAGCGCCTGCAGCAGGAAGGTCTCGGCCTGATCGTCGGCGTGCTGCGCCAGCAACAGGTGCTCGCCGGCCCCCAGGGTTGCGTCGAAGGCATCGTAGCGGGCCACGCGGGCAGCGGCCTCCGGCCCGTCACCGTCGTCGATCACCTCGACCCGGACCCGCTCGAACGCCACCCCGAGCTGGCGACACACCCGCTCGCAATGGCTCGCCCACACCTGGCTGTCGGCCGACAGGCCGTGATCGATGTGCAGCGCCCGCAGGCGCACGCTATCGCTGGTGCCCAGCAGCTGGGCCGCCACGTGCAGCAGCACGTGCGAGTCGCGCCCGCCCGAATACGCCAGGCAATAGCCGTCCACCTGCGGATGCGCCTCGACGTAGCGCGCGAATGCATCAGCCGGCTGGCGAGCCGACAGCGGGTTCACGTGGCGACGAAGCGCCCGTAGGCGCGCAGCTTCTCGTGACGGGCCGCGACCAGCTGCTCCCCGGACAGGTCGGCCAGCGCGGACAGCTCCTCGATCAGGGCGCGCTTCAGGGAGGCGGCCATGGTGTCGCTGTCGCGATGCGCGCCGCCCAGCGGCTCGTCGATCACGCGATCCACCAGGCCGAGCTCGTGCAGCCTGCGCGAGGTGATGCCCATGGCCTCGGCCGCCTCGCTGGCCTTGTCGACGCTCTTGTACAGGATGGAGGCGGCGCCCTCGGGGCTGATGACCGAGTAGACGCTGTATTCCAGCATCATGACCCGGTCGCCGACGCCGATCGCCAGCGCCCCGCCCGAGCCGCCCTCGCCGATCACGGTGCACACGATCGGCACCTTCAGCTGCGCCATGACGTACAGGTTGCGGGCAATGGCCTCGCTCTGGCCGCGCTCCTCGGCACCGATGCCGGGGTAGGCGCCCGGGGTGTCGATGAAGGTGATGACCGGCAGCCTGAAACGCTCGGCCAGCTCCATCAGGCGCTTGGCCTTGCGATAGCCCTCCGGGCGGGGCATGCCGAAGTTGCGAGCGATCTTCTCCTTGGTGTCACGCCCCTTCTCGTGGCCGATCACCACCACCGGCTTGCCGTCCAGGCGCGCGGTGCCGCCGATGATGGCGGAATCGTCCGCGTAGAGCCTGTCACCGTGCAGCTCGTCGAACTCGGTGAACACGTGGTCGATGTAGTGCCGGGTGTAGGGGCGCAGCGGGTGGCGGGCGAGCTGCGCGACCTGCCAGGCGGTCAGCTTCTGGAAAATGCCGCGCGTGAGCGTGTCGCACTTGACCCGCAGCGTCTCGGTCTCGCTGGTGACATCGACTTCGGCGTCCGCGCTGGCGTACTGCAGTTCCCGGATCTTGGCCTCGAGCTCGGCGATCGGCTGTTCGAAATCGAGGAAGTTCGGATTCATCGGCAAGCGTCAGGAGCCGCGAACGGCGTCGCCGGAGAGTCTAACCGAGCGGTTCGGGCGAATCGCATCGGGCGGTGTGAAAGGGCGGTGAGTCGTCCGCTCCCTGTCGGGTGCCTTGCGGGTGCCTCGCGGCATCACCGCCGAGGCGCGAGTAAATCGCGTACCTTCGATTCGCCGCCTCGACAAGGAACCGTTGCATGGCGATCACGCGATCGGACCTCTATTCGCGCATTCAACGTGCGGATTCCGCCGGTGCCGTCCTGGACGCCGACACGCAGACGCGAGCACCGCTGGATGCGGCGATCAAGGCAACGCTGAACCCTGAT
>Ga0115029_1000401_pt1 | contig 44093 bp, 36 predicted proteins | sample SidtaG_3_FD_87297 | JGI IMG/M metagenome (GOLD analysis project Ga0115029, IMG submission 87297) | Marine algal microbial communities from Sidmouth, United Kingdom - Sidmouth_Asex1 metaG | ecosystem: Host-associated > Algae > Red algae > Unclassified | place: Sidmouth, United Kingdom | collected... | reverse complement strand
TGCCGACGATCGATGCGGCGACACGTCGACCGGTCGACCGGTCGATGCGTCCGGCTGCGACCTGTTCGACGGTCCGGTCGACGGTGTGGAGTTCGAGTCCGGCAGCGACACGCTGACCGCGAACGCTCGACGGGTCCTGGACGGCATCGCGGCCACGCTGGCCGAGTACTCCGCGACCCGGATCGCCATCGAGGCGCATACCGACAACCGGGGTACCGCCGAGAACAATCTGCAGCTGTCTCGCCGTCGCGCGATCGCGGTGGCCAGCTATCTGGTCACCCGGGACGTGGCCGGTGATCGGTTGATGCCCAGGGCGTTCGGCGAGTCCCGACCTCGCGTGCCGAACGCATCCGCCGAGGGACGTGCGAGCAATCGCCGCGTGGAACTCCGTCTCCTTCCCTGAGGGAGGATTGCCGGACGGGGGCGTCGGATCGCTTTGCTACCATCGGCGTCGAGGCGCTCCTGGTCGCATCGCTGAGGCGAAACCGCATGACTCGTACGATTCCGCGCGACGCGCGGGCCCGAAGGTTCACGGCTGTCGCCCTGCTGGTGCTGGGCGCGGCGGCGCTTCCGGTCGACGCGATCGCCGACCAGGCGGCAGGTAGCGTGTTCCCGGATTCGAGTTCGGAGCCGGATGCCGACAATGACGGCATTCCGGACCAGGTCGAGGTGCTCGATCGGGATACCGACGGTGACGGTACCCCCGACTACCTGGATACGGATTCGGATGCGGACGGTGTGCCGGACGCCCTGGAGGCCGGTCCCGAGCCAGGGCGGCCGAGGGACAGCGACGCCGATGGCGTGCCGGATTACCTGGATCGCGACTCCGACAACGATGGCCGGTTCGACGGCGACGATCACGATGGCGACCGGGATGCGGACGGTGTGTCCGATGCGCTCGAGGGCGACGGCGACGCGGACAGCGACGGGGTGGCGAACCGGGATGACCTGGACGCCGACAACGACAGCATCCTCGACGCCCTGGAACGAGGGGACCGGCCCGATGCCCTGGCCGACACCGATGCGGATGGCGTGCCCGATCTGTTCGACCTGGACAGCGACGACGACGGCATCCCCGATCTCTACGAGAGCGGTTCGGTGGCGGTCGATCTGCGTGTGCTGGACTACGATGCCGATGGCCGGCTCGATACCGTGCATGCGTTTGGTGTCAACGGCTATGCCGACGCGCTGGAGACCTTCGTCGAGTCGGGCGTGCCGCTGTACGAAGCACCGGATTCCGACGGCGACGGTATCCACGATTTCCGGGATCGCGACAGCGACGCCGATGGCGTGCCGGATGTTCGCGAGGCGGGGCGCTCCGACGTCGATGAGGATGGCCAGGTCGACGAGCGCATCGACAGCGATGTGGACGGGCTGGTCGATACGGTGGACGTGGACAGCACCGGAGGATCGGACAGCGACGGCGACGGCATCGACGATGCCTTCGATCCGAACTTCTCCGCTCAGCCGGACTTCGACGGAGACGGCATCGTCGACGCGGCCGACAACGATGTCGATGGTGACGGGATCACCGACGGGGCGAATGCCCTGCTCGCCGGGGAGTTGCCGAATGCGAATGCGGGCACCCCTCCGGATTTTCAGGATCCCGAGGTCCCGGGCGCCGGCCCGGAGGATGGCCCCTTGCCCGACGATGGCGAATCGGGAGCCCCGGAAGATGATCCCGGCGGTGACGCGTCCGGTGACGTCGGCGAGGGGTCGCAGGACGATCCGGCTCGGGTCCGGACCGGCCTGTCCGGCGGCGCCGGGTGCAGCATCGCGACATCCGGAGCCGACGGCGGCATGGACCCGCTGCTCATGATGGGTCTGGCCGGCGCGCTGTTCGGGTTGCTGCGCGGCAGGCGTCGGCTTCTCGTCGCGGCCGACGCGGCGGCGTATCGGTCGCCTCGGGCGTCGCACGGGTCAAGGCCGGCAAGAACTGAAACTACGTAGCCGTTCGACGGACGGCCATCCGGCTGCATTCGTCGACACCGGGCCGATTCAGTGGCGCGTGCAACTACGCGTCCCGCCTCGGCTTTTTGTCCGCCCTGTCGTGTAGCTAAACTACGTTACCGGTTTATTTTCTTGCAAGTTGCTGTTTTTGTTTTGTTTTTTTTCGAGAGCGACGTGTCCCGGATCGGCTCCTGCCCCTATAGTCGCGGGACATGCAGCCGATAGCTGCGGCGCCGGCACCTCTGCCGATGCCCGACGATTCACCCGACGCGAGGATTTGCCTTCATGAACCAGCCGGCCTTGGCCACCAATGAAAGCGGCTCGCCGATCGACCTCTCCGCTCACGGGATCGACACGGTCGGTGAGGTGATCCACAACCCTGACTACGCCCGGCTGTTCGCCGAGGAGACTCGTGCACAGCTGCAGGGCCTGGAGCGCTGCACGCTGACCGACTCCGGCGCGGTCGCCGTCGACACGGGCGCGTTCACCGGCCGCAGCCCGAAGGACAAGTACATCGTCGAGGATGCGCTGACGCGCGACACGTTGTGGTGGAACGAGAACGGCAGCAACGACAACAAGCCGATCAGCGAAGAGGTGTGGGCCGATCTGAAAGCCTTGGTGACGGATCATCTGAACGGCAAGCGCCTGTTCGTTGTCGACGCCTTCTGCGGCGCCAACGAGAGCACACGACTGGCGGTGCGTTTCATCACCGAAGTAGCCTGGCAGGCGCATTTCGTCACCAACATGTTCATCAGGCCATCGCCCGACGAACTCGCCGCCTTCCAGCCCGACTTCACGGTCATGAACGCGGCACGCGTCACCAGCCCGGACTACGAGCGCCACGGGCTGAACTCGGAGAACTTCGTCGCGTTCAACCTGAGCGAGAAGGTGCAGCTGATCGGTGGTACCTGGTACGGCGGCGAGATGAAGAAGGGCATGTTCTCGTACATGAACTTCCTGCTGCCGCTGCAGGGCATCGCCTCCATGCACTGCTCCGCCAACGTCGGCGAAGACGGTGACACGGCGGTGTTCTTCGGCTTGTCCGGAACCGGCAAGACCACGCTGTCCACTGACCCGAAGCGACGCCTGATCGGCGATGACGAACACGGCTGGGACGATGATGGCGTGTTCAACTACGAAGGCGGCTGCTACGCGAAGACGATCGACCTGTCGGCCGAGGCCGAACCGGAGATACACGGTGCGATCCGGCGCGACGCCCTGCTGGAGAACGTGGTGGTGCGAGATGACGGGTCGGTCGATTTCAGCGACGGCAGCAAGACGCAGAACACCCGTGTCAGCTACCCGATCCATCACATCGACAACATCGTCAAGCCGGTTTCGCGGGCCGGTCACGCCACGCGGGTCATCTTCCTGACCGCCGATGCGTTCGGGGTGCTGCCGGCGGTCTCGCGGTTGAGCACCGAGCAGGCGCAGTACCATTTCCTGTCAGGCTTCACCGCCAAGATCGCCGGTACGGAGCTGGGCATCACCACACCCCAGCCGACCTTCTCCGCCTGCTTCGGCAAGGCCTTCCTGAGCCTGCACCCCACCCGCTACGCCGCGGAACTCGCCAAGCGCATGGAGGCGGCCGGTGCGAAGGCCTACCTGGTGAACACCGGCTGGAACGGGACCGGAAGGCGCATCTCGATCAAGGCCACCCGCGCGATCATCGACGCGATCCTGGACGGCTCGATCGACGAGGCCGACACGATCGAGGTGCCGGTGTTCGGTTTGCACGTGCCGGTCACGTTGCCGGGAGTCGATCCGGACCTGCTCGACCCGCGTGACAGCTATGCCGATGCGAGCGAATGGGCCGCCAAGGCGCGCGAACTGGCCGATCTGTTCATCGACAACTTCGAGCAGTACACCGATACCAGCCGGGGTCGTGCCCTGTTGAGCGCCGGTCCGCACAAGGCACCCTGACACGGGGGCCGAACGCACCCGGGCGAACGCGACGCACGGCTTCCGTCGCAAGCGCGGTGCCCATCGCCGATGTTCGAGCAAGCTCGCTGCGGTAAGGGCCTGTGGAGGGATAAAGGGTACATCCTGTCGCTTCGCAGGGCGTGCCAGCCTAGGCGCGAGGAGCGGAGCCTGGCAGGGCCAGGCGACCGACGAGCAACAACGGATGGCGCGCCTGGCGAAGCGACCCTGCGGGCCGGCCCGGTGCGTTCGTGCCGCTACGTTGCTCACCGCGAGGGTAGCCCTGCTACCCTCGTTCACAGCGCCTGGCGGGACAAACGCACAGGGCCGGCAGGATGCACCCTTTTTTCCTTCACAGGCCCTGAGGTGCGAGGATGCCCGAACTCAAGAACGTATCGGTTCACCAGCTTCGTATCCTTGCACAAGAGACTGGAGCCGCTGCTGCAGCGCTTGGCCGAGATACTCACGGAGATCGCCGGCTTCGAGATGGGGCCAGACTGACACCGACGGCCACGTGGCCGACCGGCCACGCTATTGCTGCTGCGTGATACGCGTGCGCATTCCGTTCAGGCTGGCCTGCAGGCGCAGCTCGTCCTGCGAGCCGATGGGCACGTGTCGCAGCGCCAGCTGCAGCTGCGACTCGGCACGTTCCAGTTCGTCCAGTGCCTCGAACCAGCGAGCCAGCGCTTCGTGGCTACCGGCACTGTCACCGAGTCGCTGTCGCACATTGGCCAGGGCGCGCCAGGCGTCGGGATCGATCGGAGCGGCATCGCGCAGGTAGCGCAGCAGCACATCGCGGGACTCGGCCAGCCGACGGGCCTCGATCAACAGCTCGCTGCGCTGCTCCACGATCGAATAGCGTCCCGGATACAAGGCGTCCAGTTCCGCCAGGCGCTCGAGCGCCGCCGAGCGAGCGCCGCTCTGCGCCAGCCACTGCACGTCCAGCAGGGCGACCGACGGGTGCTCCTCGTGCATGTCGTTCAGCGCATCCAGATGCTGGCGCGCGGTGTCCAGCCGGTTCGAGCCCAGCGCCAGCAGGGCGAGCGTGTAGGTGTCGCCCGGGTTGGCCCGTCGAGCGTTGCGTGCCTTCGCGGCCCGTTCCAGCGCCCCCTGATCGTCGGTGGTCAGCACGTCCAGCCGGGCTCGGAACAGGTCGTAGTCCACGCCGTCGGTCGCGTCCTGGCGCGGCAGCGCCGCTGCCCGGTCCGCCGCTTCGGCGATCCGGTTGTCGTCCAGCGGGTGGGTGCGCAGGTATTCAAGGTTCAACCCGGCGGTGTTCAGGTTGTTGCGTCGACGCAGGTTGCCGAACGACTCGGCCATCGCACTGGGGTCGAAGCCGGCGTTGGCCAGGATCTCGATGCCGATGCGATCCGCCTCGATCTCGTTGCTGCGCGTGAAGTTGATCGCGCGCTGCTGCGAGGCGGCCAGCCCGGCGGCCAGGGCCGCCTGCCCGGCTTCGGGCGACGCCACGCCGATCACGATGGCGGCGAGCACCGCCGCGGCGGTGCCCAGCGAGGCGTTCTTGCCGGTCTGGAACGCGCGGGCGTGGTGGCGTTGGGTGACGTGAGCCACCTCGTGGGCCACCACCCCGGCCAGCTGCTCCTCCCGGGCCATGACGTCGATCAGCCCGACGTAGATGCCGACGTAGCCACCCGGGATCGCGAACGCGTTGACTTCCGGGCTGTCGATGATGAAGAAGGTGAAGCCGCGGCCGTCACTCTTGCCCGATGCCAGGGCCAGGCGTGTGCCCAGCGCCTGGATGTACTCGTCCAGCTGGGTATCGCGCACCAGCGGCAGCTGCGCCCGGATCTGGCGCATGAACTCGGCACCCAGGCGTCGTTCCTCGATCGGTGACAACGCGCTGTCGGCCGGCTCGCCCATCTGCGGCAGGTTCTGCTGGGCGATCGCCGCGGGAGCCAGCGCACCGGCGAGCGCGGCGCACACCAGCGCCGTGACGAGGGTCACGATGCGGGCCCTCGCACGGAGCCTTGAACGCTGGGTGGTCGATGCAGGCAAGGCGTTCGGTTCGTTGCGAGCGGCGGCGAACGCCGCCGCGGGAGGCGGATGGTGACCCGAAGGGCTGCGCAAGTCGTGCCAATCTAGCATGCAGTGAAAAGAGTCCCGTTCAAGGGGGCGGGAGGCACCCGTGTCCACGGATGCGTCATGCACGTGGCGATCCGTACGCACACCTGGCTATACTGGGGCCGTTCAGGGGCATGACACGATCCGGTCCCGCAGCAGCCTGCACGGCAGCCCTTGCGCCCATCGCGCAACGGCCCGTCTCGGCGGACCACCCGCATCCGCCTGACATCCGCGCAGCATTCCATGCCGCGGACCACCTCTACGACACTCAACCGGCCGCGGCCGGCGGCAAGGGCACTCGTCCGCCGCCGGTCGCGGCACACCGTTTCCTTTCGGTGTCGATGCGTGCGGACCCGGCCCCTGACGGCGATCGCCGGCCGGGGTCGCAAGATCGTGCCGTCGCATCGCCACTCTCTCCCGGACCCGACACAGCAGTGGAACTTTCAGGCGGCGAAATACTTATCGAGGCCCTGCGCGAGGAGGGCGTCGAATTCATCTTCGGCTACCCCGGCGGCGCGGTGCTGCACATCTACGATGCCCTGTACGAGCAGGATGCGGTCAAGCACATCCTGGTACGGCACGAACAGGGGGCGACCCACGCCGCCGACGGCTACGCCCGCGCCACCGGCAAGCCCGGCGTGGTGCTGGTCACCTCCGGACCCGGCGCCACCAACGCGGTCACCGGCATCGCCACCGCCTTCATGGACTCCATCCCCATGGTGGTGCTGTCCGGTCAGGTGCAGAGCAAGTTCATCGGCAGCGACGCCTTCCAGGAGGTGGACTTCGTCGGCATCTCGCGCCCGTGCGTGAAGCACAACTTCCTGGTCGACTCGCTGGAGAACTTCGCGATCACGATCAAGAAGGCCTTCCACGTCGCGACCACGGGGCGGCCGGGCCCGGTGGTCATCGACATCCCGAAGGACTTCACCACGCCGGGTATCACGGTGCCTTTCATGTACCCCAAGGAGATCACCATGCGCTCCTACACCCCGGCGGTGCAGGGCCACCCTGGCCAGATCAGGAAGGCGGTCGATCTGATCCTGTCGGCCAAGCGACCGATGATCTATTCCGGCGGTGGCGTGGTGCTGGGAGACTCGGCCGAGCACCTCAACGCGCTGACGCACGAGCTCGGCTACCCGATCACCCAGACCTTGATGGGGCTGGGCGCGTTCCCGGCCTCGGACGAGCAGAACCTGGGCATGCTGGGCATGCACGGTACCTACGAGGCCAACATGGCCATGCACGAGTGCGATGTGCTGATCGCCATCGGCGTTCGCTTCGACGACCGGGTCACCGGCGAGATCGAGAGCTTCTGCCCGTACGCCAAGATCGTGCACGTGGACATCGATCCTGCCAGCATTTCCAAGAACGTCACCGTGGACGTGCCGATCGTGGGCGATGTCGGCCAGGTGCTCGAGGCCATGGTCAAGCTGATCCGCGACACCAACCGCCGCGCGGATCCCGAAGCGATGGGCGCCTGGTGGAAGCAGATCCGGGAGTGGGCTTCGGGAAGCTGCCTGGCCTACCCGATGAGCGAGACGCTGATCAAGCCGCAGGCGGTGGTGGAGTCCTTGCACCGCGTGACCGGGGGCGATGCCTACATCACCTCCGATGTCGGTCAGCACCAGATGTGGGCCGCGCAGTACTACGGTTTCGACAAGCCGCGTCGCTGGATCAACTCCGGCGGGCTGGGCACGATGGGCTTCGGCCTGCCGGCCGCGATCGGCGTCCAGCTGGCGTTTCCGGACAAGCAGGTGGTGTGCATCACCGGCGAGGCCAGCGTGCAGATGTGCATCCAGGAACTGTCCACCTGCCTGCAGTACGGACTGCCGATCAAGGTGGTGTGCCTGAACAACCGCTACATGGGGATGGTGCGTCAGTGGCAGGAGTTCAGCTACGAGAAGCGCTACTCGCATTCCTACATGGACGCGCTGCCCGACTTCGTCAAGCTGACCGAGAGCTACGGACACGTCGGCATGCGCATCGAGAGTCCGCATGATGTGGACGGCGCGCTGCAGGAGGCCTTCGCCATGAAGGACCGCCTGGTGTTCATGGACTTCCAGACCGACCAGGGCGAGAACGTCTACCCGATGATCGAGGCCGGCAAGGGCCACCACGAGATGCGGCTGAACCCGGCGCGGGAGCTGGCCTGATGCGGCACGTCATCTCGGTCCTGCTCGAGAACGAATCCGGCGCCCTGTCACGGGTGGCCGGGCTGTTCAGCGCGCGCGGCTACAACATCGAGTCATTGACCGTGGCCGCCACGCACGATCCGACCCTGTCGCGCATGACGATCGTTACCACCGGTACCGAGCGCGTCGTGGAGCAGATCGTCAAGCAGCTGAACAAGCTGGTGGACGTGGTGCGGCTGACCGACCTGACCGAGGTGCAGTTCATCGAGCGCGAGATCATGCTGGTGAAGGTGCGCGCGGTGGATTCGGGCCGCGAGGAGATCAAGCGCCTGACGGACATCTTCCGCGGCGCCATCCTGGATGTGACCGAGTCCAGCTACGTGGTCGAGCTCACCGGCGACGACTACAAGCTGGGCGCGTTCCTGGACGCGGTGAATCGTGACAACGTGATCGAGGTGGTGCGCTCGGGCGCGACCGGGATCGCGCGCGGGGACAAGTCCCTCAGGGTGTAGGGAGTGGGCGGGGATGCAGGAAAAGGTAGCTGAAACCGGATCTGGAAAGGGTTGACACGGTGCGGTCTAAGTAATACTTTCAGGTATTACTTTCTTGCGGGAGCAGGGAAATGCGTGTCACCAGCAAGGGCCAGGTCACCATCCCGAAAGCGGTACGGGAAGCCTTGGGAATCAGGACCGACGGTACCGAAGTCGACTTCGTGATGAACGAGGCGGGCCAGTGGGTCCTGTGCAGGACGGGAACGGTCGAGTCGCGGAGCCGGTTCCGGACCGCACACGAGGTGGCGAAGCCCATCATGACGACGGACGAGATACTCGCACTGACACGGGGCTAGGCCAGTGTCCGCTGTCCTGATCGATTCCTGTGTCGTACTGGACCTGACCGATCCGGACAGCGCGTGGTTCGAGTGGAGCGCCGGCACGCTCGAATCGCTCGACGCCGAAACCACGTTCCTGATCGACCCTGTGGTGTACGCGGAGGTCTCGGTCGGGTTCGCACTCGTCGAATCGCTGGAGGCGTTGCTCGGCAGACTCGATCTGGTGCATCGCGAGATTCCGCGTGCCGCCTTGTTTCTTGCAGGCAAGGCGTTCCTGACGTATCGACGCTCGGGCGGCACGAAGATCGGCGTCCTGCCGGATTTCTTCATCGGTGCCCACGCCGCCGTGTCGGGTTACCGGTTGATGACGCGCGACACGAGGCGGTTCGCGACACACTTTCCGACGGTCGAACTCATCTCGCCGAGCTGATCGAGGCGAGGCCGACGCTCGTAGCGAGATAGCTGCGGGCACGGCTGGACGATGCGACCCTGCACGATACGACCGGTCGCTTCGGCCGATCGCGATACCCGTTCCCTTCGAGGCCGGACGATGAATTTAGAAAAGACGATCTTCGGCTTCTTCATCCTGTTGGCGTTGACGCTGAACTTCAGCTTCGGCTACGGCGACATCGACAACCCGCGCCATCACAGCGTCTGGTTGCTGTTCGTGGCCATCGTCGCCAATGTGATCGCGACCGGCCTGAAGCTCGGCGATCGCTCGCCGACCGGTTCCCTGTTGCTGGCCACCGCCCTGGTGGCCGATCTGCAGCTGTTCGCCAGCGCCGGCGTCTGGGCGTTCGCCGCCCATGCCACCGAAGATGGCGTGACTTCCGATGTTGTCGCATCGATCGTGGCGCTGGCCAACGGGGCGCTCATCGCCAACGTGGTGTCCGTGGTCATCGTCGTGGCGGAAACGTTGATGGCGCGCCGCTGACCATTCGAGCGAGCAACCCGGGCGGGAATTCGTGAGCGACATCGCAGGCGTCGACCGAGTGGGCGTGATCGTGCTGCGCTCGATGCGCTGGCCACTGCTGTTCCTGTTCCTCGTGTACGTCATCGGCATCGCGGGGTTCGCGATGATTCCTGGCAAGGACGGCTCGCCGATGAGCTTCTTCCATGCGCTCTACATCCTGTCCTACACCGCCACCACCACAGGCTTCGGTGAATTGCCCGCACCGTTCAGCGCCGCCCAGCGGGCCTGGGCCATCGTGCTGCTGCACGTCACGGTGATCGCGTGGCTGTACTCGATCGGTTCCATCCTGCGACTGATCCAGAACGAGCACTTTCGCCGGGCGCTGGCCCAGTACGTGTTCGCGCGGCGCGTGGCCAGGATCGACGAGCCGTTCGTGATCGTCTGCGGGTTCGGCGACGCCGGCAGCCTGCTGGCGCGTTCGCTCAACGACTCGGCCATGGCCGTGATCGTGATCGACAGCGATCCGGATCGCATGAAGGCCCTGAGCTTGCGCAACTATGCGGTGCGGGTGCACGGCGTCTGCGCCGATGCCGCGGATCCGAACACGCTGCTGGAGGCGGGCCTCAGACATCGCCACTGCCACTCGATCGTGGCGGTGACCGACGACGAGCAGATCAACGCGAAGGTTGCGATCCTGACCTGTGCGTTGAACGAGGTCGTGCGACCGATCTGCCGCATCGACTCGCACGATCTGGCCTGCGAGCTGGAGGCGCTCGGCTCGATGTTCGTGCTCGATTCGTTCGCGGTCTTTTCGGACAGGCTGTCGGCGGCGTTGCACCGGCCCGCCGTGCATGCGCTGGGCAACTGGTTCGCGCAGGTGGCCGATGCGAACCTGGATTACCGGATCGAATGCCCGGACGGTCACTGGATCGTGTGCGGCTACGGGCGCATGGCGCATCGGCTGGAGGAGGGCATGAGCGAGGAGGGCATCCGCACGGTGATGATCGATCCCGCCATTCCGGAGGAGGATGAAGGCGCGGAGCGGATCCGCGGGTCGGCCAACCACGAGACGCTGACTCGGGCCGATGTGGCCGGCGCGGCCTGCATCATCATCGCCACCGACAGCGACACGGTGAACCTGCGGGTGATGCTGGTGGTGCGCGCGTTGAATCCCGATGTCTTTCTCGTGGTCCGCCAGAACCGGCACGCCAACGACGTGGTGTTCACCGGGGCACCGATCGACCTGGTGGTCCACCCGGATCGTGTCGTGGCCAGGCGTATCCAGATGGAGCTGATATCGCCCGGCCTGCAGCCTCTGCTGGATCATCTGGAGCAGGGGCCGGCGGATGTGCTCGAGGTGTTGATGGCGCGATTGCGCGATGCGGTGGGGGAGGGCACACCGAGCCTGTGGGTGGCGGAACCGGATGTCATCGATTCGCCGTGCTCGGACCAGCGTATCGCCCGAACGAAGGTGATCGAGCCGTTGCTCGGTGATCTGATCCGCGATCCGCGGCAGCGAGACCACATGCTGGGTGCGGTTCCGCTGCAGCTGAAGCGGGACGGCGTGCTGCACCATCTGCCCGCACTGGATACACCGCTCCGGGCAGGCGATCGCGTGCTGTTCTGCAGCACCTGGAAGGTTCGGGTCGGCATGGAGGCCACGCTGCGCGATCCGTACGCGCTGCAGTATCTGGTCACCGGCATGGAGCCACCGCGCAGCTACCTGTTCCGCTGGCTGGACGCGCGGCGCGTGCGTGCGGCTGCGCCCTGACACCGAACGGACACCTGCACGATGAACCGGGACCTCTGAAAGGCCGCGGGGAGCCTCTGTACAGGCTCCCCCGGGAGATCCGTCAGGAACGCGGCTTCACGTTCTCCGGGTCGTACAGCGGCTTGTACCCCACCGCCTCCACCACCAGCGTGTAGCGCTCGCCGAAGTACTCCATCGAGAGCTCCCGTCCTACCTGGCAGTAGTCGTGCGGCAGGTAGCCCAGCGCGATGTTCTTGCCGATGCTGGGGCCGTACACGATGCTGGTGGTGTACGAGCGCCGGCCCTCGCTGTCGATCAGCGTCTCGCCGGTCTCCGGGTCCATGATCGGCGAGGTGCCGACCGGATAGCGCGCGACGCCCTGCGAGTCGATGTTGTCCTTCATCGTGAAGGTGCACAGCGTGGCCGGCTGGTGATCGCGTTCGCGGATGACCAGGTAGGCCTCCTTGCCGTGGAAGTCGGCAGCCTTCACCACCGGCCGCGCAAGGTCTGCCTCCAGCAGGTTGTACTCGGTCAGGAGATCGGCGTTCTGCAGGCGCAGGCTCTTCTCCAGCCGCCGGCTGTTGGCGTAGGTCTCGATGCCGATCGGCGTGACGCCGGCTTCGGCCAGCGCGTCCCAAACGGCCAGGCCGTCGTCGTAGTCGAAATGCAGCTCCCAGCCTTGCTCGCCGACGTAGGAGATGCGGAACGCGGCGATCCTGACACCGGCGATCGTCAGCGGGCGCACGGCCGCGAACGGGAAGTGCTCGTTCGACAGCGCGGCCGGATCCTCGACCAGGCCTTCGAGCGTGGTGCGCGCGTTCGGTCCCCACACGCCCAGGCAGGCGTAGTCGGTGGTGCGATCCACGATCGTCAGATCGGTCCAGCCGCGGTCCTGGCTCATGCGCTGCAGCCACACCAGGTCGCGGTGGCCGGAGGCGCCGCCGTCGATCACGCGAAAATGATCATCGGCCAGGCGGATCACGGTCAGGTCGGCCCTGACGCCTGCGGCATGATCGAGAAAGTGCGTGTACACGCCCTTGCCGACCGGCGTGTCGCCGGCCACCTTGGCCACGCAGGCGTACTCCATCAGCGCGGCCGCATCGGCACCCTGCACGTCGATGATGGCGAAGTGCGACAGGTTGACCATGCCGACATCCTCGCCGAGCTGCAGGTGCTCGGCGTTGGCCACGCGCCAGAAGTGGCGGTTGTCCCACTCGGCCGGTCGCTCGGGAATGCGCTCGCCGAACTTCTCCAGCAGGTGCTCGTTGCTGGCATAGCCGTGCGCGCGCTCCCAGCCGGCGGCTTCCATGAAGTGGCCGCCGAGCGCGACTTCCCGATCGTGGAAGGGGCTGCGCCGAAGGTTGCGACCCTTCGAATAGGGCTCGCGGGTGTGCACCGCCGGGTTGTAGATCTTGAAGGCCGACTCGTAGCAGCGATCGCGGATGTAGTCCTCGTCCTGCTGGAACGGGTAGTAGCGTGCCGCGTCCACGCCGAAGTGGTCCAGCGTGGTGCGCCCGTCGGTCATCCAGTCGGCGATCAGCTTGCCGGTGCCCGGTCCGTCCTTGACCCACACCGACACCGCATACCACAAGCCGCGCACCGTGGCGGATTCGCCGACCGAGGGGCCGCCGTCGGCGGTGACCTGCAGCAGGCCGTTGAACGAGCGTCGCTCGTCGTAGCCGAGCTCGCCCAGGATCGGCGTCAGCTCCATCGCGCGCTCCAGCGGATCCATGATCTGCTCCATCTCCAGATCACGCTGCGAGGGCGACAGTCGCGCCTCCTCCTTGGACTGCAGGTCGCGCGGGTGACACAGGCGCGGCTCGCGCTCCTCGTAGTAGCCCCATTCGATCATGCCGCCTTCGGAGGTGGTCGGGTCCCCCGTGTCGCGCAGGTAGGCCGAGTTGCCCTGGTCGCGCAGCAGCGGGTAGCCGATGTGCTTGCCGGTGCCCTTGAACTCGTCGTACGGGCCGAACCACAGCAGCGGATGGTCGACCGGCATGACCGGCAGGTCCTCGCCGGCCATGGCGGCGATGTCGCGGCCCCAGAGCCCTGCGCACACCACCACGTGCTCGGCCCTGATGGTGCCGCGCGCGGTCACCACGCCGGCGATGCGACCGTCCTCGATCAGAAGATCGGTGCAGGCGCAGTTGGCGATGGCGCGCAGCTTGCCGGTGGCGACCGCCTCCTCGACCAGCTCGCCGCTGACCACCTGCGAGCGCGGTACCACCAGGCCGGCATCCGGATCCCACAGCGCGCCCTGGATCACGTCCTCCTCGATCAGCGGCATCCTTTCCTTGGCCTCGGCGGCGCTGATCATCGTGGCGCGGGTGCCGAACGCCTTGCCGGAGGCGACCTTGCGCTTGAGCTCGCCCATGCGCTCATCATCATCCGCACGTGCCACCTCCAGGCCACCGACCCTCGCGTAGCGGCCACGCTTCTCGAAGAAGTCGATGCTGTAGGCGGTCGTCCAGCAGGTCATCTGGTCGTGCGCCGTGGCGTAGCAGAAATCCGAGGCGTGGGCGGTGGAGCCGACATCGGTCGGGATCGCCGACATGTCGATGCCGACGATGTCGTCCCAGCCACGTTCGATCAGGTGGTGGGCGACCGAGGCGCCGACGATGCCTCCCTGTCCGACGATCACGACTTGGGCGGTGGTGGGGAAGGCTGCCATGGCGGTACGGCTCGATCGGGGGTGGGTCTTCGTGCCGTCATTATAATCGGGCCGGGCCGGCTCGCGGGCGGCTGCCGAAGGCTGTCGAGGTTGAAAATCGCGGTGGCCGGGAAGGCAGCCGGTTCCAGTTTGCGGATCGTTCGCCGATGCTGAAGTACGGGCGTTCAGGACGATCGGTGCGCAGCGTGCGCACGGCTTGCGATCCTGGCCGAAGGTCACGACTGACAGGATGACAGCAGTAGCAGGCAGGAGCCACCGGTCCGCCTTTGCGCAGCAGTTCGTGCTGCTCAGCGTGTTGTTCGTGGCGGTGGTCGCATCGGTCACCTGGACGGTGGTGTCGCGCAGCCAGCAGAGCCTGCTGGAATACAAGGCGCTGGCGATCGCCGAGGTCGCCGCCCGTCAGGCCGCCGCGGCCCGTTCGGTCTACGCCGATCTGGCGGTCGCCAAGCTGGTTCGCGACGGCCTCGGCTCGTCGGCGCGCTCCGACGAGCTGCCCGGGCACGTTCCGCTGCCTGCCCAGTTCTTCAAGGAACTGTCGAGGCGGTCCCTGGACGATTCCAACGGCCTGTACCGCTTTACGCCGATCAGTCTCTGGAACGTCGATCCGACGCAGGGAATCGTCAATGATTTCCAGGCCTGGGCATGGAAGGAGCTGGCCGCGCAGGAAACGCCGGCACCGTCCGCGCCGATCGACTGGAAACCGGTCTGGCGGATCGAGGATCTGCCCGAGGGAAAGACCCTGCGCTACCTGCAGGCGGATCCTGCCGGCAGTCGCTCCTGCGTCGATTGTCACAACGCGATCGAGGCGGACCCGCTCATGCAGGCACGCCGGATCAGACAGGGTATCGAGCCCGGGCACCGCTGGGCGCTGCACGAGCTGCTGGGCGCGGTGCAGATCGAGATACCGCTGGAGTACGCGGCCTCGCTGGCCCGGCATCAGACCCAGAACGGCTTGCTGGCGGTCAGCGCGGCGATCGCGATCGGGCTGTCCGGGTTCGGCACGCTGATACTGGTCAACAACGCGCGCACGCGCACCATGACACGCGAGCTGGATCGCCAGGCGCGCAGAGACTCCCTCACCGGGCTGTCCAATCGCTTCGACCTGGATCACACGTTGAGCGTGGTGCTCGCGCGATCCGGGCCCGACGATCGGCACGCGGTCCTGTTGCTCGACCTGGACGCGTTCAAGCAAATCAACGACACGCTGGGTCATGACGTCGGCGATCAGGTGCTCAGACTGACCGCGCAGCGGCTCGTCGAGGCCCTGCGTGAGCACGACATCGTCGCGCGCCTGGGCGGCGACGAGTTCGTGGTGGTGCTGCCCGACACCGATCGGGATACGGCCGGAATGCTGGCCCGACGTCTGAGCGATGCCCTGCACGAGCCGCTGTCCGTCGCCGGTCACCGGATGCAGCCAGGCGCCAGTATCGGCATCGCGCTGATGCCGCACGACGGCCGCGAGGCGCGCGAGCTGCTGCGCGCGGCCGATGTGGCGATGTACCTGGCCAAGCAGTCGCCGGTCAGCTTCGCCTTCCATGAGCCGGGGCAGGATAGGCGCGCGTCACGGGTCCGAGCCGGCCCGGGCGGTGTAGGGTGAGGCCCTTCCGCTGCGTTGCCTGAATCGCGAGGCCCCGATGTCCAGACTGACCCGCTTCTCCGTTGCGCCGTTATCCGGCATGACGCGCCGTCTTGCCGACGTGGCCGCCGGGCGCGCCGCGCCGGATCTCGTCATTCGCGGTGCCCGGACGATATCCACCTACACCGAGCGCACGCTCGATGATCGCGACATCCTGATCAGCGGCGGGCGCATCGCCGCGGTGCTTCCGGCCGGCAGTTGCACCGCGGATGCCCCTTCGTTCGATGCGGCGGGCGGACGCATCGCCCCGGGACTGGTCGATCCGCACATCCACATCGAGTCCTCGATGGTCACCGCCTGCGCCTACGCCGAGGCGGCCTTGCTGAACGGCACCACCACGATCTTCTGCGACAGCCACGAGATCGGCAACGTCATGGACGTGGCGGGCGTGGAGGCGATGCTGGAGGATGCGCGGGTCGCGCCCCTGTCCATCTTCCTGACCGTGCCGTCCACCGTGCCGGCCACCTCGGCTCGCTTCGAGACCGCCGGCGGGGATCTGACCCCGGACAAGATCGGCCGGTTGTTCGACGACTGGCCCGAGGCGGTGGCGCTGGGCGAGAAGATGGATTTCGTGCAGGTGGCAGGCTCGGACGAGCGCAGCCACGCCATCATCGAGGCGTCCCTGTCGCGCGGGCGCCCGGTGTCCGGGCACATCTACGGGCGCGAGTTCGTGGCCGCCTACGCCGCCGCCGGCGTGACCGACACGCACGAGGCGATCGATCGGGACATCGCCGACGATCTGCTGGAGGCCGGAGTGTGGATCTTCCTGCGCGGCGGGCCACCGACCACCCCTTGGCATTCGCTGCCGCACGCCATCAAGACGATCACCGAGCTGGGCGCCTCGCACAAGCGGGTGGCGGTGTGCACCGACGATCGCGATGCCGACGACCTGCTGGTGTTCGGGCAGGACTGGGTGGTGCGCCAGGCGATGGCGGCCGGCATGAGCGTCGAGCAGGCCTGGTCGATGGGATCGTTGCACGGCGCCACCCGATTCGGCATGGAGAACGACATCGGCGGGCTGGGCGGTGGCAGGCGTGCCGACCTGGTGCTGCTGGACGACGAGGCGAAGCCGGTGTGCACCTGGTACGGCGGTGAGCTGGTGGTCGAGCAGGGCCGGATCACGCCGGTGCTGGACGCGGCGCTGTCCGATCGCTACGACTATCCGAAGGCGGCGTTCAGCACCGTGAAGCTGCCCATGCGGGTGACGCTGACGCCCGAGCTGCCGAGCGCACCGTGCACCGCGAACCTGATCCGCGTGGCGCTGCCGGGCATCGAGCTGTATCACCAACGACTCGAACTGCAACCCGCGAGCGACTGGCCCAGCCTGCTGGCCGAGCACGGCCTGTGCTTCGTGACCATCATCGAGCGACACGCCAAGTCGGACGGCAACGTCGCCCACGGCCTGCTGAAGGACTTCGGTCTGAGCGACGGCGCCGTCGCCTCCTCGGTCGGGCACGACAGCCACAACATCATCATCGCCGGGCACACGCCCGATGACATGGAGGTGGCGCTGAGGGAGATCGAACGCACCCAGGGCGGGGTGTGCGTGGTGCGTGACGGCCAGGTGGTGGCCAGCGTGCCGCTACCGATCGCCGGGCTGCTGTCGGACCAGCGCGTCACGGTGGTGGCCGACGAGATGAAGGTGTTGAAGGAGGCCTGGAACGAGGCCGGCTGCCTGATCCCGTTCATGGGGTTCAACCTGATTCCACTGTCGGTCATCCCCGAGATACGCATCACCGACAAGGGGCTGGTGACGGTGCCGGGGATGCAGTCCCTGCCGTTGTTCGAGGAGGCTGCCTGATCGCCTCCCCGGTCGTTTCCGGGCAGGCCTGTCTAACCTGCCCGCTTCAGCTCGCCGCTGCGTAGCTGCTCCTCCTCGATGCTCTCGAACAGCGCGCGGAAGTTGCCTTCGCCGAAGCCCTCGTCGCCCTTTCTCTGGATGAACTCGAAGAAGATCGGGCCGACCACCGTCTTGGAGAAGATCTGCAGCAGGATCTTGGTCATTCGGTTGCCGTTGGCCTGGTCGATCACCCCTTCGCCATCGATCAGGATGCCGTGCTTGCGCAGGCGCTCCAGCGGTTCCCGGTGACCTGTCACGCGCTCCACGCTGCGCTCGTAGTAGGTGTCGGGCGGTCCGGGCATGAACGACAGGCCGCGCTCGGCCAGCCGGTCGGCGGCATCGTAGAGTGCATCGGTGCCTACCGCGATGTGCTGGATGCCCTCGCCCTTGTAGTGCTTCAGGTAGCTCTCGATCTGGCTGTGATCGTCGGTGCTCTCGTTCAGCGGGATGCGGATCTTGCCGCACGGTGAGGTGATCGCCCGGCTGACCAGGCCGCTGACCTTGCCGGCGATGTCGAAGAAGTGGATCTGCTCGAAGCCGAACAGGTCGCGATAGAAGTGCCACCAGGTGTCCATGTTGCCGCGGTACACGTTGTGGGTCAGGTGGTCCAGGTACTGGAAACCGATGCCGGCCGGGCGCGGGTCGCGCTCGCCGAGCCACTCGAACTGCTCGTCGTAGGCCGAACCGGTATCGCCGTAACGGTCGACGAAATACAGAAGCGATCCGCCGATGCCGACGATGGCCGGTGCATCGATCGAGGTGTCCTGCCCGGTGCAGGCGGTCGCGCCGCGCGCCAGCGCGTGCTCGAACGCGTGCGCCGCGTCGGCCACGCGCCAGGCCATCGCCGGTGCGGACGGGCCATGCTCGGCGGCGAAGCGGGCGGCGTGCGAATCGGCTTCCGCATTGATCAGGTAGTTGATGTCGCCCTGGCGCCACACCGTGATGGCGCGCTGGCGATGCCGGGCCACCGGCTCGAAGCCCATGCTGGCGAACAGGGCTTCCAGGCGCTCGGGCTGCGGATCGGCGAATTCGACGAACTCGAAGCCATCGGTGCCGGCCGGATTCTGCTCGCTGACGGTGGCGCGCGGTGCGTGGTGCGGAAACGGTCCCATGGCGGTGCTCCTCGATGTGCGTGTGATGGTGCAACATTAGCGCGATCAGCCTGCAACAGGCGTGCGTACTGTCCGCGCCAAGAACATTACGTGCAAGAATCTGTCATCGAAGAGGCTGAGTGCGCACGATGAGTGAGCTGGACAAGCTCGATCGCAAGATCCTCGCGACGCTGCAGCACGATGGGCGACTGACCAACCACGAGCTGGCCGAGCGGGTCGGGCTGTCAGCCTCGCAGTGCTCGCGCCGGCGCAGCCGGCTGGAGCGCGCGGGCGTCATCCGCGGTTATCACGCCGTGGTGGACAAGCAGGCGGCCGGGGTCGCCACCATCAGCATGGTGTCCATCACGATGGCCACCCACACGGCGGACAACGCCCGCCACTTCGCCGAGCTGGTGGCCGGCTGCCCCGAGGTGCTCGAGGCGCATTCCCTGACCGGCGAGATGGACTACCTGCTCAAGATCGTCTCGGCCGACCTGAAGTCGCTGTCCACGTTCATCAACACCGTGCTGTTGCCGCACGCCTCGGTGGCCAACGTGAAAACCGCGATCGTGCTGGACACGTTGAAGGAGACCTCGACCATTCCGGTGTAGCGGAACGGGCAGGGTGCGTGATGGATTGACATCAGGACGCCGGTCGTGGTCATTCAGCGGAAGCCGTCTCACTGGCCGACCCTGCTGATGGCTGCCGGAACCGAGACCAACCTGACGACCGACGCGCACACCGCGGCTCTCGCCATCACGCACGATGCCGCGGCGGTCGGCTGCGATCGCGATTTCCGGCGCTTCGACGGTCTCCGGGTCGTCGATCCCGCTTCCTGAGCGTTCGTCTCGTATCATGGGCGCTCCACCGTCCGCCAGAGCCAGTCACCGTTCCATGTCCAGCAACTACTTCAACTCCCTGCCGCTGCGCCTGCAGGTCGCCGAACTCGCCAAGTGCCGCTTCATGCACCTGGACGAGTTCACCGACGGGGTCGATGCGCTGCGCGGCAAGAAACTGGTGGTGGTCGGCTGCGGCGCCCAGGGCCTGAACCAGGGCCTGAACCTGCGCGACAGCGGACTGGACGTCTCGTACACGCTGCGCGAGGCGGCCATCCAGGAGAAGCGCCAGTCCTGGAAGAACGCCACCGAGAACGGCTTCACGGTCGGCACCTACGAGGAACTGATCCCCACCGCCGACCTGGTGCTGAACCTGACCCCCGACAAGCAGCACACCTCGGTGGTCGAGGCGATCATGCCGCTGATGAAGCAGGGCGCCTGCCTGTCGTACTCGCACGGTTTCAACATCGTCGAGGAGGGCATGAAGATCCGTGACGACCTGACCGTGATCATGGTGGCGCCCAAGTGCCCGGGCTCCGAGGTGCGCGCCGAATACGTGCGCGGCTTCGGCGTGCCGACGCTGATCGCGGTGCACGAGGACAACGACCCGAACGGCGACGGGCTGGCACTGGCCAAGGCCTACGCGGTCGGCACCGGCGGGCACAAGGCCGGGGTGCTGCAGTCCTCGTTCATCGCCGAGGTGAAGTCGGACCTGATGGGCGAGCAGACCATCCTGTGCGGGATGCTGCAGACAGGGTCGCTGCTGTGCTTCGACAAGATGGTGGAGCAGGGCATCGAGCCGGGCTACGCCAGCAAGCTGATCCAGTACGGCTGGGAGACGGTGACCGAGGCGCTGAAGTACGGCGGCGTCACGCACATGATGGACCGGCTGTCGAACCCTGCCAAGCTGCGCGCCTTCGAGCTGGCCGAGACCATGAAGGGCATCATGCGCCCGCTGTACCAGAAGCACCAGGACGACATCATGGACGGCACCTTCTCCAGCACCATGATGGCCGACTGGGCCGACGACGATGCGCAGCTGCTCGGCTGGCGCGCCGAGACCGCCGAGACCGCCTTCGAGAAGACCCCCGCCGGCGACATGGACATCGCCGAGCAGGAATACTTCGACCACGGCATCCTGATGGTGGCGATGGTCAAGGCCGGGGTCGAGCTTGCGTTCGAGACGATGACCGATGCCGGCATCATCGCCGAGTCCGCGTACTACGAGTCGCTGCACGAGACACCGCTGATCGCCAACACCATCGCCAGGAAGAAGCTGTACGAGATGAACGCGACGATTTCGGACACCGCCGAGTACGGCTGCTACCTGTACAACCACGCCTGCGTGCCGCTGCTGGCCGATTTCATGAAGAGCGTGGACAGCGATGTCATCGGCCGCGGCCTGCAGCTCAATGACATGGGTGTCGACAATGCTCGCCTGATCCAGGTCAACACCGCGCTGCGCGAGCACCCGGTCGAGAAGATCGGCAGCGAGCTGCGCGGCTACATGTCGGACATGAAGCGCATCGTCTGATCGAGCCGGTCGCACGGGCATGTCGGACCGAGCTATCGTGCTCGACGGGCTGTCGGTGGATTTCGACGGGCGCTTCGTCCTGCACGAGATTCACTGGCGGCTGGCGTCCGATCGGCACTGGCTGGTGGTCGGGCCGAACGGGGCGGGCAAGTCGGCGCTGGCGGCGGTGCTCGCTGGTGCCGGCGAGCGCACCGCCGGGCGGATCGACGGGCTGCCCGAACGGGTCGCGCTGGTCTCCTACGAGGCGCAGGCCGAGCTGATCGCGGCCGAGCGGCGCAAGGACGACGCCGACATCCTGGACGTGATCTCCGAGGGCACGCCGGTGCGCGAGCTGGTGCGTCCGGCGGGTGCCGACGAAGCGCTGGCCGCGGAGCTTGCCGACGCGTTCGGCCTGGCTCCGCTGCTGGACCGGGCGTTCAGGAAGCTGTCCACCGGCGAGACGCGCAAGCTCATGCTGGTGCGGGCCCTGTCGGCCCGGCCCGAGCTCTTGATCCTGGACGAGCCGTTCGACGGGCTGGATGCACGGACCCGCGAGCGGTTGCAGGCACGCCTGGCAAGCGTTGCCGAGTCGACGCCGCTGGTGCTCGTGCTCAACCGGCTGGACGAGGTGCCCGGGTTCATCACCGACGTCGCCTACGTCGATGGCGGTCGGCTGGTCTCGTGCACCGCGCGTGACGATGCGGCCGGCTGGGCGGATCTGCAGCAGCTGCTGCACCTGAAGACCACCGATCTGGCGGTGCCGGCTGCCGACCCCGTCGACCGGTTGCCGCCACTGGACCCGGCGCAGCCGCTGGTGCGGCTGAACGGCGTGACCATCCGCTACGGCGACACCGTGATCTTCGAGGGCCTCGACTGGACCATCCGCGCCGGCGAGCACTGGCAGCTGTCCGGGCCGAACGGCAGCGGCAAGACCGGTCTGCTGTCCTTGATCACCGGGGATCACCCGCAGTGCTACGTCAACGACATCACCGTGTTCGGCTACCGGCGCGGCAGTGGCGAGAGCATCTGGGAGATCAAGCGCTTCCTCGGCTACGTCTCCACCGCCCTGCAGTGGGAATACCGCGTCAGCGCCAGCGTGCGGCACGTGATCATCTCCGGCTTCCACGACAGCATCGGGCTGTACACGAAATACAGCGACGAGCAGGCGCGCATCGCCGATGCCTGGCTGGATCTGCTGGGCATGCGCCACCGCGCGCACGAGCCGTTCACGCAGCTCTCGCACGGCGATCAGCGCTTGCTGCTGATCGCGCGCGCGATGGTCAAGCACCCGCCGCTGCTGATCCTGGACGAGCCCTGCCTGGGCCTGGACGACATGAACCGGCAGCTGGTGCTGGCGCTGATCGAGCGCCTCTGCGCGGGTAGCGAGACCACGGTGCTGTACGTGAACCACCATGCCGGGGACGCGGTTCCCGGGATCGAGCGGCGCATGGAGCTGGGCGCGGATGGGCCCGCCGCCGCGGCACCTCGCTGAGCCGCGCCGTCGACCCCGACCCCGCGCCGGTCGTTCTGTCGTTTTTGTCAGCCCCGACGGCATCGGGTGGCTCACGCATCACACTGCGTCGATGCAACTGCCCATCGAAGATCACGGCGTCATCGGCGACCTGCGCACCCTGGCCCTGGTCGGCCTGGACGGCACCATCGACTACCTGTGCTGGCCACGCCTGGACAGCCCCAGCGTGTTCGCCACCCTGCTGCACGAGTCCGACGGAGGCTGTTTCGAGCTGGCACCCGACCTGCCGGACGCGCGCCGCAAGCAGATGTACCTGCCGGACACGAACGTGCTGCTGACCCGCTTCCTGGCCGAGGACGGGATGGTGGAGATCTCCGATTTCATGAACGTGGCAGGGTCCGACCTGCCGCAGCGGCTGCTGCGCCGCGTCAAGGTGCTGCGCGGGAGCGTGACCATCCGCCTGCGCTGCGCACCGCGTTTCGACTATGCGCGCGCCGTGCACGACGCCACGCTGTCCGATGACGGGCGGCGAGTGAGCTTCACCTCGGCCGGCACCCGCCTGCGCCTGTCGGCCGAGACCGATCTGCGCATCGAGTCGGGGGCCGCGGTGGCCACCTTCGAGCTGTCGGCTGGCCAGTCGGCATGTTTCGCGCTGGACGGCGGCGACGAGTCGGACACGAAGGCGGCCGAGCACGCGGTCGTGGCCGAGGCCTTCAAGACCACCGCGAGCTGGTGGCGCGACTGGAGCGACCGCTCCGGCTATCGCGGGCGCTGGCGTGGCGAGGTCAGCCGCTCGGCCCTTGCGCTGAAGCTGCTGACCTCGGCCGAGTTCGGCTCGATCGCCGCGGCCGGCACGTTCGGCCTGCCCGAGACCCCGGGCGGGGAGCGCAACTGGGACTATCGCTACACCTGGATCCGGGACGCGGCCTTCACGGTCTACGGTTTCCTGCGGGTGGGACACGTGGCCGAAGCGAGCTCGTTCATCGGCTGGCTGCAGGGCGTCACCCGGGAGCTGTGCAGCGACGGAACGCTGGACGTGATGTACCGGCTCGATGGCACGAACGACTTGGAGGAGACCGAGTTGAAGCACTTCGACGGTCACCGCGGCGCCACGCCGGTGCGCATCGGCAACGCCGCCGCCGATCAGCTGCAGCTGGATATCTACGGTGAGCTGCTCGATGCGATCTACCTGGCCGACAAGCACGGCGAGCGCGTATCCATCGAGGCCTGGATCAACATCCGCAAGATGCTGGAGTTCGTGCAGCGTCACTGGCAGGTGCCGGACGAAGGCATCTGGGAAGTCAGGAACGGCAAGCAGGAGCTCCTGTTCTCGCGGCTGATGTGCTGGGTGGCACTGGATCGCGGCATGCGGCTGGCGGGCAAGCGCTCGCTGCCCGGCCCGGTGGACAGCTGGCGCCACACGCGCGACGAGATCCACGAGGACATCCACGCCAACTTCTGGAACGAGCAGCGCGGCGCGTTCGTGCAGAGCAAGGGCAGCCACCGGCTGGATGCCTCCTGCCTGCTGATGCCGCTGGTGCGTTTCATCGCGCCGCGCGATCCGCGCTGGCTGTCCACGCTGCGCGCCATCGGCGAGGACCTGACCGAGGACAGCCTGGTGTACCGGTACTCCACCGAAGAGGGCGACGATGCCGACGGGCTCGACGGGGTCGAGGGCACGTTCAACATGTGTTCGTTCTGGTACATCGAATGCCTGGGCCGCGCCGGCGACCTGGAACAGGCGCGTTTTCTGTTCGAGAAGATGCTTGGCTACGCCAACCACGTCGGCCTGTACGCCGAGGAGACCGGTGTGGCCGGCGAGCAACTGGGCAACTTCCCGCAAGCCTTCACCCACCTGGCGCTGATCAGTGCCGCCCACTACCTGGACCGGACGCTCGGCGACGACACGTCCGCATCGTTCTGAGCACGGGCCGCGAGTACACTCCAGCGATGTCCAACGAACCCGATTCCTACGCGCCGGCACGTCGCCGCCGTGGCCGCAGCATCTATCTGCTGCCCAACCTGTTCACCACCGCGGCCATGCTGGCGGGGTTCTACTCGATCGTGCAGGCGCACGCCGGCGATTTCCGGCTCGGGGGCATCGCGATCGTCATCGCCGCCATCCTGGACGGCTTCGACGGCCGGGTGGCCCGCATGACCAACACCTCGACCCCGTTCGGCGCCGAGTACGACAGCATGTCGGACATGGTCTCGTTCGGTCTGGCGCCGGCCTACCTGATGTACGCCTGGTCGCTGTCCAGCCTGGAGACCGCCCAGTACGCCCAGCTCGGCTGGGTGGTCTGCTTCGTGTTCACCGCCTGCTGCGGCCTGCGCCTGGCGCGCTTCAACATCGCGGTGGGCACCGCCGACAAGCGCTTCTTCCAGGGGCTGGCCTGTCCGACGGCCGGCGTGATCCTGGCAACGCTTGCCTGGGTGTGCACCGATCTGGGCATAGCGGGACCCGACGTGGTGTTCCTGGTCGGTCTGAGCACGCTGGTGTTCGGACTGCTGATGGTCAGCAACTTCGCCTACTACAGCTTCAAGGACCTGGGTGCCCGGAGGCGCGTGCCGTTCGCGATGCTGGTGGGACTGCTGCTGATCTTCTTCACCACCGCGATCGATCCGCCGAAGATGATCCTGATCCTGGGCGTGCTGTACGCCGCCTCCGGCCCGGCCTGGTCCGGCTGGAGCTGGTACAGGAAGCGTTCGCGCTCCACCAGCGCCACCGATTGATGAGCCAGGCACGACGGTACAGCGATGCACAGGTCGTCCGCCTCGGCGTGCTCGGCCTGGTGCCTTGGATACGTCGCGAGGATCGGGCGGGCGCGTACGGTGAAGGGGGTCCGGCGAAGACGGCACCCGAGCCGATGCAGACCGATGCGTCGGTCGGTCCGCCCGTTCCCGCCGAGCTCGCCGACCTGCCGATCCAGATACCCGCGCGACCGCCGGCAACGTCCGTCACACCGGTCGCCCTGGCCGTCGAGCCGGCCGGATTGGCCGGGTTGGCAGGTACGCCCGAGCCGACGGACATCGCCTCGCTGGGCGAATGGCTGGCCGAGCAGCCGCTCGCAGGCTTTGCCCGACGCGGCGAACGGCGTCATGAGACCGGACCCGAACAGGCCACGATACTGGTCGTCGCCCAAGCCGAAGAAGCTCGTTCCGTGGTGGAGATCGAGAGTCCGGCCGGGCCGGATGCCGGGTCGATGCTGCCGCTCACCGCCACCCAGTCCGAACTGCTCGATCTGATGCTGCGCGCGATCGGCTCGGTGCTCGGTGACTGGAGCACGGCGGCCCTGGCGGATCCGACGCGTGACGACGTGCAGGGCGGGGTGGGCGGCACGCCGAACGTGGCGCGAGTGCTGGAGGGGCGGCGCGTGCTGATCTGGCTGACACGGTCGCCGGGGGACGAGGCTGCTGCCGAGGCACACCGCTTCGAGGTGACCGGTGTGCCGGCCTTCCGGATGGCGCATCCGGCCCTGCTGCTCGAGCGGCCGTCGGGCAAGCGTCAGGCCTGGACCGTGCTCAAGGCGCTGCGCAATCGGCTGGCGGGCGCATGAGCGACGTCGATGCACCGACATCGGTGACCACCGCCGCACTGTCGTTCGCGCCGATGGACGTCGACGATGTCCCGCTGGTGGGCACGATGGAGCGGCGCAACTACGAGTTCGCCTGGACCGACGGCATCTTCCGCGATTGCATCAAGGCGGGCTATCGCTGCGAGCGCGTGCTGCTGGACAACGAACTGATCGGCTACGGCATCCTGCAGATCGGTGCGGACGAGGGCCACGTGCTGAACCTGTGCATCGACAGGCCCTGGCAGCGGCAGGGGTTCGCCCGCCTGCTGCTCGAACACTTGACGGCGATCGCGGTGGAGCGACGCTGCGACACGATGTTTCTCGAGGTGCGGCCGTCGAACCCGCGCGCGGCGGCTCTGTACGCGCGTGCCGGGTTCAACGAGGTGGGGCTGCGCAAGAACTATTACGACGCCAGGGGCGGACGCGAGGACGCGATCGTCATGGCGCGCAGCCTGGGCATGCCGGCGGTGCGAGCCATCCGGCACTGACCACGGGCGCGGGCAAGCCCTCGTGTCGCGAGCAGGCCCTTATACTCGTCCGGTTGACCGCTGATCGAGCCACGCCCCCTCCGATGGACCTGCAGGACGAAGTCGAGCGCCGCCGCACGTTCGCGATCATTTCCCACCCCGACGCCGGCAAGACCACGCTGACCGAGAAGCTGCTGCTGTTCGGTGGCGCCATCCAGCTCGCCGGAACGGTGAAGGGCCGCAAGGCTGCGCGCCACGCCACCTCCGACTGGATGGCGATGGAGAAGGAGCGCGGCATCTCGGTGACCTCCTCGGTGATGCAGTTTCCCTACAAGGAACGCATCATCAACCTGCTGGACACCCCGGGCCACGAGGACTTCTCGGAAGACACCTATCGCACCCTGACGGCGGTGGATTCGGCGCTGATGGTCATCGACGTGGCCAAGGGGGTGGAGGCGCGCACCGAGAAGCTGATGGAGGTCTGCCGGTTGCGCGACACCCCGGTGATGACCTTCATCAACAAGCTCGACCGCGAAGGGCGCGATCCGCTGGAGCTGATGGACGAGGTGGAGAAGGTGCTCGGCATCCGCTGCACGCCGGTCACCTGGCCGATCGGCATGGGCAAGCGGTTCAAGGGCGTCTACCACCTGCGCCGCAACACGGTGCACTTCGCCTCGGCCACGCACGGCGGCAAGATCAATGCCGGCGAGATCGTGGACGGGCTGGACAATCCGAAGCTGGACGAGGTGCTGGGCGGCATGGCCGACGAGCTGCGCGAGGAGCTGGAGCTCGTGCAGGGCGCCTGCGACCCGTTCGACATCGACCAGTACCTTGGCGGCGAGCTGACACCGGTGCACTTCGGCTCGGCGATCAACAACTTCGGCATCAGCGAGCTGCTGGACGATTTCGTCGAGTACGCGCCCGGTCCCCTGCCGCGGTCCACGGTCACCCGCAAGGTAGAGCCGACCGAGCCGGGCTTCACCGGCTTCGCCTTCAAGATCCAGGCGAACATGGACCCGCAGCACCGCGACCGGGTGGCGTTCCTGCGCATCTGTTCGGGCAAGTACGAAAAGGGCATGAAGGCGCGCCACGTGCGGCTGGAGAAGGATGTGCGCTTCGCCGATGCGCTTACCTTCATGGCCGCGGACCGCGGTCACGTCGAGGAGGCGTTCTCGGGCGACATCATCGGGCTGCACAACCACGGCACCATCCGCATCGGCGACACCTTCACGGTGGGTGAGCAGCTGGCCTTCACCGGCATCCCCAACTTCGCTCCCGAGCTGTTTCGGCGTGCGGTGCTGAAGGATCCGTTGAAGATGAAGGCCCTGCAGAAGGGACTGTCGCAGTTGTGCGAGGAGGGAGCGACCCAGCTGTTCAAGCCGGTGATCTCGAACGATCTGATCCTGGGGGCGGTCGGCATCCTGCAGTTCGAGGTGGTGGCCCAGCGGCTGCGCGACGAATACAAGGTCGAGTGCCAGTTCGAGACGGTCAACGTGCAGCAGGCGCGCTGGATTCGCTGCCTGGACGAGAAGGTGCTGGCGGACTTTCGCCGCAAGCTGGAGCAGCACCTGGCGCTCGATCATGCCGGCGAGCTGGTCTACCTGGCGCCCACGCGCGTCAACCTGCAGATGGGCCAGGAACGCTGGCCCGACGTGCAGTTTCTGGCCACGCGGGAACAGGTATTCAACTGAACGGGCAAGGGTGGGAGCAGGATCAAAGGCGCGGCCCATCCATGCCGTGATCTCGGCGGTTGTATAACTGCTACAGGCGTGGTTTTCTCGCCACGGGGCGTGCGAAACTCTTGTCTGTCCGGTCGATCCGGCACCTCATTCTCGTTCTTCATGGAGGCATGCAAATGTCCGCATCACGTCACATCGTCGCCGCCTTGCTCGGTGCGGCCACCCTGCTGTCCACCGTGCCGGCTTCGGCCGAGATCAACGGCGTCATCAACGGTCGTTCGGCCAACCCGGCCAATCTGCCGGAGCGTTCCATCGATGTCGCCCTGCACGAGCGGGACTTCTCCCGCGAGTTCGGTGCCCGGTTCAACTTCGGTATCAACGAGACGATCACCGGCTTCGCCAATGCGGCCATCGTGACCTCCGGCCCGATCGGGTCTGAAGGCTTCTCGTTCGGCGGTGGTGCGTTCATCTACCTGCCCGAACAGCGCATCTGGGACGCGGTCGACATCGCGATCAAGCCGTCGATCAACTACCTCACGATCGAGGGCAACTTCGGCTTCGACCTGAACCGCATAGCGCTGGCTGCCGAGGCGCTGGTGTCCGGCAAGGACCCGATCGGCAACACCGCGCTGAACTGGTACGGCAACGCCGGCCTGGTCGCGGTGATCAACGATGGCAGCCGCAACGACAGCACCGATTTCGAACCCACCGTGGGCGGTGGTCTGTACATGCCCCTGGGCGCGGGTCAGCTGTTCTTCGGTGCCGATCTGTTCGATGGCGACATCGACTTCGGTGTCGGCTATCGCTTCTTCCTCGGCTAGGTTCCGCCTGCCGTACTCGGGATCGGCGGTCGGTCGCACTGGTAAAACGATGCTTCCGGCCGCAACATCAACGGCATGAGCATCAAGACCGACGTCGTCATCATCGGAGCGGGCCCGGTCGGGCTGTTCCAGGTTTTCGAGCTGGGCCTGCAGGGGCTGAAGGCGCATCTCATCGATGCGCTCCCCCAGCCGGGCGGTCAGTGTTCGGAGCTCTATCCGGACAAGCCCATCTTCGACATCCCGGCCGTGCCCGAGTGCACCGGTCAGGAGCTGGTCGACAAGCTCATGCAGCAGATCTCGCCCTTCGGTGCCGAGCTGCATCTGGAGCAGACCGTCGACACGCTGGAGAAGCGGGGCGACGACGATTTCCGGTTGACCACCTCTGCCGGGCTGGAGTTCGAGTGCCGGGCGGTGATCATCGCCGCCGGTGCCGGCTCCTTCACACCGGTGCGGGTACGAGTCGGCGGGATCGATCGGTTCGAGGGCGATCAGCTCAAGTACCGTGTTCGGAATCCCGATCAGCATGCCGGGCGAGACGTGATCATCCTGGGCGGTGGCGATTCGGCCCTCGACTGGGCGATACAGCTGGCATCCCGGGCCAGGACGCTGACACTGATCAATCGCACCGAACGGCTCCGGGCGGCCGAAGCGACGGTCAACCTGTTCCAGTCCTTGTGCGACGAGGAACCGGAACGGGTGCGCATGCTGCTCGGACAGGCGACAGGCTTCGGCGAACGCGACGGGCGACTCAGCGAACTGCAGATCACGCTGCGCGATGAGCAGAAGAGCGTCCAGACCCTGCCGGTGGACGATCTGCTGGTGTTCTTCGGGCTGTCGCCCAAGCTGGGCCCGATCGAGGACTGGGGTCTGGCACTGGAACGCAAGCTTGTCACCATCGACCTGGCCACGTTCGAGAGCTCGGTGCCCGGCATCTACGCCATCGGCGACATCAATACCTACGCGGGAAAGAAGAAGCTGATCCTGTCAGGCTTTCACGAGGCGGCCATGGCGGCGTTCGCGATCAAGCAGCGCTTCGAGCCCGACAAGAAGGTCCATCTGCAGTACACCACCACCTCGCCGCTCATGCACGAGCGGCTGGGCGTGGACGCCGCCGGCGGCGAGCGGGCGCCGGCCTGAGCCTTGCCGGGCGTTCGCCGATCGCGGGTCCGTCCGTGAGGAACCCGCCGTGATGGCACCGATGATGACGCGCCGGTGAAGCTGCAGCAGCTACGCTGCATCGTCGCCATGGTGCAGAACAACCTCAACGTGTCCGAGACGGCGCTGGCGCTGTACACCTCCCAGCCCGGCGTGAGCAAGCAGATACGACAGCTGGAAGAGGAGCTGGGCGTGTCGGTGTTCGAGCGCAGCGGTCGACAGGTCACCGCGGTGACCGAGGCGGGCCGGGCGATCATCGCCCACGCCGAGCGGGCGCTGGCCGCCACCGAGGACATGCGTGCCGCCGGGAGGCAGTTCGCCGATCCGCACGCCGGTACGCTGAAGCTTGCCACCACGCACACCCAGGCCCGCTACGTGCTGCCGGCGGTCATCGAGGCGTTCGGTGCGGCCTGGCCACGGGTGGACATCCACCTTCATCAGGGCACGCCTCAGCAGATGGCCACGTTGGTGAACAGCGGCGAGGTCGACATGGTCATCGCCACCGAAGGGCTGCATCATTATCAGGGGCTGGCACTGATGCCGTGCTCGCGCTGGAGTCGGGCGGTGGTGGTGCCGCCGGGGCACGCGCTGTTCAAGCTGGACAGGCTCGGCGACCTGACGCTGGAGGCGCTCGCCGCCTTCCCGCTGATCACCTACGTGTTCGGTTTCACCGGCCGCTCCAAGCTGGATGCCGCCTTTCACGCGCGCGGGCTGGAGCCGAACGTGGTGCTGACGGCGGCGGATGCCGACGTCATCAAGACCTACGTACGCACCGGTCTGGGCGTGGGCATCATCGCCGGCATGGCGTTCGAGCCTGCCGACGAGCGTGATCTGGTGAAGCTGGATGCCTCATCGCTGTTCGAGAGCAGCACCACCCACATCGGCATGCGCCCGAACCGTACGCTGCGCCCGTTCATGCACGACTTCATCCAGCGTTTCGCCCCGCACCTGACCGCCGAACGCGTGGCCGCGGCCCTGGCGTGCGAATCGGCGGCTGCGCGCGAGGCGTTGTTCGACGGGATCGAGTTGCCGGTGTCGTAGCCGGACGCCGCATCCGGCCGGGCGCTGCGCGAGTCTGCGGACGTACTGCCGCTACACTCGCCCGCATGATGCAACGTGCCTCTGCGCCGCTGATGCGGCTGACCGGAATCAGCAAGGCCTACCCGGGCGTGCTGGCCAACGATGCGGTGGACCTGTCCATCCGGGCCGGCGAGATCCAGGCGCTGCTGGGCGAGAACGGTGCCGGCAAGAGCACGCTGGTCAAGATCATGTACGGCTTGCTGCAGGCGGATGCGGGCCGTGTGCACTGGAACGGCGAGCCGGTCACCATCGGCTCTCCGGCGCAGGCAAGACGGCTGGGCATCGCGATGGTGTTCCAGCACTTCAGCCTGTTCGATGCGTTGAGCGTGCTGGAGAACGTGGCGCTGGGAATGGGGCTGGATGCGGATGCCGAGCTTGCCGCCCGCATCGTCTCGGTATCCGAACGCTACGGCCTGCCGCTGGACCCTGCGCGCTCGGTGTACACCCTGTCGGTGGGCGAGCGCCAGCGCATCGAGATCGTGCGCTGCCTGCTGCAGGAGCCCAAGCTCCTGATCATGGACGAGCCCACCTCGGTGCTGACGCCGGCCGAGGTCGACACCCTGTTCGAGACGCTCACCCGGCTGGCCGCCGAGGGCGTCGCCATCCTGTACATCAGCCACAAGCTGGACGAGATCCGGGCGCTGTGTCACGGCGCCACCATCCTGCGCGGGGGGCGACGCGTGGCCGAGGCCGATCCCGCCGACGCCTCCGCCGATGACCTGGCCAGGCTGATGATGGGCGATGAGGTGCAGCTGGGCGCGGCGGGTGCCGGCGTGGTCAGCGCACCGGCCGGTGCCGGTGCCGGTCGGCCGGCACCGCGCCCGAGCGGTGCGGCAGGGACGGTGCGTCTGAGCACCAGCGGGTTGGACCTGGCAGCCGACGCACCGGACGCCTTGTCGCTGCGCGGCATCACCCTGTCGGTGGCGGCCGGCGAGCTGGTCGGCATCGCCGGGGTCGCCGGCAACGGTCAGGACGAGCTGCTGGCCGCGCTGGCGGGCGAACGGCTGTCGCCCAGCGCCTCCGACGTGCTGCTGGACGAGGCGGCCATCGGCCGCAGCGGGCCGGGCGAGCGCCGGCGGCTCGGGCTGTGCTCGGTGCCCGAGGAACGCCTGGGGCACGGCGCGGTGCCGGAGTTGTCGCTGACCGAGAACGTGCTGCTGACCGCCCACCATCGCGCACCGGTGGCGCGTGGCGGACCACTGTTCGACCGGCGCGCGGCGAAGGGCTTCGCGCAGCGGATCATCGAGGAGTTCGACGTGCGCTGCGACGGTCCGGGCAGCGTGGCGTCCAGCCTGTCGGGCGGCAACCTGCAGAAATTCATCGTCGGGCGCGAGATCCTGCAGGCACCCGGCGTGCTGGTGATCTCCCAACCCACCTGGGGCGTGGACGCCGGGGCCGCGGCCACGATCCATCGCGCGTTGCGCGCGCTGGCGGCCGATGGCGTGGCGGTGCTGCTGATTTCCCAGGACCTGGACGAGCTGATGGCGCTGTGCGATCGCATCGGCGCGCTGTGCGCCGGCCGCTTGTCGGCGTTCTACGCCACCGAGGATGTGGACGTGCGTCAGGTCGGCCTGCTGATGGGCGGTTCCACCGCGCTGCAGGCGGCGGCCTGATGCGCCTGGCCATGATTCGCCTGGAGCGGCGCGCCGCACCGTCCAGCAGCATGGTGTGGGGCGCCCCGCTGATCGCGCTGGTGCTCACGCTGCTGGCCGGCTGCGGGCTGTTCGCGCTGCTGGGCGTGCCGGTGCTGGCCGCGTTGCACGCCTTCTTCGTCGAACCGCTGACCACGCGCTACGGGCTGGGCGAGCTGGGCGTGAAGGCAGCACCGTTGATCATGATCGCGGTGGCGCTGTCGATAGGCTTCCGGGCCCAGGTGTGGAACATCGGCGCCGAGGGGCAGCTGATCGTCGGCGCCATCGCCGGGGGCAGCGTGGCGCTGGCGTTGTACGAGGTCGATGCCTGGTACGTGTTGCCGGCCATGGTGCTGGGCGGGTTGGCGGGCGGCATGGCCTGGGCGGCGATTCCTGCGTTCCTGAAGGTGCGCTTCAACGCCAACGAGATCCTGACCAGCCTGATGCTGACCTACATCGCGGTGCTGCTGCTGTCGATGCTGGTGTCCGGGCCGCTGCGCGATCCGGACGGCTTCAACTTTCCCGAGTCCCGGCTGTTTCACGACGCGGCCAGCCTGCCGCGGCTGTGGTCAGGCACCCGTCTGCACCTGGGGGCGGCGGTGGCGCTGGCGGTGGTGATCGCCGGCTGGGTGCTGCTGTCGCGCACGCTGCTCGGGTTCGCGCTCAGGGTGCAGGGCCAGGCACCGCGGGCGGCGCGTCACGCAGGCTTCAGCGCTTCGAAGCTGGTGTGGTTCTCGCTGCTGGCGGGTGGAGCCATGGCGGGGCTTGCCGGCTTGTTCGAGGTGGCAGGGCCGATCGGTCAACTGCTGCCGAACATCTCGCCCGGATACGGGTTCACCGCCATCATCGTGGCCTTCCTGGGCCGCCTGCATCCGGTCGGGGTGCTGTTCGCCGGATCGATCATGGCGCTGTCCTACCTGGGCGGCGAGTCGGCGCAGATCACGCTGGGCCTGCCGCTGGCGGTCACCGGCGTGTTCCAGGGCATGCTGCTGTTCTTCCTGCTGGCCACCGATGTGCTGATCCGCTACCGCGTACGCCTTGGAGCCGGACGATGAGCGAGACCTGGGTACTGACCCTGCTGACCATCGTCACCGCTGCCACGCCGCTGGTGTACGCCGGCATCGGCGAGCTGGTGGTCGAGCGCTCCGGCGTGCTGAACCTCGGCCTGGAGGGGCTGCTGCTGGGCGGGGCGGTCGCCGCCTTCGCGGTGGCGCATCTGAGCGGCAGCGCCACGCTCGGCATCCTGGCGGGCCTCGGTGCCGGCATGCTGCTGTCGGCGCTGTTCGCGTTCCTGACGCTGACCCTGCAGAGCTCGCAGGTGGCTACCGGGCTTGCATTGACCATCTTCGGCATCGGCCTGTCGGCGCTGATCGGCCAGCCGCTGGTCGGCATCGCCTTCGCCGGCCTGCCGCAGCTGTCGGTTCCGGTGCTGTCGTCGGTGCCGGTGCTGGGGCCGCTGCTGTTCCAGCACGACATCCTGGTGTACGGCTCGTTCGCGCTGGTGGCGGCGGTGGCCTGGTTCCTGACACGCACGCGTGCCGGGCTGGTGCTGCGGGCGGTCGGCGATTCGCCGGAGGCGGCGCACGCGCTGGGCTACCCGGTGATCCGGGTGCGCTACGCGGCCACGCTGTTCGGCGGTGCCTGCGCAGGACTGGGCGGGGCTTACCTGTCGCTGGTATACACGCCGATGTGGGTGGAGAACATGAGCGCCGGCCGTGGCTGGATCGCGCTGGCGCTGGTGGTGTTCGCGGTGTGGCAACCGGCCCGGCTGCTGTTCGGCGCCTACCTGTTCGGCGGCATCAGCATCCTGCAGCTGCACGGCCAGGCGATGGGCCTGTCGGTGCCGTCGCAATTGATGTCGATGCTACCCTACGCGACGACCATCCTCGTTCTGGTGCTGATCTCGCGGGACGGCGGAAGGATCCGGCGCAATGCACCGGCCAGCATCGGCAAACCCTTCCATCCGACTCTGTGACGGAGTCGGTACTCTACGCATCGAGAGCTTGCATGTCTTCTTCATCATTCGATAGACGCCGGCGCGCGTTGATCAGCAACGCCGTGCTGGTCGCCACGCTGGTGACCGGGCTGGGCATCGCCCCTGCCGCCCTGGCGCAGGACGAGGTCGTCAAGGTCGGTTTCGTCTACGTCGGCCCGGTCGGTGATCACGGCTGGACCTACCGTCACGATCTGGGCCGCCAGGCGATCGTGAAGCAGTTCGGCGATCAGGTCGAGACCACGTTCGTCGAGAGCGTTCCCGAGGGCGCCGATGCGGAGCGCGTGATCCGGAATCTTGCGGCCAGCGGTCACGACCTGATCTTCACCACCTCGTTCGGCTTCATGAACCCGACGGTGAAGGTGGCCAAGGACTTCCCGGATGTGAAGTTCGAGCACGCCACCGGCTACAAGCGTGCCGACAACGTGTCGACCTACTCGGCACGCTTCTACGAAGGGCGCGCGGTGCTCGGCACCATGGCCGGCATGATGACCAAGACCAACACGGTGGGCTACATCGGCTCCTTCCCGATCCCCGAGGTGGTGCGCGGCATCAACGCGTTCACCATCGCCATGCGCAAGGTGAACCCGGAAGCCGAGGTGAAGGTGGTCTGGGTCAACAGCTGGTACGACCCGGGCAAGGAGGCGGACGCTGCCAAGACGCTGATCGACCAGGGTGTCGACATGATCACCCAGCACACCGATTCCCCGGCCCCGCTGCAGGTGGCGCAGGAGCGCGGCGTGCTGGGCTTCGGGCAGGCGTCGGACATGTCATCGTTCGCGCCCGAATCGCAGCTCACCTCGATCATCGACGACTGGGACCCGTACTACATCGAGCGGGTGCAGGCGGTAGTGGACGGCACCTGGGAATCGCAGGATGTCTGGTACGGCATCAAGGACGGCATGGTCGCGTTCCCGGACTACGGGCCCAGCGTGCCGGAAGACGTCAAGGAGGCCGCCGAGGTCGTCAAGGCGGGCATCGTGGCCGGCACCCTGCACCCGTTCCAGGGCCCGATCCTGGGTCAGGACGGTGAACAGATCGTGGCCGAGGGTGAAGTGATCGACGACGGTGCCCTGCTGGGCATGGACTATTACGTCGAGGGTGTGCAGGGATCGTTGCCGAAGTAGGGAAGGGCACCATGCAACATAGAAAGCAGATTTGAATCCCTTCGCGCCAAACGTGTCGATCGAAGGCCTGACCGGTATCGGTCAGGTCGAGCTCGAGCTGGATGCCGATCGACCGGCTTGCGTGTTTCTGGGCGAGAACGGGGTCGGGAAGACGAAGCTGCTGGAGGCGTTGCATCTGGTGACATTTCGTCGCGACGCGCTCGTGGACGTTCTGCAGGACGCCTTTGGCGTGGACGTCAACGTCCTGAAGCGAGAGAGCCTGTCCGGGGACTCCCAGCGATCGGCGAAGGCAGGGCTGCTCGACCTGCTGGGCCGGGTGTGACGTAGTTGGCCGTGCACGCCTGTTTCCTGGATGCGTCCACCCTCGTTTCAGCTTTCGATCCGGCTGCTGACGAGCATGCGAGAACGGCGGCGAGGACGCTACTCGAACCGGCGCTCGCCGACACCGAGTCCGCCATCGCGTTCTCGCCTCTGATGCTGTACGAAGTGACGCGTGCCGTCGAGCCGGATACGGAACGCGTCCGCCAGCTGCTCCAAGCGCTCGACGGGTTCACCCGGTTCGACATCACCGAGCGAATGGCAAGCCTTGACGCCGAGCTGTTCCGGCAGGAACGTGCGAACGCCGTAGCCGCGAGAATGTCGGTCTGCAGACGTGATGTCTCACCGGTGTTCGGTCGATTCGATCGATCCCCCTTCAGTACCAATGCCAGCCACCGATAAGCTGCAGCTGGCGCGTCGACACGTCCGCGCCGTCGCGCAGGAATCCGCCGGCCTCGACACCGGTCAGCCCTGCCTCGATCTGCATGCGGTTGCGGAACTCGTAGCCGATGGCGATGCGCGCCGCATCGCCGGTCACCGACTCCATGTCGCTGTACTCGAACTCGTTGTCGAAGATGTCCGCCCACATCGCCTGGCGGCCCAGCGTCAAGGACCCGTATGGCGACGGGCGACCCGGGTGTAGCCAGGCGGTGCCGGTCACGCCCAGCAGATAGGTGCGGTGCCGATTGCCGTCGATCCTGGTCTGCGTTTCCAGGATCGTGCCCGAGATGGCGAACCGATCGTCGATGCCGCCGCCGATGGTCAGCTTGGCCGCGTAACCACCGCCACCGCCTTCATCGTACGAATAGTTCGGGTCCGGATCGACCGAGACGTCGGTGTTGGCGAAGCCACCACCGAAGCCGATGAAGAAGCCTTTTCGCTCCCCGTCGACGGCGTGGGCGGGGGCGATCGTCAGCAGGGATGCGGCCAGGGGGGCGAGCAGACCAAGGACAAGGCGGGAGCGAACGTTCATGCGAGAGGGGGTCCTGGCACGGCCGGATAGGGGAGTATGGGGTTCGGTGCCGCTCGTCGAGCCAGGGTGGGCGTAATACCCGGTCTGGGAGATGCTCCAAGCAGCCTTTCCGGAAGAGCTTCCGGTGTCCACGGAACCTGCCAGCTCCGGGGCATGAAAACGCCATGCACGTTGCGTTTCGGGAGACGGTCTCGCTGGTGCGTGCGGATCCCGCCCACGCTTCGGCGTCCGTTCAACGCCTGAACGGCAGCATCCGGTTCATCAGCCCGCTACCCTCGAACACATGCTTGCGGATCATCATCCCGGCGTGCCAGGCGATCGCGATCAGCGCAGCGTAGGCCACCGTCACGTGCGCCACGCGGGCCAGCGTGTCCCAGCCTTCCCGCTTGCCGATCGGGTTCGGCAGCTCGAATCGACCGAAGAGATCGATGCCGTAGCCACCGGACATGACGTACAGGTAGCCGGTGATGGGCAGTGCGAACATGACCACGTACAGCGCGGTCTCCAGACGCGACGAAATGGTGCGTTCGACCAGGGTCAGGGAATCGTGCCAGCGCAGCAGCGGCGTCGCCTTGCGCCACACGAGCCGTCCGAGTGCCAGCAGCGCGATGACCAGCCCGATCGACTTGTGCCCGTTGTACCAGGCGTTTCCGTCCCAGCCGAACGCCGATTGGCCCGGGCCCAATCGCGTCATCAGGTTCGCCCCGAAGAACTGGTACAGGAACAGCAGGAAGATCGACCAGTGGAAGAACTTCGCGACGCTGCCGTAGCGGCCGGCCCGGTTCTTCAGCGCCATGGGAACGAACCGGGTTGCCAGTGCATTCGCGAATTCATCTGCGAGCCCGCGGCGTCATGGCGATCAAGTGCTCCCGGCATGCTTTTCCGCTCCTGTCGAGGTACGCTGGGTGCGAGTCTACCCGGGCATGGGTTGGTGATCTTGCGTGTTCAGGGGCGCTCGCCCGGCCTTGAATCCCAGTACCACCGCGCTCAACAGACCGTTGCCCGACAGGTAACCGCCGTCGGCGCTGCCCGACACGCCGCAAGCGGCCCCACCGCCGGCGAACAGGTTCGGAAACAGGCCGCCGTCGGCACGCCGGACCCGGCCGTCGGCGTCGACCCGCAGGCCGCCCTGGGTATGGAACAGCGCGCCGGTGACGCGTACGCCGCGGTAGGGTGGCCGCAGCGTCACCGCACCGAAACGCCGGCCGAACGCATCGCGGCCCTTCGCGGGCAGGCCCGCCATCGTTCGCGCGACGGCATCGACGGGTAGTCCGAACCGCATCGCCAGCGCCTCGAGCGTATCGGCCGTCTCGACGGCACCGAGTGCCTCCGCTCGTCGAAAGTCCTCGAACTGCCGCGCGATCGCCGCGATGCGCTCGTCGAAGACGCTGTAGGCGACGGCGTCGGGCTGCGCCAGCACCGCTCGTGCCGCCTCGGAGTAGCCGGTGGATTCGTCGTGGAAGCGCTCTCCGTGCGCGTTCAGCTGCACGCCCCCCTCGGTGATGACCGCCCAGGTGATCAGGATGCCGTGCGGGTGGGCCACGTTGCCGTGCCCCTGATAGGCCCCCAGGTGCGCGGTGGCCGCGCCCAGTCGCTCGCCCCACAGGACGGCCTCGCCGCGATTGCCGTCGTGGCCGAACCATACGCCGTCGGCGATGCCGGGCAGGTGACGTTCGACCATCGAACGATTGCCGCCGAAACCGTTGCAGGCGAGAATCAGCCTGGCGCAGCCGAGCGATTCGCCTCGACCGTCGGGGGTGCGCACGCTGGCGCCCCGGATCAGCGGCCCGTCGTGGTGGATCGTCGTGGCCCGGCGGTCGCAGACGATGTCGATGCGCTCGCGCTCGCAGGCTGCGCGCAGCGCGTCCACCAGTTCGCCGCCGGCACGGCTCGGCAAGCCGTGCAGGCGCCGATGCGTGTGGCCGGGGTAATCGAAGTCGTCGATCAGCGTGAACGGCAGGCGGTGGCGCGCCGTCAGCCAGTCGATCACCGGCGCTGCGCCTTCGGCCAGGGCGGAAACCAGCGCCGGGTCGTTCTGCCCGCCGGCCTTGCGCTGGATGTCGGCGGCGAAGAGGGCGGGCGAATCGTCGATGCCCGCGGCGCGCTGCAGCGCGGAGCCCGCGGCCGGGATCAGCCCGGCCGACAGGGCGGTGGAGCCTGCGGGCAGCGCGTCGGCCTCGATCACGCACACCGCTTGCCCGGCTTCGGTGGCGGCCAGTGCCGCGACCAGGCCGCAGGCCCCGGCCCCGATGATCAGCGTGTCGACCTCGATGTCGAAGCCGTCGGGCGGCGGCGGCGCGACGTCCGGTGCTCGGTCGCTCATCCTGCGGATGCCGGGTCGTCGTGGCGCTTGCCCTCGGCCAGCAGCTCCTCGGTGCCGAGCACCGCGTTCAGGCCGTCGAAATCGAACATCCGCTCGGCGAACGGCGCGTTGGAACCGTGCCGGTGAAGGCTGGCGTAATAGTCTCGGGCGGTCCGCGCCAGCGCCCGCACGATGCCGCCCGGGAAGATCGCGATCGAGAACCCCAGGGCCTGCAGGTCGTCGGTGCCGGTCATCGGCGTGGCGCCGCCCTCGACCATGTTGGCGAGCAACGGCACCCGGCCGGCGAACCGTTCGCCGATGGCGACCAGCTCCGCGCGGGTGCGCGGTGCTTCGACGAACAGCAGGTCCGCCCCCGCTTCGAGGTAGGCCTCGGCACGTTCGAGCGCAGGCTCCAGCCCTTCCACCGCGATGGCGTCGGTCCTGGCGATGATCAGCGTCTCGTCACAGGCGCGCGCATCGGCCATCGCCCGGACCTTGCCGACCATCTCGGCCCTGCCGATCAGGCGCTTGTCCTTCAGGTGCCCGCAGCGCTTGGGGTGTCGTTGGTCTTCGATCTGGAGTGCCGCGGCACCCGCTCGCTCGTACTGGCGCAGCGTGCGCTGCGCGTTCAGGGCATTGCCGAAGCCGGTGTCGGCGTCGATGATCACGGGCAGGCCGATGCGGTCGGCGATCAGCGCCAGGGTGTCGGCCATCTCGCTGGCCGTGGTCAGGCCGATGTCGGGCCGGCCGAGGCGGGTGTAGGCGACCGCCGCGCCGCTCAGGTAGAGCGCCTCGAAGCCTGCCGCCTCCGCCAGCGTCGCGCTCAGCGCGTCGAACACGCCCGGCGCCACGAGCAGGCGCGGCTCGGCGAGCCGGGCGCGAAGCGGTGGGCGGGCGGCGCTCATCGGATCGTGTCCGACCATTCGCTCACCCCAGCCATGCCGTCGCCTCGGCGCAGCTCAGGCATTGCGTGACGGTGGCCAGCGAGACCAGGGTCGCCTCGTGGACCGCATCGTCGAACGCGGCGCAGCCGTCGCTCAGCATCACGGTGTCGATGTCGCGCAGGTGCGCATCGCGCAGCGTGCTGGCCACGCCGCCGTTGGTGACGATGCCGCCGACGATCAGCCGATCGATGCCCACCGCGCGCATGATGTATTCCAGCCGCGTCTGGTAGAACGCCGAATAGGCGACCTTCTCGACCACGAAGTCGGCGGGTGCGAGCGTGTCGACCAGATGGTGACCGACCGCCCCGGGCGCGAAGTCGCCCTTGCAAAGGAACGGTCTGAGCGCCCGCAGGTGCGGGGATATCAGCGGTTCGCCATCGCGCCCCGGCACCAGCGTGAACTGCGCCGAGAGGTAATGACCGCCGCGTCGGCGCAGCGCATCGACCAGCGGTGCGATGCGATCGGGCAGCACGGCGATCGACGCGGCACCCTGCCCGGCGCGTCCGTAGGCCCCGTCCGGGTGCAGGAAATCGTTCTGCAGGTCGATCGTCAGCAGGGCCGTGCGCGACAGGTTCCAGGCGTGCGGACCGGCGCTCATGCGCGGCCCCGCCCGGCGGCCTCGATGAGCGTGTTGCCGAAGGCGTCCACACGTCCGATCAGGCCAGGCTCGATCAGCACGGTGGTGTCGGGCTGTTCCAGGATGGCCGGCCCCCGGATCGCGCAGCCGACCGGCAGCGACAGCCGATCGTGGATGGCCGTCTCGTGCCAGGCGGTACCGAAGTGCACGCGGCGTGTCGCCCTGGGCGACGGCGCTTCCGATACGTTCGCCACGGGCTCGGCCTGCGGCGCCAGCGTGCGCAGGTCGAACTTCGGGCGCTCGCCGATCACCGTGCTGCGAAGGTTGATCACGCGACGCACGCCAGCGGCGAGCACGCGCCCGAAGCTCCTTTCGTAGCTTGCATCGAAGGCCTGCCCGATCAGCTCGCGCGTGACGGGCCGGAGCTCGTCCCCCGAGCGTTCCACGCTCAGCGGCACGGCCACGGTGTGGGTCTGCCCGGCGTAGGCCATGTCGAGCTCGAAGCTTGCCTGACGCGAAACGAAGCGGCTGTTCGACGCGTCGAGCAGTGCCATGCCGCGTTTCATGTGCTCCTGCATCGTGGCCAGCAGGGCAGTCTCGTCCAGGGTGTCGAGCGTGGCGTTGACGGTCTGCACGAAATCCTGGCGCATGTCGGCGATGACGCAGCCCATGGCGCTGGTCACGCCCGGGTAGCGGGGCACCAGCGCGCGGGCGATGCCGGTCTCGGCCAGCAGCGCACCGGCGTGCAGGGCGCCACCGCCACCGAACGGCATGAACACGAATCGCTCGGGGTCGAAGCCGCGTTCGATGCTGATCAGGCGGATGGCGCCGGCCATGCGCGAGTTGGCCACGCGCAGGATGGCCTCGGCCGCGGCCGTGGTGTCCAGGCCGAGCGGATGGCCGACGTGCGCATCGATCGCCCGTTCGGCCGCCGCGACGTCGAGCACCTCGAGCTTGCCGCCGATCGGGCCGCGCGGGTCGATGCGGCCGAGCACGACATGGGCATCGGTCACCGTCGGGCGTTCGTTGCCCAGGCCGTAGGCGACCGGACCCGGATCCGACCCTGCGCTCTCGGGGCCGATGGCGAGCAGCCCGCCCGCGTCCACCCGGGCGATCGAGCCACCGCCCGCGCCGATGGTGGTGATCTCTATCATCGGCGTGCGCACGACCAGGCCGAAGTCGATGGCGGTCTCGGGGCCGAGCATCGAGCGACCGTCGGCGATCAGCGAGACATCGAAGCTGGTGCCGCCCATGTCGCCGGTGACGACCTGGTCGAACCCTGCGCTGCGCGCGATGTAGGCGGCCGCGATGACACCGGCGGCAGGCCCCGAGAGCGCCGTGCGCACCGGCAGGCGACAGGCCGTGTCCACCGCCATGACGCCTCCGTTCGACTGCACGATCATGAACTCGCCTCCGAACCCGCCGCGACGCAGCGAGGCCTGCAGGCGCTGCAGGTAGCCCGACACCTCGGGCTGCAGGTAGGCGTTCAGGGCGGTGGTCGAGAAGCGTTCGAACTCGCGGATCTCTGGCAGGATCTCGGAGGAGGCGGCCACGTGCGGGTTGGGCCACAGCTTGCGCACGGCCGCCACCGCCGCCGCCTCGTTGGCAGGGTTCGCGTAGGCGTTGGCGAACAGCACCGATACCGACTCGCAGCCGGCGTCGAGCAGCTCGCGCGTCGCCGCGCGCACGGCGTCCAGGTCGACCGGCGTTCGCACCCGGCCGTCCGCCAGGGTCCGTTCGTCGACCTCCAGGCGACAGGTCCGGTCGATCACCGGTTCGAAGCTGCCGCGCAGGCCCCAGGTGCGCGGCCGGTCGCGGCGACGCATCTCGAGCACGTCGCGCAGCCCGCGCGTGGTGATCACGCCGCTGCGCGCGCCCTTGCGCTCGAGCAGCGCGTTGGTACCGGCGGTGGTGCCGTGCACCACGATGGCGACCTCGGCAAGGTTCTGGATGTGCCGCCCGATACCCTCCAGGAAACCTTCGGACTGGTCCGGACGCGTGGTCGGCACCTTGCCCACCGATGCCGTGCCATCGGCGTCGTTCAGCACGAACACGTCGGTGAACGTGCCGCCGACATCGACGCCGATCGTGTACGCGGCGCGCCCGTTCGCCGGCGCGCTCACGAGCCTGCGGCTCGCCAGTCGCGGCCGTGGCAGGCGTCGGCGCGCGCTTCGCCGACGAGCCCACGCCGCACGTCCTCGGCCACCGCCGCCGGATCGCGCCTGAGCGCCTGGCCATAGCCGCCACCGCCGGGCGTCTCCAGCCTGACCGCCTGGCCCTGCGCGAGCCGGATGCCGCGCATCTTCGAGTGCAGCGGGGGGCGAGCCCAGCCACCGTCGCATTCGTAGGAGAACACGTTCAACGCGGCCTCGCCGCCACCGGCGATCCCGCGCGGCGGGTGGCAGCCGCGCTCGCCGAACAGGAAGGCCTCGGCGCCCCCCTCCTCGAGCACCTCGATCTCGTAGATGGCGCCGACGCCGCCGCGATGCTGGCCGGCGCCGGCGCTGTCGGGCCGCAGCGCCCACTCGCGAAAGAGGACCGGGTAGGCCGCCTCCAGAATCTCCAGCGGCGGGATGGTGGCCGTGGAGATCGGCGCGTTGCCATGGTTCAGCCCGTCGCCGTCGATGCTCGCGCCATGCCCCCCGCCGTAGAAGCTGAACATGACCCAGGGGCGGCCGTCGCGACGCCGCCCGGCGATCGACAGCGCGTTGATCGTGCCGTAGGCATTGGCGACGGCGCGTTCGGGCGAAGCCTGGGCGGCGGCGCAGAAGATCACGTCGATCATCCGCAGGATGGTCTCGGTGTAGCCGCCCACCG
>Ga0115029_1000391_pt1 | contig 44637 bp, 38 predicted proteins | sample SidtaG_3_FD_87297 | JGI IMG/M metagenome (GOLD analysis project Ga0115029, IMG submission 87297) | Marine algal microbial communities from Sidmouth, United Kingdom - Sidmouth_Asex1 metaG | ecosystem: Host-associated > Algae > Red algae > Unclassified | place: Sidmouth, United Kingdom | collected... | reverse complement strand
GTGCAGATCGGACAGGTAGGCTTGGAAACGGGAGTGAAAGCTCATACCCCTGATCATCACGACAGAAGACGTTCACATCAACGACCGTTGAAAATGTGACGCAGTAGGACTAAGAAATTCGCTAGTAGGGCTTATCTTTCCATAGCCTTGCCAGGCGGGCGCCGCGTGCACCGACGCGAGCGCCGCGTTCACGGCCTCGCACCCTGGACGATGCGGTCCAGGATCATCGCGCAGAACAGGATCGCGAAGCCTGCCAGGATGCCCTGTCCGACGTTGGCGTACTGCAGCGCCTCGAGCACGTCCTCGCCCAGCCCCTTGGCACCGATCAGCGAGGCGACCACCACCATCGCCAGCGACAGCATGATGGTCTGGTTGATGCCGGCGCGGATCGAGGGGCCGGCCAGCGGCAGGTCGACCCGGGTCAGCAGGTACCACTTGCCGGCCCCGAACGCGATCGCCGCCTCGCGCACGTGCTCGGGCACGCCGCGCAGCCCCAGCACCGTCAGGCGCACCACCGGGGTGCCGCCGAAGATCATCGTGGTGACCACCGCGGCCGGTTTGCCGGTGCCGAAGAAGGCGATCACCGGAATCATGAACACGAACGCCGGCATGGTCTGCATGAAGTCCATGACCGGCTGGATGGCGGCGTAGAAGCGCGGCCGGCGCGCCGCGTACAGGCCCAGCGGGATGCCGATCAGGATCGACAGGCAGGCCGCGGTGCCCAGCAGCGCCAACGTGGTCATCGCCTTGACCCAGAAGCCCAGCAGGCCCATGTAGGCCAGGAAGGCGGCCGAGAAGATGGCGGTTCGCGCACCGGCCGACAGCCAGGTGAGCAGCACGATGAAGGCGGCGATCACCACCCAGGGGGTCTGCACGAAGATCAGCTCCAGCGTGTCCAGGAGCAGCCGGATGGCACCGGTGATGATGTCGAACAGCGCCTCGCCGTGGGTGACGGTCAATGCGAAGAAGCGCTCCACCGCAGCGATCGCCTCCAGCCGGATCGCGGGCACCGTGGGGAACTCGGCCAGCAGCGCGATCGCGCCCGGCAGGCTGTAGTGCAGCATGGCGGTGGCCAGGATCAGCACCACGAACAGCGTGGCGAGCAGCATGTCGCGCACGGGCATGCCGTGCCGCAGCGAAGCGTCCGACAGCCAGGCGGAGAAGCGCGCCTCCAGCGCGGTGTTGGCCACCGTCGCCTGCACCAGCTTGATCACCGCCAGGATCGCCAGGCCGGACAGGGCGATCCAGACGCCCTGCGCCTCGGCCGCGGTGGCGTCGAGCCGGATGTCGCCGATGCTGGCCTCCAGCGAGGCCACGGTGCGCTCGTACACCGCGACCTTGTCCGAGCTGCTGTCGATGGCGGCGGCCAGTTGCTGGCGCCTGAGCTCCAGCGTGCCCTCGATCGAGGCGACGCGGGCGCGGGCATCGGCGCCCAGGTCCCCGAACAGGCCGCGCGCCAGCTGCACGAAGCCGATCGTCTCCACGATCAGGAACACCACTGCCCAGTTCCACAGGCCGCGAGCGCCGTACCAGATCGGCCCGAGCAGTCCGGCCAGCGCGTTGAACGTGGGCGTGAAGCCTGCGCGATTGCCGATGCGCTCGAATTGCTGCGCGTAGTACGTCGGGTGGGTGCGCACGAAGTCCGCGACCCGGGAGCGTCGCTGCGCGGCCTGCGCATCGGCAGCGGCCGAGCCACCGGCCAGCACCGAGGGTTCCATCGCCCGCGCATCGGATGCCCCCGTATCGGCTGTGCCCTTCACGAGACCTCGCCTCCTTCGACCACGGTGCGCAGGATGTCGCGCCGCGTGACCACCCCGACATCCCGGCCGTCGTCCTCGATGACGATCGGTGCATCATCGTCGATGGCCAGCTGGATCAGCACGCTCAGCGCCTCGTTCTCGTCGCAACGCGGCGTCGTCGCATCCAGCGTTCGCCCGCCGGCCAGCCAGTCGTCCAGCGGCTGCATCACCGCGTGGGCGCGCAGCACCTTCAATCGCGAGATGCCGGCCACGAACGAGGCCACGTAGTCGTCGGCCGGGTTCATCACGATGTCCTCGGCGGTGCCGATCTGCACCACGCGCCCGTCGCGCATGATCGCGATGCGATGCCCGACCCGCACCGCCTCGTCCAGGTCGTGGGTGATGAAGATCGTGGTCTTGTGCAGCGTGTGCGACAGGCGCACGAACTCGTCCTGCAGCTGGCGTCGGATCAGCGGGTCCAGCGCGCTGAACGGCTCGTCCATCAGCAGCACGTCCGGATCGGCGGCCAGTGCGCGTGCCAGTCCGACGCGCTGCTGCATGCCGCCGGAGAGCTCGTGCGCGTACTTGTTGCCCCAGGCGCCCAGATCGACCACGTCCAGGATCGCTGAGGCCTGGCGCAGTCTTGCATTCTTGTCGACGCCGCGGATCTCCAGCGGCATGGCCACGTTGTCGATCACCGAGCGGTGCGGCAACAGCGCGAAGTTCTGGAACACCATGCCGATGCGGCGGTTGCGAAAGGTGCGCAGCGCCGCGGGCGCCAGTGCCGTGACATCGGTGCCCTCGATCGTGATGCTGCCGGCCGTGGGGTCCAGCAGCCGGTTGAAGTGGCGCACCAGCGTGGACTTGCCGCTGCCGGACAGCCCCATGATGCAGAAGATCTCGCCGCGCTCGACCTGCAGGCTGACATCCGCCACGCCCACCACGACGTTGTAGCGATCCAGCACATCGCTCTTGCCCAGGCCCTCGTGGCGGATCGCCTCGAGGGCCTGGGCGCTCTGTTGCCCGAACAGCTTCCAGACGCTGTCGACGTGAATCATGGTCGCTGTCCGGCGTCGGCCCGTGGCTCGGTGTCGCCGCTCGCCGTTACAGGCCGAGCCAGCCGTCGACCCGCTCGGGATTGGCCTCGACCCATTCGCGTGCCACCTCGGACGGGTCGCGCCCCTTGCCGGAGATCTCGTGGGCGAAGCTGCTGACATCGTCCGCCTGCAGGGCGAAGTTCTGGAAGAACTCGGCGATCGCCGGCGAGCGCTCCACCAGCGAGTTCGACCAGGCGATCTGCACATCCTTGAGCGCATCCTTGGAGGCCACCATCGACTCGGTGTACCAGTCCGGCGAATCGGACGGCTGCACCATGACGTACTTCTCCGGATCGTAGGCCGGCTCGTCGAGCATCACGACATCGAACATGTACCAGACGGCGTGCGGGGTGTAGCAGTAGAACGCGTAGCCCTCATCCTTGGCCACGGCATCCTTGATGCGGGCGGTCTTGACCGCCTCCTCGGCGCGTACCGGCTCGATGAAGTCCAGCAGGCCGTAGTCGCGCACCTTGACCTCGTTGACGTTGGCCGAGGCCCAGGCCGGCGCACCGATCCACATCTCGCCCAGCCCGTTGCCGTCGCTGTCCATCTTCTCGGCCACGTCCGGGCGGCCCAGGTCGGCGATGTCGGTGATCTGATTGGCCTCGGCGAAGCCCTGGGTCACGCAGAAGCCCTGGTTGCCCTCGTAGGCGTTCTCGGACAACGTGACCGTGCCGGCCTCGTCCACGTACTGCTGGGTGAAGCTCTGCTGGTTGGGCAGCCAGACATCCGGGTGCACATCGATGTCGCCCTTGCCCTGGTCCATCGCCTGGAAGATCGTCGCGTTGTTGCCGGGCACCAGTTCGGCCTCGCCGCCGATGCGCGATTCGACCACCTCGGCCAGCAGGTGCGCGATGGCCTGCGCACCGGTCCAGGTCGGTACGCCGATGTTGACCGACTCGGCGGCGGAGGCGATGGGTGCGCCCAGGCCGAGCGTGGTCGCCAGGGCGATGCCGATCGTCGTCTTGTCGGGTCGTCTCATTGCGGGGTTTTTTCCGTGGATGGGGTCGGGGGTGGGTCGTGTCAGCCGAGGGCGTGTGTCGCCAGGGCGTCCTCGTAGGCGAACAGCGCGCTCGCGCCGCCGGTGTGCAGGAACAGGATGCGTTCATCGCGCCGGTAGGCACCGGCGCGAATCAGCCCGATCAGACCGGCCATGCCCTTGCCCGAATACACCGGATCCAGCAACAGGCCCTCCTCGCGCGCCAGCATCGCGATGGCCTCGTGGGTGGACTCGGCCATCTGGCCGTAGCCGGCACCGACGTAGCCGGCGTCGACCTGAATGCGCTCGCGGGGCAGTGGCGCTGCGCCGAGCTTCTCGAGCGTCTTGCCGGTCAGCGCGTGCACCGCATCGACCTGGCGCTGGTGGGGCTGGCGCACGCTGATGCCCATGACCGGCAAGGGGTCCTCCAGCGCGGCGAAGCCTGCGACCAGTCCGGCCTGCGTGCCGGTGCTGCCGGTGGCCATGACCAGATGATCGAAGCGCGTGCCCGAGGCGTGCTGCTCCTCGACGATCTCCTCGGCGCAACCGGCATAGCCCAGCGCACCGACCGCGTTCGAGCCGCCACCGGGAATGAAGTAGGGACGCCGACCCTGCGCACGCAACGTGTCGACCACCGCCTGCGCCTCGGCGTTCATGTCCAGCCCCGGCGGACGGAACTCGATCGAGCAGCCGAACAGCCGATCCAGCAGCACGTTGCCGGTGCGCTCGTACTCGGGGGCGCGATCCGGCACCCGGCGCTCGAGCAGCGCGTGGCAGTCGAGCCCGACCTTGCAGGCGGCGGCAGCGGTCTGGCGCACGTGGTTGGACTGCACCGCGCCCTGGGTGACCAGCATGTCGGCCTGCTGTTCGAGCGCCTCGCCGACCAGGTACTCCAGCTTGCGCGTCTTGTTGCCGCCACCGGCCAGGCCGGTGCAGTCGTCGCGCTTGACGAACAGCTGCGGGCCGCCGAGGGCTGCGCTCAGCCGCGGCATCGGCTCGATCGGAGTAGGGCGGTGGCACAGCGCGACCCGGGCGAAGCGCTCCAGGTGCAGGGCGCTCGTGGGACGGTCTGCGCTCGCGGCAACGCTCATGCTCGTGTCGTGTCCCGGAAGTGTCGTGCCACCCTAGCGAGCCGGTCCGCGGCATTCCAATGCCATGATCGACTGATACCATGCAGGAAACGCATGATGCGGGTGACCGCCATGGACTTCGCTTGGTTTCACGATCTGGGTCGACTCGCGCGCACCGGTCACTTCTCGCAGGCGGCGGCCCAATCCAACATCAGCCAGCCGGCGTTCAGCCGGCGGATCCGTCAGCTGGAAGCGTGGGTCGGCACGCCGCTGGTGGATCGCCGCCACCACCCCGTGACGTTGACCGCCGCCGGCACCCAGATGCTGGAGGCCGGCCTGCAGGCGCTGGAGCGGCTCGAGCACGAGCGTCGCCAGGTGCGCGAGGCGGTGGCCCTGCCGGATCGGCACGTGGTCACCTTCGGCATGCCGCACTCGATCGCCTGGCGCTTCTACCCCGACTGGCTGGAGACCTTCGAGCGTCGCTGCGCACCGGTGATGTCGCGCATGCGCGCCGACGACCTGCCCAGCTGCGTGGAAGCCCTGGCGCAGGGCGATATCGATTTCCTGATCGGCTACCGCAGCCGCTTCTCGGCCGGTGTCGCCGGGCTCGCCTCGCTGGAATCGGTATCGATCGGGCGGGACGTGCTGGTGCCGATATGCAGCCTTGGCCCCGATGGTGGTCCGCGGTTTCGATTCGACGGTGCGCTCGGGCGTCCGGTGCCCTGGTTGCGCTACGGGGCTACCGCCTCGATCAGCACGCACATCGAGCCGCTGCTCGAATCGCTGGGCGTCACCGAGCGGCTGAGCATGGTGTACGAGAACACCATGGCCGGTGCGCTGCGCATCCGGGCGCGCGAGGGGGCCGGGGTGGCCTGGCTGCCGCGCAGCCTGGTGGCCCCCGACCTGGCGTCCGGGCTGTTGGTGTTGACCGGCGAGCCGGATTGGCAGATCCCGCTGGAGATCCGGCTGTACCGCCTGCGCGATGCCTCCGACACCGTCACCCGTGCGGTGTGGGCAAGATTGGCCGGAGAGCGTGATGGGCGGGCTGATCCGGCCGACTTTGTCGTAGCGTGACCGGCATGTGGTTACCACGACCCGACCCCGACGTGCCGGCCGAAGGGCAGGAGAGTGTCTGGGACTATCCGCGCCCGGCGATCGCCCAACCCACCGACCGGCTGATCGAGGTGGTGTTCGCCGGCACGCTGATCGCCCGCACGCGCCGCGCCGTGCGCACCCTGGAGACCAGCCACCCGCCCAGCTACTACCTGCCACGCGAGGATGTGCTGGCCGACTGCCTGGTCGAGCTGAGCACCGTCGGCACCCTGTGCGAATGGAAGGGGCGGGCGCGTTACTTCGACGTCGTGATCGGCGATCGGCGGGCCGAGGCGGCGGCCTGGAGCTACCCGTCGCCCGGTGCCGCCTTCGGAATGCTCAAGGATCACATCGCGGTGTACCCGCAGGCGATGGACGCCTGCCGGGTGGACGGCGAGCTCGCCCGGCCGCAGGCCGGGGCGTTCTACGGCGGCTGGATCACCGACGATCTGGCCGGCCCGTTCAAGGGGCCGCCCGGCACGCGCGGCTGGTAGCGAGCCGGTGGCGGCTCGACCGAGGACGCTGGCCGGGCGTTGAGGCTCGAGATTCAGGCCCGGGATTCAGGCCCGGGATTCAGGCTCAGGTCCTGAAGTACGCGATGCAGGCCGGGCGCACGGTGTCCCACCCCGCGTCCAGCGCCGCGACCAGCTCGTGTGGCAGCGGGCCCTGCTCGCAGGCGTCCAGGTTGGCGACCAGGTGCGCCTGTGAGGTGGCCCCGAGGATCACCGCGTGCGCGGTGTCCTCGTCACCCTTCGCCAGCGCGGAGTGGTGCACGAGCCAGCGCAGCGCGGCTGCTGCAGGCTCGATGCCGTGCGCGATCGCGCTGTCGGCGAAGCGGGCGATCGCTGCGAAGTAGTCCGGCTTCCAGTAGCGCGCTTGGTAGCTTGCGTTGTCTGCGAAGCGCCCGTCGCTGGGCAGATCGTCGATGCGGCGATACTTGCCGCTCAGAAGACCGCCCGCCAGCGGGTTGTAGGCGTAGAAGTCGATGCCGAAACGTGCAAGGCAGGGCAGCAGCTCGCGCTCCACGTCCCGGGTCAGCGCGTTGTACATGCCTTGGTAGACGACCGGTCGGGGCCAGCCGTTGGCGGTGCACAGTCCGACGATCTCGGCGACCTGCCAGGCGGCGTAGTTGCTGAGCCCGAAGCGACGAAAGCGTCCAGCGGCATGGTGCTCGGCAAGCGTTGCCAACGTGAGCTCGATCGGTGTGCCCAGGTCGGGCATGTGCAGGTAGAACAGATCGAGCGAGTCGCTGCCGAGCCGTTCCAGCGAGGTGTGCAATTGGCGCGTCACCGAGTCCGGTGTCAGGCCCCCGAAGTGGTGCGGGTTCGCCTTGCCGGCGATCGGTTGGTCGGCGATGAGGCCATCGGCGCGCAGTTCACCGAGCAAGGTCTCGGTGGCGCCGTCGTTGTAGACGTAGACGTAGGCGGTGTCGAGCTGGCGATGCCCCCGCTGGCCGAACAGCTCCAACAGCCTGGCCGAGCCGGCCTTGTCCACCTGCCCGCCGAACGTCATCGTGCCCAGGACGATGTCCATGTCGTGCCTTCCGGATCGTGTACGTGCCTAGGGTATCCGACGGACGCTTGACTCAACCTGCGAGCTGGACGAGCTGGCTGCCACGCTGTTCCACGGTATGGCGATCATCGACCACCGCTTTTACCGCGGGGTGCGCTGAAGGCAGGCCTACTCGGCGCGACCGCCACGTCGCCCGAGCCCGAGCCGGCGCAATCGGGTCCCACCCGGACCCACCCGGACCGACCCAGGCCGACCCAAAGGCACGCTTCGTGATAGATCCCGGATCGCACCCTTGCCCCGGCCACGCCATTCCATGAACGAGACGTCCCCTCGCCGTGCACCGCGTCGCACGCCCGGCCGCCGTCAGCTGGCGATGCTTGCGCTGCGCCTGCACACCCGCACGATCGCCTGGGTGGCCGGTCTGGTGGCGATCACGCTGACGCTGGGCGCGATCGGCATCCTGCAGGCGATGACGGTCGGCGAGCCGATCGCACGCTCGGGCACGATCGTGGGCGTCTCGTCCAGCCAGTCGATCCATGTACAGGTGCTGCTGGAGAGCGGCGAGGCGGTGCTGGTACCGCGCGAGCAGCACCACCGGCTTGCCCAGGGCGATCGGGTGACGGTGCTGGAGAGCGCCAATGCGTTGGCAATGGTCGGCTACCGGCTGGCGGAGGTCCAGACGCGGTAGCCGTTCGCCCTGGCGAGGGCGTGCAGCCTTCGTCGATCAGGGCCTAGCCGCCGATCACGGTGACCTGGATGCTCATCCCGCCGCCACCGGAGCCGTTGCCGTCGGCACCGCCGTACGGCGTCGCCGAGATCGTATGATCACCATCCGCGCCGAAGTCGAACGGGGCGTAGTCGCCGGAGGCGTCCCCGGCGATGGCGTACGGGGCAACGTTCTCGGTCTGCAGGGCCTGCACATCGTCGTAGCCGATCACCACGATGTCGACTCATGACAAGACGCGTCAACGGTGGAGGAACGCCCATCCTGGGCGCCGGCGCGCGAACCGGTCGATTGTCCAAAGTGCGTGTGAGTCCGCAGCGGATGCCAATGGCGATCGTTGGCCTGATGACGCCGGGGCGGGCCCTTTTCACAGGTTTTTCCGTACGCTAGCGCCGGGTCCGGTCGCTGCTGGCGCCGTGCCGCGTTCCCCCCTTTCACGTTGCCGATCCGACCTGTTGCGCATGGCCTCTTCACCCGCGACCGCGCCCCGCCTGACGGTCTCGCGCCGTCTTCGCTCCACCCCGTTCACCGAGCGCGCGATGGCGCGCGGCGCCAGTGCCTTCACGGTCTACAACCGAATGCTGCTGCCGACCGTGTTCGAGAGCCTGGAGGCGGACTATCGCCATCTGATCTCGTCGGTGCAGGTGTGGGACGTCGGCGTGGAACGCCAGGTCGAGATCCGCGGCCCGGATGCAGCGCGGCTGGTGCAGTGGATGACGCCGCGCGACATCGCCGACGTGCAGGTCGGGCGCTGCTGCTACCTGCCGCTGTGCGATGCGCATGGCAAGCTGGTCAACGACCCGGTCGGGTTGAAGCTGGCCGAGGATCGCTGGTGGCTGTCCATCGCCGATTCGGATGTCGAGCTGTGGGCCGATGGCCTGGCCACCGGTGCCGGGCTGGACGTGATGGTGTTCGAGCCGGCGGTGTGGCCGCTGGCGGTGCAGGGCCCGAAGGCCGAGGAGCTGATGTCCCGGGTGTTCGGCGAAGCGGTGCGCGGCATCCGCTTCTTTCGCTTCGAGCGCCTGCCGTTCGAGGGCCACCCGCTGATCGTTGCGCGCTCGGGCTGGAGCAAGCAGGGCGGGTTCGAGATCTACGTGGACGATGCGGCGGTGGGCGAGCGTCTGCACGATGTGCTGTTCGAGATCGGCGCCGACCTGGACGTTCGCGCCGGTTGTCCGAACGGCATCGAGCGCATCGAAGGTTCGCTGCTGTCGTTCGGCAACGACATGGATGGCGAGGACTCGCCGATCGAGGCGGGGCTGGGGCGGGTGCTGAGCCTGGACGCCGACATCGCCTCCTTGTCGCTGCCGGCACTGCGGGCCGAGCGAGCGCGCGGTCCGGTCAAGCGACTTGCCGGCATCGTCGTCTCCGAGCAGCCGGAGGACGGCGCCCTGTCGCCCTTCGGCATCGGGGGCTGGCCGTTGTCCGAGATCCGCTCGCAGACCTTCTCGCCGCGTGCCGGCACGCGGATCGGCATCGCGATGCTGGAGTCCGGGTTGCGCGATGGCAGCGAGGTGCGGGTGCGGCGCGCCGATGGCGGTGAGGTCGATGCGCGGGTGACGCCGTTACCGTTCACCTTCGATTGATCGTCGCCGGGCCGGGCAGCCCCGCCGGACCCTGCCGGCTGGCAAGACAGGGTAGTCCCTGCCATGGCGTACGGTAGCGTCCGGCGGCCCTGATAAGGTGATCGTCACCGGTCGGCCATTCCCGCCGGTCCCCCGTGCCGGGCGACGGCGCTTTGCAAGGAGAACGATCGTGCAAGACAATCACACGCGCACGCTGGCGATATTCGCCGTGGTCTTCTTCGTGCTGACGCTGGTCTCCGGTGGCGGCTTCTTCGGCTCGATCTTCTCCACGCTCATCGCCACGGTGGTGGTCCACTTCGGCCTGCGTTGGTGGGAGAAGAAAAAGGCGCAGTAGGCGGCGCGGTTCGCTGCGCGCCAGCGGTGCGCGACGTGAGCCGTGGGGCCAAGGGGGCCAAGGGGGGGGGCCAAGGGGGGGGCGGCGCAGCCCGGTTCGAGGCGCGCTAGCTGCGCCAGCGCAGCAGTCGCCGCTCGATCACCCCGATCAACGCGCTGATCGCCACCCCCAGCAGCGACAGCACGGCCACGCCGACGAACAGGCGCTCCAACTCGTACAGCGACCCCGCCTCCAGGATGTAGGCGCCGATGCCGCGTTCCGCGCCGAGCATCTCGGCGGCCACCAGCAGGATGATCGCGATGGCCAGGCTGATGCGCAGCCCTGACAGGATCCCGGGCAGGGCGCCCGGTAGCACGATGCGGGTGACGATGCGGTACCAGGACAGCGAGAAGCTCTGAGCCATGCGGATCAGCGTGCGATCGACGTTGTCCACCGCGCCGTAGGTGGCCACCACGGTGGGGGTGAAGGTGCCGAACGCGATCAGCGCGTACTTGGACGCCTCGTCGATACCGAACCAGATCACGAACAGCGGTAGCAGCGCGATCTTGGGCACCGGGAACAGGGCTGCCACCAGCGGCACCAGGCCGGCGCGCACCAGCGAGAAAAGCCCGATCGCGGTGCCCACGGCGACACCGAGCGAGATGCCTAGCGCCGCCCCCACGCACAATCTGACCAGCGACGGGGCAAGGTGCTCCAGGAAAAGTCCGCTTCGCCACAGCTCCACGAACGTGGCGAACACGTCGCTGGGCACCGGCAGCGTCAGGTTCGAGATGACACCGGTGCGGGTACCGAGCTCGAGCAGTCCGACGAGTACCACGAACACGGCAAGGCCGACCCCGCGTCGCGGTGTCGGCGCGAACCCGCCGCCCCGAAAGGGCACCTCGTGCGACGCGCCGTGTCGCCCACCCTGCGACGATCCGGCGTCGGCCGCGGTCGGCTTGACGGGCTCGACAGGCTCGGCGGATTCAGGCATCGAGCAGCTCCGCATCGGCGGCCCGCGCCTCGTCGCGCATCGACTCCCATAGCGTGCGCCGGTGCGCTTCCAGATCCGGGTCGGCCGGGTCACGACCGGCCAGCGGCCGATCGATGTCGATCAGTGCGTGCACCCGCCCCGGGCGGCGTGACAGCACCACCACGCGATGACCGAGCCGGACCGCCTCGGCCAGGTTGTGGGTGACGTAGACCGCGGTGAAGGGCTCGCGCGTCCACAGCCCGACCAGATCGTCCATCAGCAGCTCGCGCGTCTGGCTGTCCAGCGCCGACAGCGGCTCGTCCATCAGCATCACAGCAGGCTTCACCGCCAGCGCCCGGGCGATCGCCACGCGCTGGCGCATGCCGCCGGACAGCTGCCGGGGCAGGGCATCGCCGAACGCCTGCAGGCGGGTGCGCGACAGCACATCGTCCACGATCGCCCGGCGCTGCGCACGCGACAGGCCGTGCGGCTCCAGCACCAGTTCGACGTTGCCGCGTGCGCTGCGCCAGGGCAGCAGGGCGAAGTCCTGGAACACGTAGGTCAGCGCGTTCAGGCACCCGGGCGGTGCCTCGCCGCTGCGCATCACCCGACCTTCGCCGGGGCGCTCCAGCCCGCCGATCAGGCGCAGCAGCGTCGACTTGCCGCATCCCGACGGGCCGACGATGCAGACGATGCGCCCGGTCGGGATGTCCAGGTCGATGCCGTCCAGCACCCGGGTGTCGCCGTAGCGGTGCCCGATCCCTTCCAGGTGCAGCTGCATCGCCCCGCTCGGGCGAGCGGGTTACTTCTGCTCGACGTAGCTGTCGTCGACCAGCGTCTCGAAGGTGATGCTGTCCTTGACCAGCCCCTCGTTGCGAAACCAGTCGAGCTGGTCACGCACCGAGTCGGCGTGCAGCGCGGCATCGGCACTGATGCGCATCGCGCCGCTGACGATGCTCGGGGCGGCCTTCTCGTACGCACGGTCGGTGTAGACGTACTGGTGAATCAGCTTCACCATCGCCTCGGCCGCCTCGTCCCCTTCGCTCTTGTCGACCAGGGCGGCGTTGAAGTCGGCAGCTCCCCTGGCGAAGGCGCGCAGGAAGGCCTCGCTGGTGTCGCGCCGGTTCTCGGCGTTGTCGGCCGAGGTGAACACCACCGTCACCTGGTAGCCGGGCAGGTAGTCGGCGACGTCGCCGATGATGTGTACCGCGCCGCCGCCGGCCAGCGGCTTGGCGATGTGCGGCACGATCGACCAGCCATCGATCTGCCCGGACTTGATCGCGCCGATGATCGTCGGCGTCTTCTGCAGCGGCTTGTAGCTCAGCTCGATGCCCTCGGCCTCGGCGATCTTCGCGCCCATGTAGTGAAACGAGGAGCCGGCCTGGGTCACGCCCCAGCTGGCGCCGTCCAGCGCGGCCGGTGCATCGCGCCCGGCCTGGTAGGCGACATCCGAGACGATGATCTTCTGACCGTCCACACCGGCCTCCTCCACCAGCGCCCCGCCGATGACCTTGGCGGCGCCCTTCTCGGCCAGCGAGATCAGTCCGCCCGAGATGGCCGTGACCGCGAAGTCCACATCCTTGGAGGCCACCGCCACCGCCATCGGCTGCGCGGCCTGGAAGAAGCGGAACGTGACGTCCAGCCCTTCGTCGGCGAAGTAGCCGCGCTCGAAGGCGACGAAGCTTGCCGCGTGGCTGGTGAAGCGCAACGCGCCGACCTCGATCTCGGTGGCCGCCGTCGCGGCCTCAGGCACGGCGGCAAGGGCACTGACCAGCACCAGCGCGCAGGTGCCCGCAGGCAGGAAGGGGTGTCGTCGCTCGGTCGGCATGGATCGGGCCTGGCAGATGACGTCCGGGAACGTGCGGACGCCCGGATAGTCGGTGTTCGCGGCGGGTGAGTCAAACGGGGGCGAGCCTGGCAGGTGGCAGGCTCGATCCGGTGGCCCTACGGTCGCAAGGCCAGGCCGGCGCGCCCGGGCGCCAGGCTCGCCTGGGTCACCCCGTCCGCCGACAGATCCGCAGGCACCCCTTCGCCGCTCACCAGACCGGCTGTCAGGCGCGCCAGCGCCGGTGCCATCATGATCCCGTAGCCGCCCTGTGCCGCCAGCCAGAAGAAGCCGGGTGCCCGATCGTCGAACCCGACCACGGGCGCCTGATCGGCCACGAACGTCCTGAGGCCTGCCCAGCTGGAATCCACCCCCTGCACCTCCAGCGTGGTCTGGCGTTCGAGCCAGTCGACCAGCACGGCCACGTCGTAGTCGTCCGGCTGCACATCGTGCGGCCTGTCCGGCGTCTCATCGCCCAACGATGCCATGAGCCGGCCGGCGTCAGGCTTGAAGTAGGCGGCCGAGCCGGCGAAGTCGACTACCGGCAGGTTCGCCACCGCCAAGCCTGCCGGTACATCGACGACGATCGCGGTACGTCGCCTGGGCGTCAGCTCGGGCGAGTCGATGCCCGCCAGGGTCGCCACCTCGCCGGCCCAGGCACCCGCGGCGTTGACCACCACGCCTGCGGTGAACGTCCGGGTAGCGCACGAGACCCACCAGCCCGTCGCGTCCGGCACCAGCCGTTCGACGTTGCAGCCGGGCACCAGCGTGCCGCCCCGCGCTCGAAACTGTCGCAGGAACCCCTGCTGCAAGGCGCTGACGTCGATGTCCATGACACCGGGTTCGAACGCGGCGGCCGCCACGCCCTCCGTTCGCAGCAACGGTGCCCTGGTCAGTGCCTGGGCCGGTGACACCGCCCGGATCGGGTGCTCGGAGGAGGCCGATAAGATCAGCTCGTCGATCAGCGCCTCCTCACCCGGAGCGGCGATCGTCAATGCTCCGCGCGGTTGCAACAAGGGGGCATCGGTGAACGCCGGTGCCGGGCGGGCGAAGAAGGCGTGGCCGGCCCGGTTCAATGCCCGGACCACCGGACTGCCGAAATTGGGCGTGAACAGCGCCGCCGAGCGTCCGGTGCTGTGATACCCCGGCGCCGTCTCGGTCTCGAGCAGCAGCGTCGTGCTGTGCAACGCCAGCTCGCTTGCGGCGCTGATGCCGGACATGCCGGCACCGATCACGAGGTGGTCGTAGTGCATGAGCAAGGGGGTTGGCAGAAGTGGGCGTCAGTAGAGCAGCCTCGCCGGTCGCGCCATCGTGTGCAAGAAAAATTAAATTCCTTGAGTTGATGTCAGAAACATGTCAGAACGTGAACCAGACGGGAGGACACGTGGACGAAACGGTCAAAGGCAAGTTGACGGCGTACCTGCCCACGGCCTCACCGGCCGAGCGGCAGGTCGGTACCTGGATGCTTGCGCACCTGGGGGGCCTGCCGTTCGAGACCGCGGCAAGCCTGGCCGCCACCGTGGAGGTCAGCGAGCCGACCGTGGGGCGCTTCTGCCGCTCGCTCGGGTTCAAGAGCTTCAAGGATCTGAAGCACCGCCTGCGCCAGGACCTGGGCGAGAAGCCGTGGCTGATCAGCGATCGGCTGGACGAGTTCAAGGCGCGCGCCGACGACAGCGAAGGCTACCTGGCGCGCGGGCTGTCCTTGGAGATCGAGGCGTTGGTGGCGGTTTACGAGATCGCACGCGGCGCGCCCTGGGCCAGCGCCGTACGGCGGATCGCCGAGGCGCGCCAGGTGCACGTGGCAGGTTTTCAGACCGAGCGCGGCATGGCCAGCATTCTTGTGCATCAGTTGCAGTACGTGCGGCCCGAGGTGCGTTTGCTGGATCTTGCCGGTGGCAACTTCGCCGAGTTGCTCGCCGGGGACACCACCGGTTCCACGCTGGTGCTGTTCGAGGCGCGGCGCTATTCGCGCCTGTCGCGCTTGCTGGCCGAGGATGCGAGGGCGGCCGGCGTGCCGGTGACGCTGGTGACCGACGCCTTTTGCGATTGGGGCCACGAGGTGGTCGACGAGATGTTCGTGGTGCCGACCGAGTTCAACCTGTTCTGGGAGTCCACCGCACAGATGGCCAGCCTCATCAACTTGCTGGTGAACGATGTCTTCGTGGCGCTCGGCCCCGACGTGGAACGGCGCATGGAGCAGGTGACGCGCCTGTACAGCCGCTACACCGGCTACGTGGGGGATGCCAGCGGGCCGTCGGTGCCCGGCAAGCGACGGCGGTGATCCGTCCGCATCCGGCCCGCTCTGCGATCTCTGCCTAGGCCCGTCCAGGTTTCACGTTCGACGACCCGATCCGCGGCACGAACCTCAACTCCGCCACCTCGCTGATCTTCGATCGCATGGTGATACAGGATGCCGACCAGAGCTTTCACGGACAGCTTGCCACCTCCTGGGAGTCCTCCGAGGACGGCATGTCGTGGACCTTCACGCTGCGCCCGGACGTGAAGTTCCACGATGGCGAGCCGTTCAACGCCGAGACCGTGCAATGGTGGCTGGGTCAGTACGAGGGCACCGAAAACGCCTTCATGACGGCGGCGATCGAGACGGTCGAGATCGTCGACGACCTGACCGTGCAACTGGTCATGAACGCACCGGACCCGAACCTGCTGTCCAACATGTCGTCGATCTTCATGAGCGTGCCGTCGCCTGCCGCCTACCAGGCGCTCGGGGACGACTTCGGGGTGACCGAGGCGATCGGCAGCGGGCCCTACACGCTGAGCGATTTCCTGATCGGCCAGGAGACGATGCTGACCCGCAACGAGGCCTATAACTCCGCCTCCGACCTGTCCAGCAACCAGGGGCCGGCGATGTTCGAGACCCTGACGTTGCGCGAGTTCGCCGAGGACTCCACCGCCTTCCTGGAACTGAAGACCGGCGGTGTCGACCTGCTGTTCTCGGTGCCGACCGACTTCCTTCCCAAGCTGGAGGAGGATGAGGGAACAACGGTGGTCACGCTGCCGGGGACCGATCTGTTCTACATTCCGATCAATACCACCGTGGCCCCGTTCGACGATATCCAGGTGCGCGAGGCGGTGGTCTACGCCGTCAACCAGCAGGAGATCCTCGACAACCTGTTCGGCGGTGTGGGATCGGTGGCGAAGAACTTCCTGATCAGCTCCTTGCTGGAGGCGGACGTCGATCCGCAGCTGAATGTCAGCTACGACCCGGCTCGCTCGAACGCGGTGCTGGACGCGGCCGGCTGGACGATGGGCGACGACGGGGTGCGCAGCAAGGACGGCACCCGGCTCGAGGTCGCCCTGTGGACCCAGAACGGCACCGAGTTCAAGCGCGTGACCGAAGTCATCCAGGCGCAGCTGAAGGACATCGGCATGGCGGCCGAGATCACCGTGTTCGATGCCGCCTCCATCAACGAGCAGTACGCCAAGGGCACGGACCACCAGTTGGCAGTGCGCAGCTACGACTGGGCCAACGCCGACATTTTGGACTGGTTCTTCAGCGGTGAGCGCCTGGGCTACCCGAACGTGTCGATGTGGAACGATCCGAGGGCCGAGGAGCTGAATCGGGTGGCGATGAAGCAGTCGCGCACCTGGGAGGAGCGGGTGGAGAACTTCCGTGCGTATCACGAGTACGTGCTGTCGCAGTACGTGTTCGCGCCGATCTACGAGCCGGTGCAGAACTTCGCCTACAGCGCCGAGCGCCTGTCGGTGCCGGACGAGATCCGCGGTACCCGGCTGCAGGCCCAGACCATTCTCGACATGGCCCCGAAGTAGCGCGCACCCCGGTAGCGGCAGAGGAGGGACGACGACATGCTTCGTTTCATGGTCAAGCGTCTGCTGATGCTGCTGCCGGTGTTCCTGGTGGTGTCGCTGGTCATCTTCATGGTCGTGCACCTGGTGCCGGGCAGCCCGATCGACAATCTGATCCGCGTCAACTCCTCGCCCGAGCAGAAGGCGGCACTGATCGCGCAGTACGGTCTGGACCGGCCGCTGATCACGCAATACGGCATCTGGCTGTCGCGACTGCTGCAGGGCGATCTGGGGGACGCGATCGTGCTGCGCCGTCCGGTGATCGATCTGATCGGCTCCAACCTGCCGCACAGCCTGGCACTCGGATCGCTGGCGCTGCTGTTCTCCACCGTGGTTGGCATCGCCACCGGCGTGCTGGCCGCGGTTCATCAGGGCAGCTGGATCGATCGGGTGGTCATGAGCGTGATCCTGCTGGGCTCGACCGTGCCGGGGTTCTGGCTGGGACTGCTGCTGATCATGCTGTTCTCGGTGCAGCTGGGCTGGTTCCCGGTGTCGGGCGCGCGCAGCGCCTCGGCGCTGGTGTTGCCAGTGCTCACCATCGGGTTGGGCGGGGTGGCGCTGGTGGCCAGGGTCACGCGGGTGGCGCTGATGGAGATCGCCCGCAAGGACTTCGTGCTGATGCTGCACGCCAAGGGGTTGCCGCGCTGGCGCATCCAGTTGCTGCACATCCTGCGTCACGCGCTGTTGCCGGTGGTGACGATCCTGAGCCTGCGCATCGGCTGGATACTCGGCGGTGCGGTCACGATCGAGTACGTGTTCGCGCGACCCGGTCTGGGCTCTTTGCTGATCAACTCGTTGAACCAGCGTGACTATCCGGTGGTGCAGGGCTGCCTGCTGATGCTGGCGATCGCGGTGATGCTGGGCACGCTGATCGGGGATCTGGTGCAGGCCGCGATGGACCCGCGCATTCGCGAGAGCGCCGTCTGATGAACGCCTCCCTGCGCACGCTGAGAAGCATCCTGTCGACGCCGCGCGGTGGGCTGTCGGCGCTGGTGCTCGTGCTGGTGGTGCTGTGCGCGATCTTTGCGCCACTGATCGCGCCCTACGCCTACGATGCTCAGAACCTGCCCGACAGCAACAGCCCACCGTCGGCTGCCCACTGGCTTGGCACCGACGAGTTCGGACGCGACCTGCTGTCACGCATCGTCTACGGAGCGCGCACCTCGCTGTCGGTTGCGCTGTCGGCCATCTGCCTGTCGGTGGTCGCCGGCATGACGCTGGGCGCGATGGCCGGCTATTTCGGCGGCCTGTTCGATCGGGTGGTGACCGCGGTGGTCGATCTGACCTGGTCGTTCCCGGAGATCCTGATCGCGCTGATGCTGATCGCCATCCTGGGCCCGGGCCTGAACAGCACCATGATCGCCATCAGTCTTGCGTACCTGGCGCAGTTCACACGGCTGACGCGCGCGCAGATCCTGGCACTCAAGAGCGAGACCTACGTCGAGGTCACCCACAACCTGGGAGCCGGGCACGCGCACATCATCTTCCGGCACCTGTTGCCCAATGCGGTGACACCGGTGATCGTGGCCGGCATGCTCGCCACCGGGGACGCGATCATCCTGGAGGCAACCCTCGGCTTCTTCGGCCTGGGCGCGCAACCGCCCACCGCCAGCTGGGGCGCGATGATGAGCAGCGGCACCGCGCAGATCTTCATCGCTCCGTGGATCATCCTGTTCCCCGGCCTGGCGATCGCGCTCAGCGTCATCGCCATCAATCTGTTCGGCGACTCGTTGATCGAGGCGCTCGACATCCGCAACCGGCTCCGGGAGCACTGATGCGCTCACGCAACGATCGTTCACCGCGGCGCGGCTGCTGACATGGCGCTGCTCGAGGTCAAGGACGTCGGCGTCGCCATCGGTGCCCTGCAACCCTTGGACGGCATCAGCCTGCACGTGGACCGGGGCGAGATCCTGGGCGTGGTCGGCGAATCCGGTTCCGGCAAGTCGCTGACCGCGCTCAGCGTGCTGGGCCTGCTGCCGTTGATCGGCGGATGCATCGAGCGCGGTTCGGTGCGCTTCGACGATCAGGACCTGGTCGGACTGCCCGAATCGTCGCTCCGAAAGCTGCGTGGCAAGCGCATCGCGCTGATCAGCCAGAACCCGATGACGTCGCTGGACCCGATCGTGCGTATCGGCGCGCAGATCGATCAGGTGTCGGTGTTGCACCTGGGATTGAGCGCGAAGGCGGCGCGCGAGCGCAGCCTGGACATGCTCAACCAGCTGCGCATTCCCGACGCCGAGACGGTGCACCGCAACTACCCGCACCAGCTGTCCGGCGGCATGAAGCAGCGCATCGTCATCGCCATGGCCCTGGCGGCCGACCCGGACCTGATCGTCGCCGACGAGCCCACCACCGCGCTGGACGTGACGATCCAGGCGCAGATCATCCAGACGTTGATCGATCTGGTGACCGAGCGCCAGCTGGCACTGATGCTGATCACCCATGACATGGGGGTAGTGGCGCAGGCCTGCGACCGCGTCATCGTCATGTATGCCGGGCGCGTGGCCGAGAGCGACACGGTGGCCTCGATCTTCGCCACCCCGCGCCATCCCTACACCCGTGCGCTGATCGCCTGCATCCCGACCAGCGATCAGCGCCCCGGCACCCTGAAGGGCATCGCCGGCACCGTGCCCGGCGTGCAGGCCTACCCGAGCGGATGTCGCTATCACCCACGGTGCGCCGCGGCCGGTCCGCGCTGCGCGGGCGAGGTGCCGCTGCTGCAGGGTGCCGGCAGCGCGTACCTGGCCTGCCACTACCCGTTGAGTCCTGCTGGCGGAGCGTTGTCCGATGACTGAGGCAACCGCGTTGCTGGAGCTGCGCGACCTGACCCGGGAGTTCGGCAGCCAGGCCTCGCTGTTCGGCAAGCGACGCGTCATGCGCGCGGTCAACGAGGTCTCGCTGGACGTGCCGCGCGGTCAGGTGACCGGGGTGGTCGGCGAGTCCGGCTGCGGCAAGTCGACGCTGGCTCGGCTGGTGCTGCGCTTGCTGGACGCCACCGCGGGCAGCGTGCGCTTCGACGGCGTCGACCTGGGTTCATTGTCGCGTACCGCGCTGCGCCCGCTGCGCCAGCGCATGCAGATGGTCTTCCAGGATCCGTACTCGGCCATCGATCCGCGTTATGCGGTGCGCCGCGCAATCGTCGAGCCGTTCCGCGTGCAGCGCAGCGGACTGGACCGGACCGCGATCGATCAGCGTGTCGAGGAGCTGCTCGGGCAGGTGGGGCTTGGCGCCTCGCTGGCCGACAGCTTTCCGCACCAGCTGTCCGGCGGGCAGAAGCAGCGCGTGGGCATCGCCCGTGCGCTGGCGCTGAAACCCTCCTTCCTGGTGCTGGACGAACCGACCGCGGCGCTGGATGTCTCGATCCAGGCGCAGATCATCGAGCTGCTGGCCGAGCTGCAGCAGCAGCTCGGGCTTACCTACCTGTTCATCTCCCACGACCTGGGGCTGGTGCGCTACTTCTGCGACCGCACGGTGGTGATGTACCTGGGGCGCATCGTCGAGATCCTGCCCGGCGGCGATGCGAAGCCGCGACATCACTACACCCACGCGCTGATGAGCAGCAACTTCGAGCCGGACCCCGAGCGGCGCAAGGTCGTGACGCTGCTCAAGGGCGAGATTCCCAGCCCGTTCGCGTCGCTGCCCGGTTGCGCGTTCGCGGCGCGCTGCCCGGCGGCGACCGAGACGTGTCGACGCACGCGCCCGCCGCTCACCTCCACGGGCGACGGACAGAGCGTGGCCTGTCACTTCCCGCGCGGGTAGGGCGTCGCGCCCTTGCCCTCGGCTGGCCGGGATCGGACATATCAGCATTCGAAAACGATATTTGCCTGGCGGGCCGCGCCTCGGTACTGTCGCTGCACATCGACAATTCCCGAGATCCGCATGAATCGCCTCATCGCCGCCGCCACTGTCGGCCTCACGTTCACCGTTCCGGCCGGTGCCGCCACCTTCGGGCCCCTGGTCGCCCCCGCCGAGCTGGCCGAACGCCTGGACGAGGTTGCTCCGGTGGTGCTCGACATTCGCGGCGACGCCTACGCCGAGGGCCACATCGACGGGGCCGTCTCGGCCCCGTACAGCCTGTTTCGCGGGCCGAAGGAGAATCCGGGGCAGGTGCCGGACGTCGCGACACTGGAGGGGCACTTCGAATCGCTGGGGCTGTCGCCGGACCGTGCGGTGGTGATCGTGACGGACGGGGCCACCGATACCGACTTCGGTGCCGCCGCCCGGGTGTACTGGACGCTCAAGTCCACAGGCTTCACCGACCTGTCGATCCTGAACGGCGGCGTGGCCGGCTGGCAGGCCGCCGGCCAGACACTGTCCGACGAGCCGGGCAACCTGCCGGCAACCGAACTGGACATCACCTTCTCGGACGCCTGGACCGCCGACACCGACGACGTGCTGGCCGCCACCCGTGGCGAGATCGACTCGCTGCTGCTGGATGCGCGGCCGGAGGAGTTCTACCAGGGGCAGAAGGGCCACGGCGCGGCTGCCAAGCCCGGTACGCTGCCCGGCGCCGACAACCTGGTGTACACCTCGTTCTTCGACGAGGGCGCCTCGGCGATCGACAGCCGCATCGATGCGCCCAGCCTGATGGAGACACTGGGCGTGGAGAACGGGCAGGAGGTCGTCTCGTTCTGCAACACCGGCCACTGGGCAGCCACCAACTGGTTTGCCCTGTCCGAGGTCGCCGGACTGGACAACGTGAAGCTCTACCCCGGTTCGATGGTGGAGTACTCCAACGCCGGGCACGAGGTCGCCAACGCGCCGGGCCTGGTCGGCAACTTCATCAACAAGCTGCGCGGCAACTGAGCTGGATCGTGACGCCGCCGCGGCCGGATAGCGCCGACCGGGGATGTCGATGAGTGTCGTGGCCGGTTCGCTGCCAGGGGCGTCGGTCGAGCCTGCGACCCAGGCCACGTCATCGCGCGCCTGGCCACGTCGCGGCGCGCTGGTGCTGATCGGCGTGGCCGTGGTGCTGGCGGTGATGATCCTGGCCGGCATCCGCTACGGGCTGCTGCTGGCGGTGGGGCTGGGCTTCGGTCTGGCGTTGGAGGGGCTGCGGTTCGGTTTTGCCGGCCCCTGGCGGGCGATGCTGCTGCGGCGCGATCCGGCCGGCGTGTTCGCCCAGCTGTTGGCGATCGGGCTGGTGGCCATCGTGGCGCTGCCGCTGATCGAGGCACGCGGGGGCGAGCTGGTCGGGGCGCAAGCCTCGGTTGGCTGGGCGATGGTCGGGGGGGCGTTCGTGTTCGGCATCGCCATGCAGGTGGTGCTCGGCTGCGGCTCGGGCACGCTGGTGAATGCCGGGTCGGGCAATCCCGTGGCGGCGCTGGCGTTGCCGTTCTTCGCCATCGGCAGCTTCGCCGGGGCCTACCACCTGTTCTGGTGGACCGAGCTGGGCGCCTGGGCGCCGATCGGGGTGCACGGCTGGAGCGGTGTGGCCACCACGCTGGCAGGTCTTGCCATGGTGACCGCGGTGTTGCACCGGATCGCCGCGCCGGGCTCGGGACGGCTACAACGTCGCCACGTGGTGGCGGCGCTGGCGATCGCGGCGCTTGCGCTGGCCAACCTGATGATCGCCGGTCAGCCCTGGGGCGTGGTCTACGGGCTCGGGCTGTGGGCCGCCAAGGGGGCCACGGCGGTGGGGGCGGACCTGTCGGGATCGGCCTTCTGGTCGGCCGCCGAGAGTGCCGAACGCATCGGCGCCAGCGTGCTGACCGATGTCACCTCGTTGACCAACGTCGGCATCGTGCTGGGGGCGTTCCTGGTCGCCTCCTGGCGTAACGGCGGGCTGTCGACGCGGATCCCCTCGTTGCCGCTGCGCGCCTGGATCGCCACCGTGATCGCCGGCCTGCTGCTCGGCTATTCGTCGCGCCTGGCGTTCGGGTGCAACGTCGGGGCCTTCTTTTCCGGTATCTCCACCGGCAGCTTGCACGGGTGGGTGTGGTTCGGCGCCGCGTTCGCAGGCTCGGCGATCGGCGTCCGGCTGCGCCCGGCACTCGGCCTGGAGCCACGCGCATGACGCGTCGTGCTCCCGCCTGCCTGGCCGTCGGCCTGCTGCTGCTGCTGATCGGGATGGACTACCTGGCCAGCCCGCCGAACCCCTACCGCGCTCCGGCGATCGTCGCGTTGGGCTCGGGGGCGGCCAGCTCGGGCGGGTTCTGCGGCGCCTTGCCGGATTGAACGACGGCTACTTCACCCGATCAGCCCGATCGCCCTTGCTCCGGCCATCACGTCCGTGGCGATCACGTGTCCCAGCGCCCGCACCGGCTCGGACGGAGCCACCAGATCCGGTACCTGGACCACGGTAGCCCCCGAGGCGACCGCGGCACGGGTGCCGGGGTCGGAATCCTCGAACGCGCAGGCCTGATGAGCGGCAATGTCCAACGTCGCTGCGGCGGCGTGGTAGATCTCGGGCGCAGGTTTCGGATCGACCACCTCGTCACCGCCGGTCACGGAGCGGAAGAAGGGCAACAGCTCGGTGCGCTCCAGCAGCGACAGCGCATCGGCCTTGTCCGACGAGGTGGCCACCGCGCAGGGCACGCCGAGCTCCTCCAGGCGCTGCAGCAGCGTCAGCACTTGCGGGCGAATCGCCACCACCTCGCGATCCAGTGCCTGCATCTGGACAAGCCATCGGGCGCGGTAGTCCGCCAGCGTCACCCGACCATCCAGTGCCGCCTCCAGCAGCGGCATCGAGTCGTTCGCACGCAGTCCGATCATGGCGCGAAAGGTCGGTTCCAGATCTCCCAGCGACAGGGCCTCGGCAGCCTGCACGGCGGCCTGCAGGATGCGCCGCTCGGTATCGATCAGTAGCCCGTCCATGTCGAACAGGGCGCCGCGAAAGCGCGTGTCGTCGCCCGGTGCGATACCGGTCACGGAGTTCGTCATCATCGATTGCGGCGCTGCGGCGTCCCGGCATCCGAGGGATGTCGGACCGCGGCAGCATGCCGCAGATCGGATCGGGCTGCAGGGCGCTTACGCGGGAGGCAGGAAATCGCCGATCGGTTCCACCTCGACGACACAGCCTCCGGTACCGGTCGGCAGGCTGGCCTGCACCTGATTCTTCAGGCTGCCGCCGACGAAATCGCCGTCGTTGGGAAAGTCGTAGAACGCCGCCCGGCTTTGTGGGGTGACCATGATCCGCAGCGCCCGGCCGCTCTGCGCCGAGCCGTCGACCTCGGGCAACGAGATCTGCACGTAGCCGCGCACCTCGAAGTTGCGCTCCACCAGGATGTCGTCATTCACCAACGGCACGATCTGCGGTAGCACCGCAAGCTTTGCGGTGGCGCGCGCGGCGATGCGCAACTCCAGCTCGGGTGCCCGGTAGGTGTCGGTGGAGCCGCCCACCGGCGCCAGTTGTCCGAACACGTTGTTGGTGGCGGGTGCGCCCGGATTGTCGAGGATGGCGATGGTGTTGTGATCCAGCTGCCGGTTGGCCGCGCCGCTGCTCGGCGGCAGGGACACGAACTCGACGTCGTACAGGAAGTCCTTCTCCTCCAGGTTGGTCAGTTCCAGGAAGTAGCCCTGCAGTACCGTCTCGACCGGCAGGTTCAGGACCGGCGCTTGCTTGACGAACAGGATCTCGAAGTGCGAAATGATCGTTGACATCAGCGTGCTCCACCGTTCTCGGGAGGCATTTCAAGATATTGGTCACACTTTTTTTGGTCAATCGTGAGGAGGCTGCCAAATCGGCTAGGCCCGGTAGCACTGCGAACCAGCGAGGGCGAGCAAGGATGAAGGATCGCAGGGACGGCTCCTCGGCCGAGCGGGGCAGCGCCGCTGCCGCGATGTCGCTCGGCGGTGACAGCGCAGCGTGGTCATGAATGCAAGCCCGGAACTATTGCGCGTGCTGGTCGCAGCGTTCGCGCTGCTGGCGGTGGCCACCGCGATCGGTCGGACGCTGGCCTGGCGTCGCTTTGCGCCGGAACCTTCGCCGGTGATCGACAACCTGAATGCGCGCATCGATGCCTGGTGGATCATGGTGCTGCTGCTCGGCGGTGCCTGCCTGGCCGGGAACACCGCGCTCATCCTGTTGTTCGCGCTGTGCTCGTTCGCCGCCCTGCGCGAATGCCTGACGCTGACGCTGGCCTGGCAGCACGATCGCCTGGCGCGAACGGTGGCCTTCGCTGCCGTGCTGCCGGCGCAGTACGCGCTGATCGGGGTGGGCTGGTACGGGCTGTACTCGATCTTCATCCCGGTGTACGCGTTCCTGTTGCTGCCGATCCTCGCCGCGCTGCGCGGCAGCACGGATCGCTTCCTGATTCGCGTTGCCGAGATGCAGTGGGCCCTGATGATCGCGGTGTTCTGCCTGTCCCACGTGCCGGCGCTGTCGACCCTGTCGATTCCCGGGCATGAGGGGCAGGGCGTGCTGCTGATCGTGTGGCTGGTGGCGGTGGTGCAGCTGAGCGACGTGCTGCAGTACGTGGTCGGCAAGCTGGTCGGGCGACACCCGGTGGCCCCGTCGCTGTCGCCGTCGAAGACGCGCGAGGGCACCTTGGGCGGGATCTTGCTGGCCGTGCTGATCGGTGCGGCGCTGCACGGCATCACCCCCTTCGGGGTGGTCGAGGCCGCCGGGCTGGCACTGGTGGTGACGCTGATGGGGTTCCTGGGTGGGCTGGTGCTGTCGGCGGTCAAGCGCGATCGCGGCATCAAGGACTGGGGCCATCTCATCGCCGGGCACGGCGGCTTCGTCGATCGGCTGGACTCGCTGCTGTTCGCCGCCCCGGTGTTCTTTCACCTGGTTCGCTACGGGCACGCCACCTCATGACGCAGCGCGTACCCCGTCCCGATGCCGCGGGTGATCGCCGGTCACTGGCCAGTCGCCAGACCGGCTGGGCGCGCGCGCTGGCAGCACGGGCCGCCGCCCGTGGCGTCACGCCGAACGCGATCTCGATCGCCAGCATGGGCTTCGCCGCCCTGGCAGCATCCGGACTGGGCCTGGCCGCCGCGGCGGATGGGGGCGTCACGGTCGCCGGCCTGCTGCTCGGGGCGCTCGGCATCCAGCTGCGGCTGCTGTGCAACCTGATCGACGGCATGGTGGCGATCGAGGGCGGACGCGCCGGCCCCACCGGGGCGCTGTGGAACGAGCTGCCGGATCGGCTCAGCGATGCGCTGGTGCTGGTGGCGGCCGGGGTGCTGGCCGATGCCGCGGCACTCGGTTGGGCGGCGGCAGCGGCGGCGATCTGCACCGCCTACGTGCGAGAGCTCGGCCACCGGCTCACCGGGGTGGCGGATTTCTCCGGCTGGATGGCCAAGCCGCAACGCATGGCGCTGATGACGCTGGCGTGCGTGATCGGTGCCGCTGGGGTGCCGTTGGGCGGTCCGGGTGTTAGCGTGGTCTTCCGGCTGGCGCTCGGCATCGTGGTGCTCGGCGCGACCTGGGTCGCACTGGCCCGCTCGCGGCGCCTGCTCATCGCTCTTGGCGCGTCACGATCCTCATGAACGAACTCGCCCCCCAGAGCAGCGAACAGCGGCAGCGTCAGGACGCCAGTACCGAGGTGCACCGTCATCGCTGGTCGCCGGCCCCTGGCGCACCGAGTCGTGCCCGAGGGGTCTACCTGCTGCACGGCACCGGCGAGCATGCCGCTCGCTACGAGCGTCTGGCGCAGCGGCTTAGCACCGAGGGCTGGCAGGTCGGCGCGCACGATCACCCAGGGCACGGCCGCTCGGGCGGGCCACGCGGACGGCTGCCGCTCGGCGGCGCGCTGGCCACGCGCACGGCGATCGAGTGCGCGCGCTTCGAACGCGAGACCGGCGCGGTGCCGTTCCTGTTCGGGCACAGCCTGGGTGGCGTGGTGGCCTGCGAGCTGGTGCTGCTTCACCGGCTGCCGGTGGCGGGGCTGGTGCTGTCCGCCCCGGCGATCGTGCCGCGCCTGACGCGCCGGGAGGCGCTCAAGCTGCGCACCCTGACGATGCTGTCCCCCGGTTTCACGATTGACCTGCCGTACGATCCGAGCCGCCTGACCCATGATCCGGAGCAGCAGCGACTGGCTCGTGCCGATCCGCTGATCCACGGTTTCAAGTCTGCCGAGCTGATCGGATGGCTGATGCGCACCGCCGAACAGGTGTCCCACGCCGGCGGGGCATTGGACGTCGATACCCTGCTGCTGATCGCCGGCGGGGACCGGGTGATCGACATCGAACGCACGCACGATTTTGCAGCCCGGGCCCCGACACACCGGCTCACCGTCAACGTCTACGATGGGGCCCACCACGAGCTGCTCAACGAGACGCCGGCGCTGCGACAGCGCGTCGAGGACGACATCGTCGGCTGGTTGGCCAGGCGCGCCGAGCCCGTGTCGATCAAGGCGGCGGGTGGGCCGGGTGGGCCGGCGGAGCGAACCTGAAATCCGACCCACCCCGGTGCGGGTCATCGACCGGCTGTCCACGTGTGCCCGTGTCATCCGTTCGTGTGAGCGATGCATACGTTTTGGACATCTACGTCGCGGTTTTGCACTGTGGGGCCATGTCGACGTCACCGGTGCGCGAATACCGCTAAGCTCCATAAATGGCTGCAGAAGGCCATGCGATGCGGCCGTCCTGCCGCCTTAAAAATACATTAATCGCACTGATGAACGGACTTGCCAAGGCCGCCAAGGCAGCCCATGTACCCCACTACGTCGTCGGCGGAGGTCCGGCGGGCCTGACTGCCGCGCTCGAGCTGGCCGAGGCCGGTCACGCGGTCGACGTGGTCGAAGCCGGTGAGCTGGTCGGCGGCATCGCGCGCACCGAGCAGTACAAGGGTTACCGGTTCGACATCGGCGGTCACCGCTTCTTCACCAAGGTCAGCGAGATCGATGCGCTGTGGAAGCGTCTCATGGGCACCGATTTCATCTTGGTGCCGCGCCTGTCGCGCATCTATTACGGCGGGAAGTACTACGCTTATCCGCTCAAGATCACCAACACGCTGGCCAACCTGGGCGCCGTCGAGAGCGTGCGGATCGGGCTGAGCTACGTCGGTGCGCGCATCCGGCCGATCAGGAGCGAGGACACGCTCGATCAGTGGGTCACCAACCGGTTCGGCAAGCGCCTGTTCGAGACCTTCTTCAAGACCTACACCGAGAAGGTGTGGGGCATCCCCTGCACCAGCATCCAGGCCGACTGGGCCGCGCAGCGCATCCAGAACCTGTCGCTGATGAAGGCGGTCAAGACGGCGCTGTTCGGTGGCAACGACACCACCAGCCTGATCGAGGAGTTCCAGTACCCGCGGCTGGGCCCGGGCATGATGTGGGAGCGGGTGCGCGACCTGCTGCGTGGCATGGGCAACAGCGTGCGCATGCAGACCCGCTGCGAGGCGGTGCACCACGACGGGGCCGGGCGGGTGACCGCCGTTGCCGAGCGTGGCGCGAACGGCGAGCGGGTGGAGCGCAAGGTGGCTTCGGTGATCAACACCATGCCGCTGGGGCATCTGGTGCGCGCGCTGGATCCGCCCGCCCCGCGGCATGTTCTGGACGCGGCGGCACAACTGAAATACCGGGATTTCCTGATCGTGGCCGTCATCGTCGATCAGCCGGACCCCTTCCCGGACAACTGGATCTACATCCACAGCCCCGAGGTCCAGGTCGGTCGCATTCAGAATTTTCGCTCCTGGAGTCCCGAGATGGTGCCGGACGCGAACCGTTCCTGCATCGGGCTGGAGTATTTCTGTCACGCTGGCGATGGCCTGTGGACCGCCAGCGATGAGGAGCTGATCGAGCAGGCGCGGCGCGAGCTGCTGGTGCTCGGTCTGGTGGAGCCGAAGAACGTGGTCGACGGCACGGTGATTCGCCAGCCGAAGGCCTACCCGGTGTACGACGAACAATACAAGGCGGCGGTCGACACCATCAGTGCCTACATCGAGGGCTTCGACAACCTGTACAGCGTCGGGCGCAACGGCATGCACCGCTACAACAACCAGGATCATTCGATGCTGACCGCCATGCTGGCGGCCCGCAACCTGATGGGCGAGTCCCACGATGTCTGGAACGTGAACGTGGAGCGCTCCTATCACGAGGAGTTCGTCACCTCGGACAAGGCGGGCGAGGGTGCCGATACGGTCGACGATGTGGTCGTCGACGTGGCGCGGCAGGCGCTCGACGGCGAGATGCCGCCGTCGCCCGAGACGACGACCGCTGCGCAAGACGTCAAGCCGCCGGCGCGGGCCGAGGCCCGCGAACGCCATCTGGAAGATGCCTGAGACGTTGGTCGCCATTGTCCCCGTTCACAACGGCGGGGACGATGTGCGACGCTGCGTGTCGGCCCTGCTGCGGGCCGGACTGAGCGGCGATGACATCCTGATCGTCGACGATGCTTCCACCGATGGGGCTGCCCGAGGCTGTGCCGATGAGCACGGCTGTGGCTACCTGGCGCTGGTGTTGCCGGGCGGCGGTCCGGGCGGTCCGGCTCGGGCGCGCAATCGTGGCGCGGCCTCGGTGAATGCCGATCTGCTGCTGTTCGTGGATGCCGATGTCAGCGTGCACGAGGAGGCGGTGCGCCGCTTCCGCCAGGTGTTCGCCGAGCGCCCCGAACTGGCCGCCGCCTTCGGCAGCTACGATGAGCACCCGTCCGACAGTGGCTGGATCAGCCGCTACAAGAACCTGCTGCACCATCGCATGCATCAAGGCGACCCGCGCCCCGCATCGACCTTCTGGAGTGGCTGCGGCGCGATCCGCTCGTCAGTCTTCGCGCGTCATGGCGGCTTCGACGAAAGCTATCGCGGTGCCACGATCGAAGACATCGAACTGGGCATGCGCCTGCACGCTGCCGACGAACCGATCGCGTTGCGTCCGGACATCCTGTGCACCCATCATAAGCGCTGGACGCTGCGTAGCTGGCTGCGCACCGATATCCTGGGGCGCGCGCTGCCCTGGAGCCGGCTGCTGGTGGCACGCACCGACACCCTGCCGGATACGCTGAACCTGTCGCACCACGAACGCCTTACCGCCGGCGTGGTCTGCTCGATGCCGGTGTGGGGGTTGCTGGCGGTGCTGGGCATCGCGCCGATGATCACGACGCCGTTGCTGGTGCTTTCGCTGGCCGCCTTCGTGTGGTTGCAGCGCGCGCTGCTGAGCTTCTTCTTCCAGCGCGGCGGTGCCGCCTTCGCCGTGGCGGCCGCGCTCATGCACATCGCCTACTACCTGTACGCCAGCGCAACCTTCGCCCTGGTGCGGCTTCGCCTGGTCTGACGCCAGGCGGCACCGAACGTCATTCGACGGTGCCGGGGTTGGAGCGCCGTTCGCGCATCCGTGTCCGAATCGCCATCTGCAGCAGGATGCGCACCGCATTCATGGCCGGTAGCAACAGCAGCAGATCGAAGGGCAGCCGGTAGCGGATGCGCGTGAATACCAGGGCATGGAACAGGGCGGTGAGCACGTAGAGCACCACGGCGATGCGTTCGGCGCGCGAGAGCGGGACTTGGCGGCCGATGGGTGCTGCCTGCAGCAGCCGTGCGGCCACCAGCGCCAGCAGCGTCAGGTAGGTGATGGCCATGACCTGTTCGCGCAGCGACGAGGCTTCCTCGCTCACCTGAAGCTCGTTGCGAGTGGCGAAGAATTCGATCAATCGATCCCGGTAGGCCTGCGGCGAGCCGATCAGCTGTTCGAGTCGCTCCGCGCCGTACTCGATGGCCGACTTGGGCGGTCTGACCTCACCCGGCTCCAGACGATCGACCGACAGCACCGCGTTGTCCAGGTTCTCGGCCAGGTTGGTGGAGAACAGCACCGGCTTTTCCAGCACGATCAGGTTGCGCGCCAACCACGCACCCGGCACCAGGGCGGCGCACAGCAGGAAGGCACCACCGATCTGCCAGGCAGCCGGCCCGCCGGGCGAGCTGACCGCGGTCCCGGTCGGTGGCGCGATCCGCACCCGGTTTTCCAGGCAGTACCAGCCGAGAACGGGCACCAGCATCAACGCGGTGGGTGAGACCTGAGCGGCGTACCCGGCGATCAGACCGGCCGATGCCGCGCTTGCCAGCGGGCGGTGCGACGCGGCGGGATGGCACAGTACAGCCGTGCCCCCGACCACCAGGGCGCCGAGCAGGGTTTGCGGGAACAGGGTGCCGGCGGTGTAGATCAGCACTGGATAGCCGGTCAGTCCGATCAGCAGCAGCGTGGCAAGGCGATCGTGCGAGATGACGATCGGCACCTCGCCCCGCCCGGCATCGATCGGGGTGATCAGGGCCAGGCCCGCCAGCCACCAGACGCTCAGCGCCAGCAGCGTGAACTGGAGCACGCGAACGGTGTGGGCCGAGTCGAAGATCGCCACGAACGGTGCCAACGCGATGCCGTAGCCGGGCGGTCGATAGGCGTCCGGCGTCAAGCCGTCCAGCGAGTAGTGGCCGCTTTGGACCAGGTGGCGTGCGTAGACCAGGTAGTCCCGTTCATCGGGAAAGCGCAGCACCTCGCCCAGCAGCATCGAATACGAAGTGCCTGCCAGCACGAAACCCAGGGCAGCCCAAGGGAACCAGCCCATGCGTGGCAGGCTGCGCGATGCCCGTCGCATCGGTACCGGCTGTCGGGAAGGGGGCATCGGACAACGGTGGACAACGGCGGGCTCGGCGGCAGCCTAGCACCGGCACGCTGCACGTGGACATGCCGGTGCAGCTACGCGCATTGCCGGCTGGAGGGGCGTTCGTGAGCGGTGCTTGGCGAGCGCTGTGACGTCGTGCGTCTCCGATTCCCCGGTAGGCGGACGATGAGTAGCGGGTCGGCGCGTGGGAGTTGCCGTGCCGGTCGAACCGTGGGCGCGTGCCGGGACCGATCGGGCGTACTGCTCAGACATCGTCGCTCGGGTCCGCCTCATCGTCGTCATCGTCCTCGCGTCGTGACCATTTCAGCTGGAACTCGATCTCCTCCTCGCCTTGCTCGCGCTCGTGCTCGACGTTGAAGATCGCGGACCGAGGCACGCGGATGCGCTCGTTGGCCACCTGGATGGTGAAGGGCCTGTCCGCCTCCAGGCAGTCGGCCAATCGGCGCAGCTTGGCCGCGAACTGCGCGGCGGTGTAGGCCTTCTCGATATCGCGGTCGGGCTTGTCGCTCATCTCGGGTCTCTATCTCGTCAGGGCGCATCAGGGGGCGCATCGGGGGGGGCGCATCGGGGGGGCGCATCGGGGGGGCGCATCGGGGGGCGCATCGGGGTGGCTCGCCGGGCGAGCATCGCATCATCCCGGCCTCCCGAGCACGGTATCGACCGGATCAGCGGCTGCGCGTTGCGATCGAGCGTCCTCTCGACCCCACGCCATTGCAGTCCGTGTCTATCAAGCGTGCCTGTCGAGTGGTAGCGGCGTAGAGTAGTGCGGCCTTCAACCGTTCCAGCGATCGACCATGAACTCACTAGAATCGGGCGACGCCGCCCCTGATCCGGTCGTATCGGATTACGAGATCGGACAGGACAACATCCGGCCCTTCGGCCTCGATATCCACAACCCGGTGTTCCTGGTGTCGGGCCTCTCGGTCGTGGCGTTCGTCATCCTGACGCTGATGTTCAAGGAGAGCGCGGGTGCCTTCTTCGGCGATCTGCGCAATGCGCTGACCGGCTCGCTCGATTGGTTCTTCCTGTCGGTGGCCAACATCTTCGTGCTGGTGTGCATCGTGCTGGTGATCACCCCGCTGGGTGGGGTACGACTGGGCGGTGACGATGCGCGTCCGGATTACGGCTACCTGGGCTGGTTCGCGATGCTGTTCGCCGCCGGCATGGGCATCGGGCTGATGTTCTTCGGGGTCTCCGAGCCCATGTCCCACTTCGGCTCGTCGATGGGCGGCACTACGCTCGAAGGCGGGGTGCGCACCGACTGGGCGCCGTTGGGTGGCGCGGCTGACGATGTCGCCGCCGCTCGCGATCTGGGCATGGCCGCGACCCTGTTCCACTGGGCTCTGCACCCGTGGGCGATCTACGCGGTGGTGGCGCTGTCGCTGGCGTTCTTCACCTTCAACCGCGGACTGCCGCTGACGCTGCGCTCGGCGTTCTACCCGCTGCTGGGCGAGCGGGTGTGGGGCTGGCCCGGTCACGTGATCGACATCTTGGCGGTGTTCGCCACGCTGTTCGGTCTGGCCACTTCGCTGGGCTTCGGGACCGAGCAGGCATTGGCCGGACTGAACTTCCTGTTCGGCTGGGGCACCGGCAACGTGGCCAAGGTGGTGATGATCGGCAGCATCACCGCGTTGGCGCTGGTGTCGGTGCTGCGAGGGCTGGACGGTGGCGTGAAGGTGCTGTCCGAGATCAACATCGCGCTGGCGCTGCTGCTGATGGTGTTCGTGATCATCGTGGGCCCCACGGCCGAGATCTTCGCCACCATCGGTGGTGGCGCGGTTGCCTACGCCAAGGATGTGGTACCGCTGTCGATGCCGTTCGGACGCGAAGATGCCAACTTCTCGCAGGGCTGGACCGCCTTCTACTGGGCCTGGTGGATGTCCTGGTCCCCGTTCGTGGGCATGTTCATCGCGCGGGTCTCGCGCGGGCGCACGGTGCGCGAGTTCGTGCTGTGCGTGATCCTGATTCCCACCGCGGTGTGCATCGTGTGGATGGGCGCGTTCGGCGGTACCGCCATCTCGCAGGTGGTGGCCAACGCGGCGGCCCCGGTCGGTGAGGCGGCACTGGAGCTCAAGCTGTTCGCCATGCTGGCCGAGCTACCGTTCGCCAACATCACCTCCTTCATCGGCATCGTGCTGGTGCTGGTGTTCTTCGTCACTTCGTCCGATTCGGGCTCGCTGGTGATCGACACGATCACCGCCGGCGGCAAGGTCGATGCACCCGCCGCCCAGCGCGTGTTCTGGTGCGTCTTCGAAGGCCTGGTGGCTGCCACGCTGCTGCTGGTCGGCGGATCGGAGGCGCTGAGCGCCCTGCAGGCGATGGCGGTCTCGATGGGCTTCCCGTTCGCCATCGTGCTGCTGGTGATGTGCGTCGGGCTGGTGATCGGGCTGGCGCGGGCGGTCAAGCGCGGGGCAGGCGGTGTCGAATCCGAGGTGGGGCGCGCGCGTTCGGTCTGAGGAACGTCCTGCCCGATCGGATCGAGACCGTCGCCGGTCAGCGCGTCACGATGCCGGTTGAGGTGGCGGGTAACCCCTCGACCGCCATCGATCTAGCACTGATCGATGCGCCGGACGGCGTCCAGATGACGCCTGCGCATGAACGTGCCTGGACGCTGTCCTGGACTCCGGATCCGGACCAGACCGGTTCCCGGTTCACCACGCTTGAGGCGAGCGTCGAAGGCGTACCTCGGTGCGCACCGTCGCCAGCGTGGAGATCGGCGTCGAGGTGCCGGTGGCTGAGCCGCGCCCCAGTTCGCTGGGCGGGTACCGGGTCCGCATCAGGGCAAGCAGGACTACCGCACCATCGATGAGCAGGCGCTGTTTCGGCAGTTGATGGTCGAGGAGTTCGACATGCTGATCCCGGAGAATTCGCAGAAGATGGGGATGCTTCGGTCGAGCCCCACGCGCTGGAACTGGGAACCCACCGACCGATTGCTGGAGATCGCCGAGGCACACGATCAACAATTTGATGGTCATGCCTTGCTGTGGCACGAGCAGATGCCCGAGTGGGCACGGACGATGCCGGCGCGTGCGTCTGCGCGCTGCCGGCGTTGCGCGCACCCACGGCGACCGATGCGCGTCATCGAGCCGGTGTGCAGGGTTTGCACACCGGGACCCGGTCGGGCCCGATGAGCGGGCGAGTGGATCGATTCGTGCTGTCGATCCGCTAGCCGGCCCCCGCTCTGGTTGCCCCGCGCTCGCGCTTGCACCCGCGCTTGCAGCCGCGCTTGCAGCCGCATCGCGAGCGTGGCACGAGTTCGGACGCTCCTTCGTGCACGAGACCCATGAACAGCAGCCCGATCCCAGAACGCGTTGCCGAGCGGTTACCTGATCCGGTACCGGCACGGCCGAGCACGGCCGAAGCGGCCCTGCGCGTGCGCGCCGCCCGCACCGAGCTGATCGCCCAACGCCAGGCGAGCGTGCTGTCCCTGCTGGGCGAACTGCTCGACGAGGCCACGTTGCAGCGCGCGCTGGACGCCTTCGCCGGCGCGCTGCAGATGCGCTTCTCGGCCACCCGCGCCGCGGTGGCGTTGTGCGATGACGCCGGGGCGTTGCAGCTGGCGGCGATCTCGCAACGCACGCTGGTGGATGCCGGGGCGGTCGAGGTGCAGCGCCTGCTCGACGCCATGGACGAAGCGCTGACCCAGGAACGCACGATCCGCTTTCCGATGAGCGAACAAGGTGCGGGCACGCTGGCGGCGCATCGCCGCCTGCTCGACGGGCGGGCGCGTACCACCTTGCTCAGCGTGCCGCTGTATCGAAACGATGAACCCTTCGGCGCACTGCTGCTCGAGCGCATCGAGGGCGAACCGTTCGCCAAGCATGCGATCGGTGCGCTCGAGCAGATCGCGCTGCTGGCCGCGCCGCTGTTGCACCATCGGTGCAAGGCTGAGCGATCGGCCGTTCGGCGGCTGCGCGATGCGCTGTCCGATGCACTGCGCCAGCGTCTGAGGCGGGATCGTCTCGGACTGCCCTTGCTGCTGGGCACGCTCGCCACGGCGTTGCTGCTGGGGCTGACGATACCGGTGGACCGTCCGGTGCGCGCCAGTGCCGAGCTGGTACCGCACGAGCGTCGCCTGGTCACCGCACCGGTCGGCGGCTTTGTGGATCAAGTGCTGGTCGGCGCGGGCGAGCGGGTCGAACCGGATCAGCTGCTGGCGCGACTGGACGGTCGCGAACTGGCGTTGGAGGCGGCGCGCGAGGACAGCGAGGTGCGCGCCGCGGAGACCGAGCTGCGCGCGGCCATGGCCAGTCACGATCGGCAGGCCAGCGCGGTGGCGCGCGCGCGCCTGGCGCGAGAGCGGGCGGACCGGGCACTGGTCGCTCACCGGCTGGCGCGTGGCGAGTTGCGGGCACCGATCGCCGGGCTGATCACCAGCGGCGATCCGTTGGACGCGGTCGGCGCGCCGGTGGCGCGCGGCGACACGTTGTTCGAGATCGTGCCCGACCATGGCTACGCGGTGCATCTGCTGGTGGCGGCGGCCGACATCCGCGAGGTCGCGGTCGGCCAACGCGGCGAGCTGACGCTGCAGGCCCGCCCGGGCGAACGGCTGGCGTTGACGGTGCATTCGATTCACCCGGTGGCCGAGAACGAGGGCGGCCAGAATCGCTTCCGGGTTCGCGCGGACCTGAACGAGCCGAGTCCCGCGGTGCTGCGCCCGGGTGAAAGTGGCACCGCCCGTCTGGTGGTCGGACGCACCAACCTGCTAGCGCGCGCGATGCGCCCGATCCGGCAGCGCGTGTCCGAGCTGCGCTGGCGCTGGTTCGGGTGAGTACCGACTCGCTGTTCAGCGACCACTGGCACCGCGTGCGTGACGTGTGCCCGCGCCTGGCCGATGATGTCGTGGTCACCCCGCACGTGTACCGCGGCCGGGCTTGTCAGGTGCTGCAGCGGCAAGCCACTAACGCCTGCCACCGGCTCGATCCGGCCAGCTTCGAGCTGATCGAACGGCTCGATGGTCGCATCAGCGTCGGTGCGCTGTGGGAGCAGGCGCTGGTGGAGCGGGATGAGCAGGCGCCCACGCAGGATGCCTGGATGCACCTGCTGGCGGGGCTGCACGCCGCCGAGCTGTTGGTGGTGGACCGGCGCATCGCCACCGAACAGCTGTTCGAACGTCGCGAGACACGGCGCGCGCGCACCCGTCGCGAGCAGCGGACCAACCCGCTGTACCTGCGCTTTGCGCTGCACGATCCGGATGCCTGGCTGGAGCGATTGATCCGGGTGGCGCATGGCGTGTTCTCGCGCACCGCAGCGGTTGCCTGGTTGGGTCTGATGAGCCTGGCGGCGCTGGTGCTGGTGGTGAACGGAGATGAGTTGGCCGAGGCCTTACGCGATCCGTCGCTGCTCTCGCCACGCAGCCTGTTGCTGTTCGCGCTGGTCTATCCACCGCTGAAGCTGCTACACGAGCTCGGCCATGCCTTGGCGGTCAAGCGCGGCGGCGGCGCGGTGCGCGAGACCGGCCTGGCCTTGATGGTGCTGATGCCGGTGCCCTACGTGGACGCCAGCGCCAGCGCCGCGTTCGCCGACAAGCGCCAGCGCATGCTGGTCAGCGCCGCCGGCATCCTGGTCGAGCTGACGTTCGCCGCCGTCGGTGCGTTGCTGTGGGCCAGTGCCAGCGGCACCGTGCAGCAACTGGGTCTGGTGCTGCTGCTCACCGGCGGGCTGTCCACGCTGCTGATCAACGGCAATCCGCTGCTGCGCTTCGATGGCTACTACCTGCTGGCCGATTGGCTGGAAATTCCCAACCTGGCCAGTCGATCGCGGCGCCATGTGCTGGCGTTGTTGCGCCGGGGACTGCGCGGGCCTGCCAGCGTCGATCAGCCGGCGGAGCCGTCGGTGAGCTCCGGATCGGAGGATTCAGCCGAGCGTGCCTGGCTGATCGGCTACGGATTGGCCGCCGGGGTGTACCGCACCGGTTTGATGCTGTCGATCGCCTGGTGGTTGAGCGATCGGTTCCTGGTAGTCGGATTGGCGTTGGCCCTGTTCGCGCTGATCACCGCGGTGGGCGTGCCGGTGTGGCGCGGAGCCGTGGCGGTGCATCAAGATCCTGGCTTGCAGTCCGCACGACCGATGTCGCTGCTGATCGGGGGGCCGGGCGCACTCGTGGCGCTGGCGCTGTGGATGCCGCTGCCGCAGGCCAGCGTGACGCGCGGTGTGGTCTGGCTGCCCGATGAGGCGATCGTGCGGGCGACCAGCGCGTGCGAGATCGATGGGGTCGCCGTGTCGCCCGGGCAGGACGTGACCGCCGGGCAGATGTTGTTCGAGTGCGTGGACCCGGAGCTGGGCCTACGTGAACTGGCCCTGCAGGCGCGCTTGGACGTGCTCGATGCGCGCCTGGGTCGTGTGCGGGTCAACGACCCGCGCGAGTACGCGCGCCTGAAGCCGGATCGAGCCGCCATCGAGGTGGCGCTCACCGATGCGCGCCACCGGCTCGGTGCCGAGCAACATCGGGCTGCGCTGGACGGACGCTTCGACACCCGCGGTACCCACGCCTTGGCCGGGCGAGCGCTGCGGCGCGGTGACATCGCAGGCTTTGTCGTGCCCCCGGATCGTCGCACGATTCGGATGGCACTGGATGAGCGCGCGGTCGGCAGGCTGGACACGGCGGCGGTGAACGTGACGGTGCGCACCGCAGCCGGCGCCGGCGCCGCGCAGGTGCACCGCACTTGGATCCTGCGCCGAACACCGCGCGCCACCCGAGAGGTGGTCAGCGCCGCGTTGAGCGCGGCTGGCGGCGGACAGCACGCCGTGGCTCCGGGTGGTGACGGCACGCGGCTGCTGGAACCGGTGTTCGACCTGGAGCTCGCCTGGCCGGCCTCGCTGGGCAGCGCAGCGATCGGCGAGGTGGTCGGCGTGCGCTTCGCGCATCGGCCCGCACCACTGATCGGGCGGTTCGCGGAGCGGCTTCGCCGGGCGTTTGCCGAACGGGGGCAGGCATGAGACCGGGCGTGCTGAGCCGGGCACACTCGACAAGCGATCCGGCGGCCCTGTCACCGTGCCGCCCCGGGCTACGCCGTGGCCCGATGCCGCTGCGACGCCCCGAACCGCTGCCGCGCAGCGCACTGGACCGAACCCTGTCGGGATGGGTCTCGCGGTTGACCGAGCGCCGTTACGCGCAGCGGCTGGCACGGCGCGCCGATGTGGTGGCGGCGCACGTGGTCCGGTTCGCGGCTGAGGACGATGCGGCCCAGCAGCGCGAGCTATCCGCGCTGAGCCTGCATCTGCGCAGCGCGGCGCGGGCGCCGGACGAGGTGGAACGGGCGCTGGCGCATGCGGTGCTCGCAGCCCAACGAACGCTCGGCCTGCACGCTCGATGCGGTCAATGCCAGGCGGCGTTGGCGCTGTTGGACGGCCGATTCGTTGAAATGCCGACCGGTGAGGGCAAGACCCTGACGATCGCGCTGGGCGCGGCGGTGGTCGCGCTGACCGGCACACCGGTGCACGTGCTGACCGCCAACGACTACCTGGCCGAGCGCGATGCGTCATGGCTGGCCCCGCTGTACGAGGCGCTCGGCGTGTCGTACGGATGCGTGCAGGCCACGATGGCCGAATCGGCTCGTCGCACCGCCTACGCCTGCGACATCGTTCACCTGACCGGCAAGCAGGTGGCGTTCGACTGGCTGCGCGACGGTACCGCCCGGCCCGAGGGCTTCAACACCTTGGAGGCGCGGCTGGGCGAGCTGACGAGGCCGTGTACGGATGCTCGTGAGCAGCCGGCCGGCCAGGCGCTGCTGCGAGGACTTTGCTTCGCCATCGTGGACGAGGCGGACAGCCTGTTGTTCGACGAAGCGCGCACGCCCCTGGTGCTGGCCACGCAACGCGATGAGTCCAACGCGCAGGCGGCCGAGCCGGTCATCGCCCTGGCGCTGGCCCGACAGTTGCACGAAGGCGTGGACTTCGAGCTATCAAGCGTGCGTCGGCGTGTCGACATCACGGAACAGGGACTGAGCACGCTGCGCTCGCTCGCCGAACGGGTTCCCGGCACGTGGCGTGCCTCGCGATACCGAGACGAACGAGTGCGCCAGGCCCTGACGGCGCTGCATCTCCTCCACACGGAGCGCGATTACATCGTGCGTGACGGACAAGTTGAACTGGTCGACGAGCAAAGCGGGCGCACGTTGCCCGATCGCCGACTGCAGCACGGACTGCACCGCCTGGTCGAGTGCAAGGAGGGGTGCGCCCTGACCCAGGAGAGCGAGGTCATCGCCTCGGTGCCGTTCCAGCGCTTTCTGCGCGGCTACGTCGGGTTGGTCGGGACCAGCGGAACGTTGCAGGAAGTTCGCAGCGAGCTTTCCCGGGCCTACGAGGCGACGTTGGTGCGCATCGCTCCGGCCCAGGCGTCGCGGCGGCGCCATCTGCCAACGCGGGTGGTGGCGCGCCGGGCCGAACAGCTGGACGCGCTGGTCGACGAGATCCGCCGGGTGCTGCGCGCCGGGCGGGCGGTCCTGGTCGGTACGCGCAGCGTGGAGCAATCCTCGGGGGTATCGGCCACGCTGGACGCTCACGGATTGGCGCACCGGGTGCTGAACGCTCGGCAGGATCGGGAAGAGGCCCGGATCGTGGCGGCTGCGGGCGAAGCCGGCCAGATCACCGTGGCCACGAACATGGCCGGTCGTGGCACCGATATTCCGTTGGACGACCGCGTGGTCCAGCACGGCGGCCTGCATGTGATCTCGCTCGGCTTCAATGATGCACGGCGCATCGATCGGCAGCTGGCCGGGCGCGTCGCCCGGCAGGGACAGCCGGGCTCGTGCCGGCGTATCGTCAGTCTGAACGATACCGATCTGGCGGCTGCGTTGCCTTCCGCGGTGCTGTGCGGCGCCGCGACGCTGCTGATGTTCAGCCGGAACGCAGGTCCGATGGAGCGCGTCGCGCCGCTCGTGCAGCGCGCGCTGGCTGCCTTGGTGTTGCTGGGGCAGCGACGCATCGAACGCCGGCACGCGCTCGAACGGCGCTTGGCCCGCGAGGCCGGCGATCAGCTTGCCCGGCATGTCGCGATCGGCGGTGGTTCGGAGCCGGGCTCATGAGCGGATGTCGGACGGTGCTCGTGGTGGCCCTGTTGGCAGTCAGCGTGCTCGTAGCCCCGTTGTCGACGGCCAGCTCGACCCCCGAGGAGGCGCAGGCCTGGCTGGAAACCGGACACGACTGCCTCATCGAGCCGATGGTCATCGCCGAGCTGGGCAGCTCGGTGCGCGGCATCGTCTCGCGGATCCGGGTGGAGCGCGGGCAACGGGTGAAGCGCGGCCAGACGTTGGTCGAGTTGGACGCCAGCGTGGAGCGTGCGGGGTTGGAGGAAGCCGAGGCGCGCGCCGACACGCAGGGCGAGACCCAGGCGCGCGAGGCCGAGCTGAACTTTGCACGGCAAGACTTCATCCGATTCGAGGACATGCACGCGCAGCGCCTGGCCCCCGCACAGCAGCGCGACGAAGCGCTCGCCAACCGACAGGTGGCCGGTGCCGCGTTGGTGCAGGCGCTCGAGAATCGACGCCTGTCCCAACTGGAGTTGCTGCGCATCCGCCGCGAGGTGGAGCGTCGCGCGATCAGCAGTCCGATCGACGGTGTGGTGGCGGACGTACCGGTGACGCTCGGCGAGCTGGTGATCGACGATCCGGTGGTTCGGGTCGTGCAGCTGGATCCGCTGCGCGTCGAGGCGGTCCTGCCCGGACGCCTGTTCGGTACGTTTAGCCCCGAAGACGAGGCCCTGGTGCGCGCCGAATACGACGACGGGCTGGTGCGCCGGGCGACCATCGAGCTGGTGGACCCGGTGCTGGACGCCGGCAGCGGCACCTTCCGGGTACGCCTTTTGCTGCCCAACCCAGAGCACGCCATCGTCGCCGGACAGCAGTGCCGGGTGCGCTTCGATGTCCCGACCGAGCCGGGGAGTGCCGAGGAGCCGCCGATGGCCGCGGCCGAGCAGGATGTGCAGCCGGACCACGAAGCAGATCTCGACGCCGGCGAGCAGACGATCGAGAAGGCGGTCGGCGGACCGGTACGCGGGATCGGCCTGCCCGATCCCCAAGCCCGTCCCTAGCGTAGGGGCACGCGTGTCACCGCTGCGCCGCAGGCGTCAGCGTCCAGCGCCGGACTATCGGCTGGAGACGCTCGAGCCGCGTGTGCTGTACGCGGCCGATGCACCACTGGCCGCTCTACCGCCCGCGCCGCCGGCCGATACCGAGCTGCTCGAGGGCGCAGTGTCCGCAGCGTCGGGCGATGGCTCGGCGACGGCGGCACAGGGTGGCCATGCCTTGGTGATCGTGGATGCCGGGGTGCCGGATCCGCAAGCGTTGATCGCTCAGCTGAGTGCCGCCACCGATCAGGCATTGAACATCGTGCTGCTGGAGCCGGGCGAGCAGGCGTTGCAGCGCGTGGGCGAGATCTTGGACGCCGAGCGCAGCCTGTCGGCGGTGCACCTGTTCTCGCACGGCGGTGCGGGCGAGCTGCTGCTGGGCGGCGAGCGCATCGACGTCACCGACCTGCTGGCGCACGCCGATCAGCTGGTCGGCTGGCGCGCAGCCTTCGCCGACGGGGCGGATCTGTTCATCTACGGCTGCGATGTGGCAGCCGGTAGCGAGGGCCGCAATTTCGTCGACACCCTGTCCCGACTGAGCGGTGCCGACGTGGCCGCCTCGACCGATGTGACCGGCGCGCAACGGCTCGGGGGCGACTGGCGATTGGAGTACACGCGCGGCAGTATCGACCACGCAGGCTCCAGCACAGCGCTCGTACCCGATGGCTACGACGCCACGCTGGCCACCTACCTGGTCACGACCAATGCCGACAGTGGCGGTGGCTCGCTGCGCGAAGCGATCGGGCTGGCGAACGCGGGCAGCGGCATCGATCGCATCGAGTTCCAGTCCGCCGGCACGATCGCGCTGATCACCGAGCTGCCGGCCATCACCGCACCGGTGGTCATCGATGCCACGGCGCACCTTTCCGCGACCGGCAAGCCGGGTGTGACCCTGGACGGTGCGGCCGGACCGGCCACCGGCATGGACGGACTGAGCTTCGCCGGTGGCAGCGATGGCACCTTCGCGGCTCCCAGTGCCGTGCGTGGATTGATGATCGCGAATTTCAGTGCCCACGGAATCGTGCTGTACGACACCAGTTACGTCGACATCGAGTCGAACTACATCGGTACCGACGGTGTGAGCGATCTGGGCAACGACATCGGCGTCTACGTCCAGGATGCCTTCGCCATCAACATCGGCGGCCCGAACGGGACCGACACCAACGTCATCTCCAGCAACGTCGGAGCCGGCATCAGCCTATCAGGCGTCAGCGGCGTATCGGTGATGGGCAACCGGATCGGTACCGACCCGACGGGTGACACCGACATCGGCAACGGCGGGCACGGAATCGTGCTCGAAGCGGATTCGCACGACAACGTCATCGGCGGAACGGTCGCAGGCGCCGGCAACACGGTGCGCGCCAACGGTGGCGCCGGCATCGCGGTGACCGGGGCCACCTCCGCGGGCAACGCGTTCCTGTTGAACGTGATCGCGGCGAACGGAGGGCTCGGGATCGATCTGGGCACCACCGGCATCCAGGGCAACGACCCTCGGGACCCCGACAGCGGCGCGAACGATCTGCAGAACTACCCGGTGCTGACGCTGGCCAAAATCGACGGAGCGGGAACGGCGCGGATCCTGGGAACCGTGAACTCGACGCCTGCCACGGACGTGCGCCTGGACTTCTATGCCTCCGCAGCGGGCGACAATTCAGGCTACGGCGAGGCGGAGCGACACCTGGGAACCGCGTCGGTGAGCACGGATGCCCAAGGCGCGGCGACGTTCGACGAGAGCGTGGCGGCAGTGCTTGTTCCGGGCGAGTTCGTCACGGCAACGCTGACATCGCTGGACGGTGCGGGGATAGCCCAAAGCACCTCGGAGTTCTCGGCGAACGTGGCGAGTACGGGCAATACCGCACCGACGTTCGACGTGCCGGTCACACCGACCTTCACCGAGAACGCCATCAGCACCGCCGCGGACGGCGCTCAATCCGTGACGACGGCGGACGTGGACGGCGACGGCGATCTGGACGTGCTGTCCGCGTCGGATGTTGATGACAAGATCGCCTGGTACGAGAACGACGGCAGCGGGACCTTTACCGAGCGCACCATCAGCACCACTGCTGACGGTGCCCGATCCGTGGCGACGGCGGACGTGGACGGCGACGGCGACCTTGACGTGCTGTCCGCCTCCGTCAACGACAACGAGATCGCCTGGTACGAGAACGACGGCAGCGAGAGCTTCACCGAGCGCACCATCAGCACCTCGGCGAGCGGTGCAACCTCCGTGACGGTGGCGGACGTGGACGGCGACGGCGACCTGGACGTGCTGTCTTCGTCAGAGTCCGACGGCAGGATCGCCTGGTACGAGAACGACGGCAGCGAGAGCTTCACCGAGCGCACCATCAGCACCACCGCGGCAGGTGCAACCTCCGTGACGAGTGCGGACGTGGACGGCGATGGCGATATGGACGTGCTATCCGCCTCCTTAGGCGACGACAAGATCGCCTGGTACGAGAACGACGGCAGCGAGGGCTTCACCGAGCGCGTCATCAGCACCTCGGCGAGTACCGCTAACTCGGTGACGACGGCGGACGTTGACGGCGATGGCGACCTGGACGTGCTGTCCGCCTCTTCAGGCGACGCCAAGATCGCCTGGTACGAGAACGACGGCAGCGAGGGCTTCACCGAGCGCGCCATCAGCACCGCCGCGGTCGGTGCCTTCTCGGTGACGACGGCGGACGTGGACGGCGACGGCGACCTGGACGTGCTGTCCGCGTCAGCCTTCGACAACAAGGTCGCCTGGTACGAGAACGACGGCAGCGAAAGCTTCACGGCGCGTACCATCAGCACCGCCGCGGACGGGGCTGCCTCCGTGGTAGCGGCAGACGTTGACGGCGACGGCGACCTGGACGTGCTGTCCGCCTCGACAGACGACAACAAGATCGCCTGGTACGAGAACGACGGCGGATCGATCGGTTCGCTCGACGGCACCCCCACGTACGTGGAAGACGGCAGCGCGGTGGTGCTCGATGCCGACGTGGAGGTGTTCGATGCGGAGCTCTCCGCGCTCGACGACTTCGACGGGGCGAGCCTGACGCTTATCCGCGACGGCGGCGCCCATGCGCAGGATCGCTACACGGCGGTGGCCGCCGGCACGCTGGGCACGCTGAGCGAGGGCGGCAACCTGACAGTCGGCGGCACCACGATCGGCACGGTGAGCACGAATTCGGCCGGCACGCTGGGGCTGGACTTCAATGCCGATGCAACCAACGCACGGGTGAACGAGGCGCTGCAGCAGATCGCCTACGAGAACCTGAGCGACAGCCCGCCTGCGAGCGTGCGGATCGGCTGGACGTTCGATGATGGGAACAGCGGGGCGCAGGGCAGCGGCGCT